>LFRM01133349.1_pt1 | contig 17688 bp, 15 predicted proteins | sample 618341 | NCBI WGS metagenome assembly LFRM01 (sample SAMN03654438, study PRJNA283298) | anaerobic digester metagenome | isolation source: pool of bioreactors CSTR01a, CSTR02a, and CSTR03a thermophilic anaerobic... | place: Denmark: Kgs. Lyngby | collected 2014-05-21 | reverse complement strand
TGTCACCTGGCACCGTCTCCTATCGCACATATTTGAAGACTATTTTGGGTTTGGTGCCGGTATATACCTGTTGGACAACATCTGCCGGCGGGACCTCTTTCTTTTCAACTACCGGTAGTTCATCCTCAAAGTAGATGATCTCCACAGCCGGGTCGCCTTCTACCAGCCCAATGGCGTAAACGATATAACCATTTCCGCCCCTGAACTCCACGTTTTTCCTGGCCAGAATGAAGTCGCTGTTGTCGCTGGACCTCAATTCTACGCCGTAAGTGTCGGGTGATACAGTGGAATAATCCGTGACCTGTCTATAGGCCACTCCAGCAATTACCCGGTTGTCATTGAGGAACAGATCCAGCTCCGGAGCATCTGGAGACAGATTGGCAAAGCGGACCCTTGCTTCCTGAGGATCAATTTCACCAAAGGGCTGCAGTATTTGCAGAACCCCGGCATCTGTCGCTTCTCCTATCAAAGCCAGGGTAATCGCTTCGCTGGGAGGAAGATCCACCTCAGTGTCAACAATGGGGCTGCTTCTATCACCAGCCGAAAAGACCTGAACCCTGTTGTTGCCCGGTCCTATTGGCAGGTATCGGCTGACATTGCTGTAGGCCAGGTTCTCGCCGAGCAGCTCTTCATTAATAAAAACATCAATGCTGCCAACCCCGGGCAATGCATGCAACACCCTGATAAATGAGTTGATCGTGGGAATAGGAATCACATCCTCATTTATTTTTTATTTAAAGGATATTCACAAAGGGTTACAAAATTGCTTCTTTTTCTCAAAAATAAAACTGGTGTATTAAGACTTATCATCCTAAACACCAGTTGGCGGCTTGATAGGGTCGGGGGCTTCTTTCTATTCCCACTCTATGGTTCCGGGCGGTTTTGAAGTAATATCATATACCACCCGGTTGATGCCCGGAACTTCATTTACGATGCGGCTCGATATGATGTCCAGCAAATCGTAGGGCAACCTGGCCCATTCCGCAGTCATGGCATCGTCGCTTACCACCGCGCGTACAATGATGGGGTAGGCATAGGTGCGTTCATCCCCCATGACACCTACACTGCGCACTGGAGGAAGAACCGCAAAAGCCTGCCAGATCTCCCGGTCCAAACCGGCCTTATGGATCTCCTCCCTCACTATGGCATCGGCTTCTTTGAGCATATCAAGCTTCTCGGCAGTGACTTCTTCCAGCACCCTGACCCCCAGCCCCGGACCGGGGAAGGGCTGGCGCCACAGGATATGGGCAGGAATGCCCAATCTCTCGCCTAGATTGCGCACCTCATCCTTAAACAGCAAGCGCAGCGGTTCTAAAAGCTCGAAGTCCATATTCTCGGGCAATCCGCCCACATTATGATGGCTTTTTATAGTGGCCGCAGTACGGGTCCCGCTTTCAATTACATCCGGATAAATAGTGCCCTGCACCAAATACTGTATTTCTCCCAATTTGGCCTTTTCCTCTTCGAAAACCCTGATGAATTCCTCACCGATTATCTTGCGCTTTCTTTCCGGGTCAGTCACACCGGCCAGACGCTTCAAAAAGCGCTCCCTGGCATCGACAAAGATGAGGTTCATCCGCATTTGCTCTTTGAAGGTCTGCATCACCTGCTGGGGTTCTTCCTTGCGCAGCAGGCCGTGGTCGACAAAAACACATACCAGTTGGTCGCCTACTGCCCGGTGCACCAGAACCGCGGCTACTGAAGAGTCCACACCTCCGCTCAGGGCGCAGAGCACCTTTTTTGACCCTACTTTGGCCTTTATATCAGCTATGCTCTCAGCTATGAAATCGCTCAGGTCCCAATCGCCTTTTAAACCGCAGATCTCAAATAAAAAGTTTTTGAGAATATCCAGGCCATGGACGGTATGTTTGACTTCAGGATGAAACTGCACCCCGTACAGCCCCCTTTGCGGGTGGCACATAGCTACTACCGGACAATTTTCGGTCTTAGCAGTCTCTACAAACCCTTCCGGCACGGCGATCACTGAGTCACCGTGACTCATCCATACCTGTATCTCTTTGGGCAGCCCTTTGAAGAGCAGGTCATCTTTGGTCACTGTCAGCTGCGCACGCCCGTATTCGCGGCAATTGTCGCCGCTCACCTGCCCTCCCAGGGTGTGGGCTAATAGCTGCATGCCATAACAAATCCCCAGTATGGGGACATTCAGCTCAAATATGCGCGGATCGCAGACCGGGGCATTTTCAAGGTGTACACTGGCCGGACCACCGGTGAGGATGATAGCTCGCGGGTTTTTGGCAAGCACTTCCTGGTAGCTGATATCATAGGGGACCATCTCACAATACACTGACAGCTCGCGCACCCGGCGCGCTATCATTTGATTGTATTGCCCACCGAAATCCAGTATCAACACCATTTCTTTTTTCATATCAAGCACTCCTATTTTTCATATACCCAGGGTTGCAATATACAAACCGCCGAATAATCGCGGTAGCGTTCAGCATAATCCAGTCCATAGCCGACTACAAAGTGATCCGGAATGGTATAGCCGGTATAGTCCGGGGTGATGGAATTCTTGCGGCGTGAAGGCTTATCCAAAAAGCAGCACAGCTTTACGCTTAAGGCCCCTCTTTTCAGCAACAGGTCTCTGATATACCGCAGGGTCAATCCAGTATCGATGATATCCTCCACTACCAAAACGTGCTTCCCTTCCACCGACGAATCCAGATCTTTCAGGATGCGCACCTCGCCGGAAGACTCGCTGGAGGTGCCGTAGCTGGAAACACTCATGAAATCCAGCTGCAGGTTGACCCCTTCTATCTCCCTTACCAAATCAGCCATAAAAATAAAAGCGCCTTTTAATATACCCAAGACCAGCAGGTCGCCCCCGGCGTAATCCTCGCTGATCTGCCGGGCCAGTTCTGCCACCCGGGCTGCAATCTGCTCTTTGGTATAGAGTATTTCGACTTCATTCAAATTCATTATGCCTGTCCCCCCCTTATGACTGGATTATAGCAATTATATAAGCAGAGGTGCAATTTTGTTTGCATCCTGCCATTTAGCAAGCGGGTTTTGATAAATACGCCCAACCGGCCAATAAAAAAAGGGGCTCTGCTAAGCCCCTTAAAAACCCATCTTAGCTGCCCACAGGCGGCTTTATTTCGATCTTTTCATCGAAGTCGTAAAACTGAACCTGCAAGTGTAAAGTGGTGTTTTCGTTTTGTTGGTTTTTTGCTTTCAGAGTCGCCTTTTTGATGAGATTGTTGCGGTAATCAAGCCAGAACTGGTAGTCATACTCCTTCCACATGCTTTCCAAAAGCTGGCTTTCCACCGTAGGTTGACAACTGACAACCAGGCAATCCGTACCATCAACCTTTTCGAATCCGATTTTCTGTACTTCACCGAGTGATTTCAACCTGAAATTGGAGAGGGGATTCAGCTCCGATATTAATAACTCCTCACAATTGTTGGTATCACTGTCGATCACCAGCCACTTGCTGGCAAAAGAATCATAGTTGTAGATAGTACGGTCAATATAATAAATATCTACAGGTGTGTTAACCATCTCCCCCTTTATATGCGTATTTCCTGCGGCTTTTTCGCCTTGAACCTGACTTATCACCTCCTCTCGCTGTTCTACCGTAAAGCCTGACTTTAAATCGTAGCGATATTGAGTCAGGCCGGCCATGTTATCACAGGCTGCCTGCAACTCCTCAGCAGGCACAAGTTTATATCTGACATAATGTTCATGTATGGTTTTCGCGGAAAGGACCCCCGCTATGCTGAGCAAGACGAGAACTGAAAGCAGAATAATCCAGAAGCGTTTGATATACTCCACCCCAATTTCTATGGCAGGCCTGAAGGCAACATACCCAAACTCACGAGTAATATCACGAGTAATATATTGTATTAAGCCCTGAAGTCATATATGCCATTTTGCAGCTAACAGTTAATTACAGTTTGAGGAAGGCTACTGCCTATTTGATGCAATTTTCGATTATTCAATATACTGTATACTGGCTGAAACCTCTTTAATGAATCTTCACTATCTGCTATAATTTGCACGTTGATTATAAGTAAGCCAAAGGAGGCTGCACGGTGTTTAAGAGCTACGAAGAGGTAATGAGTTATTGCACGGAAAACGGCATCAAGATGATTGATTTTAAGATGATTGATCTGAATGGACGCTGGCGGCACCTGGGGATTCCTGTTGGCCGCTTCACGCCTGACACGCTCATACATGGGATAGGGTTTGACGGCTCCAATTACGGTTTCGCTCCTGTAGAAAACAGCGACATGGTCTTTATCCCGGATATCTCCACCGCAGTGTTCGATCCCTTCACTGAGGTCCCAACACTGAGCATGATAGGAGATATTTTTGTTATTGCCCATCCGGAAAACTACCGCTTTGACCAGGACCCCCGGGCTATTGCTTATAAGGCTGAAGAGTATATGGCCTCTACCGGGATAGCTGACGAGATGCGCATAGGTCCTGAATTCGAATTCTTTGTTTTTGATAATGTCACCTATGAATGCCACCCTCAACGGGCTGGATTTACTATAGATGCACAGCAGGCCATCTGGAACAGCGGCAACCAGAAATGTGAGAATCTCGGCTATAAGATTCCCCACAAAGGAGGCTACCATATAACCCCGCCACAGGACGTACTGTATGATTTGCGAGCGCGCATGTGCCTGTTGATGGAAGAGAACAATATCCCCGTCAAGTACCATCACCATGAGGTGGCCGGTCCCGGGCAAATAGAAATCGAGGTAGAATTTGGCGGCATGCGGGAAATGGCTGACAAGACCATGCTGGCCAAATACCTCATAAAGAACCTGGCCTTTAAGGAAGGCAAAACGGCCACTTTCATGCCCAAGCCCCTTTTTGGTGAGGCCGGCAGCGGGCTGCATGTACATATACACCTGTTTAAAAAAGGCAAACCGATTTTTTATGACAAAAACGGGTATTCCGGTTTGAGCAAAGAGGCCATGTACTTTATAGGCGGGCTGCTCAAACATGCTCCGTCCGTTTTGGCCTTTACCAACCCCAGTACCAATTCCTACAAACGCCTGGTACCTGGTTATGAAGCCCCGGTAAGCATATGTTTTGCCACCTCTAACCGCAGTGCAGTCATCCGCATACCCGCCTATGCCAAAGCCCCGGAACATAAACGCTTCGAGTTCCGCTCTTCTGACGCTACCTGCAATCCCTATCTGGCTTTTTCGGCTATGCTGATGGCTGGTATTGACGGCATCAGGAATAAGATCGATCCGGTAAAAGAGGGATTTGGGCCTTATGATGTAAACCTTTATACGCTTTCCCCTGAAGAGCAGGCCAAAATAAAAAGCCTGCCCAGGAACCTCGATGAAGCCTTAGACGCCCTGGAAAAAGATCATGCTTTCCTGCTCGAAGGCGGGGTTTTCCCCAAGCACCTGATCGAAGTCTGGATAGCAAACAAACGCAAAGAATCCCGGAGGGTTAATGACATTCCCCATCCGCTGGAATTTGAGATGTATTACGATTTATAAAAGCAAGCCAATAGGGACGGTGTTGACAATCCGGTAACACCGTCCCTATTTTTTATCCATCACTGTCCTGCTAAAATGTAGTAGGCCCTGTTTTTGCCGGCCAAGATAGTAAAAGGTTAATGAGTTTGAAGCAAGGCGAATATAATTAATCAAATGTTCGAATGGAGGTATCACATATGGCGGTACAACCCCAATATGTTACAGGAGTTGCCGAGATGCTGACCCAATTGCCCCTGGGGGCTTTTTTGACAGTCAAGTCCGGTGATAGAGTAAATACCATGACAATTGGATGGGGCACGATCGGGTTTATGTGGGGAAAACCGATAATGACGGTTATGGTCAGGTATTCGCGCCATACCCATCAATTGATCAAAGACGCCCCCGATTTTTCGGTAAGTGTTCCCTTAAAAGGCCATCTCAAAACAGCCCTGGCCGGTGCCGGGACCAAATCAGGGCGTGACATAAATAAATTCGAGGCTTTCAGCCTGACCGCCAAGCCGGCCCGAGTCATTGCCAGCCCGGTTATCGATAACTGTGGTCTGATCTATGAGTGCCGGGTGGTTTATAAACACCCCATGGACCCCAGCGCTTTTGACCCCATCCTGGACAGTAAATTTTACAAAGACAAAGATTACCATGTACTATACTATGGCGAGATTGTGGCTCATTATAACAACCGCCCCTAAAATAAGTGTGGTGCCAGGCACCACACTTATTCATAGGGGTACTTTTTCAGTGGTCTCGGACGCTCTCCCTGTGTCATCGAGAGCGTCCCCTTGTGTCATCTGGCATTGCTTAATTATCTGGTTCGGAAGCCGAACCAGTCCCGGGCTCTCCGGGTTCGGGTTCTGGGGATTCACCACCCGCTTTGTTATCCTGAGTCGGGGCTTCTGGACTTTCGGGAGCTTCGTCACCGGGCTGGTTCGTATCTTTTTCATCCTCTTCATCCTCAGGGCCTGCTGTCTTATCGGGATTATCCTTGTTCTCACCCTCCGGTGGGTTCTCATTGTCGCCATCCTGCCCCCGGTTTAAAACTTCCTCTTCCTCTTCCGCCGGTTTATTGACCTCAGGCAGCCCAGCCTCTTCCAGCTCCTTTTCCGCCTCCGGGGTCTTAAGCACCGGGGCTTCTCCTTCAGCAGGTTCTACCTTGGGCAGCTGAGCTACCCAATTGGGGGGATCTTGAATTACCTCAAAGGTTTCCCCGGCAAACAGGGCTGAAATTAGGCGTGGAGTTACCTTCTCATCAGCCTGCCAGTAACTGGCCCCGGTTTTTGGATCGGTAAATGAATAGCCAGGCAGGGTCTGGGTGACCACATTGCCGGTATTGAACTTCTGAGCCAGGTTGGCCAGGGAGGTTACTTCTGTAGCAGGCAGATTGGTCTTTACATGAGCCAACAGCTGTGGTACCAACTCCGGGAGCTTGAATATGTTTTTGGTAGTAAACATCTCCGCGATAACGGCTTTGATGAACTTCTGCTGCCGCGCGGTTCTGCCGATGTCCGCAGTCGGGCCGCCGCGGTAACGCACATAGCGCAATGCGTCCTGACCGTTCAGCACCTGCGGCCCTTTGGCCAGGTTGATCCTCAAGTTGGGATCGGGGTCATAGTGACGCATATCGGTTTCCACATCGATATGTACTCCACCCAGGGTATCGATGATTTTAACAAACCCCTGGAAGTTGGTTACTACATAGTAATCGACCCGGGTGTTGAGCAGGTCTGATACCGCCTTACAGGCGGCCTCCGGACCTTTTACGGCATTGACACTGTTGATCTTGTCGTAACGCCCTTTGCTCACCTCAATGCGGGTGTCACGCGGAATCCAGATCAACACCACTTTGCTGGCCTGTTTATCGATACAGGCCAGAATCATAGTGTCGCTTCGAGAATTGGTTTCCGCGGAACGGGCGTCCACCCCCATGAACAGGATATTTACCTGTTTGTCGCCAAACCAGGCCATCCCCGGGACATTGCTTGTTACTCCCATTCTTCCCCCCAGCAGTGACCCGATGAGGAAAAAGGCCAGGTATATCCCGACTAATGCAAACACAAATCTTATTTTTTTACTGTTTTTTGCCATAACTCTTTATTTTTCCTCGTTCTCTGTTCATTATTAATGCAGGATGAACACGCGGTCCCAACTGATCAGGCCTCGCTCGGGGCGGTTTGGAGCGGCTGTTTATGTGCATATAGAATCAATCCGGCCATAATACCTTTTCCAAAAATACCAGAAGCTCCGGGATACCCTGTCCGGTCAGAGCAGATATATAGGGTACCGAACCATTTCCCCCTTTAAACCCCGGGAGCAGGTCCACTTTGTTAAAAACCATATGGATCTGTTCCCTGCTGGCTCCCAACTCCTCCAGAACCTGGTTGACCACCTCTACCTTTTCAAAATATGCCTCGTCGGACACATCGATGACATGCAATATCACATCGGCTGCAACCGCTTCTTCCAGGGTGGAGCGGAATGCTGCGATAAGGTGAGGGGGCAGGTCTTGTATGAACCCTACCGTGTCACTGAGCAGAGCCTCACGTCCATCAGCGAACCTTATTCTCCGGGTAGTGGTATCGAGGGTCTGAAACAGGCGCTGGTCAGCTTCGGCCTGATCCTGGCCACTGTGATGGGCCTTCTGGCACAGCATATTGAACAAGCTGGATTTGCCGGCATTGGTATAGCCAACCAGTGATATGGTTTTCAGTCCCCGGCGCTGGCGCTGTTTGCGGTGCAGGCTGCGGGTCTTCTCCACTTTGGCCAATTGCCGCTTTATATCGCTGATGCGCTGCCTGATCTGCCTGCGGTCGAGCTCCAACTGCTGCTCGCCCAGACCCCTGGTGCCGATTCCGCCCCCGGTACGGCTCAACACCCGGCCCTGCCCCATCAGGCGCGGCAATTGGTATTGCAATGAGGCCAGTTCCACCTGTAATTTGCCTTCCAGCGAATGAGCCCGGCTGGAGAATATATCCAGGATCAAACCGGTGCGGTCGATGATCCGGGCAGGAACCTGCTCTTCCAAAAAGCGCAGTTGCCCAGGGCTGAGCTCGTGGTCAAAAACTACCATATCGGCACCGGTTTCTTCCACCAGATGCACCAGTTCGGCAATTTTGCCCCTGCCGATATAGCTGCGCTGGTCAGGCTTATCCCTGGACTGAACCAGGGTGCCTACAACTGTAACTCCGGCCGCCTCGACCAGTGCCTCCAATTCTCGCATAAAGCCCTCAAAATCAGACCCGTTTCTACGGCTGTGGCGCAAGCCTACCAGGATGACCCGGGGGGCTTTTTCTCCTACCTTATTTATTACTGTCGCCTCCCATATCAGCAAGCTCTTCCCAGGATTCCTGGGCTGTGGTCCACTCCTGGTAATAGCTCAACAAGGTTTTCTGGGTTTCTTCAAGTTCTTTTATATATAAGGCAGTCTGGCCCTGGTCCTGATAAATCTCAGGATCTGCCAGGATTTCAGCCAGCTCGCTCTGACGCTGTTCCAACCCCTCTATGGCCTCTTCCAGCTCAACCAGCCTGCGCTCTAACCTGCGCCTGTTGCGCTGCAGTTCTTTTTGTTGCATACGAAATTGCTGCTGAGAGCTTGCAGTAGCTGGTTGACATTGCTGGGTTGTTCCTCCCTGCTGAAACAGCTTCTCCCGATAATAGCTGTAATTGCCAGGGTAGTCAATCAAGCTGCCATTGGCAAAAACCAGGGTGCGCTCGGCGATGCGGTCGATAAAGTAGCGGTCGTGGCTCACCAGGATAATGGTGCCCTCATAGCCCTCCAGCATCTCTTCCAGGGCTTCGCGCCCCGAAATATCTAGGTGGTTGGTAGGCTCATCCAGCAGCAGCAGGTTGGCCTCAGAACAAATCAGCTTCAATATGGCCAGGCGCCCTTTTTCGCCCCCGCTGAGATCCCCTACCCGCTGGTTGACGGTTTCGCCCCGAAAGTGCATCAGGGCCAGTTTATCGCGAGCTTCCTGCAGATTGAGGTCACAGCTATAAACCATCTCTTCCAAAAGGGTGCGCTGTTCTGCCAGATTCTCATAGCCCTGCGCAAAATAACCGGGCTCAACCCCGCTTCCCAGCCTTACGGTACCCTGATCAGGGGTGACATCCGCGCTTATCAGCTTCAATAAAGTGGTCTTGCCGCAGCCATTGGGCCCAAACAAGGCCACCCGCTCCCCGCGCCGTATCAAGAGGTCCACCCCGGAGAATAAATCCTTGCCATCATAGCCTTTGCTCACCTGCTGCAGCTCGACCACCATCTCGCTGCTGGCCTGCCGGCTGTGCATTTTCCATTTATGCGGCCGCATCTCCTGAACCGGTTTTTCCACGCGCTGCAGCCGGTTTAGCTGTGACTGCCGGCCTCTGGCCTGACGGGCTTTAATGCCCGAGCGGTAGCGCTCAATATAGGCCTCGGTCTGACGGATCTGCTCCTGCTGCTTTTCATATGCCTTCAATTGGGCCTGGTCTTGAGCCTTCGCTTTTACCGTATAGGCAGAATAATTGCCTGCAAATGAACGCAGTCTGCGGTCACGCAATTCAAAAATGCGGTTGACCACCCGGTCCAGGAACCGGCGGTCATGGGATACTACCAGGACGGTTCCGGAATAGTCATTGAGGTAATCCTCCAGCCATTCCACCGCATCTATGTCCAAATGATTGGTAGGCTCATCCAGCAGCAATATGCTGGGGCTCAAGGCCAGCAAGCGCGCCAGGTCGAGCCGGGTCTTTTGCCCCCCGCTCAGCATCCCCAGCCGCAGATCGTACTGCGAAGGGTCAATGCCCAGTCCGGCCAGGATGCGCCTGGCCATGGTCTCGCAGGCATAGCCGTTGCGGTCATGGTATTCGTCCTGCAGCTGGCTGTATTGCTTGAGCAGCACATCTACATCACCGTTGCCGCTGCTGATAGCCTGCTCCAGCTCGCTCAAGCGCTGCCGGATATCCAACAGATCGCTGAAGCTCTCCATCACCACATTCCAAACCGTTTCCCCCGCATCTCTAGGGGGAAGCTGTTCCAGGTAGCCCAGCTGCTGGTGCCTGCCCAGCATAACATGGCCCTGCTCGGGTTCCAGTTGACCGCTTAAGCATTTTAACAAAGTGGTTTTGCCGCTGCCGTTGGCACCGACCAGGCCGGCCTTATCCCCGGCTTCCAAAATCATATTGATATTGTCCAGTATAGGCCTTCCAGCCAGGATTTTCCCCAGGCCGGCAGCTTGTAAAACAATCATCACATCACCTGCACGATTTTTCCTATACAAATATATCACTATTAGCCACCCCGGTCATCCTTAATACCCGCTATGTATTCCCGCTCTTATCGACTAAACCCAAGGTGGGAAGAACATACTAAACAAAATAGCCTGTGGAGGTGGAATTATGCAATCCTGGCATGGATTTAGAGGAGGCCGGTGGCGAAGGGATATCGATATCCGCGATTTCATCCAGCAGAATGTCACTCCTTATACCGGAAATGCCTCGTTTTTAAAAGGCCCCAGCGAACGCACCCGCCAATTGTGGCGCATCTGTCAACAGCTGTTACAAGAAGAGTACAAGCGCGGCGGGGTTTACGATATAGACCCTGATACCCCCATCACCATCAACAGTCACAAACCAGGCTACATTGATCGGGATTTGGAGATCATTGTAGGCCTGCAGACTGATTACCCTCTCAAAAGAGCCATTCAGGTTTTCGGCGGGCTGCGCACCAGCATCAGGGCTTGCGAAGCCTACGGTTATCAATTCAATCCGCAAATGGCGGATTTTTTGCGGGAGTACCTGCGCACCCACAACGACGGGGTTTTCTCCGCTTATACCCCGCAAATGCGCCTGGCCAGAAGAGTGGGGATAATCACCGGACTGCCTGATGCATACGGACGCGGCCGTATTATCGGTGATTACCGCCGCGTACCTTTATACGGGGTGGAGCGCCTGATAAGGGAAAAGCAGGAAGACCTGCAGAGGCTAAGCGCTGCCGCGGATATCGGCACCATTAGCCGGCGCGAGGAGCTGTTCGATCAGATACAAGCCCTGAAGGATATGCAGAAGATGGCCTTTGATTACGGCTATGATATTTCCCAGCCCGCAGGCACGGCCCAGGAAGCGGTGCAGTGGCTGTATTTTGCCTACCTGGCTGCGGTCAAGGAACAAAACGGCGCGGCCATGAGCCTGGGGCGCATCTCCACCTTTCTCGATATCTACTTAGAGCGCGACCTGGAGAGAGGGCTTATCAATGAAGAGCAGGCCCAGGAACTCATCGATCAATTGGTAATCAAGCTGCGCCTGGTGCGCCACCTCAGAACCCCGGAGTACAATCAGCTCTTTGCCGGGGATCCCAACTGGATCACTGAGGCTATTGGCGGCTGTGATGTGAACGGACGCCCCCTGGTAACCAAAACCAGCTTTCGCCTGCTGCAAACCCTGTACAACCTGGGACCCAGCCCGGAGCCCAATCTCACCATACTGTGGTCGCGACACCTGCCCCGGCCTTTCCTGGAATTCTGCTCGCAGGTCTCCATTGACACCAGCGCGCTGCAGTACGAGAATGATGATTTGATGCGGCCTTTTTACGGGGACGACTACGGCATCGCCTGTTGCGTGTCAGCTATGGCCATGGGCAAACAGACCCAGTTTTTCGGGGCTCGCTGCAACCTGGCCAAACTGCTGCTCTACGCGATAAACGGCGGTATCGACGAAATTACCAGGGAACAGGTTGGGTTGGAAATGGGGGTCTATCCGGGAGATGTCCTGGACTATGACGAGGTGATGCGCCGCTTCAAATTACAGATGCAATGGCTGGCGGAATTGTATGTCAACACCATGAACACCATCCATTTTATGCATGACCGCTATTCCTATGAACGGGTACAGATGGCCCTGCACGATACCCAGATACATTATTTTATGTCTTTTGGCATTGCCGGCTTGTCGGTGGTGGCCGATTCATTGAGCGCCATTCGCTATGCCCGGGTTAAACCAGTACGCAACGCCCAGGGGCTTATAGTGGACTTTATTACCGAAGGGGATTTTCCCAAATACGGCAATGATGATGACCAGGTAGACAGCATCGCGGTAAATCTGGTCAAGGACTTCACCCGCTATTTAAAACAGTACCCCACCTACCGCCAGGCAGAGCACACCCTTTCCATTTTGACCATCACTTCCAACGTCATGTACGGCAAACATACCGGCTCAACCCCGGATGGCCGCAAAAAGGGCGAGCCTTTAGCCCCGGGGGCCAATCCCCTGCACGGGCGCGAAGAGCGTGGAGCCATAGCGGCATGCAATTCAGTAGCCAAACTGCCCTATGATTACGCCCGCGATGGCATATCATTTACCTTTTCTATCGTCCCTTCAGCTTTAGGGCGCAGCCGGGATGAGCAGGTCAACAATCTGCTGGCCTTGCTGCACGGCTATTTCGGCCAGGGCGGGCATCATATCAATGTAAATGTGCTGCGGGTCGAAACCCTGCAAGAAGCCATGGAGCACCCCGAACGCTATCCGGATCTGACTATCCGCGTTTCCGGTTATGCGGTGCATTTTATCAAACTGACCCGCGAGCAGCAGGAAGAGATCGTCGCCCGCACCTTTTACGGGCACATGTAGATGACAGGCTTAAATCCAGGGAGGCATCATGCGAGGCAGAGTCCACTCCATAGAAACCTTTTCGACGCTTGACGGGCCGGGCATCCGCATGGTGGTGTTCTTGCAGGGCTGCCACCTGCGCTGTCGCTATTGCCACAACCCCGATACCTGGAGCTACAGCCTGGCTTCAACAAGCTACTACAGCAGCGAAGAACTGATGGCGTTGGTACGGCGCGGCCTGGGTTACTACCGCAATTCGGGCGGGGGCCTGACCTTTTCCGGAGGAGAACCGCTGCTGCAGCACTGCTTTGTATGCGAGGTATTCGAGCGCTGCCACCAAGAGGGCATTCATACCGCTCTGGATACCGCACTGTATGTCCCTCCCAGCCGGGTACAGGCAGTACTGCCCTTTACCGACCTCTTCATAGCCGATATCAAACACATCGACAGCGCCAAGAGCCGCTGGCTGACCGGACAGAGCAATGATTTGAACCTGGCCAACATTAGGTCCATTAATGCCGCTGGGACCCAGCTCTGGATCCGCTATGTAGTCGTGCCCGGGTATACCGACGCGGAAAGGGATATCACGGCTCTGGCCGAATTCCTGGCCCCGTTAAGCGAAGTCAAAAGGATCGAGCTCCTGGCCTATCATACCCTGGGGGTGCACAAGTGGGAACTGCTCGGCCTGGACTACGATTTGCACGCGGTTGAGCCGCCCCAGGCCGATGAAATGCAGCGCCTGCAGGAGATAGTCCAGCAAATCACCGGCAAACCGGTTTATGTCTCCTGATTCCCTGTTTAAGCGGCCCAATACCGATTTGATTATGGCAGGAGGGTGGTATTATTTCTAAATCTTTTTCGCAGTCTATTAGTGAAAGGAGGTCGCAAGGATGGCCAAAAAACGCAAGAAGGATAAGGCTACGGAACAGGTCGCCTTCACCACACCGGGAAGCGAGAATGCAATGCCATCTGAAGAAAAGAAATCCGGGAAAAAATCCAAGCGTTCCTGAGGCTATGTCACAGGAACGGGTTGTAGAGAACCTTTGAAACTTAAACAGGTTGTTGCTGAGACGGTTGTGATGAATTGGAAAAGGGATATTAAAGTCCAGCAGCCGGGCCGGAGGGTCTGGCTGTTTTATGCCAGGGGAGGTCGTTGACTATGTTATGTCATGGGGGCGGAAGTGCCGATGATCTTCATCTTTATGAGTATATGACCAGGGTACAAAAACCGGTAAGCCGACTGCTTTGATTCCGAACCCAACCTCATTTTGGGCACTTTACATTGAGCCGAGTAAATCTTATAATGTATGAGATATTGAAAGGTCTGCTGCTAAGACCTATATACCAATTGATGTGGGGGCGTAGCTCAGTGGGAGAGCACCTCGTTCGCAACGAGGGGGTCAGGGGTTCGAATCCCCTCGTCTCCACCATTGTGACAAGGAGACGGTTCTCTTGTCAGGAAACGAAAGGTTCTTGGGAAGGGTCGATTCATCAGCGGTTACACTCGCCTCTGGCTCTCCATTTATGACGGCTTCTATGCTTTCTCTGACATGGCGTTTGTATGGAACCAGCATATCTGGAAGTTCGTGATGAATCCGCTTACACTCAACGCATCTTAACCTGCGAATGCTGAGGATCACCTTCTCACCCAGACTATCGATACAGCTCCTTTTACGTCTGCTTATCTCTTTTAGAATTTCACTGCAACACGGGCAAGCAATCTGCTCCAAGCTCCTAACAAAAAACACCCGTTAAAGGGTTTTCTATCAGCTCATATTTTGATACAATAACCATACTTATGGTGTGGACGTCTCTGGTGCTTCTGTTGGTAGCTTAAGCACATTAAAACAGAGGCGTCTTTCCTTTCCTAAGATATGGTCATTATATCCGGCAATTCTCGGTCAGGCAATCCCGTCAGCTTTCGGACATTTTAGGTTGGCAAAAACAGGATTTCATTGGAAACCAGCAGTTTATATATGTAGAACATATTATGGATGGCGAGCAGTATACCAATGGGCTGAAAACTACAATAGCCGAATACGGGGGCGAGAAACGCTCTTTTGAGGTATATACGAATCATGAAACAAAGGCCAACCTAAGTGCCGGCGTATATATTGCGGATAGAACAGCATATCAATTTTCTGGCCGAAGGATATAAACAATATGTGGAGTATTGGAATGATAAACTGGGAACTTAACAATTCCATTTTCAAAAGTGCATTTCCCTTTTGCGAATTTGAGAGGAATGATCTATGAGCGTAATCAGCACCGAAAAAAATTTTGCCCTAGTTGCATGGAGGAACATGAAGTAAAAAGAGTAGAAGTACAGGAAGAAACATTTTTGAAGGTGTTAGGGTAACAAAGGGCACTATCACCGAAATCGAAACAAATATTTAAAAGAATGGCATTAAAATCCTGACTGGTATCAAAACGAGCACAAGGAATAATGCGAGAACAATCATCAATAAAGGCGAACAAATAGGTGATATCAAAGGGCGAGGGAAGCGCGTTTATTTATTCAAGAGCTTCCGATGAAGCAGCCGGTATGGTATTATGTGTAAAATATGATTATTATGGATGTTTGATACGATGGATTCGCAATTGGAAGACAATTTAAAAGCCTTTATTAACGAGATAGATCAGGAATATCCCATTGAGTTGGCTTATTTGTTTGGTTCCTACGCCAGGGGAACTGAGAATAGCCAGAGCGATATAGATATTGCCCTGTTATTTAAACATCAATATACGAATTATGAGGAACTACTGATTCGCGGGCAGATTATAGATAAAGGGATGAGTGTTTTTTCCCGACCGGTCGATGTGGTATCCCTTAACAGTGCTCCGCCTTTATTGAAATATGAAGTGGTTGTTAACAGTGTGATCTTGAAGGATAGTGAATTAAGAAGCTCTTTTGAGTCTTTGGCGATTAGGGAGTATTTTGATTTTCAGTACTACAGCCGCATTTATAATGAAGCGGTAATTGGCCGCATCCGCGATGATGACTATTTTATAAAGAAGGTAGAATAATGGTAAATAAAGACTTGTTAGTCACCAGGCTGGACAAATTAAAAGGATATGTGGATTTTTTAGAATCGGTGAAAACCCATGACCAGGACAGGTTTGTAAAAGACCCCTATATTCATGGAGCCGGCGAACGGTTTCTCCACTTGGCAATTGAATCTGTAATAGATATTTCCAATCATATTATTTCTGATCTGCGCTATCGGAAACCTGAGAGTAATCGAGATATTTTTGCCGTTCTATACGAAAATGAGGTTATTCCTTTTGATCTGAAGGATAGTCTAAGTAATATGGCATCTTTTAGAAACATTCTTGTACATGACTACATTAAATTAGACCGCGCTTTGGTCTACGGTTTTATTAAAAATCATTTGGATGACTTTAGGGTCTTTGCTCGAATAATCAGCGACTTGTTATAAATTAGAGCATGAGATGGGGACGGCGTTACCGTCACTCTGTTGTCATAGCTGAAAAGGTAATGCAGAATGGTTCTAGTATCAAAGGCTCAAAGAATCCGGTGGCGGTTCTGGGGTATGCAAATGACCGAAGATATTTGATAATGACCTGGAAGTGTAAACGTGACAGATGGGCAGAGCGGACGGTTCCCATCTTTCATTGAAAGGATTGTAAATTACGGTAATGTATAAATTGGTAGATTACATCATTTCTCTAACCAATCTTTATGGACTGGTTCATAAGGATAAAGTGCTGGAAATATTTAACCTGCAAAATGAAGAAAAAATCGATATTGAAGCCCTCAATAGCATCATGCGCAATTCGCCAGCGGATTTAGCAAAGAATTTTGTAGAGATCAACGGTGATTATTTTGTCCATGACACTATCATTGAATTTGATGAATTTGATGAGCAGCTAAAGCAGCGCAAAGGCAAGCCATTTTATATACCACCTCAGGACGAACTTCTAAAATATAAAGATGATGCTTACTTTGAAGTGAGCGAGCAGTACAAGAGATTGCTGAGTTATTTAACTGAGAATATCTTTGATGGCGATGAATTAGCTGCTGAGATGCTTTGTGAGGATATTCAAAGCATATGCCAGTTTGGTTTTTCAATACAGGAAATTATCGATGAGTTTAATATCAGAGGGGTGGATTTTAAGAGCGAAAAGCAGTTCAACAAGGTTATACAGTTGATCGTTGATCTGGCCAATAACACTAGAATATGGGAAAACAACGGCCATACACCCAAGGAGATTTTTGAGAAATATGAAAAGCCGTACTTAAGACCACTTCCAGATAAACCCTTTAGTCTTCGCAGGGCTGATATTTTCGATTTTCAGACCGGAAAGAAAGTCGGTAGAAACGACCCATGCCCGTGTGGCAGCGGAAAAAAATATAAGAAGTGCTGCTTGGGGAAAGAAGATTTAGATTAATATACATGGTTGGCAGCGGTAGAAAACGGGTGCGGTCTTCTGCAAACAGGTCTGCGATCAAGGTCTCTTTTTTGTAGTGGGGGCGGTTCATGTCCTCGTCACACCGTTCAAGCAGCCGCTGGTTGAAAGTCCTTAGGTCATCAAACCGGGGTACGGGTACCAGCAGGTTTCTTCGGAGATATCCCACTTTGTTTTCTACATTACCTTTTTCGTTGC
>LFRM01270329.1_pt1 | contig 17697 bp, 22 predicted proteins | sample 618341 | NCBI WGS metagenome assembly LFRM01 (sample SAMN03654438, study PRJNA283298) | anaerobic digester metagenome | isolation source: pool of bioreactors CSTR01a, CSTR02a, and CSTR03a thermophilic anaerobic... | place: Denmark: Kgs. Lyngby | collected 2014-05-21 | reverse complement strand
GAGGGCGTAGAGATCGGTGGCAAAACCGGTACGGCGGAAAACCCCTCGGGCAAAGACCATGCTTGGTATATAAGTTTTGCTAAGGGAACAAGTAAGGAACTGGCTCTAGCCATAGTTCTTGAAGAAGAGGGCATTAGCGGAGGACGGGTAGCAGCGCCTATAGCCCAACTTATCTATGAAAAGGCAATGCAACTGGGCCTAATTGATTAATAAAAGGAGAAAAAATGAATAGCTGGCATGATATCAATCCGAGATTTGCAGAGGATGGCTCTTTTCTAGCCATTATTGAAATAACCAAGGGTAGCAAGGTGAAATACGAGTTGGACAAAGAAACAGGACTTCTCAAGTTGGATAGAATTCTTTATACCTCCACCCACTATCCGGCTAATTATGGATTTATTCCTCAAAGTTATGCCAAGGATTTGGACCCGCTGGATGTGCTCTTAATTTCTTCTGAAGCCATCCTTCCCTTGACCCTTGTTAAGTGTATGCCCCTTGGCGTTATAAGAATGAAGGATGGTGGCTATGATGATGAAAAAATTATTGCCATATCCCTGGATGATCCAAGTTTTCGTAGGTATAGGGATATTAAAGAACTACCAAAGCATCTTTTTGATGAAATGATGCATTTCTTTGAAGTTTACAAAGCCTTGGAGCATAAAGAAACAGCAGTGGAGAGCCTAGGAGGAAAAGAAGAAGCCCTGGCTATTATCAAAGAGTCCCTTGAGAGTTATTAAGAGAACTTTGTCTACTAGATGTTGTAAAAATAACACACAAAAAAAGGCAGGAAGGTGTTAAACTTAATCCTACTACGGTTAAGGAGTTAAGATATGAGACAAATTATAAAAATAGATGAAGAATTATGTGAGGGCTGTGGTATCTGTGTTGATACCTGTGTAGAAGGTGCCATTGCCATGGTCGATGGCAAGGCCAAGATGGTCCGGGACGATTATTGTGATGGTTTAGGAAACTGCCTTCCCAATTGCCCCGCTGGAGCCATAAGTTTTACCTTGCAAGAAAGCAGCCCTGCTAAAAATACATTGTTTCCCAGTAAAAAAGAAGAAGCAAGGCCCAGTGCCTGCCCTGGTTCTAGCTCTGTGGAGTTAAAAAAGGACCCAGTCCCCCTTAGGCAGACCAGTGCTTCTGCCCTTAAGCAGTGGCCTGTACAGATTAAGTTGGCTCCAATAAAGGCTCCCTTTTTTCAAGGAGCTAAATTATTGATTGCAGCGGACTGTACTGCTTATTCCTATGATAATTTTCACAATGACTTTATGGAGGGTTGGGTCACCTTAATTGGCTGTCCTAAACTTGATGAAGGGGATTACACCGAAAAGCTTACGGCTATCATTCGGGAAAATGATATCAAAGAGGTCCATCTTGTGCGCATGGAAGTTCCCTGCTGCGGTGGCCTTGAGAGAGTGCTTTATAAATCCATGCAAGACAGCAAAAAAAATATACCCTGGCATATTACGACCTTGACTACTTCGGGTAAAGTAAAAAAATAGATTTCCAGCTTAAAAATACTGACCTCTAAAAGTTGAATGCAAAGTTCAACATAATAGGGGTCAGTATTTTTATCGGGATTTATAAGATTAGTTTAACGCGTCAATTTTCGCCGCAAGGACGAAGTCGTTTTCGTGGAGTCCCTTGATCTTGCTTGTCCACTGCTCAATCATGACTCTCCCCCAGCTTAGATGAATAGTAGGGTGATGCCCCTGTTCTTCGGCCAACTGGCCTACTTTATTTGTAAAGGCTAAGGCCTCTTTGAAATCCTTAAAGCCAAAGGTCTTTTTGAGATGGCCATCATTAAGGATCCAATCGCCACCCAGCTCCTTTAAATATCCGTTAATTTCTTCTTCTGCCAGGGGAGTGTCACCAATACTACAGGGTATACATTTTTTTTCTAAAAGTTGACTCATGATTGCCTCCTTATATAATTTATCTTATTAGCTTTCTACCCATAAGTTGGCAAAAAGAACATACTCCCTTTATCATGAAAATTTGCACTGGGACTCTACATTGACTATAATAAGAATAGAAAGTGAACAAGGGGATGTTCCATGCAAAAAGAAGACAGTAAAAAGACAATGCTCTATGGAGCTTTAATTGTTTCCTACCTATTTGTACGCTACGGCCTTTTTTTTCTACATGGGATGAAGGCTTGGCCGGCAGCCATGGGGTTACTTGCCCTGGGGATGCTCTTACTGGCTCTGTATAGAAAAAGAAAAGCCATGCAAATATTCGCCGTGGCGGGGTACAGCCTGTGCTTTCTTGGAGCAAAGCTATTTTCATCAAAGAGCTTTGATCCCGGAGGAGGAAGGCTGGATAATACCTGGGTTTTATGGATCGTTTCTTACTTATTGCTCTCTTTAATGGTTTTTTTTTGGAAAAGAGAAGAAAAGAACCATAAAGTGAGATTCATTTTAAATAATAGTATTTATAAGGGGGAGAGATGTCTCTGGAGCGAGCAAAGACCTATTTGAAAAACTGGGATTTAGATAAAAAAGTGCTAGAATTTGATATTTNNTGGCATTTAGATAAAAAAGTGCTAGAATTTGATATTTCCAGTGCCACGGTAGCTCTGGCAGCAAGGGCCCTGGGCACGCAGGAAGAAAGAATTGCTAAGACACTGAGTTTTGATCTAGGGGAGAAAGTCATCCTAATTGTAACCGCAGGAGATGCCAAGATTGATAACCGAAAATTTAAAGATATCTTCTCTACTAAGGCAAGGATGTTGCCACTGCATAGAGTCGAAGAAGAAATCGGTTATGATGTTGGTGGAGTTTGCCCCTTTGGTGTCAATGAAGGGATCCCTATTTATCTTGATATTAGTATGAAGCGATTTCCCACGATCTTTCCCGCCTGCGGCACGGCCAGTAGTGCCGTAGAGCTTACCCCCTTGGAGCTTGAAGAGGTTACACCGGGAAGCCTATGGATTGATGTATGCAAGGGCTGGGAGGAGTAAAGATGGCTCTAGTACATATGATAAAGGCCGATCTGTATCTTCCCCAGGTGCAAAATTTAAAGGAGAAGCGTGCAATACGCCTCTCCTTAACCCATCGCCTTAAGACCATGAATATTTCTGTCATTGAAGTGGAAGATGCAGATATCCTGCAACGACTCATTCTTCTTCTATGTTATTGTGCCCTCAATGGGGGCATAGCTGCAGGTAAAAGAGAAGGGATTCTCGAGCTTTTTTACGCAGAGACCGATCATTTGGTATTGGAAGAAGAAACTATGGATCTAAGCTAAGAGGGTGACCTCTTTTTTTAATGCTCTAAGAAGGCGCGCAGTAGGGAGATAAAGTGCCCCTGATCTTCGGCGGCCTGTAACTCTCTGACGGAGTGCATGCCCAAAAGGGCAATCCCCAGATCCATTCCCTTTATAGAGGTCTGGCCTTCGCTGATGGGTCCAATGGTGCTACCACCTCGCATATCTGATGGATTGGCAAAGGTTTGATAGGGAATGTTGTTCTCCTTACAGAGTTTTTTACATAGGGCGATTCCTAGGGCGTCGCTGGTATAGGCCTTTCTCGCTGAGATTTTTATTACCGGTCCACCACCGAGTTTGGGCCGATTGGTGGGGTCGGCCTTTTCTTCGTAATTGGGATGAACTCCATGGGCCTGATCACAGCTCATCATAAAGGAATCATAAATTCTACACAGATGCTCTTCCTCCTTCAGATTTCTACTGAGGCTTATTTTATGAAGAACGTTGCGAAGAAGGCCACTTCCAGCGCCCTGGGCACTGAGGCTACCAACTTCTTCATTGTCAAAACAGGCAAGAACCTGGGTTCTATTTGATGGAGAAGCTTCGATGAGGGCTTGGAGTCCGGCGTGGCACATCCCCAAATTATCCAATCTTCCGATGGAGATAAACTCATTTTTTTCTCCGATAAAGCAGCCCTTTTCTGTGGGATAGCAGTAGAGTTCATAGTCAAGAATCATTTCTTTTCCAATGCCAAGCTCCTCGGCCAGAAGCTGAAGAAGGCTTTCTTCCTCCAACTCTTTTCCGGAAAAAAGAGGAAGAAGTTCTTTTTGTGGATTCAAATCTCCTTTTTCATCCTTTGAAAGATGGATGGCAAGACTGGGGATAATAAGTAGTTCTCTTTTTAGGTCCACAGGTAGGGATAGCAGGGTCTTTTCATCGAGAATTACCCTTCCCGCTAGAGAAAGGGGACGGTCGAACCAAGTATCAAGCAAGGGCCCTCCATAGATTTCTACATTAAGTTTGGTATAGCCCTGGGAAGTTATCATAGGAGAGGGTTTGATTTTTAAAAGAGGAGAGTCGGTATGAGCGCCAATCAAATGAAATCCTGAGCAGTCTTTGGTCCCTATCCTAAAGGCAATGAGCGAAGAGTCGTTAAAACTCACGTAGTAACCTTCCTTTTGGTTCAGTGACCAGATTTGCGTCATACTGAGTTCTTCAAAGCCAGCTTCATCAAGACGTTTTTTTAATTGCGCCGTAGCTTGAAACATCGTTGGAGAGTGGTCAATAAAATTAATTAGATCTTTTGCGTAATTCATTTTACCTCCTTATACTAATAACTAGTATACTATAAATATGATATCCTTGAGGAAATCATAGTGAAAAGGAGGACGAAGGTGATGGATTATTTAGAGAAAATCACGGCTTTTCGAAAATTACTGCACGCCAACCCCGAGGCCAGTGAAAAAGAAGTGGTTACCCGAAAGCTCATCAAGGAATTTCTTGAAGAGAACACGCAGAATCTTGAGATTGTAGACAAGGGCCGGTGGCTCTACGGCTTCCACAATGAAGGAGCCGATGAGACGTACCTATTTCGCGCGGACTTTGATGCTATTTTAAGTGAGGATGGTCAGTGCTATCATGGCTGTGGCCATGATGGTCATACAGCCATTTTAGCGGGACTTGCCATAAAACTGGATAAGGAAAAATTAGGAAGAAATATAGTCTATTTATTTCAGCATGCCGAAGAAAATGCTGCCGGAGCCATAGAGTGCACAGAAATCTTCAAAGAGAAAAAAATTGACTACGCCTTTGCTCTTCATGGGCATGTGGGAATGCCACTGGGAACCGCTGGGATTCACGAAGAAGTAGTCTGCTGCGCTTCCGAGGGGATGCTCATTCATCTTAAAGGCATACAAAGCCATGCATCTACACCGGAAAAGGGAATTAACCCTGCTTATCTTATGGCAGAGCTGGCACTGTTTTTAAGACCTCTTTGTGATTTTGATGGCTTTGTTCCAATGACTTGGCAAGGGGAGAATTACAATAACATGATTATGGCCACCATTGTCTACCAAAGACTTGGTGAATTGGCCTTTGGTGTTTCCCCCTCCACAGCAGATATGGGCCTTACCCTGAGGGCTTATAATGAAAAGGAAATGACGCTTTTGCAAGAGAAAGTCGAAAACTTTATAAAAGAAGGAGCAGAAAAACAAGGCCTGGAGTTTAGCTTTACCTATCTGGATATTTTTCCTGAAACTCGAAACAATAGAGATCTTGTAGGAAGAGTTAAAGCTCTTTGGGAAAAAGAGAACCTGCCCTTTATAGAAAAGCACTATCCCCACCGAGGAAGCGAGGACTTTGGCCACCTGGCAAAATATGTCCCTTCTTGCTACTTTGAGCTGGGTCTAGGAATTGATTCACCGCCTCTTCATAACGTAGGCTTTGAATTCAAAGATGAAGTCATTGCCGATGGGCTGGCTTTTTTTGAAGTCATAGCAAGAAAAGGCGTTTAATGAAAAGAAGCCCTAAGGGGCTTCTTTTCGTCTAGTCCTTTACATATTCTGCCAGCACTGACAGTTTTTAAGAAAGAAGTTATCGCAGAACTATGGAAAACAGTTCTACATTCTTAGGTTTTATTGTTATTTTGAAGAATCCATTTCCAAGCCGCCATAGCTTCTATCTCTAGGCCACCACCATAGATTGTTTGCTCTTCATTATAGGTGATGGTCATCATTTTATCGATATCTTTATATTTTGATCCTTTTATTCATGCTCTATTTCTCTTTCTCTAGTTTGAATATTTGATAATAAGTAACTAGATTGAACTAAGAGAGAAACTTTTGGGATATAAAAATCAACTTCTAGCTTGTGTTCATAAAAATAAACATCCTCAACGCCATATTTTTTCATTAAAACAGTAAGGGCGAAGGTATTTGAAATCTTATTTGAGCAATGATGTCACCTAAAAAAATTTTATCATAAAGACTATTTAAATATCCTCTTTTATTGATGCTAAAATATTAGATCTTGAAGGGATCCAGAGGGATTTCGAGTAGATATTTTCATCTTTGCATGGAGAAAAGCCTAACAAAAGAAGCCCCTAGGGGCTTCTTTTAGTCTAGTAGTGCAAGGATTGTGCCCGTTGTAATGGCCGGAACATTGTCAAAGGTTTGTTTTTTGTCTACCCGCTCGGTGAGCATATGGCCGTCTTTACCAAAGGAGCCAATATTGACTACGGGGACATTGATTTGAAGGATTTTATCCGTGGGGTGGGTGTACTTTTTACCCCAGGAAGGCATGTTTCTACCAAGACCGTCAATGGCTTCGGGGCCATCGCATATAGCCATAAAACTGGAGTCGGAGATATAGGGGTAGAAATACCTGGTTTTAAGCTCTCTATCGGCAGTGGGGCGAACCTTATCGATGGATTTTTCTACGGCGCTAAGAAGATCTCTTTCCTTCTCAGTTCTTCCTGTCATTTCAATACGGGCGCTGTAAACCGAAGCAAAGTAGAGAACAACGCCCGGAGAGTTTACCTTGCGCCGACTCCATGTAAATCGTACAACTTCGTGGCTGTAGAGCCTAAGGTCCATGGCAGGATTTTCACTATGGAGTTTATTTTTAAAGCGGTTGAGTTCCTCATCAAAATTTGGATTGTAAGCCTTTACTTCACTATAGAGTTCTTCCCAGGTATAGAGGGCTTTTTTCCAAGGCAGAGGTGTATGCTCTATGTTTGCTAAGGCGCAGTACTCCTTGTAGCGAGAAGACAGGAGCTCAAGGGCCTCATCATAACTTTCATCTACAATTTCCTTCACACTGCCTAGGACCTCCAGAGGGCTTTTGCCGTGGCTGAAGATATTGTAGTAGCTTAGGGCGTGTAGTGCCGTTTGTACGGTATATTCGGGTTTTAAGTCGCTTTGCTTAAGAGAAATAGGAGGTACCGTCAGCTCTCCCTGGGCAAGATCACAAAGTCTTGGATTAAGGGAGATGTTCTTTGTAATCACAGCGCTTAGAAAATTCGGATCAAAGGCAGCAAAGGGCTGGCCCACATGGGCCTCTTTGCCAAACACAGAGCAACAGGGTAGAAGTTTTCCTATACTGCCATAATAGATATAGCAGCTGGTATCCCCAGGAGAGTGATTGGTGGAGTAATCAGCATTGATACAAGCAATGTATTCAAAGCCCTCTTGCTCTCTTAATTCCACGAGGAGATCAAGGCCGGTAATGACACCCTTGGAATTGTCTTCCTCATCGCATTCGTGTAGGGCGATGAGATTGCCCTTAAGTAAATGGGGATTTTCACTAAAGTATTTAATGATAGCCATATGTCCTGCCACACCGGCCTTCATATCCAGGGCTCCTCGACCAAAGAGGTAGCGCTGTGAATCGATGTCTTGAAGAACTTCCTCGGAAAGATCAAAATGCTTTTTCAAAATCTCTGGAAGTTTATCGGCTTTGGTGGCGTAGGAAGAATAATCCCCAAAATCTTCCACCCCTACGGTGTCAATATGGCCTAGTAGGATTACTGTTCTTGGGCTTCCCCCATCTTTTGTACCCTTTACAAAACTCAGAGCGTTGTGGCGCTCAAGAAAATCATCCTCTGTTTTTTGCAAGATGCGGCGCTGGGGATGTTCTTTGAAATAGGGTAAGTTGCCGTAGAAATCATAAATATATTCAGCGACGGCGGTTTCTTCTCCGGGAGCTTTATTCACACTGGAGATAGAAACAAGTTTTTTGGTTATATCCTCTACTTCATCGTAAAAATTCAAATTTTCCTCCTTAAATCCATGTTTTTATCTAGTTCATTATAGCATGAAGGAAAAAAAAAAAATAAAATCAAAGGCTCTTTCATAAAAAAATTTACCGTGATACTATTAGGAAAAGGAGGTGGCTATGGATAGAATTTTACGTTGTGCACACGCATACACTTTGGAGGACGATGGCTTAGGCTACTTAGAAAAGGTAGACATTTTTATCGATGGAGGAAAAATCATAAAGATCATTCCCAGCAGCCAAGAGAATAAGGCAGAAGAAATCATTGATCTTACCCACCATCTTGTTTTGCCTGGTTTTATCGATGCCCATATGCACACCGGCATGAACATTCTCCGGGGTCTTGCCCAGGATACATCCCACTGGATGATGCACGGATTGGGACCCTTTGCCCAGGTAGTTAGTCAAGAGGAGGAACTTCTTGGAAGTAAGCTGGCTATTCTAGAGGCAGCCAGGGCCGGAACAACCAGCTTTGGCGACTATGAAACCAATATGGATGAAGTTTGTGGATTTCTAAAAAAAATGGGCCTACGGGGCCAGATTACAGCAACGGTGCGGGAGGCACTACATAGGGTATATGCCCCGGGGGAAATCTATGAATTCGATCAGAAAATGGGAGAAGAAAGCCTCCAGCGTAATCTAGCTCTTTTTGAGAAATGGAATGGTAAAGACAAGATGCGTATCTTTTTTGGTCCTCAGGGTGCGGATTTTCTCTCGGCAGAACTCCTACTTCGCCTGCAGAGGCTGGCCAAGGAAAAACACACAAAAATACATATGCATGTTCAGCAAGGCGATAGGGAAACCTATCAAATTCAAAAGCGCTACGGGAAAAGACCCGTGGCCTTCCTAAAAGAACTGGGCTATCTCGACAAGAGCCTTTTGGCCGTTCATCTTACCGATTGTCTTGATGATGAGGTAAAGATTGTTGCGCAAAGCGGCGCCAATATGATTTTCTGTCCTGCCTCCATTGGAATCATCGATGGACTGGTTCCCTCGGCCGATGTATTCCAAAAAGAAGGTGGTATGGTGGCCTTGGGTTCTGACCAAGCTCCTGGCAATAACAGCCACAACCTAATCAAAGAAATGTACTGCGCTGCATTATTTACAAAGATAAAAAGACAAGATCCCGAGGCTATGCCAGCATGGAAAGTCCTTCGAATGGCCACCATCGAGGGAGCAAGGGCCTGCGGTGTGGATGAGAGCGTCGGCAGTCTTGAAGTAGGAAAGCAAGCCGATATCATCGCCATTGATCTGAGGCGCCCTTCTATGAGTCCTGTATTCACCCATCCTATGCGAAACCTTGTGCCCAATCTTGTTTACAGCGCCCGGGGTGACGAAGTTGATTTTTCCATGGTTGGCGGAGATATTATTCTTAGGGAAGGCTCCTTTATTAAAGACGAGTTGGAAGAACTTTTCGAGGAACTAAAGGGGGTCCCCGAGAGCATCGGCCATAGAGCAGAAGCCGGCTTTAATGAAGTGGCGGGAAGCAATTATCGCTGGATGAAAGAAGGTTTGCTATAGCCTTAAAGGGGCAAAATAAGGCATATTATCTTGTAATTTGCCAGAATATATGTCATATTAATAGGGACTGTACTACAGGAGGGAAAAGAAATTGAAGAAAAAATCAGCAATGGGTACCATATTTTTACTTGGTGCGGCCCTTATTTGGGGCCTTGCCTTTGTTTTTCAGCGTTCGAGCATGGAGCATGTTGGCCCTTTTACTTTTGGAGCTTTTCGCTATGCTCTTTCGGCCCTTTGTCTTTTTCCCTTTGCCTATCCTAAAAGAAATAAAAAAATAGCCATCACAAAGGATCCCAGCATTCGCTGGGGAGTCCTCTGTGGGTTATTTCTTTTTTGCGGTACAAGCCTGCAGCAAACCGGGCTTGTTTATAGTTCCGCTGGAAAGGCTGGTTTTATAACGGCCCTTTATATTGTAGTGGTACCTCTTCTTGGTGGAATATTTTTAAAACAACATGTATCCCTTCAGTCCTGGTTGTGTGTGCTTATCGCAACGGCGGGATTTTATCTTCTTAGCATCCGCGGCGGTTTTAGTATCGAGCTAGGTGACTTCATTATCTTTATTGGGGTCTTTTTCTGGGCTGGACATATCTTGGTGGTGGACAAAGGAGTGGCCACTATGGAACCATTATTACTGTCCATGGTACAAATGGTTGTTGCTTCGGTTTTATCCTTGATACTGGCTCTAATTTTTGAGAAAATTAGCCTGGTTGGGCTTCGGGGTGCTTTAGTGGCTATCCTCTATACGGGAATTTTTTCCGGTAGTATTGCTTATACCCTGCAGATGTATGGTCAGCGTCATAGCGAACCCACTCTGGCCTCACTGATTATGAGCCTTGAGTCGGTCTTTGCCGTGGCCGCCGGATATCTATTTTTAAATGAAATGCTCAGTTCAAGAGAAGCACTAGGCTCCATCATTATATTTTTAGCCGTGATTCTTTCCCAGATTCCGCTGGGTAGAAGAAAGGAACTTTTATGAAAAAATATTCAACCAAGGAATTGACTGTTATTGCTTTGCTTATTGCCATTGTATTTGTGGCTACCTATCTAGTTCAAATTCCAATGCCCTTTAGTCAAGGGGGGTTAATTCATGTGGGGGATGTAGCCTTTATGTGTATTGCTCTTCTTTTTGGCCCTAGTATAGGGGCCATAGCCGGAGGAGTAGGTATGGCTCTTTTTGATCTGCTTTCTCCCTATGCCATCTGGGCACCCTTTACTTTGGCCATACGCCTGGCTATGGGCTGGCTCATTGGCACCGTAAGCCACAGTGCTATGAGCTATGGTAGAGATTTTAAAAGAAATATTATTGCCCTTTTGGTTTCACTTCCCATACTTATTGGTGGCTATTATGTGGCAGAAGCTATAATCTATGGTAACTGGATTGCGCCGGTTCAAAGCATCCTGGGTAACCTCAGCCAGTACATCGTCGGCGTTGTTGGGGCCATTGCCCTCAACCGAATCTTAGGAGCTCTACCCCTAGTAAAAAAGTTCCAGAAGGACTTTGAGCATTAGAGATTTTTGGATTGATTTATTATTCTGAGTGCAATCAAAAAAAGCCTAGGTATCTTTTTGATACCTAGGCTTTTTTTCTCTATGGGCTGGTCTCTAATCGAGCTTATCCATCATTTCTTTTACTTGCTTTTCAACTTCTTCTTTTTTCATACCGTAGCGCTCTTGGATTTTACCATTGAGCAAAGTCATATTGCCCTTGACTTCTAAAAGATCATCATCGGTGAGTTTTCCCCACTTCTGCTTAATCAACCCTTCGACTTGTTTCCATTTGCCTTCTAATACGTCTTTATTAAACATAAATTACCTCCTGATTTTTTAACAGTAGTATGACTTAGTATTATATATACTCTGGATTATGCTTGTGAAGCATATGCATAGCTTTAGATTTTATGATCAGTACATTTAAGGGAAGCCGAAAAGGGGGGTCTACCTGGTTTTTTTATAATAAAAGACCGGCTCTGGGCCGGTCCTTCTACAATACATTTAAAAGTTTTGTCTGCTTTATTTCTTGTATCTAATTTTCCATTTATGACCGTGCAGGGGCAGTTTTCGCCTTTAACCTAGGGGTACTCGTCTCTAAAAGTATAATCTGCACCGGGCAGCTCTGGACAGCTTTTATCAACTCGGGTGTTTGAAGGTTTTTCAAACTGATAACCTCTGCCTTTTTACCCAGCATGGCAAAGTGTGCAGGGTCAAGTTTAACGCAAACACCGCAACCGATACAGAATTCAGAGTCAAGGCTCAGTTGTTCAAGAGAATCTTCCTCGGGGTGGAGTTCGAGGATTTCTTCCCGGGAAACAAATTTTGAGCAGATGGCTCCGGTGAGAAAGATGGCTATGGTAGTTAGAACCCAGCGCATAAGCATAAATTTGGGACCTAGGAATTTTGCTTCATTGGCTAGCATTGGAATTTTTACCACAGCCCAGGAACTTAGAAGAACCACTACATTGGTGACGGAAGCTCCTTTTTTAAGGAGAGTAATAGCTACGGGAAAGGCCGCATAGATAGGGCCGGCAGAAATACTTCCCAGGATAAAAGAGAAGACGCTGCCCTTAAAGCCAGATCCACTGCCAAGATGTTTTTGGATAGTTTCTTTGGGTACCCAGGCATTAAGAAGGGCCGTAAGCAATAGGATAACCGGCATAATAAAGAGCATCTCTTTAAAGTAATAGCCACTATTTTTAATGGCACCTAGAGCTAGAGGTGTTTTAAAGATAAGCAGCAGGGCATAGACCAGAATAACAAAACTTAAAAAGAGATTTTTTCTTGCATAGTCAAGGATCTTTTTCATAGTAAAACTCCCATCACAACGGCTATGAAAATGGCAAAGGCAAAGCTAAGACCATTTCTAATTAGAACAAACTTCATACCGAATTCTTTTTTTTCTAGAGGGAAGGTCACAATGCCCACCATGGTAAGGGTCGTAATAAAGGCTACAATGGGCATAATCCCCGCTCCAGCTTTGGCAAGGGAGCCCGCCAGGGGAAAGGCTACAAAAGCAGGGATTAGAGTAATGCTTCCCAAAAAAGCAAAAAAGATTGTGGCCATAAAGGTATTGTTTTTAACAAGGAATGCTTCTAGGCTCTCCGGTGGAATGATTGTAAGAAGAAGACCAATCATAAGAAGCACCGCCAGGATATCACCGGCAATATTTTTCATCATTCCTGAGCTCATTTTTACAGAATTCAGTGTTTTCTTCCTATCCTTAAAAATAGAATAGAAAAACCATATGAGGGTTATGACCCAAAGTATCAGTGTAAATATATCCATTTAAACCTCTTTGTATTTTCTAGGATGGGGAGCTTTGATAACGAAGAACTCCAGTTGCTCGGCGTCCTGATTTGAAACATTCATAGTTACATTATAGGGGATTGAAACTAGGCTCCCTGAGAGATGCTTTTTCTCAGGCTCTTCTCCTAACTGTAGGCTAAGGGTACCTCTAATCACCAACATATAGACATTGGAATTCGAGGCATGGGTAGGAAAGGCTTCAAACTGATTAAAAATCATGTGATTGATCATCACTTCGTCGGCGTCGATAATTTTTTCTATAAGTTTATCTTTCGACTGGGTGAATAAGTATCGTGTTTCCATTAAGAACCTCTTTTCATATGATATACTTCATATTATAATAAAAAGGATAGCTAAGTATGTAACCAGAGTTACGCTAGGAGAAAAAAAATGACGGATCTTCTACGAAAAGTTCAGAGATTTCCTATTTTCCATGGCATGGATAAAGAAGTACTGGAAGAACTACTGCTAGAGCCAGGCTGCAGTGTGAAAAAGCATCCCGCTACTTCACTGATCCATTTAAAGGGAGAAAGCTGTAGTTGTGCAGAATATGTCCTCAAGGGCGAAGTTACGGTTCAACTTCTCCAGGAATCTGGCAGCATTATGACCATCTCAAATTTTGAAAGAGGAGAGATGCTAGGAAGCAATCTGGTCTTCTCTTCCCATCCGATTTACCCCATGATGGTTTTTGCCAAAAGTGATGTAGAACTTCTATGCCTAGATGCACCGACCCTTCTTAAACTGTGCATGAAAAGCCCGGTTTTTTTGGAAAGCTATTTAAAGGAAATCTCCGATAGAGCCCTAATTCTTAGCGGTAAAATCAGCGCCATTGCCCTAAAGAGTATTCGTCAAGCGATACTGGAATTTTTGCTAGTTGAAAGTAAACTTCAAGAGAGCTTTAAAATAGCCCTACCCTTTACAAAAAAAGAGTGGGCCGAGCGTTTGGGGGTACAACGCCCCTCCTTATCCAGGGAGCTGAGCAAAATGCGAGAGGAAGGCCTTATTGATTATGATCGTAAGACCATTACACTAAAAGAAAAAGGAAGAAAAAATGTTTAAACCAATACGAAAAAGAAAACAAGAAATTTCCAAGGAAAAATGTATTGAAATTTTAGAAAGAGGCACCGCTGGAGTCTTTGCTCTTTGTGGCGAAGAATATCCCTATGCCTTACCCATGAGCTATATTTATTATGATGATAAAATATACTTTCACTGCGCCAAACAGGGCCATAAAATAGACCTACTGAAAAAGCATCCTAAGCTTTCCTTTTGCGTGATTGATGCAGATACCATTGTTCCGCAAGAGTTCACAACCTATTATAGAAGCGTCATTGTTTTTGGTGAGGCTAGGCTTCTAGAAGATAAAGAAGAAATTATAAAGACCATTACTCTACTTAGTGATCGTTTCTCTCCCCTGGAAACCCAGCGCCGAGATGAAGTGATTCAAAGAGAAATGAACAATCTTCAGATGGTAGAAGTACGCATCGATCATATGAGCGGCAAAGAAGCCGTGGAACTTGTCAATCAGGGCTAATTAGTCCTGGTAGCCTTCAATTCCAATATCTACAACAAAAACATTGGGATGCTCTGTCATCCCTTTTTTCATGGCATGAAAGCTAATGGTTTTGCTCGCTTTAATGGCAATTCCCAAAACTTCTCCCGTATTGGCATCGATTCCCGAGGGGAGGTCGGCACTGAGAATGTATAGGCCACTTTTATTAATGCGTTCTATGGCTCTAGAGTAGGGAGCTTTGATATTTCTGGTAAGGCCCGTGCCAAAAAGGCAATCCACTACCATGGAGGCATTTTTGATAGCCTCGGTAATATAGCTAAAATCCTCATAAAAGATCCTTATGTTCACACCTAGGTTTATTGCAGCCTTTAAATTGATTAGGGCGTCGCCCTTTAACTCTCTACTTGCCATAAGAAGGACTAGGGGTTTTTTGTTATCCAAATGCAGTAGACGGGCCAAGGCCAGTCCATCGCCGCCATTATTACCACTGCCGCAGAGTATGAGTGCATTTTCTCGGGTATGTTCCTGCAGTTTTAGTGCCGCATGCTCCATAAGGACGATACCAGGAACTCCAATTTCCTCAATCATTCTTCTATCGGCGGCCTGCATTTCTTCTCTTGAAAGTATTAGCATCACTGCACCTCCTGTTTCTACTATAGCATAAAAAAAGAGCCCTACTTTTTTGTAGGAGGCTCTTTTTTCTGTAAATTAATTTGTACTTTTTCAGGAGCTTTATAGTTGGGACAGTTGGCGCAACTGCTCTTTCCTTTTCGAAGGTTTCGAACAACCAGCGATATCAGAATAAGAGTCACTAAAAGAACAACAAAATCCACGGAACTCATTGATCAACTCCGGTAGAGCGAAGTTTCGTGCGCAGCTTAGAATAATAGGTGAGGATAAAGGCAAAAAGGATAAGCCCACCAAATGTATAGAGCATCCCTGCGGTGCCTAGTATATCGGTTTCTGAGATGGCCTGGGCCCTTCTGTAATCCAGTAGAACAGGCTCAACCCAGCTAGTTCCTTTGAGTAAAAACGACCCGATAATATTAAAGGTGGCGGCGGAGACGTAGGCAAGACCGGTTTGGAAAAATAGGGCAAACCAAGTATCCGAGGCATTGCCAAACTCTCTACGCATGGCACCGATGGCAGCAAAGCAAGGTGCTGCAAACATCGTAAAGAGGATGAAACTAAAGGCCGATACCTTACTAAAGCTTATGGGGACAATGCTACCCACGCTGGCAAAGGTTGTTACTACAACTTCCTTGGCAATAAGGCCACTTATACTGGCAACCGCCGGCGCCCAGGAATCGCCAAAACCCAGGGGTATAAAGAAGTAGCGAAGAAGATGGCCAATGTCTGCAAGGATAGACTCATCGATTTGAGTGGGCAGATAGGTTAAATTCCAATTAAAGTGTTGTAGGGCCCATAGGACAATGGAGGAGACAAAGATTATGCTTCCTGCTTTTTTTACAAAGCCCAGGGCCTTATCCCACATACTGATAAAAACATTTCTAAGGCCAGGTACTTTATAGGGAGGAAGCTCCATGACAAAGGGCGATGGTGTACCCTGAAAACGTCGCAGTCTTTTTAAAATCATGCCGGAAACAAATACTGTTGCAATGCTAAGAAGATAAATCATAGGGCCAAGCCAGGCATTGCCCCCAAAGATCAGAGCAATAAACATAGCAAAAATAGGAAGTTTTGCCCCACAGGGAATCATAGGAGTAAGAAGAATGGTCATCCTTCTGTCCCTGGGATTTTCGATGGTGCGAGCCGCCATGATTCCTGGCACACTGCAACCCGTACCGATAAGCATGGGAATAAAGCTTTTGCCTGAAAGACCAAAACGCCTAAAAAGGCGGTCCATAATAAAGGCAATGCGAGACATATAGCCTGTATCCTCAAGAATAGACAGGAAAAAGAAAAGAATCATCAGCTGGGGTACAAAGGCAAAGATCGCTCCTACACTGCCGATGATGCCTTGGCCCACCAGGGATTGAGCCCACTGGGAGGCACCTAGATTTGCAAGGAGAAGCTCGGCACTTCCACTTAGATAGGAAATGAGAATCTCGATGTACTCAACGGTCCATCCACCCACGGTGGTCATGGCAATATAGTAAATTGCATACATAATGCCAAAGAAGATGGGCAGGGCTAGGTACTTATTTGTAACCACGGCATCGATGCGCTCGGTGGGGGTCTGCCCCTTTTCTTCCTTGCGATGAACTCCTAGTAGGCGTCTTTGAATTTCGTCGTAGCGATCGGCAATAATAAGGGCGTCAGTGCTATCGTCAAATTGCTTCTCTATGGGTAGAAGAATTTCTTCGAGTTTTTCCTTTGTGTCTTGTCCCAATGCTTCAATATACTTCTCATCGCGCTCAAATAACTTAATACTGCGATAGCGCTGATGGGTTTCTTTGGGAAAAAGGTTTTGAATTTCCTTTAAAGCTTTTTCAATTTCAACTCGAAAGACAATGGGTTTTATCGTGTTCTCACCGGTGGAGGCCAGTTCGACTGCTGTTTTAACTAGCTGGCCCAGGCCGGTACCCTTTAGGGCTGAAGTTTCCACCACGGGAATTCCAAAGGCCTTGGAAAGCTTTTTGCTATCAATATGATAGCCATATTTTTTTGTAAGGTCCGTCATATTTAGTGCAATGACAGTAGGAATCCCCATCTCCATGACCTGGGTAGTGAGGTATAAATTGCGCTCAAGATTGGTGCTATCTACCACATTAATAAGGGCGTCGGGAGATTCTTCCAGAAGATAGTTGCGCGTGATCACTTCTTCTAAAGAGTAGGGTGACAGAGAATAAATCCCAGGTAAGTCAACAAGGTCGACCCCTTTATTCTGAAGAAGTCGACCGGTTTTTTTCTCTATGGTTACTCCGGGCCAGTTTCCAACATATTGGCTGCTGCCGGTAAGATCATTAAATACTGTAGTTTTTCCTGAATTTGGGTTTCCGATAAGGGCAAGGATTTTGTTCATCATTCAACTCGGATTTTTCTAGCGTCCTCAAGGCGTAGGGAAAGTTTGTAACCACGCACAAGGAGTTCAATGGGATCTCCTAGAGGAGCCGCTTTAACAAACTTAACATTCACTCCCTTGGTAATTCCCATATCCATAATCCGTCTTCTGACGGGACCATGGCCCAGTAGCTTTTCTACCACACCCTGGCCCCCCAGGGGAAGATCAGCCAGGGTTTTGTAAGGGCAAACTTTACAGTTTCGTTTTCTGTTTTTACGACATCTATTTTCATTATTCATTATAAACCTCTATTTTATGTAGTAATTCAAGTTTAACTTAAATGAGAATCGTTGTCAATAAGATTATTGTGAAATCCTTGTGTCACTTATTTTCAGTATAATCTAAAAATTTACCT
>LFRM01223244.1_pt1 | contig 17721 bp, 11 predicted proteins | sample 618341 | NCBI WGS metagenome assembly LFRM01 (sample SAMN03654438, study PRJNA283298) | anaerobic digester metagenome | isolation source: pool of bioreactors CSTR01a, CSTR02a, and CSTR03a thermophilic anaerobic... | place: Denmark: Kgs. Lyngby | collected 2014-05-21 | reverse complement strand
CTTTGGCAAAACTCATTTTATAAATCTTATGGTTGGACATCATGCACCTCCATTATTAATTGGGTAAATCTATTGTAATTTACTTCAATTTTACCATAAAATGATAAAAAATAAGCAACCTTGATGAAATTTTCTGTATGATTATATTGATATAAGCGTAAAATAGTTCAGCACATTGCCGCATTTCTACTATTTTCATTCAAAAAAACTCCAATCATATTTTCCGGTTTGCCGTGATTGCGCTGCTTTTACGTATAGTATTCGATGCACCGATTTATCTGTCGCTTACTTGGCTAATCATATCCTTCCGCATTCTTACGATTTATTAACACAAAAATACCAGGGTAGAAAGGTTTTTCCCTTGCCTACCCTGGTCCCGGGTATTGCTTAACATCACTTCTTGTACCTAAAGCAGTACTAAAATACCAAACTATTTTTCTATATTTCTATAGCATAAATCTACCTGTATATCTTCCTCCCGTGTATATCATCGATACCAGTTTTCCTGTAAAAATAGGTATTGACCACATCCCGCCACTCGGCGGCGTTTTTAAGCTGCATATCCAGCCTTTCCAGAACCAGATCGAATGCTTCAGCATCAATCTTTCCTTTAAGTGTCAGCCATTTTTCCTTTAAGCCCTCGGCTTCTTCGTATCCCTCAAAATGGGTATCGTATATATGCTGGATCACCGTTTTGCCGGATTTTAGCTTGTAAGTATACGGTACATGGTGGAAAAACAGCAGCAGCTCCTCAGGACAGGTCTCTATATTCTCGTACATGCTTGCTACCGGTTCATTGTACTGGGCGGTATAGCCGGTACCAGATGCTGCGGTCCTGTCAACACCAATTCCCTTCCAATCGGCATAATGGTATGTACCCCAGTGGGAATACTCGTATCCGTCAACGCTTGGGCCATAATGATGCCCGGGGTTTACCATCCAGCCTATCCCCAAAGGCACCGTATATTTCTCATAGATTTCCCTGGAAGCCATCAGCATGGATACAATTGTATCTTCAACTTGCGGCTCATGGCCAAAAGTTAACTTTACCCACTCTTCAGCTATCTCCCGGGCAGAAAGATCAGGATCCCATGCAAGGCGCCCAAAACAATACAGGTTAGCCTGAGCCAGCGGATGCCCTGTCCAGCATTTGCTTTCTCCAATATTCGAAACGCCTACAATGCCACCATATTTCGTCCCAAAGAGTGAACCGTTGACAACCTTGCTTACCAGTGAACCCTGCCCTTTTGCATAAGTATCAAAATCCAATACCTCTTTCCACATATTGCCCAGGTAACACATATCCCTTTGCTGGCCAGTATACTCCTGTGTAATCTGCAATTCCACGGCAACATTGGTCTTTTCCATTGCGCCAAACAAGGGAGATACGGGCTCCCTTATCTGAAAATCCATTGGGCCGTTTTTGATCTGCACAATTACATTGTCCATAAACTTTCCATCCAGGGGTTTGAAGTTATCATACGCGGCTTTGGCCCTGTCTATCGTACGATCTCTCCAGTCAACCTGGCAGTTGTATACAAAAGCCCTCCAGAAAACCACACCGCCATACGGTTTTAAAGCCTCAGCCAGCATGTTTGCCCCTTCATCATGATTCCTGCCGTAAGTGAAGGGCCCCGGCCTGAACTCCGAATCGGCTTTGACAAGAAAACCGCCAAAATCAGGAATATATCTATAGATATTATCAGTTACATCCTTCCACCATTTTTTGACCGATTCATCCAGTGGATCGGCAGTAGACAGGCCCCCTATCTCCACCGGCGCCGCAAAATTTATGCTCAAATACAGCTTAATGCCGTACTGCCTGAATACATCGGCTATCCTTGCCACATCAGGCAAAAACTCGTCAGTTATAAGGCGTGTCTCTACCTGGTGGACATTGACGTTGTTGATGGTAACTCCGTTTACACCTATGGATGCAAGAAGCCGCGCATAATCCTTGATCCTGCTCAAATCGCTGATAATCCTGTTATCCTTGAAAAATATGGATTGGCCGGCATATCCCCTTTCGATAAAACCGCTCATATTATCCCAGTGGTTTATAATCCTCAAAGGATTACCAGGCCCGTCAATGCCCTGCACCTGTGCAAGAGTTTTCCCAAGGCACATCGACCTTAATAGATGAAATACCCCGTACAATGCCCCTTGTTCGTTTTTACCTACCACAGCCAATACATTTTTGCCACTGTTCTCATATTTGCGTATAATGAATCCATCATCAGGCAAGTCACTGTAACTTATACCCAATGCTTTATCATCTGCTTCATCCCAGATGCCTACAAATATGCAGCCGGAATCAGGATAAGACTCCACTATTTGAGGGGATTGCCCGGTAAACCTGGTAAATGCAATTTTTAGTTCCTCAATCGCCGAGTTTATAACGGGATGTTTGCTTTTTGCCACAATGCTATTGCAAAAACCCCTGTATTCTTTATTAAAATTATCGGGCAAATAACTATAGCTCAGCCAGCATTCATAAACCTTACCTTTGTTTAAACTCAACTTTTATCACTCCATTTCAAATTCTAATTTTCGGCTGCTATTACCAATGACTTCCCATAATCCGGTTTCACAATGAATACTGCAATTAATTAAGAAAAAAGTATTCAAAGCCAGCAGTATGCTTTGAATAAAATCTCAGCTATAACCCATACCGGCATGAGGTATTGTAATAAATCCTGTTTATTATAATGATCTGTTTAGACATCATAGTTTGCTATATATCCTATTGGATTACAGGTATTAGATTTGATATGTTTGCTTGAGCATTTCTTATTGAACTATTTTTTCTGGCAGTTTTTATTATACCACAGCCTGTTTACCGATGAAAGAAAATTGCACTATTCCGAAAAAACGCAATCATTCCGCTATTATGCTTCGCTGCAAAATACTAAAAAAAGAGAGCACTGAAATCTATCATGAACTCCTTTTTTCCATTTCCTTTATAGTTTTAATAAGCTTGCTGCTGCCAATTCTTGATACTCCCAATCGAATAAATTCTTCAGCATCTGAAAAAGATGAAATCCCACCAGCTGCTTTTATTTTAACATGAGGTTTTACATATTTCGCAAAAAGGGCTACATCTTCCTTTGTTGCACCTCCTTTGTGAAAACCAGTCGATGTTTTAATATAATCTGCACCTGAGTCAGAAATTATGCCACATATTGCAATCTTTTCTTCTTGGCTCAGAAGGCCTGCCTCAACAATTACCTTTAGAATCTTTTCACCACAAATATTTTTTATTGCCTTTATTTCTTCAAGAACAAGATTATATTTTTTGTCCTTAAGCCAACCTACATTGATCACCATATCAATTTCATCAGCTCCGTTTTTTATAGCGTCATCAGCCTCAAAGCATTTTACAGCAGTTGTGGGATAGCCGTTGGGGAATCCGACAACAGTACATATAGGTATTTTGCCATTAACATATTCAACAGCAGCCTTTACATAGCTTTGAGGAAGGCAAACCGATGCCGTACCATACTGAATGCCTTCATCACATAATAACTTGATATCCTCCCAGACAGCGTCCACAGATAACATGGTATGATCTACAAGTGAAAGAATACGCCTTAAATCCATAAGTTCCATCATTATGTAACCTCCCGAGTCCTGTAATCTGCAAGGTATTTTCTTATACTAAAAACCGGGTTATATAAAGAAAATACAGCATAAAACCGAATAAATAAACTCATACACTAATAGGGGCCTTGGATTTATAAACTCTATACTCGTTACGAAGTTTAACCGTTCCTAAATAATCTCTCGGCATATCCCTCACTCCTTTTCACTTGTATTACTTATCAATAGAGCTCTGTTGATATTGGCATCGAGATATCGTGTTAACAGAAGCATGGAAAAGTGATACAAAAAATTAGAATATTTTTGAAACGAGGAGCAGAAATTTTTATCTATATTTCTGTATTTGCTTTGATCGTATCAATTAATAGTTAGCAAGCAATTCTTTGACAAGATCCACATATTCCTCACGGATTCTATAGTTATCCTTCTCCCATGGATGATTTGGATACTCATAAGCAATAATCTGCCTTAAGAAATCATTTTTGTCCAATCCTAATTGATTCGATATTAATGATACAAAATATCCCTTATTCTTTTCCGCATTTGGTTCTTTATAATCCACAAACGCTTGTTTTAACGCTTCTCTTGTAACAATTCCTTTTTTCAGACATTCAGGCAAAAGAACGTTTTTTATTCTCTTCGCTGTCTTTAAATCTTGTGCAAAGTAGTTCTTTAGCAATTCCTTCAATTCATCACGAGTATAATTACCAGGTTCATCAGACATGGGAATTCTATATTTTTTCTGCACTCGTTTCTTTTCTACTTCTTCCGGTATAGTTGTAGTCCTGCTTAATATCTCTGCGCCTGATTGCGTTTTTACATAATTCAATATTACGGCATTAATGCTAACACCAAAATTATTGGAAAGCCATTCAATCATTCTGTTTAGAGAATCCTCTATCTGAAATCCCACTATAATAATCCTTTGACTTTGATTAATATTTAAACTTTCCAAAGTTGTTTCCTCAAAAACATCAGATAGGTATTCTTCTAAATTTTTGCCTATTTTTTCGCTTATTTTATCAATATCCCATTGAGCAACAGCAGCAGCATAATCGATTGCTTGCGCTAAAACCTCTCTGGGCAGCTTATCCCTTTTTAACTCAATAATAACCATGTTACCGTTTCTATCAATTCCCAATAAATCAAGCGGCCCGGAGCTAGTATTTATTTGCCTTCCGATTACAGTAATATCTTCTCCCAAAATTTCAGGATTTGATATGATCCATTCTTCCAAATCATACGACTCTGTTTTCCCTTCGTGTACCAAGCTGGTTTCAATTTTTTTGAGCTTTCCATCTATTATTTCCCACGATGTGATTTTAGTAGCCATAACATATCCTCCTGTACATGTATTAATAGTTAATTATACTACAGGCTAGAATTCGTATAGCATATCTTGAATTTATTCATTGTATTGCCATTATATATTTTTATACTATTATTTAGAAACTTTTGCAAAGCAGTGTCTTTAAAGCAGTGTCTTACGTTGTTCTTTCGTTACGCAAAAACAATTACCTCCACCCTTCCATTAGATGCTTTCTTTTCTCTCTGCTATCCAACACCTTCGCACAGCTTTCCCAGTCAACCTTACCCACATTAACATGGTACCTTATTTCAAATGGATGCTGTCTTGGAATTGCATCGATTTTCCGTTTTGCCTCCTCAAGATCATTAAGTGCAACATTAATCCAAACATCTTCCAAAACATCGGGAATCTGACCAAACATGCTGTAAATATTGGCAAACCGTTCAGAGAGGAGTTTATGTACCCTGTCCTCCACCGAATCTTTATATCTCATATTGTAAATATATATTTTATCATAAACCTGTCCAATTCGCTGAATTCGGCCTTTTCGCTGTTCAAGCCTTGTGGGGTTCCATGGCAGGTCCAAGTTTATCAATGAACCCAAAGTCTGCAAGTTTAATCCTTCACTAGCAGCATCGGTGCCTACCAATATCTTCAGTTCATGTTGCCTGACCATTCGTTTTATTTCTTCCTTGCTTCGCCTTTCATAAATACCTCTGATCAATATACCGGACTTGTCCCCGCCTGCATAGAGCCCAATTTTTTCATCAGGCAGATCTCTGGATAAATTCTCAGCCACCCAGTATGCTGAATCATAATACTGGGAAAAGATAATACATCCGCGTCTTATCCAATTATCATCAATCAGAAGTTTAACCAATAACTTATATTTTGGATCCTGCTCTTTATTGGCATTGAGGGTTTCAATAAATTTTATTAGGCAGGCTCTCTCATTATCAGTTATGTTTTTTATTTCGCTCTGTAAAACTTTTTCCTCTTCCATATCCTCTTCCTCATAGTCTTCCTCATCTATACCCTGCTGCCCCCAGCTATGAAGCATTTTCTCTGCAGTGTTTTTTCCTGCAATTATGGTGCTGCCCACCCTTCTTAGCAGTAAAGTCTTTAAGAATCCCCCACCTCTTACTCTTTTCTGCAATAGCTCACAGAATTCTTCCGCATACCCGTATGCTTCTTTCAAATACGGCGGCAAGACAATGGCTTCATCATCGCTCTCCCCCATTAATTCCACATCAATCTTTTTCAAATACGGTTCATTCGTTTCCGGATTTATTGTGTTCTCCAGATAGTCCCTTGTTCGTCGAACAATATGCCTGATAAATGGATTGTGCCTTGCAAAAAAGTTATCATCAATTATCCTGCCGATTCTTCTTTGATCAGGGCCGCTCAATTTTTCAACAACTTCCGGTTTGATCACAAATTCATCATCTGCCATATTAAGCTGCCGCCTGATACGTCCAAAAGTCATCTCACCTTCGGAAGCGGGTGGAAACGGATTCCTGATCCATTCCCAGTTTTCCTTGTCAAAACGGTCAAGCCTTTCTTTCTCCATGACCAAGTTAAGCCCTCTGACAGGATATTTCCTCCACATGCTGAATTGATTGCCCAGCACGCCATCGCTGCCCTGGGCTAGCACGTTTAACAGATCCCAGGCTTCAATGGGATATAGTTGTACTGGCGTGGCAGTAGCCAATAACATGCTCTTTGTACGCTTGGAAATTTTAAGGAGAAAATTAAGCAAATTGTTTGGATCGAGCTTTTCATTTTCCTTACCAGGGCCTAAATTCCTCCTTCTGGCCCTGTGGGCTTCATCAACGATTACACATTCAAATTCCATATTCAAAAGAGGCTGTACCTGTTCGGAGTTGGCAGTAATCAAGCCTTGAGAAATGATTCCCACCCTCCTTGGGCATCTTTTTATAGCATCCTCGCCACTTGCGGGGTATTTAATACCATTTTCGTCAACCCATTCCCTGCCGTTCCAGACAGCGGAGGGCATATCCAGGAGAGTATTAATCTCATCCTGCCACTGCCATAAAAGAGTCTTCGGTGCAATAACTAGGATGGGTTTATTACTGTAGAAAGCCATAAGCTTAGCCGCAAGCGCAAGCTGTACAGTCTTACCCAGCCCTACCGTATCTGCCAAGACATACCTTGCACCGTGCTTTTTATGGTCGTTGAAGGCCATATTTACAAAAAACTTCTGGTGTTCCCACAGCCCAAACTCCTGGCGGTAAACGGGTGCTTCAATAACTGCAGAAGCAGGTTCCGTTTGTTTTTTCCACTCATCGATAGAATAGATAACCTGTCGCTCAGAGATCCTTTTTATATCTTCTACTATAAAATCAGCTAAAGGGACAGCATAGGGATTATTCCAAAAATAGTCGAATTCTTCCTGAACCCATTTTACCCCTTCCTCGGAATCGTCTTCCCAGAGCATTTCGTAATTTAGTTTCCAGCCAGTATACGTTTCATTTACGCTGCCGATGAATGAGGTTTTTCTCCCATCTTTAAAAGTAATTACGCCTGCTTTTCCGTGGATAAGGCCAAAAACATCATTGGGAACTACTTTTATCTGCAATTTTCCACTTTTAATCAGGTTGTAGAGCTTTATTAACCTATTGGGAACGCTGCTGTATATTTCCTCAGGCTTTTTGCTGCACCACTCCCGCCGCATGGCATTAATGGCCGCATTAGCAGTAATAGCATCCTCTTTTTGCATTTCAGCATTACAAACAACCCTTACATATCCATTGATTTGTTCTATGGATTCCCCTGCTATCTCAAGAATGGAGGAACTGAAATAGCCCGCAATCCTGTCGTAGCTTACAGCTTCTTTCAACTTACTATTTAAAAAACTAGCATCCAATCTCTTTAGTCTTGAGGAATAACGGTAAATCATGGCAATTCCCACGCTTTTTTATAAAAATTTCTTTTATTCTTCGTCAAAATAATCGTTGTCTATCTTCTTTATTTCATACTTGATATCAACAGATACACCGACATTGTATTCTATCATCAAGTTTGCCAACATTTGGCCGTTTATTAAAACAATTTTGGTATCTGTCCTGGGTATATAATCCCTTGCTTCTCTTGTGAAATCAGACGTTGTAACAAATATTCCCTTCTTTGCCCCATAGCCCGCCAAAGCCCCCACAAATTTTTGAATTTCTGGTCTGCCAACAAGTCTGTCAGCATTCCATCTTTTTGCTTGAATGTATACAACATCCAGTCCCAATTTATCTTCTTTTATTGTTCCGTCAATACCTTCGTCAGCAGTTTTTTTAGTAACACTTCCCGCATCTTCCAGGGAACCACCGTAACCCATCGCCTGCAAAAGATCAATAATAAGTTTTTCAAAAAAGTCGGGAGATTTTTTCATAACCCTTTCTAAAATTTCTTTAGCTAACTGTTCTTTTATAATCTGGTATGTCTTATCCAAAATCTCAATCGGTGTTTCTTGTTCCTGTTCACTATCTTTACTATCAATATTATTGTTTGCTTCTAACTGAGACGCTTCTTTATTTCTGATTCCTTTGAATTCCCTAAATTCAGAAAATTGCATAAGATAATTTATATCGATCCTTGAAGGCTTTTCTCTCAAGACCTCTAAACCGCGCTCCGTAATCCTATAGACTCCCCTGTCTAACCTTTCAATTAGGCCCGCCCGATACAAGTAAGTCCTTGCCCAGCCGATTCGATTTTTATAAACAGGTTGTTTTCCGCTTGGCAATCGTATTTTTTTGTCTTCCTCACTAATATTAAATTGTTTAACTAATTTATCCATGATTTCTGCCATCTCATATGCCTTACCATCCTGAAATAACTGCAGCATAGGTAACATAAATACTTGAAAACTAGGTATTGCCATCCAATACTCCTCCTTACTGGGTAATTGTCATACACCATCATTCCTAACAAGCTCAGCCAATAACCTGGCGTACCTCGCTTCTTCTTTCCAATGAGGCATGTTTTCAATATTCTCAAGAGAAGCTATATAGTTGAGAATCTCAATTATTATATTCCGCTGACTCCAGTAGTTGGGTAGTTCATTTTTTAGCCAGTTTCTGCCCACCAAAGTGTTTTCGGCATTGATCGATTGGTGCAAAGCCATCAGCACATTTCTAAGAAGAGTATTACTGAATTCTTCTTTTCCGCCAAGACTACGCGTACCGAATTCCATCGCTGTCTTTAATCTTGCTTGATTTGCACGGGTGGAAGCAAGAAGACTTCTATATTCCCTCACCCCAAAACCTTTTGCCAATTCCTGATATGCTCCAATTTGGTTAATCCCATTTTTCTGGAACTCAATTCCTTTTATATAGAACCTTTCTTCAGGGGCCAGCATCTTCCATATATCAGTATTAAATCCAGTAGGAATAAGAAAATCATACGCAATTTTTTTTGCCATGGAGATAATTTTTTCAACAGGTGACTCATCACCTGATGTTCTTATTTTTGAAAGCTCATAGTTAACATCAATGTCCTCAATACGTTTATAGGAAGTCAGCACCTTCAACGACGCTGCATAGGCAGCAAGCAGGTAATCTGCATCATCGAAGTCAGGATCTTCCTTGTCATCCAGAGTCATCATGCTATTAATCTGTTTTTTTACTTCCAGCTCAATTTCAGGATAAAGCTCATCCAAATAGGCTGTTTCTTCAGATAATTGTTTACGAAGCACAAGCAAAACGGTTCCTTGCACATAATTTCCTTTCTTCAATCCGATAGAATCGGTTTCCGTAGCAATAGTCCAGGCTGCTGTTACTTTTAATCCAGCAGCCCATAGTATTAATGCTAGATCTGCCCATACGCTCACATCTTGGTGGGTAAACATAACAATCTGCATACCGTAATCTGGCATATGCGCCGCTAAATTCCGATAAATTTCCACCATACTCCGGTTAAAGTTTTCACCTGTTCCCGTTACCGCCAATACTCTCTTGCTGTCTGCATACCAATCAGGAAAGATATCTAGAAGCATCTTCTTATCCCAGGCTAAAAAGAATTCCGACAATTCATGATAATTGATAGCATCGGCATATGGAGGATCGGTAAGCCAAATGTCCGCAATTTTTATTATCTGGCGTGCATCTAACACAGCCAATGAATAATTCGAATTTATACTGTAATTATTAATATTATAGAACCAACTTGTAAATATTGATAGATAAGTTCTGGTGTTATAATTATATAGTGTATTTAGAGCTTGGTTGCTAAATGTCTGTGCTCCTTTTTCATTACTGCCATCGCTTAGCCATTGGGATAACTTTGAATTCCAATTACAGCATTTGTTCACTCCTAAAAGGCCCATTACTTTCTCTTTTTTCGTTTTGGCATACTTGTCAACCAGCTCCATCAACAAACCATGCACCAAAAGCTGTCTAGGATTAAACAACTGATGCCAGTATACCCAGCCTCTTGTTCTAATCGGTTCTGATGTTTTCTCTCCTTCTTCAATCTTACTATTGGGAATATATCCCTTTTTTTGCCAATCTGCAAACCTTTCTTTCAGAAGTTCCACTACTTTTTTTTCTCTTTTCAGATCTTCCTTCGTAGGAGCAGTATAATACCTTTCGGTCTTTGCTTTTCCATTTTTATCAATATACTCTCTTTCATACCTGATACAGTAAAGCCTCTCCTGGAAGACATCATCAGGCCGGGGAATAAACTCATTTGCTTCCCATTGGCGCAGGCCGTATACTGTTGTCCCATCATCAAGCCTTCTATCTTTTCGCAAAACAGCAATTGGGGTAAGGCTTTTTTCAGCAGGACAATGAGGACAAAACATATAACTATCCCTGATAGTTGCCATTTTTTGTGCCTGCTCCATCTCCTCTTTTGTCGCATTCGATTTAATTTCAATATCGAAACCTTTTTTCTCCGGATTCTCTTTTAAAATAGCTACTGTCCTTGTCCCCTTTCCTATTATCCATGAAGGAGCCAAAGGAATGCGCCAGCCACATTCGGGGCAGATGGTTTCATTGCAGTATAAATAAGCATTTGCCCTATGCCCCTCTTTGTTGTGCTCAATTCCCCATTCAGTGATTTGTTTATCCGCGAGCCTAAAGATTTTCTCCTGAAACTCTCTCAATTCTTTCAATTCTTCCTCAGAGCTACCGTTTATGTTAAGAGCAGCCCATGTCAGAAGCATGGCAACAGGGTTCAAGTCAGACGCATACACATCGCATCCCATCCTAGCCGCCTCGAATGGGACGCTCCCCCCGCCGCAAAAGCAGTCCCCTACAACGGGTATTTTCCCAAATTTTTTTACACCAAGTTCCTGCACAAGCTCCTGAAGGTTTGCAGCATTGGTGCCTAAGTGTTGGTTAATCTTTTCCCACTCATCAGGCGGAAGATTATCCACTTCCTCCGGCCTTACACAGTAAGTTATTTTCTGATCATACGTCATTCTATTGAAAACCAAACGCTGCAGGTTTTCTTTTTCTTCCCTGGTAATTCCTTTTCGGTAAGATACTTTCTTATCCTTATTTTCCTCAAAATACCTTTTTCTCTCACTCGTGGTTAGATTATTGTAAACTTCCTGCACAGGAATAGATTTGCTTTTTCTCAACCAGAGGCCTTCTTCATCCATAGTGAGGATTTTAAGAAATATTTCCCGGTCTTTCCTGGGATTATCGCTGGCAGGTATCAGCAATCCTAAAAGTGCGGCCCTGACAAGTATAAGGGGCTTTCTCCCCCACCACTTACCAAGGCCCGTAAGGGTTTGTCCTAAATTTGCCTTTCTCTCCTTATAGCTTTCCTTTGACACCTTTGATACAGGAAACTGAACTTCTATGAACGATTGCTCAGAATATGCCATGGCTACACCACCTTTTTACTCGTCAACATTTTTGCTTATTAACAAGTCTAAAATATCCATCTGTCGGTATGGTTCTTCTACGGGGTTCTCGGTAAGAGCGTATCTTACGGCCTTACGCCATCCCCTCTTATCTTTCAGCCCACCCGTGGCTGCATTTGTCATGGTAAATAACCACCAGCGTTCCTCAGGGCTTAAACCAAGCCAGTTTTTAATAGCAGTAGGGATTACGGAAGGATCACAGTCCTCTATAGCCCATGCTAAAAGAACCATTTCCTTCCCAAAAAGCCGCTGCACAGGGACTTGTCCTATTTTCCACTTCCCTGCCGGCAGCTTTTCCTTTCTCAATCTGCTGTTAAATTCATCCTTAAGGGCGTCTTCAATTAGCTTCCATTTATATTTTGAAAGCTCCACTTTAGCCCTGTCGGTAATGTAATCAATGGTTTGGCTCTCCGCATTTTCCTGCCATGCGAACCTTTCATATATAATTACCTTTCTATCATTGCTACGGGGAATAATGACTAAAAAGTGATGCTGAGATTCCAACGGATCAAAACCAAAACCGAAAATATTCCTTTTCTTTGCCATTACTGTATAATCTCTCCTTCTATAAATTCTTGCAGCGATTTTTTCTTTTCGGCTACCCAGTCAAGAAATTTTTGTCCCCGTTCAAACCATGCCGTACCGTAATCCAGGCTGATGTTCACCATATCACCAGCCATAAAACTATTCCTTATAACATCAATGCTATTTTCCAATTGTTCTATCTCCACTTTCAAGGAAGAATCAGCAGTTAGCTCGATCCAGCCTTTTTTGTCATTACCAACCCTGTAGAGGGTTACAATTACATCGGATAACTTTACCCCGTGCTTCTTAAAAAGGTTAAACTCCTGATATGTTTCTGCCGTATCGCTGGTTTTGTATCTCTTGTATAACCTTAAAGGCTTATCTTTATCAATCGTAATGCCGGATCCCTTTGTCCTGTCAATCTTTATTTGGATGGTTTCCGAAAAAATGCCCTGGGCTTCTGCCACCGCCAAAACAAAGGTGGATTCTTTGGGAACAACAACCTCTCCATCATAAATACCGCCGTATTCCCTGGGATTCGAACCGTCCGTCGTATATCTAATTGTCGTTGCAGGTGCAGATACAAGTTCTACAACCTTATCGTCCCCTCTGTCAAAAATCCTGTACTGGATTGTTATCCTATTACGCCACTCCACTGGCTCACCGGTTTCATGTTCTCCCGTGCTGTCAACGCATAAAAATGACAGTTTCAATTCCCTGGTTTTAAATTCGTTTAAGTTTTCTACCAAATTGGAAGCAGTAGTGGCAGTAGCCCCGATTTCGTAGTATACCTTATCTCCGTATTGAGGGATGAGTTTCAAAGTCACCTCTCCAGTTGAATCATCCCTTCGGAGCTCTTGAATCAAAACATTCGTTTTCTCCTTCGGGAAGGGAGGTTTTTCAATATAGCCCCCATGTTCGCGCCAGATATCTTTTTTCAGCATATCGTCTTTCAAATCATCCAAAGCCCGGGGCAGATGCCACTGCCATGCTGGATTAGTGGCTGCACGTTCCTTAATATCAATCCAGCGCATTTCCTTCTGAGTAAATAAGCGTTCTTCACATTTTTTCCTGAAAGTATCATTAGTCACATCGAGGGTAAATTTCTGCCTCTGTAAAAGAACATCCCTGATTTGTTTTTCACCGTTATACTCGTTTTCTGTAAACTGCATAAAGAAATCGGCTTTTAAAAGCCCGCTTCTTGTCGGATAGTAAAGCTGCATGAAAGTCTCTCTGGCTGCCTGCAGAAGTTCCAGCTTTATTCTGGATTGTTTTTCAACTGCTTTTTGATATTGAGGGTTACTCTCGGGCACTTTGTCGGCTTCCATATTTGAAATAATATGCGTGATAGCCCTATGTTCCTTGGCAGCATGATACAGTTTATCCTTTGTACCCCTTGTTCCCGACAGGAACATTACCCTGTTTTTGTAACGTTCATTTTCATAAAACTCCTGCAAATCGGAATGCAAACCCGTACCTCCCGGATAAGGTTCAAAAAGCACAAGCGTCACTTTGTCTTCGGAAAGTTTAATTTCGTCAATACCCGGGAAAACCAGCACTTCCTGGTAGCAATCCTTTATCGTTGGCCTGAATTTCTCTTCCAAGAACGTCTTTAGCTCCTGCTTTGCACTTTCATTGTCGTATGAATCCACCAATGTATTTAATTCTGCATTAAGATTTTTCGTATTCCTAAAATAAGTCCTTCCGTCCCTGTCGGTAAACAGATACCACGACCTCATCATGAATTCGTCAAAAGCCCATTTTACCCTTGTCATGTCCTTCCCCGGTCCGCATAAATATCCTATAATTTCCGGGAAAGATAGGCCTAACAGTGCATTCGGAATATCGGCAAGGGATGCAACCAACAGCAACTTGGCCAAATCCTGCATGTGTGTTTCGTTCATAGCTGCATCTGAAATTTCGGCAACGGCCTTTCCGTTGGATGCAATATCATGGGCAATTGCATTGGCAAGTGAGGGTTTGATCTGGGTAATAGCCGTAAGCATTTCCGGATCATTGAGGTCAAAATCATATACATTTACCAGGTATTTTTCCTTTGCCTTGGGCCGTTCTCCACGGTACATCTGGGAAATAATAATCCGCATAAGCCGGATCAAGCCCCGTGTCTGCTGGAAACCTGGGTTTTCTTTGAAACGGGCATATAAATCCCTGATCGAAGGGTGAAATGGATAAGAATCTTTTATTCCTATAAAAACCTGTTCAGGAGACAGATTGGGATATCCCATCTGTTTTGCTTCCTGGACAGCTTGTTTGTATGCATTGGCGATATCGTTTATTTCATTGTCATCGGGAAGCTCTTTAAAAAGCCTTTTCCTTAATATATGGTATACTTCATCCGATGCGCTGCTTACAGGTTCAATATTCAAAGCCGAACGGTTTACTTCGTTTTCCAGTTCCTTAAAAGATGATTGCAATAACTCGCTTCCGCTTTCATATGTAGCCCTTAAGTCGGAAATAACCAGGCATACATTAGAAAGTTCCTCCTTACCTAAGGCGGTGAACAGATTGGCCAAGGCAGTGGTTGTTACTACTGCCAAATTCGAATCCCCAATCGTTTTAGATCTGGCGTATTCTAAATAAGGGGGCAGCTCATCCAATAAAATAAGAAGGGGCTCTCCCCTTAACAGGTTAATCCATGCAGTCTGGCCAGGGGCTTGCAATGGCGAATAATAATCCTTAAAGACTTCTTTTTTGCCCAGCTGCTCGGCTATTGCTCCCCAGATACCGTACGGGGCATCGCTTTCCCTGCCGGTAAAGGCCACAACCTTGATTTTCCCCAGATGGCTTCCTTTAAAACTGTCACCCATTATTCTCTGCCTGAACTCGGGATATTTCGCCAAGAGCCCTAGGGCAATCATATTATGCGTTTTACCACCGCCCATAGACTGGGTAAGCTTTATCAGCCCCGTCTCTCCCTGCCTGTGGAAACGCTTAAAAGCCGTATCTAATAAGACTTTCATCCCATCGGTCATATAGTTTTCTTCAAAAAAACGATACGGATCAATCAGGTTTTCAATTAAGTCAGTCAGGTCTAAAACATCATCCCTTTTCGTCTCATCAAATACGCTTTCCCTTGGCTTGCAGAGTTCAAACAAGGTTCTCACTTTTTTTGCCCCCCTAACCCATTAGATTTTTTGTTTGGTATCATTATTCTTTATTCAATAGCCCGTTCGTTTGGCTTATTTAATAAACTTTCTACCACTTCTCATTTATCGATCGGATAAAAAATGTATATGTCATGTTGCTTAAAAGGCGATTTATTATCAAATTATTCTTTCGCGCTAAGTTTTATATGAGAAAGTCTGTATCTGAAACTTTAATGTTGATCATTTTCACTTCTTTTGCGCGAAATGTATAATCCTCTAATAGCCGCCTTGGTGGAAATGGAACATGTATATCAAATGGTTTTTACTCTTATAGATGGAATTTTTATTTTTTTCAGCATATTCTTTCAAGCTTTGATAGTATCTGCGGTGTTTAACAGTCCAAACTTCATTTGTTTTTCTCATTACATCAACATCCTTAAGACAAACAATTCTACTGTCAATACTCAATATAATAATAAACCACGAAATCACAGCGATCTGGCTTTCCGATAATATTATTTCATTTTTTCCATAGTTAATTGCGATATAATAGACTGTGTATACTGGAATAGAGTTAATGGTATTCTTAAATTCTATATTTGTATATATCAAATTGCCATTCGTTTCGATTATTCGTAATAATGTTTATAATTTCTCTAAATTCATATGTCATATCCAATCGTATATATAATACTATTAACTGCTATAAAAATATCTCTAGTTAATTATGGTTTTCTCCAAAAAAATACAAAACCCTTCTCTATTTCGTAAAATTATATTAATTATACATATTTTCTTATCAGTTCACTATGCGACACCCAATGATCTTGATTCAGCTCTCTCCTCATATAATCATCAAGCTCATTGTATATGGTAATAAATTCATTAGAATTTTTGCTTTTGTTATCCACACAAATACCTCCATGTATAATTGTATTGTCTGAAAACACCAAATATTGGCACTCCCAATTTACAGTTATTTTTAAGCAAACGTACTTTTATTAGTCCATGTTAGAATATTCTTCCAACATAGACAAAAACAATTGCAGCCGTTCTGCATCTTCAACATCATACCAAAACTCATCAAATATATATATGCATTCTGCATCATCCCATGGAACACTATCTCCATCGGTACAGGCAAGTTCTTTTTTCACCCACTTCCCGTCTGTCAGAAGCCAATAAGTGATGTCTTTATAATAAATTGTACCGGAATCGTTTACTTCTTTATAGACAATAGTATTTACCACATAGTATTTTTCTCCCTGTTTATATATATTAATATGTCCCCACAGCGTACTACCGCCGCCGAAAACTGTAATCGCTTCTTTTGCTATTAAATAACTTCTGTTATTTTTGTATCCCCAGATTTCAAAGATGCATGGTGATTCGAATCCAGGAATGTTGCTGCTTTTTGATTCTTGATCGTTATAACAAATAAATAGCTCCTCTTCACCATTTCCGTCAAAATCCAGTAAGACAGCATATGCAACTCCATCATAGTTAAGCAACAGTATATCACTTGTATCATCATGTTCTTTTATAGGAAGTGAGCCATATTTATTAATTTTCTCCTGCAGAATTTTATAATACGCAGCATACATACTGGGATCGCCTTTTAGATCAGATATGGATGCTTTACCTGGCTGGATGCTTGCTTGTGTGTCTGTATTGCTGGCTTCTGCCTGGTCACATGATTGTTTGGTTGTATTGATTGATGGCTTTGTTTCTATTGTACCAGAGACGGCATGGTCTTCAATCCCATATCCTGGTGAACATGAAGTTGCAACAGCCAATATGGCCAGTGCAGTGACTCTTGCCAGGGTATATTTCAAAAAACCTATAATCATTGTAAAATTGCCTGCTGATGTAGTTATCATATTAGTTTGCGAATTTAAGAAACGTCCTTGAGGTGTATTATAGAACATACGGAGAATACGATCTTCTTTCTCCGCACCCTTTTTTTATTAGACAAGTAAGCCATAAATAACTACATCCCCTCGCAGTCAATTTCATTTTATTTTATAGCAAAATAAACACTCAATAAAGCAACCCCATACATAATCAGCAGATATGTTATTTTTTATAATATCCTAGCTTTTTTGCACGGTATTGTATTGGTCGTTAGTTTTTTCATTCAACTACCATAGCATTTCTAATGCTTGATATATGAATCAAAGCAATTATATAAACATTATTGTAACACTGAAAAAAGCAAAAATACCGCAGCATCAGCAGTGCTTTGGCCCCTTAAAATTGGACATTAACTAGCTTTTTCTATTACTTTTTCAGTTTTTTGA
>LFRM01053110.1_pt1 | contig 17736 bp, 17 predicted proteins | sample 618341 | NCBI WGS metagenome assembly LFRM01 (sample SAMN03654438, study PRJNA283298) | anaerobic digester metagenome | isolation source: pool of bioreactors CSTR01a, CSTR02a, and CSTR03a thermophilic anaerobic... | place: Denmark: Kgs. Lyngby | collected 2014-05-21 | reverse complement strand
ATACACATCTGGTGTCCACATGTGGAAGGGAACAACCGCCACCTTGAAACAAAGCCCTGCCACAAGCAAGGCAAGCGCTGTCACCAGAGCCGGGTTGGAGGCAAGGCTGTGACAAATGATGTAGGTACCAATTTCAGCCAGGTTGGTACTGCCGCTGAGACCGAAAAGCAGAGACATACCAAAAAGCAACAAGGCCGAGGCAAAAACTCCCATAAGAAAATATTTCGCTGCTGCCTCACTGGTACGAAACTCCTTTTTATGCATACCAATAAGGACATAGAGCGGTAGAGCCATCAACTCGAGGCCGAGAAAAATGGTCATCAGATCGACAGACGCGATCATCACCATCATACCCACTGCAGAAAAGACCATCAGGCTGTAAAATTCTCCATGATGTGCCTGCATCTGCTCGCTGTACATTTCGCGCATCAACGCTGTCAGGATGACACTGCCCAAGCAAAGCGTACAGAAAAAGGCTGTATAGCCGTCATTCAGGAGCATGATTCCCGCTTCAGGCGGCACAGACATGCCGAGATTCATCAGCAATACCGCGGACACGCCAAGCACAGTCATCCAAGGCAGCAATTGGCGTTGACGGGGAGCAAAAAGATCAAGCGCCACCAGGACAACGCCAACAGCCAGCAGGATCAATTCCGGCAGCACCGGGGTGATCATGCCCCAGTTAAAGGCGGCGGGATTCAGAACAAGTAGCCGATCAGTCATCACAGTTGTGGATCCTATCTGACATTCAGGGGATGGGCATCAGGGCTGTTTGCCCGGCTTCAGCCAGTCCGGTGGCGCCATGCACCTGTTCCACCAGGTGGCCCACGGAAACCCGGAGGAAATCCAGCAGTGCATCAGGATAAATACCGATCCAGAAAATAAGCAGCACCAACGGCACCAGTGTCACAATTTCACGCACATTGAGCGGGATGAGGCTGCGAACCTGCTCGCCCACCCCACCGAAAAAAATGCGCTGATACAGCCAAAGCATGTACCAGGCACCGAGAATAAGACCTGTGGCTGCGATCACCGCATATACCGGCTGGGCCCTAAAAGCGCCGAGCAGAATAAGCCATTCGCCAATAAAACCGTTGGTGCCGGGCAAGCCCACGGCCGCCAAGGTAAAGACCATAAAAAAACCGGCAAAAACGGGCATGGTGGTGGCCAAGCCACCGTAGGCTGCAATCTCGCGAGTGTGGGTCCGCTCATACACGATGCCGATGGCAAGAAAGAGTGCCCCGGTAACCAGCCCGTGGTTGATCATCTGCAGGATACTGCCTTCAAGACCTTGCTGATTGAGGGCAAAGAGGCCCAAGGTAACAAAGCCCATGTGGCTTACCGAACTGTAAGCTACCAGGCGTTTCAGATCGGTTTGTGCAAGGCAGACCATTGCCCCATAAACAATGGCAATCACGGAGAGCACCAGCATGGGGGTGAGCATGGCTATGGTGGCCTGCGGCAGCATCGGCAGTGAAAAACGGAGGAAACCGTATGCCCCCATCTTAATCAGTACACCGGCAAGGATGACTGAACCTGCAGTTGGTGCTTCAGTATGGGCATCGGGCAACCAAGTATGCACCGGCCACATCGGCACCTTGACGGCAAAGGCTGCAAAAAAGAGCCAGAAGACCAGAAGCTGCAGTTTGAATGGATAGGCCTGACCAGCCAGGGCAATAACATCAAAGGTCCGACCAGCCCCAAGGTACAGGAGAATAATACCCACCAGCATGAGCAGACTGCCCACCAGAGTGTAGAGGAAGAACTTGATTGTGGCATAGAGCCGGTTTGGCCCGCCCCAGACCCCGATGATGAGAAACATGGGGATGAGCATAGCCTCCCAGAACACGTAGAAAAGAAAGAAATCCAAGGCGCAAAAGACGCCCATCATTGCCCCTTCCAATACGAGCAGGGCGATATAAAATTCCTTGACCTTTTCCTGAATACTCTCCCAGGACACCAGCACACATAAGACGGTGATCAGCGCAGTCAAAAGCACAAAAAGCACACTGATGCCGTCTATACCAAGGGCGTAGTTGATGTTGAGGGCGCTGATCCAATCGTGCTGCTCCCTGAACTGCATCAGGTGCGTAGTTTTATCGAACAGGAAAAAAACTGGCAGTGTGAAGACCAGCTCGAATAGGCTGACCACAAGGGCAACCAGTCGCACGGTCTCGGTTTTCCGCTCTACAAACAGAAGGGAGAGGCCACCGAGTATTGGAAAAAAGATGAGAACACTGAGCAGAGGCATGGGTACCTGTTAACCTTAAGTGACTATTGCTTAGTATCTGGTCAGCAGCAGGGCAAGCAGCACCAGTGCCCCACCGCCCATCCACGCCAGATAGTGCGAAACTGCTCCATCCTGCAACAGACGCAATTTATTGGCAAAGGCACCAATCAACCGCGGCAGGCCATTAACCACCCCCTCTATGCCGCGTATATCAAACACCCGCAAGAGAACGTGCTGGCTGAACCACAGGGAGGGCTTGACAATGGCAAATTGGTACAGTTCATCCACATAGTACTTGTTGAGCAGTACCCGATATGCGCCTGCAAAACGGTTGGCCAGATGCGAGGGCAGTTCGGGCCGCTTACGGTACATGAAAAAGGCGAGGACGATACCGCCAGCACCAGCGGCCACCGAAATCAACATCAGACCAAGCTCAGCACCATGGGAAAGTTGCACATGCGGGTGTCCCAACACTGGTTCGAGGAACTGGGCCCAATGGTTGGACCCACCCAATCCCGCCGGGATACCGAACCAACCGGAGGCGATCGCCCCCAGCGCCAGAATCATGAGCGGCGCGGTGACCACCAAGGGTGATTCGTGCACATGCTTTTTCTGTTCGGTTGTACCGCGAAATTCGCCATGAAAGACTAAAAAGAGCAGGCGGAATGAGTAGAAAGCGGTGAGAAAGGCGACGAAAAGTCCGATCCAGAAGGCAAACTGGCCAGCCGGAGAGCCCGAGTTGAAGGCCATCAATAAAATTTCATCCTTACTGAAAAAGCCGGCAAAGGGTGGCACACCAGAGATCGAAAGCGATGCCAGGAGAAAGGTCCAGTAGGTGATAGGCATGTATTTCTTCAAGCCACCCATGGAGCGTAGATCCTGCTCATGGTGCATACCCAAGATGACCGAACCGCAACCAAGAAAGAGCAAGGCCTTAAAAAAAGCGTGGGTGAACAGGTGAAAAATGCCGGCTGCATAAGCGCCCACGCCGCAGGCGATGAACATATACGCCAGTTGGCTCACTGTGGAATAGGCCACAACCCGTTTGATATCCGTTTGCACGAGTGCGATGGTTGCCGCGAAGAGTGCGGTAATGGCCCCGAGCACGGTGATGAAGTCCAGGGCAAAGGGGGAGAGGGCAAAGAGCGGGTTGCAACGAGCAACCAGAAAAACACCGGCGGTTACCATGGTGGCGGCATGGATGAGCGCGCTCACCGGAGTGGAACCCTCCATGGCATCCGGCAACCAGACATGGAGTGGAATTTGGGCTGACTTGCCAATAGCGCCGCAAAACAGCAACAGGGCAATTAAAGTGGGCAGGAGTATCTCCATACCCAGCAGATGAATGGATTTACCATCAATGTTCGGTACAAGCCCAAAAACCTCGGCATAGTGGAGGCTGCCGAACTGGGTGAAGATGAGCAAAAGGCCTAGTAGAAAACCAAAATCACCAAAGCGATTGACGATAAAGGCTTTTTTACCTGCATCAGCAGCCGAATTTTTTTCAAAATAAAAACCGATGAGCAGGTAGGAAGACAGACCCACCGCTTCCCAGCCGAAAAAAAGCTGCAGGAAGTTGTTACCCATCACCAGCATAAGCATGGAAAAAGTGAACAGGCTCAAGTAGGCGAAAAAACGATAATACCCAGCCTCGCCCCGCATATAGCCCACTGAATAAATATGCACCAGCGAACTGACACTGGTGACCACCAGGAGCATGACCGCTGTGAGCTGATCTACGAGGAAACCAACGGAAACCTTGAACTCACCAGAGCTGATCCAAGTGTAGATATCTTGGTTGATGATCTCGTCCGATTGTACCCGGAAAAATGCTGCAACTGCGCAGCAAAAGGAGATCAGTACCGCGATAATGGGCAGCCAGTGCGCCCTGGTTCCCATCTGTTTGCCGAGCAGCAGGGTCAGCACAAAGGCTGCCAGAGGCAAAAAAGGAATAGCGAGTAGCGATATCGGCATGACTAACCTTTCAGGTCGGTGAAGGAATCCGTATGCACGCTGCGGCGATGCTGGTACAGAGCAATGGCGATACCCAAGCCGATGGCCGCTTCGGCCGCTGCCACGGTGATAACAAAGAAGGTGAAGGCATGCCCGCGCAGAGATTCCAGGTAATGGCTCATGGCCACCAGATTCAGATTCACCGCATTAAGCATAAGTTCCGCAGACAAGAGCATCATGATGACATTGCGGCGGGTGAGAAAACCGCACACCCCTATGCAAAAAAGCGCAGAGGCAAGGCCGATGTACCAGTGCAATGGAATCATGACTGCTCCTCCCTGGGTTGCGGTGTTGTTTCTTGTCCCGCACTCCGTGCGGTTTTTTCGGTACGATCCGCCTGCCCGACCCTGGCCGCCAGCACCAGCCCGCCAATCAGCGCCACCAGCAAAATGGTGCCCGCAATTTCAAAGGGCAGAAGATACTGGGTGAAAAGTTCGGCACCCAAGGCCTTAGTATGACCGGCCTGCGTCACAGCGGCACTGGGCCAACTTCCCTTCATCCCGGCAGTGAAGGAGGGCAACGCCCACAATAAAAGCACAAAAAGGCCTGCTGCTATGCCCCGCCCCAGCCACACCCCAGGAACAAAGGCGCTCACTTTGAGTTCCTCTTTAAGGTTCACCAGAAAGAGGACAAAGAGATAGAGCACCAGGATAGCACCGGCATAGACAATGATCTGTACCGCGGCCAGGAACTCAGCCTGGAGCAGCAGATACAGTCCTGCCATGTGGAAAAAAAGCACCAGAACCGCCAGCACGCTGTGCACCGGATTGCGCAGGCTTATGGCCAAAAGGCCGCAAAGCACGATCACAAACGCACTGTACCAAAAATATATGGGGATAAACATGCCTCTACCTGTTCTGACCTTGAACGGATTGACGCCATAACCTGCCCACCACCTGCCCTTCCCCTTTCCATTCATCGGATACGGGCAGACGTTTGCCCACTGGCAAAGTGCCTTCGGGTAAGCCACGCGGCCTCCAGGTAGGATTGGCATAACTCTCCAAATGCTCACCCTGTTCACTGAGGTAGTCATCCCAATTGTCGAGCAGCTTGGGCATGTCGTAGGCAAGAGTTTTACGATCAAAGGCGGAATATGCAAAAACCTCGGTGAGGATAATCGCATTCACCGGGCACACTTCGGCACAGTAACCGCAGTACACGCAGCGCAGTACATCAATATTATACTCGTCAATAAAGCGGCGGTTGCCGTGCTCGGGCTCCTTATGGATGCGGATACGAATGCAGCGAGATGGACACACCATTGCGCATTTCATGCACCCGATACACCTGGTGGTGCCGCTGTGCGGATCGCGCACCAAGGCGTGCTGCCCACGAAACCCACGCCGCACATTGGGCTGTTCGTGGGGATACTGCAGGGTGATGGGTTTGGTGAACAAACGGCGCAAAGTGAGCCACATGCCCTGCACCAACTCTACCAGCAGCAAGTTTTGCAGCAGGTTACGCTTTTTTTTGTATTGAATCTGCATAAAACCGCCCCGGCCTCAGAACAAAACCTTGCACACTGCCGTGACCACGATGTTGGCCAGGGCAAGCGGGATGAGCCATTTCCAGCCCAGTTCCATGAGCTGGTCGTAACGGTAGCGCGGCATGGTGGCCCGTATCCAGATAAATACAAACATGAAGGCATACACCTTGAGTACGAACCACAGCGCCGGGAAGAACGGAACCGCAAAGGGGCCGCTCCAGCCACCGAAAAAGCAAATCGTACCCAAAGCGGACATAACCAGCATGCCCACATACTCTGCCATGAAAAAGATGGCGTAGCGCATGCCGCTGTATTCTGTGGAATAGCCGGAAACCAGCTCTGCTTCGGCTTCGGGTAAATCGAAGGGTACCCGGTTTGTCTCGGCGAGCATCGCCACAAAAAAAATGCCGAAGGCGATAATTTGCGGAAAAATGTACATGCCGCCAAAAGTGCCGCTCTGCGCTTCGACAATGGTGGTCAGGTTCAGGGAGCCCGAGAGCAGCATGACCCCAACCAGGCTGAGCCCCATGGCGATTTCATAACTGATCACCTGGGCCATGGATCGAAGTCCGCCCAGGAAACTGAACTTCGAATTGGATGACCATCCGGCCAGGATAACACCATAGCTGGCAAGTCCACTCATGGCGAAGATATAGAGCAGGCCGATATCGATATCCGCGATGACCCAGCCCGGGGCAAAGGGCAGTACCGCCAGTGCTCCGACCATGGCGGCAAGGCTGACCACTGGTGCCATGCGGAAGCCGAAGGCATCCACGTTTTCAGGGATGACATCTTCCTTAAAAAAGCATTTGACGCCATCGGCAATGGGCTGAAGCAAGCCGTGCCAACCAACTTCCATCGGCCCCATGCGCACCTGCATATGGCCGATGATCTTGCGCTCGAAATACGTGGCGTAAGCAACGTGCAGCATGACCACTGCGAAGAGAATCACTATATAGAAAAGCAGGATGAGAATGTGCATACAGTTCTCCTCAACTCACCGGTCAGACTCGCCCAGCACCACATCAATACTGCCGATATTGGTAATGAGATCAGCCACCAGCCCCCCTTCAGATAGTGCAGGCAACGCACTGATGTGGATGAAGGATGGGGAACGGATATGCATGCGGTAAGCCCGCGGTGAGCCGTCGGAAATAATATAGAAGCCCAATTCACCCTTGGGAACTTCGGTGGCCACATAGATGTCACCGGAGGGATAGGTGGGCTTGGTTTTGTGGGAAAGAGCAATCAGGGCGGTGCCGTAACTGCTGACCCGTGCCTCGCGAAACGGTATAATCCGCTGCGACATGTGCAGATCCGGCGCATCCTCGCTCACGATAGGGCCGGGTGGCAACTGGTCGACACACTGTTGCAGGATACGCACCGACTGTCGCATTTCTTCCATGCGGCAGCGGTAACGGGCGTAGCTGTCGCCCTCCATGGCTATGGGTACTTCAAAGTCAACCAGGTCGTAAGCGTCATAGGGCTGGTGCTTACGAATGTCGTAGTCTACACCCGATGCCCTCAGGCAAGCTCCGGTCAGGCCAAGCCCAAGCGCCTCTTCTGCCGAGACCTTGCCGATACCGACCGTCCGCTTCAGCCAAATCCGGTTGGTGTCGATAAGGGTTTCATATTCCAGGATCTTTTCCGGGAAGATATCAATAAAATGCTGTAAACCGCTAATAAATGATGCGCTCACATCCTGACGCACCCCACCGATGCGAGGATAAGAGAAGGTAAGACGCGCGCCGCACAACTCCTCAAAGAGTTCCAGCAGCATCTCTCGCTCGCGAAAGCAGTACAAAAAGACTGTCATGGCACCGATATCCAGCGCATGCGTGGCCAGCCACAGCAGATGCGAGGACAGTCGCGACATCTCGTTCACGATGGTGCGGATATACCGGGCGCGCAAAGGCGGCGAGATGGCGAGGAGCTTTTCCACTGCCACACAGAAGCCGCAGTTGTTCGACATGGCCGCGATGTAATCCAGCCGGTCGGTCAGGATGAGGGCTTGAGCATAGGTGCGGTTTTCGGCCAGTTTTTCGATACCACGGTGCAGATAGCCGACCTGGGGGTCGCAAGCGACGATAGTTTCGCCGTCCAGTTCCAAATCAACCCGCAGAACCCCGTGGGTAGCGGGATGCTGCGGCCCCATGCGCAACCGGTAACGATCTTCGTCACCCGTGGCGACCGGCACTTCCACCGTCTGCCTGGCGGTATCACTCATGCCTGATCCCTCTCACGCAGTGTTTTTGCCATTTTTTCAGCAGGAGCCGTACCGTCTGTGGGTTCAACTGCTACTGCAGCCTTGACGGCCTTGGCAACAGTCTTGACCGGAACGGTCTTCTTTTCGTCTGCCAGCGGTGGTGGATAAAATCCGTGCTGATCCAACTCTCGTGCCAATTTTTTGAGATCCACCAAACCCTGCCATTCTTTTTTGCCCTTAAGTGGATATTCCTTGAGCAGGGGATGCCCTACCCAATCGTCGGGCAACAGTACCCGTCTCATGTTGGGATGGTTGTCAAAACGGATGCCGAACATGTCAAAGACTTCACGCTCCAGCCAATTGGCTCCCGGCCACAGGGAAACCGCCGACTCCACGTGGGCGTCCTCTTCGGGCAGCAGTACCCGCAGGCGGATCCCGTGGCGCAGGGAAGTGGAATAGAGCTGGTATACTACCTCAAAACGCTCGGAATATGATGTTTGCCGTCTTTTGTTATCTACACCGCACAGGGCACGCAAATGGTCCATGCAGAGATAGTCCGTATCCCGCAACCAGCGCAGGATCGGCACAATCCGGTCAGGCCGGAGCAGAACCCCGACCTGATCATGGTGTTCGATAATATCAAGCACCTCTTCAGGGAACTGCACCTTGAGGGTATCGGCTATCGCACGTTGCTCCATCGGAACTCTTCAGCCAGTATTTTTTCCTTCAGTTTGAGAAAACCTTCCAACAGGGCCTCCGGGCGCGGCGGGCAACCCGGTACATACACATCCACCGGCACGATCTGGTCAACTCCCTGTGTCACCGCATAGGTATCAAATACGCCACCGCTGCAGGCGCAACTTCCCATGGCCATCACATAACGCGGCTCTGGCATCTGATCGTAGACACGGCGCAGTGCCGGTGCCATTTTTTTGGAGAGGGTGCCAGCTACCACCATACAATCGGCCTGCCTTGGGCTGGCGCGGAACAGAATACCGAAACGATCCTGGTCATTCGTGGAAGCGCCGGCATCCATCATTTCAATGGCGCAGCAGGCAAGGCCAAAGGTTACCGGCCAGATGGAACCAGCCCGACCCCAGTTTACCAGCTTATCGAGGGGCCCAAGAATGGCGCCTGCGCCAGGAAAAAGTCGCAAACCATCGGGCAGCTGAACTATCTTGTCCTGGCTCATTTTGTCCACTCCAGAGCACCTTTTTTCCAGGCATACACATAGCCGACCAGGAGCAGAAAGATGAAGAGCAGCATCTCAATCAAGGCAAAAAGACCTAAAAAATCGTAGGTGACAGCCCAGGGGTAGAGATAGATTGCTTCCACATCAAACAGAACAAAGAGGATGGCGATGAGATAAAACTTGACGGAAAAACGCATACGCGGCCCTTCCGTCGGTTCATTGCCCGATTCGTATGCAATCAGCTTTTCGCGGTAGGGCCTGCTCAGACGGAAAAAACGACCAATAAACAAGGTCAGCACGCCAAAGAGCGAGCCAAACAGCAGGAGTAGCAGAATACCCAGGTATTCGCGGGGAATGAAGTCCATGTTCGCCGCCTCAGCGTCTGTGCTTCATGATCCGTTCGGCAAAGGCCTGACGGCTCGCCTGCGATGCCTTTGCAGGCGTGGTGAAGGTAAGGCAGCCGGTGGTGCACTTAGTGACACAGGCCGGCTCTAGGCCAGCATCGATCCTGTCCTTGCACAGATCGCATTTTTCCACCTTACCGGTTTCCGGATTCCACTGCGGTACTGTCCAGGGACAAGCGGTGATGCAGGCTTTGCAGCCAACACAGGAGGCTCCTTCCACATAGACAATGCCGTCTTCATCGCGCTGACGCATCGCTCCAGTGGGACAGGCATCCACGCACCACGGCTTCTTGCAGTGGAAGCAGGAAAGATAGACATAATCCACCCGCATCTTCTTACCTGCAGGTGCGACAACTTCGACCATTTTACAGTTGTACACCCCGGGGCCGCTGCTGTTCTTTTCCTTGCAGTGTACCTCGCAGGCGCGGCAGCCGATGCAGTCCTTGACATCCTGAAGAACGTGATACTTACTCATTATTTCAGCTCCTGGCTGACCGCCGGCTTAATGGTGACGAAACTCTGACAAATATTGACTCCACCTCCGGCCTTGTCCCAGTCGGTCAGTTTTCCCTGCATAAAAATTTGGTCTGCAAGCCCTTTGTTCAGGGCCCGCTTCTGCAACGGCACCTGCGTACCGAAACCATGCAACATAAAAACCGCCTCAGGATGGATCATGTTGGTTACTCTGGCGCGGATATGTCCAGTGACATCGCCACTGCTAACTTCAACCAGGTCACCTTCCTTAATACCGAGTTCAGCTGCAGGCTCGGGGTGAATCCACAGGTGATTTTCATCCAGCAGCTGTGACAAAATCGGATTGTTCTGATGCTGCCCGTGGGCCTGGTAGCCGCAGCGACCATAGAGCAGCCTGAAGCTTCCTGCTGGAGCCTCCTCCGGAGCAGTGTACGGGATAAAGGAGGGAACCCCCTGCGACTCGAGCTTTTGGTTGAACAGCTCGATCTTGCCAGACTCCGTGCCAAAACTAAGCTTGTCACGGTCGTACCAGATGGCGTCCTGGCTCAGCTTGACAAAACCCTTAGCATCGAAATCCTCGATGGAGACATCAGTATCCTGTAACTGGAAGGCCCAAATGTCTTCCAAGGTCTTGAAGGGCAGATATTCTTCCTTGCCCAGTCGCCGCGCCAGTTCCAAGTAGATTTCCCAACCCGCCTTGGTGTTATTGAGTGGCACAACACACTGCTGCCGCCGTCCGAAACCCGGCTTCAATCCTTTCTCCATGCGCAGAATATCGCCACGCTCGAGATAGGTGTTTTCCGGTAAGATGACATCCGCATACCAAGCCGATTCACTGTAGTTGACATCAACCGATACGATTAGATCCAGCTTGTCGAGAATGCGCCGCTGCTCGACTGGATCGGGCAGGGCGATGAGCGGATTGTGCCTGTGAATAAAATACGCCTTGATCGGGTAAGGATCAGCCTTGTCCAACGCATCAAAGGCCAGGTGGAGCATGCCTCCGCTGGTGTCGAAGTAGGGATAGCGGGAACCACACCCATCGGCGCGTTCTTCCTTGACCGCTGGAATGGAACCAGCAATGCTCTTCAAACCTTTTTTGCCCGCATCTTTGGCACCTTTAACATAGAACAGGCCGCCCTTCTGTTCAATTGATCCCATAAGGGCGTTCAAAATATGCAACATGCGGGAGGCATAAAACGAGTCCCGATAACGAGTATACATCCAACCAGGATGAAAAATTACCTTAGGCCGGTCTTCATTGATCTGGAAACAAAAAGCCTCAATATCTTTCGCCTTGATGCCGGTTTCCTTTTCCGCCCATTCAGGAGTGTAGGGCCCGAGAAAAGTCCTGAATTCATCAAGGCCGGTGACATAGCGCTCAACGAACTCAGCATCATAGTACCCCTTGTCGACTACAACATGGGCAATGGCCAACAACAGAGCATAGTCGGTACCTGGCTTGATTTGCCAGTACCTGGTAGCCTTACCGGCGGTCACCGAAAACCGCGGATCAATATAGGTGAGATGCGCACCGTTTTTTAGTCCCTTGAGCACGCTTTTCACTTCCTTCACCCGCAGGGATTCAGTGATGTTACGCCCAAACAGGACTATATGGCGAGCATTTTCATAATCATAGGCAAAGTCTTTGCGGCCCATACCGTACACGGAACGGGAAGCATGGTGGGTGTTGCGGCCGCAGGTACAGTCATGGTTCATATAGTTGGGCGAACCGATGGCCTTCATAAAGGCTTGACGCAGATCAGCAAAGGGACCGCCCCGGTCGGACATCATAACCGCGCGCCCGCCATGTTCGGCAATAATGCCTTCGAGCTTGCTGGTAATAAAGGAGAAAGCCTCATCCCAGGAAACTTCCCGCCACTGGCCTTCGCCACGCTTGCCCATGCGCAGCAGCGGCCCTAGGGGACGTTGTTTGTCATCGCGCTGGGCAAAGGTTGCGCCGCCCTTGGCGCACAGGCTTTTGCCCATGGCTGCATCGTTGGCATTACCTTCAAGCCATACAGGTCTGCCGTTTTCCACATGCACTGTAATGGGGCAACGGACAGCGCACATACCGCAAATTGTGTGTTTCATTTCAGCCATAAAAAATATCCTGACGCCTCCCTGGATAAATTTTCGCTCGGTTAATCGACCTCGCAATTCGGTTCAATAAATCATATTGATAAAATTCTTCAAGGGAAAACTGCAGCGCTTACAAAGAAGTCCGAGTATCATGGTATTGGTTAATTTTTCTTTCATATTTTATCCTGCACAGACTTTTCGATACTAAATAAATATCTCATTAATATTTCGATCTTTTTTTCTTACATCAAAGCTGACAGCGTACAGACACGTAGAGAGACCCTCCGCTCAACACCTCAGTGTGCAGGTATAAGCTTGACAAACACGACGAGATAGCCGTTTTTTTGCGCTTTCAATTTTCATTATGACCACGCAGCCAACACCAGAACATTTTATTCCCCTTCCGGCCCTGTTCTTTCTTGACCAGAACTTGCGCATAACCGAAGTTAACCGCGAGGCAGAGATACTCCTGGGTCAACCCGGGATACTGCTGAAAGGAAAGCCGGTGGAAGAGCTCTTTGACAGCGGCCTCGAAGACAGCGAACTGCGCCACCGCCTGCTGGAACTGTGCAGCACCACCACCCTGCAGCCCTACCTTACCCTGAACCTGCACTCCCCGGGCCGGGCGGCCATGCCCTGTTCTATCTATATCCTGCAAACGCTCCCCGCCTCGGGGCATGAAGTGAAGGACGCGGACACAGTGCATCGGTATGTGCTTATTCTGTGGCCAGACGCAGCCTGTCGTCTTGACAAACAGGTGGCCGACATTCTTTTTGAAGGGATACTCATACTGGATGAGGCCATGCGGGCTGTTGCGATGAACTGCGCAGCCGAAAAGCTGACGGGCTGGAATCGCCATGAAATTCTCGGTAAAGATGCCGCCAAACTGCTCCCGGCACTGTTCAACGATAGCACACACCTGCCTGGTTCTCCAGGCGGTTGCGGCATTTGTCGGACAGCTCGGCTGATCCTTTTTCCAAAAAAAGATGGAGGTTATACCACCCTGTCTCTGCGGTCCTCATCGCTTCAGGATAAGTCAGGACGGATGCAGGGAACGGTGCTCTGCTTCCAGGATTGTGCTGATTCCTTTTACATCAAGCAGGTGATGGCCTCAGTTGCGGATGCCGTTTTCTCCATTGATACTGAAAAAACCATCACCTCCTTCAACCGGGCAGCGGAGAGGCTCACCGGTTGGAAGGCTGCAGAGGTAATCGGCCAGAGATGCTACGACATCATGCGTTCCAGCTTTTGCTCGAACAACTGTCTGGCAGAACGTTCCTCACACCTGGGCGGCCTGCCGGTCGAACAGCCACTCTTCATCAAGCACAAAAGCAAAATTTCTGTGCCGGTTTTTGCCAGCTCTACCCCTCTTTATGATGGCCTGGGCAATGTTATCGGCAACATAGAAATCCTGCGGGACAGAACTGTGTCCCTGCGGAGCAGGTTGATCCTTGATTCCATTGCCGATGGCGTATTCACGGTAGATAAAAATTGGAAAATCACCTCCTTCAACCGGGCAGCGGAATTGATCACTGGTTGGCGACAGGAAGAGGCCATTGGCAAATCCTGTGCCGATATTTTTCACTCCTCCATATGCGGCAACAACTGTGCCATTGCGGAATCGCTGTACACGGGCGAACCGGTGGCCAACCGCGCCATCACCATTCGGAATCACACCGGCAAAAAGGTACCCATCAGCATAAGTGCCTCGCCGCTCGTCGACCATGATGGCGCTATCATCGGCGGGGTGGAAACCTTCCGCGACCTCAGTGCCATCAACGAATTACGCGCACAGTTGCACCAGCGCTATACCTTTGACTCGATCGTTTCCAAGTCAGCCGCCATGCAGCGACTTTTTGCCATCTTGCCGGACATTGCCCGCAGCACGAGCACAGTGCTTATTTCAGGGGAAAGCGGCACCGGTAAGGAGCTGGTAGCGCGGGCGCTCCATACCACCAGCGAACGCAGCGACAAACCTTTTATCGTGGTCAACTGCGCAGCACTACCCGAGACCCTCTTGGAATCGGAACTCTTCGGCTACAAGGCCGGCGCCTTCACCGATGCCAAGAAGGACCGGCAAGGGCGGTTTGCTGCCGCCGAAGGCGGCACCATTATGCTGGATGAAATTGGGGAACTGCCTGGCACTGTTCAGGCCAAGCTACTGCGTGTACTGCAAGAAAAAGTCTACGAACCGCTTGGTTCCAACACCTCGATTCATGCCGATGTGCGCATTATTTCCGCCACGAATCGCGATTTGCCCTCACTGGTGCAGACGGGCGCTTTTCGGGATGACCTCTTCTACCGCTTAAATGTGGTCAACATCACCTTGCCGCCCCTACGGGAACGCAGGGAGGATATTGCCCTGCTGATCGATCACTTTATCAATAAATTCAATGCAGAACAGGGCAAAGACATCGCGGGTATCGACAATGAAGCCCTGACCCTGCTCATGCGCTACTCGTATCCTGGTAATATCCGGGAGTTGGAAAACATCATTGAATTTGCCTTCATCCTCTGCAGTGGCGGTTACATTCAACCCCAACATCTGCCGGAACCGTTTTCTTCCGACCAGGACCAGCAGGATGGCACCAAGTCTACGGCCTCAGGCCATGGGCATACCCTTGCCGAAATAGAAAAGCAGGCCATCCTCATGAGCCTGGCCCGCAACCATGGCCACAGAAATGCGACCTGCCAAGAGCTGGGAATCTCCAGGGATACTCTCCGCAGGAAAATTGCTGCCTATGAAAGCAGCAGCAGCGGAGGAGGCAAAAAGGCGTCGCAACAGGGTGCGCCAAAAGAAAGAGGAAAGCAAAAAAAATAACGGGAGCAGGAGGAGAAGCTGGCTAGAACTGGCCGGGAGTTGACAGCCAGGCTGTCGTGGTAAGCAGGGAAGGACGTATTGCGTCCTTCCCTGCTTATTGAGATCAATGGTCTTCGGAAAGATGGCCGCGGAAAAACCGCTCGCCCAGCATGAACAAGATGCCGCAGAAGGTAAAGCCGGCAATGGTGATCATCCATTCGTGGAGTGAAGGTGTATAGGGCAGGATGCCCGGCACCCCTTCCAGGTGCATGGTGTGAAAACCAGGTATGATTTGACCGATTATCAAAAGATCATAGCGCATGACAAAGATGCCGATGATGCTCAGGATGGAACCAAAGGCCATTGCCCCGATGTTCCGCGCCCGTACCGCCAGAATAATGATCAAAGGCGCGGCCAGGCCCAGGAAGATCTCACCGAACCAAAAAAGACCGGCATAGGGCCCGCTGGTAACCGCCATCATGGCCTCGTACTTGCCAGGGACCTTGCCAGCGATACCAGAGATCATCTTCCAACTGGTGAAGAAGATGATGGCAATGTAGAGCAATGCCCCCAACTTACCTACCGCCCGCAGGGATTCCTGCAGTTTTTCACTCATTTTCCAGCCGTTGATGCGGTAGCCAAGCCAGTGAAAGAAGATGATAGTAGCGCAACCCGACATCATTGCCGACACAATAAAGTAGATAGGCAGATACGGCCCGTGCCAGTATTCACGACCATTGAGCAGGCCAAATACCGCCCCCAGGTTGGAGTGGGCGGCCACACCTGAAACCACGCCAAGCAATCCGCTCATGCCAGCGGCCCGGTGCTTACCAACCTGCAGCAAGGCAAATTCAATCAGCATAAAAAACAGATATGCGCCGTACAGGGTGCCCATCCACCAGATATTCGAGGTAAGGTTTGGCGAGATGACATTGTATACCGCCATGCGCCACGGGTTCTCGATTTCAAAAAAAATGACCAGAAAACCCGACACAATAGTGGCTATGGCCAAGTAGACCGAGCGCTTGGCAATGGGCTTGAAGGCCTCGTAGCCAAAAACATGGCCGATCGATGACACCAGGCAGAGGCCAGTCGAGGTGACCACGAAGAACACATAAGCTGCCAGCACCATTCCCCACGGCACTTCCCGCGACACACCAAAGGTATGCTCGTGACCGGCAATCATGGAATGCAGGCCAAAGAGAATACCCAAAGACGTAATGAAGGTCAGAATCCAGAGCGTCCGTTTATAGGCCGTCGATGGCGTTATAACCAGTCCTCCGCCGTGGGAGATCACATCTGTTTGCACACTCATACTCAAACCTCCTTTTATTAATTAGTACGTATCCCGATGATTTGCCAAGGGCCTGGTCAGTGCAAATCGCTCTCTTCGAGCAAGGCGTCCAGAACCGGCTTAATCTTCAGATCAAAGAGAGTGTGCAGGCCTGCGCACCCCAGCCAAATTACCACAAACGCCACAGTTTCCATGACTCATGCTCCTTGCCCACACGATGTGAATGAGGGCTGGGTACGGGCTTTCCGCATTGCACGGCCGAAAGGCGGTCTGCAGAAAGGCAGACGCGACAGGCAGTCTCTGCCCCAGGAAAGCGCGGGTTACGCAAAGGACCGTAACGCGCACATTGAGCCTGTCCCACAGCCTGCCATAATTTCTTACCTATTTCCCTCACCCAATGTCAAGAGGAGTTTACATTGTATGCGTATATTTAACTATACCCAACAAAAGGATAAATAACCTACCTGTTACAGAATTTATTGCTTAAAAACAATATGTTATAAAAAAACAAATGCATCTATTCCAACCTTTCCTCTCCAAGACCTACCTGCAAGGCCAAGCATTCTCACCAAAAAAAACGGCCAACATCCCTGTCGCAACACCTAACGACCAGCATAAAGGGTCTGCACAACCAAAGATGCGCATGGCATGAATTTTTAAAAATTATACAATAATTTCAATAGAATATAAAATGCACTCAAAAAAGCTGTGCTGCCTTCACCTACCCAACATCACCAGAAATGACTTAATTTAAGGCAAAAACTGGCAGTAATGGCGCAAAACAAGCCAAATATTCATTTCCCTTGCCCACTTTTACGCATCTTTCCTGCACTCAAATACAGGCATATATAATTTATATTATAATATTAAGGTGTTGCCTTTCAGTCCAACTCGCCGCACGGGGTCAGTCCGTATCTGGCATCTATCTTGCTATATATAAAGCAAGACAATCCTCCCCTGTCCCCTGCTACTGCGAGGCAAGCCATGAACCAACGAAACATTTTCAGAAATCCTAATAAGAATAAAACCCGGTCACTACTTGCCTGGTGGCAAGTCAACCGTGGCGATGTAAGCGAATATTTCTGGGGAAGCTGTGCCTTCCTCCTCTTTCTGCTATCCGGCCCCTTCTGCACCCCTGTAGTCCTGTTGGCAATGGCGCGCCTTGCCTATGAGGCGCAGCAGAGTGGTTGCAGGGAACCGATGAGCCTTTAATCAGTAAAAAAACTGTAATTCATCCATTTGAACAAGGAGTTACATGATGTCCACCACAGGAGCTGCAGTTGCCGTTGTCGAAACAGATGTTGTTGGCTGGTCCAGAGTAAAACGCCTGTCTATGTTCTTTGGTTTCTGGCTTGTGGTTGGGGCACTGGTCGGACTGGCGGGCTTCGTCATCGGCCATCACCACATCTACAACACCACGCGCGAAATACCTTGGGGTTTGCCAATCTCCACCTACGCGTTTTTTGCCATCACCTCCACTGGCCTGTGCCTGCTCGCAGCCATCAGTCACCTTTTTGGCGGCAACAGTATTGCTCCGTTGGCCAATCGCATGGTC
>LFRM01039156.1_pt1 | contig 17745 bp, 12 predicted proteins | sample 618341 | NCBI WGS metagenome assembly LFRM01 (sample SAMN03654438, study PRJNA283298) | anaerobic digester metagenome | isolation source: pool of bioreactors CSTR01a, CSTR02a, and CSTR03a thermophilic anaerobic... | place: Denmark: Kgs. Lyngby | collected 2014-05-21 | reverse complement strand
TACCTTAAAGGTTTCTTGCTCTGTTCCGCTCTTTTAAAGAAGATGGAAGAGTACCCTGCTGAGTTGCTCCTGAGCCGCCGGCTGCAAAGCTTGGACGAAAGGAATATTGTTGGGATCGTCAGGATGCTGGATATTTTTATTGACAGCCGTATTAATTATCTAAAATACGGGATGGAGCGTCTGGCCCGGGAAAAAGGGGTTGACCTGGCATCGGCATACAGTGAGATCGAGCACGTCTTTAAATGGAAGGAAATGGCCATTGAGAAAGCGCTGCAGCTTTATGCTGTTAACAAAGCGGAGACGGAGAGCGCCGAAAAGGTAAAAAAAGTGCTGGAACTGCTGCGCGATTACTGCCAGGCCGTTTTTATGTCCACAGAGCATATTCAAAGGCTCTGGGGGAAACTAAAGGATGATACAGAATACCTGGTGGAAAAAATGTATGAATATCTTTACGATCTTTACCCGCCTCTTTTCCCCTCCATGGTGAACGCCATTGATGCCATGGAGCCGCAGCAGATAGAGGAATTTTTTACCGGCTTACAGAAAAGTGTACCGACGGCAGTATGACGCTCTCCTGTGGCTAAAGCCCATTTGTAGATTCCAGGACAATCATTCCTTTCTTTTCCAGCACATCGCTGTCTCCTTCCCTGTTTCCTCCGTATTTTTTCCACCCCGCATTGAAAATTTGTTTTCCCTTGCTTGCAGGAAGGGGAAAATCGTTCTCTCCCAGGTTAAAAAGCGCTGTAAGCTCAACGCTGCCGTGCCACCTGCGGATTTCCACCAGTTGGCTTTCCTTGTCTACTGTTACTTCAGTGTTTTCTTTATCCAGGTTGCTGAGCGCGGGATGGGATTTCCTGAGGGTGATTAAATCCCGGTAGAAGGCAAACATCTGTTTATTTTGTTCATCCCAGTTCTCCCGGGGTGTAAGTCTGGAGCTGAAAAAGGTGCTGTCTTCTTCGGGATCAGGGAAATTATCCCAGCCGAATGCTTTAAATTCTTCTTTCCTTCCCTGAGATACTGCTGCTTTGAGTTTGGGGTCCTCATAGTCGGTAAAAAATAAAAAGGGATTTTTTTCGGCATATTCTTCACCCATAAAAAGTAAAGGTATATAAGGAGAAAAAAACAACAGTCCTGCAGCAATCTTTAAGGAAGGAAAATCCACCAGGGCGCCGAGTCTTTCCCCGCCGGCCCGGTTCCCTACCTGATCGTGATTTTGAATAGAGACTACAAATTGAGCACCGGGGTTTCGGGAGGCGTCACTGCCGCGGTTTTTCTGCCAGAATTGCGAATATTCGCCGGTGTAGAGGTAGTTTTTATAGACCTTCGGCAGATCCTCCAGCCGCCCGTAATCGATATAGTAGCCTTGTTTCTCTCCAGTTAAGACGGTGTGCACACAGTGATGAAAGTCGTCCATCCACTGCGCATCAATGCCGTAGCCTCCTTTATCCGGCGGGTTAATGATTTTAACGTTATTTTCATCGGTTTCGGCGATCAGCCATATCCGGCGGTTCAAAGCAGCGGCTGTTTTTTTAGCCGTCGAAGATATTTCTTGCAAGATGTGTGTGGGGCTTTCATCTTTGATGGAATGGATAGCGTCCAGCCTCAACCCGTCGAAATGGTATTCTTCCAACCAGTAACGGACATTATCCAGGACCATGGAGCGCATCATCTCACAGTACTGATCGTCGAAATTTACAGCAGCACCCCAGGGAGTGGCGTGTTTTAAGGTGAAATAGGGGCCGTAGGCAGGGAGATAGTTTCCTTCCGGCCCCAGATGGTTGTAAACCACATCAAGTATGGCGGCCAATCCTTTTTGATGGCAGCGGTCAATCAAATATTTTAAATCATCGGGAGAGCCGTAATTCTTATTGACGCTGAATAGATTGGCTCCGTCATACCCCCAGTTCCATTTTCCGGGGGTCTGGGTGACAGGCATCAGTTCAATAGTGTTTACTCCCAGCTCCAAAAGGTAGTCGAGCCTCTCTGCTGCCGCTCTAAAAGTCCCTTCCGGGGTGAAAGCGCCGATATGCAGCTCGTAGATGATCAGTTCGCTTAAGTCCTTTCCCTTCCAGCCCTGGTCGTTCCACTGATATTTTTGATGGTCGATCACCTGGGAGAAACCGTGGACACCTTCCGGCTGAAAATGGGAATATGGATCAGGAAAGTCACCTTCACCATCGATTCTAAATTTGTACAACATCTCTTGAGCTGCATTTTCGATAAGGGCGCTATAGATATGGGGTTCTTCCTCGGACATAGGGACAACTGTCTCTCCGGCCGCATTTTTAAGCAGGAGCTCAACTTTTTTTTTGTTAAAGGCAAAGACCCGAAACTCAGCCCTGCCCGTTTGCTTATCTAAAATAGTCGCTCCCATTTTTCTCATACACTTTAATATAACCATCTTTTAATTTTTCTATGATTTTGCAGCCATGCTCTCTGTTTAAGGTTCTTTGTCCTGGTTAAATTATTAATATGAAAAAAATAAGAGGAGAAATAAATCTATGCAGTTGGTAACCTTAAAAAAGAAAAATTTTAATGATTATCGAAGGTTTATGGAGCAAGAAACCGCGTTTGAGCTCGATTTTTTAGTTGATAAGCTGAAGGGGAAAAAGATCGCCATGATTAATGCCACCGCCTATGGGGGAGGCGTAGCGGAAAAGCTACATTCCCTTGTCCCCCTGATGCAGGATATGGGTGTGGATATTGACTGGTGGACTATTCTGGGAAACGAGGAGTTTTATAATGTCACCAAAAGGTTTCATAACTGTCTGCAGGGACAGGAGGGCGAACTCTCCGGCAGTGAAATGGAAATTTACCTTAAATACAATCAGATAAACGCCTCTTATATGAAAGACTGGTACTATGATTTCATTGTCATCCATGATCCGCAGCCCGCTGCTTTAATCGAATCGCGTGGGAAGGAGTGGCATGAAAAATGGATCTGGCGGTGCCATATCGATACTTCTTTTCCCAATCAGGAGTACTGGGATTTTTTATACCGTTACATAGTACAATATGATGCTCTAATTTTCACCATGCCTGATTACGTCAAGGATGGAGCCGCCTTTAAAAACATTACGTTTATTACCCCCTCCATCGATCCTCTCAGTCTAAAAAATATTATCCTTGATAAAGAAGAGGCCAGGGCGATTATCTCCAGGTTTGGCGTCGACGTAAGCCGCCCGTTAATTTCACAGGTTTCCCGGTTTGATCCCTGGAAGGATCCCCTGGGGGTGATCGATGCCTACAAAATAGTGAAAAAGGATTTTCCCAGCGTTCAACTGGCGCTGGTAGGCTCCATGGCTTCCGATGATCCGGAGGGTTGGGATTATCTTTACAGGACCCTGCGGCGGGCCGGCGAGGATTATGACATTAAAGTCGTTACCAATTTCAACGGTATTTCGGACCTGGAGGTTAATGCCTTTCAAACAGCCTCGGATATTATACTGCAGAAGTCGCTCCGCGAAGGCTTTGGGCTTACCGTGGCAGAAAGTCTGTGGAAGGGGACCCCGGTAATAGGTGGGAACGTGGGGGGCATAAAGTTGCAGATCGAAGACGGGGTTACCGGTTACCTGGTGAACACGGTAGAAGAGTGCGCGGAAAAGGTATTAACGCTGCTGAGAAATCCGGTTTTAGCTGAGGAGATGAGGGAGGCAGCCAGAGAAAAGGTTAGAAAAGAATTTCTGGTTACAAAGAATATTCAACTTTACCTGAGGTTGTTCTATAATCTCAGTTTCCCTGAACAGGCTCTGCCATAAAGCCTGATTGCCAGCTTTTTGTGCGCCCGTCTAACATAACATGGTTTCCAAAAGAGATTATTTTTGTTATAATAACTATAGTTTCTACAGCGGTGCTGAGTTTAAATTAAAAGTTTAAAAAATTTAGTATTTTTGCCTGTTCTATTAAATTCGAGAGGGGATGTTTAAGCTGTTGCCGGTAAAAATAAAAGCAGTGACCTTGGATCAGGGGGGCAGTTTTTTAGTCTTGTTGTGTGATGATAAGGAAACCAAAATTCTGCCCATTGCCATCGGCCCTTTTGAAGCGCAGTCTATAGCCCTGGTTTTACAGGGGCAAGCGGCACCCCGTCCTCTTACGCATGATTTACTTAAAACTTTATGTGAGCAGCTTGAGGGTACCGTAGAAAAAGTAATCATCACCGATATCATGGACAGCACCTTTTATGCCGAAATTTATGTCAGGCACAAAGGGCAAATATTAGTTATAGATTCCAGGCCAAGCGATGCTATCGCCCTGGCTTTGCGCTGTGAGGCACCTATCTATATGGCTGATAAACTGGTTGAGTTTACCTACGATTACCAGGATATTATCTCCAGCGAGCAGACAGATGAGGGGCTTCATTAACTAAAGGACACAGTTAAAATACGAATAAAAAAGGAGGTCGCAGATTGAGTAAGGTAGAAAAAGAAAAGCTGATGCAGCTTGCCGACTGGATTAAGGAAAGCCGGAATATCGTGGTTTTTACCGGTGCAGGGATCAGTACCGAATCAGGTATACCCGATTTTCGTAGTCCCGGCGGCATCTGGAGCCGTTTTGATCCCAACGAGCTAACCTACCAAAATTTTGTTGCCAATCCGGCCAGCCGCCGAAAGTTCTGGGAGTTTTACCGGGAAAACTGGAAAGAGTCTAGCGGCGCCCAGCCCAACAGCGCCCACCGGGCTGTGGCCGCTCTGGAGCGGCAGGGTAAATTAACAGCAGTAATCACCCAGAATATCGATAGGCTGCATCAGGCAGCCGGAAACAGCCCGGCTAAAGTTCTGGAGCTCCACGGGACCATGTGGGAGGTGCGCTGCCTCTCCTGTAACTACTACTATCCCTGGAAAGAAATATATAACCTTCTGGAAGAGGGAAAGGAAGTAGGGAACTGCCACCAGTGCGGCGGATTGCTTAAGCCCGCCACCGTATCTTTTGGACAGTCCCTTCCGGCTGAAACGCTTCGTGAGGCACAGCGCTGCAGTATGGACTGCGATCTGTTTATTTGCATCGGTTCCTCCCTGGTGGTCTATCCCGCGGCGCAGCTCCCGGAAACAGCTAAAAATTCAGGGGCCAAATTGGTCATCATCAACAGGGAGAGAACTCCCCTGGATGGCATTGCCGACCTGAACATCAGGGGTGAGGCCGGAGAGATAATGACCGGCCTGTTGGAGTTGCTGGAAGTGTCACCGGAGTAACAGGGATATATGTTTGTAAAATGAATCGCGGGGAGAGGTATATTGTTGCTGTTGGGTATCGCCATTCAGCAGTCAGGATTCAGAACACTCCGCTAATATGCCTCTAGCAATTCAAACCTTTGGAGAAGTGGCCCCGTTCTAGAAATACCACCGTATCTGGTCGCTTACAACAGTATATCTTCTGCTATTTTTGCTGGTTCTTTTATTCTGACTCCTGAAGCATTAAATTAAAGGGGGTTTAATGAATCAGCATGACGCACAGTAAGATGTCTAAGAGGTACCATTACGGCTGGATAGTGGTTTTTATGGGAATGCTTACTACTATAGGGGCACACGGTTTTGGCAGGATGGCCTATACGCTCATTCTTCCCGAAATGCGCGAGGGACTGGGGATAACTTTCACACAGTCCGGTTTGCTTGCTTCCGGCAACCTTGCCGGATACCTTTTTTTTGCACTTGTTGGTGGATTTCTCGCTGCCAGGTACGGTAGCCGTATGGTCATCTCCCTTTCATTGCTGCTGATGGGTTTAACCATGTTGTTAACAGGTGCGGCCGGTTCCTTCGAGTTTGCCTTTGCCATGCGCCTGCTAACCGGTATCGGAAACGGAGGGGCTTATGTCCCGGCCATGGCTCTGGGATCGACCTGGTTTGCGATGAAACAGCGGGGTTTTGCCACGGGTATTGTCTCCGGCGGTATAGGTATAGGCACATGCATCGCAGGTATTGTCGTTCCTGTTATTTATATTGCTTATGGCGCTCAGGGCTGGTCTTACGCCTGGTATTATCTCGGTGGCACGGTTCTTGTTATCGCTGCAATATGCCTGGCATTCCTCAGGAACAAGCCAGCCGATCTGGGGCTGCAGATGGTCGGCCTGGAATCTAAAAACACGGTAGCTGTACCTCCTGCGAAAGGGGTCGTCGGCAGTCTGCAATGGGGGTTGGTCTACCGCGTAAAAGAGGTCTGGTATATCGGTATTGTTTATTTTATGTACGGTTTTTCTTATGTTATTTACATGACCTATTTTAAGGCTTTTCTTTTAGATGCAGGTATCACGGATGCCAGAGCGAGCGCCATGTGGGCTCTGGTCGGAGGACTGAGCATTTTTTGCGGTGTTATCTGGGGAGGCCTTTCCGATTTCCTGGGCAGGAGCAATGGAGCTGCACTGGCTTACCTTACCCTGACATGCTCCTATCTTATCTTTGGCCTTTTTGATTCCCTGGGAGCTTTTTACCTCTCCAGTGTGCTCTTCGGTTTGAGCGCCTGGAGCATACCGACGATTATGGCCGCAGCGGCCGGAGACCGGGTGGGGCCCGATCTCGCTCCTGCCGGCGTGGGCTTTGTGACCCTCTTCTTTGGCATTGGCCAGGTGCTGGGCCCCCCGCTGGGAGGATATTTCAAAGATACCCTGGGAACCTTTAACCTGTCTTTTATTGTGGCCGCAGCTATTTCCATGGTAGGATTGGTACTGTCACTGCTACTGATGAAGAGGCCTTCAGCCGGGGCTGATGTGGGAGCGGGCAGCACAGGCTGAGGCTGCTTTGGGTTCTCAAAGAGAGGGCTTCAGTATGGAGAAAGAGAGGTGTTCAACAAGTGACGCCGGAACGTATTCTTTCAGATTTAATTCGTTTGAATACAGTCAATCCTCCCGGTAACGAAATTGAGGTTGTGAAATATCTTAAAGAGCTGTTTGATGCTGCCGGAATTCCTTACGACATTGTGGAGCCGGAAAGGGATCGCGCCAGTATTATTGCCAGGCTTGGTTCCGGCACTAAAAGACTTCTCTTCCTTTCCCATTCCGATGTGGTGCCTGCAGGCGAGGGGTGGGATTTTGATCCCTTTGGCGGAGAGATCAGCAACGGGATCGTTTACGGCCGCGGCGCCCTGGATTGCAAGGGCTTGATGGCTGCCCAGATCTACACATTATTACGGTTGGCCCGGGAATCCCGTCCGCTTAACGGCACATTAATCCTGGCGGCAACTGCAGATGAGGAAAAAGGGGGGCGTTTTGGCATACGGTACATCCTGGAACATTGCCCGGAAAAGATCCGGGCGGATTTTGCCGTCAACGAGGGAGGAGAAGAGCCTGTTTGCCTGAATGGCCGGATGATCTACTTTATCCAGGTAGGAGAAAAGGGAACTGCCTGGAGCAAACTTCGGGCAGAGGGAAAATCCTGCCACGGCTCAATTCCTACCCTGGGGGAAAATGCTATTACCAAGATGGCCGCAGTTTTGCATGCTCTGGCCGGCTATGAACCTGAAATCAGGCTGATCCCCGAGGTGGAGTACCTGTTAAGGGAGTTGCTGCGTGTAACCTGCCGGGAGCATAACATAAGCAAGGACAATATAGACAATTTGTTGGACGGGTTCCCGGAGCAAAGCCTGGCGGAAGCTTTGAGAGCTATGACGCGGATGACTGTTTCTCCCAATGTTATCCAGGGCGGAAGCAAAACCAACATTGTTCCTGATTACTGCTCCGCCGATGTGGACATAAGAATTCTGCCGGGGCAGGATAAGCTGTACGTGCTCAGTGAACTGCGCCGTTACGTGGGTGAAGACATCCAGATCGAAGTAAAGAGCTATGTGGCGCCGACTTTTTCAACTTCACAGTCAGAATATTACCGGCTGCTGGAAGAAACGACCAGGAAAATAGCGGGAGAGGATATTTTATGCCTGCCGCATATTTCCCCTGGGGCAACAGATTCAAGGTTCCTGCGGAGTGCCGGAATACCTTCTTATGGTATTGGTCATATGGCCAGGGACTTTGACCGCAGCGTCGGGACGACTATTCACGGTCGAAATGAAAGGATTGATGTGGCCAGCCTTCATTTCCAATCCGAGTTCCTTATGGCGCTGGCGGAAAATTTCCTGACGTAGTAAAGCAGGCTTTCGTGTACGTGAGCTATTATGTTGCCGGTCTTTTAACTTTCGCTCCACAAGTCGCTCCGCCTACAGCAAACCGCTGTCCCCTGGAACGCTAGCGGGGCTCAAGGAGATCATTTTCATCCATTTTTGTGCCGGCAAAGCCCGGCATGGCGGTTAATAATGATTTGTATATATTATTTTTTAAATCGCCTCCGCTGCTATTTCCACCTTAAGCAGAGAGCGCACATTCTCGATCTGGTTAACAATGGTGGCCATGGGGGAGCCGGCAAAGAGCAGCCCTACAGCGATATTGTCCAGTGTAGTAACCAGCGAACCGGAGTCCCCGCCGGCAGAAATGTTCGTGGTAATAATCTGATCTTTAAACCTGGCTGTTCTTCCTCCATCGTAGTTTACATCAACGGTAGCCTCTATTGCTGTGATTCTGCCTACCGAATATTTGGTAGTGCGCCCCGTTTTTTGGACGTACATGCCTACAGTTATGTCTTTTTTGGGTTTCCAGCCGCGGACGGGACCAATCCAGTAGATTTCCCGGTCCAACTCTTGAAAGTCTCCCTCGGCAATGGCTGCATCTACGAGATTATTGTGTTTCTCTCTGGGCACAGGCGGCTCAAAGGTAATAGGGACAAAGCGGCTCAGAGTGGCAATCCGGTGCTGTGGATATTTCCCGCCGTCCAGGGGGCCGGGTTGGAGTACAGGGTCACCTGGGGAAGCCAGGTTGCTGTTGGCCAGGACGTGATTGTTGCTGAGGATATAGTACCTTGCCGGGATACCGAGGCCGTCATCGGATAAAATATCGTAGACGCTGGTGGCAATGGTTCCAGCGGTAATACTCATGTGCCCTACACTGAAACCGCCCTTTACGGGGCGTGACGGTTTGGCAAGGGTTAACATACTTCTTTCCACGGCTTCTCCTCCCCCGGCAATGGGGCAACCTATGGCCAGGACATCGGTCTGCATGCCTGCCAGTTTTTCAGGTATCAGATCGGAAGAACATAAATTTTCTTTGCTTTGTTTATGTGTTACCAGCACCACCAGGGCAGGCTCACCGGTCGGCCTGGCATTTTTCCACTTCACTCCTATACCCATGCCGACGACATTGGCGCAACGGTGTGCAGTATCCAGAAAATCATCGGCAACGGCTCTGTACGCTGTTCGGGCGGCTTCTATATCAACGGCCGACAGCATAACTCTATTTTTATCACCCATGGTGTTAAGCTCTCCTCCTTTTTATTCAGGTACGCTTGAGTTGCTCGGGCATGTTTTGTGCTGTAACTTCTCCAATTTCTTCTATATCGGTTTCAAAGCCCTCTAGTTCTCCGGGGATAGCCTCCTCAGGTTTTAAGTACTGAGCCTGTTTTTTTTGCTTTACAAATACTTTTATAATTTCTTTGTTTTCTTTCCGGCCGGTGCCTACACTTACAACATTGGGAATGGACATTAAAGTTTTTTCGTATTTGTTTTTTATTTGTTTAATTGACATGAAGATCACCTGACACCTGAAAAGATTTTTGATAGTTTTATTGTTACGCACGGTCTTCCGCCACAGGTTAATTTATTATATGGACTGCAGGGATAAATTGTTCTTTAAAGGCACCTGAAAGGCACCTGTTTTTAAGTGTAAGGAAAGGCCCGAACGGCAGGAATTAAAGAAACATTTGCAGAAAGAGTATGTTTATGAATGCACTGTTATCTTCCATCTTTAAAGGAATCATCCTGGGAATTGCCATTGTCCTGCCGGGGATAAGCGGGGGGACAGCTTTCCTGATCCTGGGACTTTATGAAAAGATCATCCGCGACCTTTCCAAGATTAATTTGAAACCGTACTGGCCTTTGTTTTGTGGAGCCTTTGCGGGTATTTTCATCAGCGGGATACTTTTTTCCATACTTCTTGCCTCTTACCGTAACCTGACTTCCGCCTTTCTTATGGGTCTTCTTTTTGCTTCACTCAAAGCTGTTTTTAATAGCCGTCCACGACCAGACGCCGGCAGGTTATTAGTAATGGCCGCAGGTTTCCTGGCGGCATTTTCCCTGGCAAACGAACCCCTTGGGTTTAGCATCGCAGGCAGTATCTCCCCTGCTATTTTGATGCTTGGGGGGGCTTTGGCCGGAGGGACGATGTTAATCCCTGGGGGCTCCGGAAGCGCGGTATTAATTCTTATGGGGATCTATGACGACATGCTTTTTTATCTGCAGGAGTTTGCTTTGGGCAATCTGATTATCTTTGGGGTAGGGAGCGCGCTCGGCATTTTCTTATTTGCCAGGCTTTTAGATAAGCTTTATTCTCAATACCAGGCTTTGATGAGCTACTTTTTTGCCGGTTTGATTATCGGCTCAGTCAGGGTGCTATGGCCTTCCTCCTTCAACATTCCCGTTGTTTTTGCATTTTTGGCGGGGTTTATCCTGGTCTGGAAATGGGGCGGAGACCGGTAAAATGTTTTTCTGGGGCAAAAAATAAAGAAAGAGGAGGCGAGGTTAAATACCCCGTCTTCTTTTTTGCTTTTTAATTTCTTTTTTCGAGTTATTTTTTAATCCGCGGAACCATCAGGAAGGTTGAAACGTTTTAATATATGTGAGATATACGATGCAAATAGTAGAAAGGAGAAAAAGATGGTTAAGAAGGGGATTTTCCTGCTGGTGTTTATTACTGTATTGCTGCTGCCGGCGGCCTTTACCGTGCGCGCTCAGGCTCCCTCCGGGGTCAGAATGGGCAGCGAAGTATTAATGGAGAGATATCATTATCTGATCGAAGGGAAAAAAATCGGGCTGGTGACGAATCAAAGCGGAGTAAACAGCAGAGGGGAGAGCACTATTAATATCCTGGCTGGTGACGAGTCGGTGGAGCTGGTGGCGCTTTTTGCCCCTGAACATGGCCTTGACGGCAAAGCCGCTGCCGGTCAGTATGTGGAGTCCTATACCCATGAAAAGCTGGGGATACCCGTTTACAGCCTGTACGGGCCGACAAGAATGCCCACAGAGGAGATGTTGCGCGGACTGGATGTGCTTGTTTATGATATTCAGGACATCGGCGCGCGGACCTATACATACATTTCGACTTTAAATTACTGCATGGTGGCGGCGCAAAAATACGGTAAAGCAATAATTGTCCTGGACCGGCCCAACCCCCTGGGGGGCACCATCGTGGAAGGTCCCGTGCTGGAAGATGATTTTAAATCCTTTGTCGGTGTGGATAATTTGCCCATGGCCCACGGGATGACGATGGGAGAGCTAGCCCGCTATTTTAACCGCAATATCGGGGCTGATCTAACAGTAGCTCCCATGGAAGGCTATAAACGAACGATGCTGTTCCAGGATACGGGTCTGACCTGGGTGCAAACATCGCCCAATATTCCCGACCTGGACTCTGTTTTTGGCTATATGGCTACCGGGCTGGGGGAAGGGACAGGGGTCTTCCAAGCGGACAAGTTTAAGTGGATCGGCGGGAAAGGACTTGATTCCGGCAAATATGCCCAACTGCTCAACAGGGCAGGGCTCCCGGGGGTGACCTTTATCCCGGAACAGCGGGGGGGAGCCGGAGGGGTCAGGCTGAAAATAACCGACTACCATACTTTCAACCCGGCACGCACGGGGATTTATGCTTTAGCTTACGCCTGTTCAATTGGAGACTTTATTATCCCCAAAAGCAGCGGAAATACCAAGGTCATGTTCGACAAAGTTATGGGGACGGATAAAATCGGCCGGTACCTGGAGCAGGGGCTCTCGCCGCAGCAAATTGAAGGGAACTACGCTCCGGCGCTTGAGAGTTTCAAGGCAGAGAGAGAGAAGTATCTTATCCGCGATTACGGGCCTGGGGCGCAGGAGATTATGGTAACGGTAAAGGGCAAAGCGGTGCTTTTTGATTCCGCTCCCTATATTGACAGCCATAACCGCGTCATGGTCCCGCTCAGGGCTATCGTAGAGGCTCTGGGAGCAAAGGTGGAGTGGAGCCAGCAAACCAAAACGATTACCGTTACGGCACAAGACAATAAGGTCATCTTTACCGTCGATAGCTATTCGGCTGAGATTAACGGTGAGCGGAGAGAGATGGATACCACTCCTGTAATTAAAAACAACCGGACCATGGTACCGGCGCGCTATATAGGGGAATACCTCGGGGCTGTGGTTCGCTGGGATGCTTCCCTCCGGACGGTTACCATTGATTAATTTGCTTTACTTTAGCAACAGGAGAGCCTTCTCCTATGTTCTTTTGGGCGGGCATATTCTTAAAAGCTACGGAGAGCATCAGCTTAAGGCGATTTAACTGATTAATCTCACTGGCTCCTGGGTCATAGTCCAGGGCCGTAATGTTGGCTTGCGGATAGCGTTTTCTTATTTCTTTGATCATGCCTTTGCCGGTAACATGGTTGGGAAGGCAACCAAAAGGTTGCACGCAAACAATATTGGGCACTCCGCTGTTTATGAGCTCGATCATCTCGGCGGTCAAAAACCATCCCTCCCCGCAATGGTGTCCCAGCGACATAATTCCGGCGGCCAGCGCGGCCTTATGGTAGATGGACCCGGGAACTTTAAAGCGGTTGCTTTTTCCCAGTAGCTCGTTCATTAGCTTGCGTTTGCTTTCCAGGTAGTGAATTAAAAATTTGCCGAGCAATAGCTGGCTGGTTTTTCCAGAGAGATATTTGCCAATGAAGATTTGATCGTAGGCACAGTAAAGCAAGAAATCCATCAGGTCGGGCAGAGTTACCTCCACGCCTTCCTTTTCCAGAACGTCGGCGAGATTATTATTGGCACCGGGATGGTATTTGACCAGTATTTCTCCCACCACACCCACCCGGGGCTTAGGGATGTCAGAAATTTCAAACCGGTCAAACTCATTAATAATAGCGCGAATGTTCTCTGCAAAGTCATGGTTGTTCCCGGATGCCAGCTGCTCTTTACAGCGCCTGACCCATCTCTCATAGAGAAGGTTGGCCGAGCCGGGAATTTTTTCATACGGTCTTACCCGGTGTAATACCCGCATGAGTAAATCCCCATATACAACGGCAGCTATCCCTTTTTTAATGAGACTTGGGGTTATTTTGAATCCCGGGTTTTTTTCCATTCCCATAGGGTTGACCGATATTACGGGTATGTTGGCAAAGCTGGCCTCTTTCAGTGCTTTTCTCAACAGTCCAATATAATTGGTTGCTCTGCAGCCTCCACCGGTTTGCGAGATCATCACCGAGGTGCGATCAAGATCATATTGGCCCGAATCCAGGGCTGCCAGTATTTGCCCGATGACAACGATGGCGGGATAGCAGGCGTCATTATTGACATATTTGACGCCTTTGTCTATGGCGTTCTTATCTACCGGAGGCAGCAGTTCGGCCTTGTATCCTTCCGTCCTGAATGCTTCGGTGAGAAGCTCAAAATGAATAGGGGACATCTGGGGCACCATGATGGTATGCTCTTTTTTCATTTCTTTGGTAAAGATAATCCTCTTCAGAGAAGAAGGGACGTTTTTTACGGCCGGTCTGCTCTGTCTGCGCCCCTCTATTGCGGCCATGAGCGAGCGGATTCTTATTTTGGCCGCCCCGAGATTGGCTCCTTCATCTATTTTCAGCAGGGTGTAAAGCTTGCCCTTGGATTCTAAAATCTCTTGAACCTGATCGGTGGTAATGGCATCCAAGCCGCAGCCAAAGGAATTGAGCTGCACAAGTTCCAGGCGGGGTTGAGTCGTGACGAAGCTGGCCGCCGCATAGAGCCGGGAGTGGTACATCCACTGGTCCACTACCCTGGTCGGCCTTTCCACTTTGCCCAGGTGGGCCACCGCATCTTCGGTCAGGACAGCCATACCCAGCGATGTGAAAATTTCCGGCAGGCCGTGGTTTATTTCCGGATCCAGGTGGTAGGGACGCCCGGCCAGGACAATTCCTTGTCCTCCTGTTTTTTCTAAAAAGGCCAGGATCTCAGCACCTTTTTTTCTAATATCATTTTTAAAGCGTTCATCTTCCTGCCAGGCCAAATCCACGGCGAGCGCAATCTCGTCTTTGGAAATACCAAAAACGCGTAGTTCCTGATGGAGGCGGATGGCAAGCTGCTTCTTATTGTCATAGGGGAGGAACGGATTCAGCAAATGTACACCGTTGTCCCGGATCATGTCCATATTATTTTTTATCACTTCAGGATAGGAGATGACCATGGGGCAGTTGAAGTGATTGTTAGCTCCCCTTTGTTCCAGTCGTTCATGGATGATCGAGGGGTAAAAGATAAGCTTGACACCCCGGTTAACAAGGGAGGCAATATGGCCGTGCACAAGTTTGGCCGGGAAACAGGCCGTATCCGAAGGGATAGTTTCGCTGCCCAGCTCATAAACCTCCCGTGAGGAACGGGGAGAAAGCTCCACCCGAAATCCCAGCGCGGTGAAAAAGGTAAACCAGAAAGGATAATTTTCATACAGGTTGAGAACCATGGGTATGCCGATGGTACCCCTACCGGCTTCTCCGGTTGCCAAAGGTTTATAGCTGAGCAGGCGTCTGTATTTGTACTCATAAAGATTGGGAACGGGGCGGCGGCTTTTTCCTTTTCCGGTAGCTTTTTCACAGCGGTTGCCGGTTATAAACCGGCTGCCGTCCTGGAAAATATTTATCGTGAGCAAACAGCTGTTGCTGCACCCGGCGCACCTGCTCATCTTAGTATTAATGGCAAACCGCTCGAGCTGCTCCTTGGATAAAAGAGAGCTCCGCCGCCCGTCTTGTTTTCGCTCCCGGGCAATGAGCGCTGCTCCGAAGGCTCCCATCAGGGGGGCGATATCCGGCCTGACTACCTCTTTCCCGATAATAAGCTCAAAGCTTCTCAGGATGGCGTCGTTTTGAAAGGTCCCGCCCTGAACAACAATATTCTCTCCCAATTCCTGCGGATCCCTCATCTTGATTACCTTGAACAGGGCGTTCATGATTACGGAGTAAGCGAGCCCGGCCGAGATATCTCCTGTCGTAGCGCCCTCGGTCTGCGCCTGCTTTACCATAGAGTTCATAAAGACTGTGCAGCGCGAGCCCAAGCTCACCGGGGCGGTTGCGGAGATAGCCAGTTGGGCAAAATCCTGAACGGGGATATTTAATGAATGGGCGAAACTCTCTATGAAGGAACCGCAGCCCGAGGAGCAGGCTTCATTTAGCATGATATCCGTAATGATCCCGTCCTTTATGCGAAGGCACTTCATGTCCTGGCCTCCGATGTCCAGGATCAGGTCAACTTGCGGATTAAAAAAACGCGCGGCTGTAAAATGCGCCACTGTTTCCACTTCACCTACATCTATGTGCAGGGCTGCCTTGAGGAATGCTTCTCCATACCCCGTTACGGTGGTATTGGCGATTATGGCCGTATCAGGCAGCCGGTTGTAGAGGTCCAACAATATTTTTATAGCCGATTCCAGGGAACTGCCAGCATTATTAGCATAATAAGAGTATAAAAGCGCTCCCTCCTGATCGATTAAAGCCGCCTTGGTCGTAGTTGAACCGGCATCTATTCCCAAAAAGCACTCTCCGGTAAAAGTAGTTAGCTCCCGTTTATGTACACGATGCCGGGCATGCCGCCGGTAAAAAAGCTCGAGGTCGGCGGCATCGTTGAATAGGGGCTGCAGCCTGGAAACCGCCTGGTACCCCGTTTTATTTTGCGGATGTTCCGCATGCTTAATGATGTAAGGCAGGCGAGTTATTTTTTGCGTGACGGAGGCCAAAGCCGCTCCTATGGCCACAAAGAACTGGCCATGGTCGGGAAAGAGTGCCTCATCACCTGCCAGTTTAAGCGTTTCCTTAAACCTTTCCCGCAGCTCGGACAAAAACCAAAGCGGACCGCCAAGAAAGGCGACCTTCCCTGTTATGGGCTTGCCGTGCGCAAGGCCGCTAATCGTCTGATTGACCACCGCCTGAAATACTGAAGCCGCAATATCTTCTTTCCGCGCTCCTTCATTTAACAGCGCTTGGATGTCTGTTTTGGCAAAAACGCCACAGCGGGCTGCTATGGGGTAAATAGTGGTGTGCCGTTTGGCCAAATCGTTCAAGCCCAGAGCATCTGTTCCCAGGAGGGCGGCCATTTGATCAATAAAAGCACCGGTTCCTCCGGCACAGATCCCGTTCATTCTCTGCTCCAGACCGTTTCGGAAAAAGGTTATCTTGGCATCTTCTCCGCCCAGCTCAATGGCCACATCTGTTTGGGGAGCAAATTTTTCAATGGCCTGATTGCAGGCAATTACTTCCTGAATATGCTCAATCCCCAGCCAGGAAGAGATAGAAAGCCCTGCTGAACCAGTCACCATCATCGTAAGCGGCCTATCTCCTACCTGCGCCAATGCATTTTTTAAAAGTTCAACAGTGTATCTTTGTGTGTCTGTCTGGTGCCGCCTATAATTCTTATAGATAATTCGATCGCCGTCATCCATGATGATTAATTTCACTGTGGTTGAGCCCACATCCAGTCCCAAACGAAGCACATTAAGCAGCTCCTTCTCCTCCCGGAACAAAACAGTGATTAAAACGTCGTTTTAATGTTATGGCAATTTAATGGTAAGATAGAAAAATTTTTTTGTCAAGGGGTTTGAAGACAAATAAGCAATCACCATAAGCAAAGCCAGCCTGCTCTTGTGAGACCTTGAGTATGCTCCGTGAATTATTGAAGGAGAGCGAGTAATGGGATATAATTTCGTAAAACAATGTTTTAACAGGAGGCAGAAAAATGAAGTGCCCATGGGAAAGCCTTTCAACCAAAGACAAGATCATACGGGTTGTCATGGATTTTATCGCCGACGAGGGGTTTCAAAACGTTACCACCAGGAAAATTGCCGCCAGGGCGGGCGTTAATGTGGCCGCCATTAACTATTATTTCGGCTCTAAAGATGCATTGATCAATGAAGCATTAAAAACTGTCACGCAACGTCTTAAAAAAACATTTGACTGTTTAAAAGAGGAGCAGGAGAACGGGGAAACGAAGCTGGCTAAATTTATAAAAGAATATACGGATACATTGTTTCATTATCCAGACATCATCAAGAACATGATAAACCATGTTATTCATAATAAAGATTTTGATGAGCGTGCGGAGTACATGAAATTTCTTGAAAACGACGGCTTTGAATTAATCAAACAGACAATTGGTCAAATCAAAACGGGCGAAGACGAATATTATTTGAAATTGAAGGCGTTGCATCTGTTAAGCAGTTTATCCTTTCCCATTTTAATGGGGGAGAAGGTTAAAAATGTTATGGGAGTGGATTTCTGCAAGAAAGAGACAAGAGATAGGTACACAGAAGTATTATTGGAAAGCATACTTTAATGATTAATATTTAAAAGGGAAGGATGCAGACGATAAATATATAAGGAATCCTTTTTTTCCTTAACGCCAGAGATAGGGAAAGAGGGTAAGAAAGAGCATGACGAAAAAGCGGCTTGCCTATTTACACGAACTGGAGGAGGCGTTTGTAAAGCTCTATCAGCATGGCCGGTATGCAGAAGCCGTTAATAAAGCCCGGCACTCACTGAGCATCGCCGCGAGGGAGGTCCCGCCGGGACACCCTTATTTAAAAGTATTGCAAAACAATCTTCAATGCGCCCTCCGTAAATACCGTGAAACAACATGGCGTCCCCCGGATGCGTCTGAGTTAACAGGAAGAACTGGCGCCAGGGTGAAGCAAACACACGGCTGGTTCGCTGTGCTCTGCCTTTTACTGGCTGTTCTTTTGTC
>LFRM01400613.1_pt1 | contig 17746 bp, 20 predicted proteins | sample 618341 | NCBI WGS metagenome assembly LFRM01 (sample SAMN03654438, study PRJNA283298) | anaerobic digester metagenome | isolation source: pool of bioreactors CSTR01a, CSTR02a, and CSTR03a thermophilic anaerobic... | place: Denmark: Kgs. Lyngby | collected 2014-05-21 | reverse complement strand
AGTACGTGGGACATTCGTTGTGAAGCTGAAGCTCTAGAAGGTCGTAAATGGGACTATGCAAGTAAGTCGTTCATTGACCCTGATGCAGTAGGACCACATGAAGCTTACTTTGATTATGAAGAGTACTCTGCCCACATGATAGCTGATGGATATGTCTTTGACCATGTCCACAAAAAGTATTTAAAAGCCGATAGTTCTCATGTTATTGCAGACACTTGGGAAGAGGCAACTGAATATTATAAAACTGAAGGCATGGCTTATGATATTATTTCTAAAGAGTGGAAACGCTTGGAGAGTTGTATTGCTACCTATGGTAACTTCGATGCTTACAATGCAAAGCTTGCTGAGTGGGGTGTAGCTTATGACATGATTGACAAGCAATACGTTCCTGTAGAACAAGCCAGGACTTATGCCATGTTTACTACTCAGGGTTTCTTCGATGTGAATCTATATATGAAGTATCGTAGAACTGAAGGACTTGAGTATGATGGTGCAACTAAGAAGTGGGTTCCTAGAGGTACAGCTACTTATACCTATGACAGTTCTTGGGATGGTATGGTATCTCAAATGGCAGCTAATGGGAAAGCATGGGACCCTATTAAGAAAACATGGGTAAACATGGGAGAAGAACCAACTTGGGCGGAGTACAGTAACTTCAAACTTACTAATGGAGTTGAGTGGGATTATGAGAAGAACCAATGGGTTGCTGTTGGTACAGCGACTTCAAAGCATACGACCAGAACAAACGGGCCGAAGGCCCCAAGCCTGACTCCCAACTTCAAGACCAGCCTCAAGCATAAATATGATTACACCCAGCAACATGAGAAGTACAAAGAGAACTTCATTGAGTTCTATACTCAACCAAAGGTAAGGGTGAACCTGAGAAGTTCCATTGATGTAATGAGTACTCACAAGTACGCTCCTTACGGAGGATTAAGATGGCACATGTTTCATAGATAGTACCATAAAAAAAGACGGGGTTTTTATACCTCGTCTGTTTTTTTGATTGTTTCTATGTCTTCTATTCTGATTTTCCTGGGGTTAGTTCTCATGATTAGAACTAGTTCTTCTCTGGTTATGTCTACGATTCTTTTATTAGCTAACTTCTTTCCGTCTTTTAAAAATACATCATATCGTTTATGGTCAAAGTCCCAGTTCTTCAGTACTAGCCCATTGTCTAATTCAATGGCTACTTGGTATAGTTCTACTCTCATTGATTATCCTTTCTGCGTCTCTCTTGTCTAGTTCTTCATCAGTTAATTGTTCTGCTTTTTGAAGTTCCTTTTCCCAATAATCTACCATTCCCTTAGCGTCAGCTAGTTCTCTTTTACATATCCATTTTCTGTGACTCATCTGTTTCCCCCTCTACAACTTTCTGCTGAGGAGCCAGTCTAGGATTGCTGTTATCCAAACCAGGTTCAACATTATCTTTATGATTGTTCTTACTAAGCAACTTGCCATTTGTAACACCTACTCCCTTTATTAGTCCATTTTCGAACTCTAAGTTTTTAGCTGCTGCTACATGATTCCAAGCTTTGGAGCCTTCTACAATTACGTGGCTTTGTAGTCTAGGATCTGCCCATACAAACCAAGTGCATACTTCCCAATTCTTTTCAACAAGAACTGTTAGTAATCCAAATGGGGCTTTAAGGTGGTACATTTCCATTTGTAATTGTGAATAGTAGTATACAGGTATACCATACTGTGATGATACTTGATAGTAGTCGTTGGTTTTTGTGTCCCCATAATTAGGGGGGATAGCAGCAAAGCCTGTAGATTGTTTATGAAAACATTTATCTAAATCATACTGTTTAGTTCCATAAGGCGTAGCTACTTTAATTTCATTTGCTATGTACTTATGTAATACTCCATCCATTGTTACGTTTTCTATAACTCCATCAAAGTTGGCAGTTAAGAAAGGGTACTCTGTGTGCCTATATTGGTCTGTAGGTTTGATTACTCTACGCTGGAATATCTCTTGTGCTTTAGCCATAACAAAAGGTTCTAGATCATTACCTGCTTTAACAGCAGCCTTCTCACCTATGGCTCTGTCCTCTTCTGTTAGATAGCTTCTACTTTTCTCAGCTATTAGTTCTGCTCTAGTACCATACTTGTTTACATTTAATAGTTTAGAAGAGTCGGAACATCCGAATCCATTCTTACGTAATAATGCAAACTGTTCGTTAGGTACTAAGTCAATATCACTAACGTCTACAATTAAATCTAGATTAGTTAGGTCTAGTTGGTCTGAGTGTTCTAAGTCTAAGTTGTGTACTACATCTTTTAGCCTATCATACTCTGCTTGTTTTTCCATATTAATATCCTTTCGTTCTTATGAAGTCAGGTCTGCTAAAGTTTTGAGAGACTCTTCCATTTTCAGTTAGGTCAAAATGAAGTGCGTGTCTGTAAGCATCTATTTCATGTTTGCATAACCCTTTAGGATAAAGTTTTAAGTTTCTTAATACCTTATCTGACCATCTAGTTTTAGCATCTACTGCTCTTTGAAAAAAGTAAGGTATCTTCTTCTGCCAACATGCCATTTGTAGAGTACCTATAAATCTAACGGTCTCCATACGTGAATTGATTTGAGCTTTAGCTTTATCAGCGTACAGAGAATAGTCTTCTATTATTACAGCAGTAGGTTCAAAGGCAGCGTTCATCATATATATCTTTAGGAAATGCATTAGTTGTCCTTCCCAAAAAGCTTCTGCACTAGGGTAGTCTTCTGCAGAGATGATGCCATGTTCCATTATAATTTGGTCTTCAGCATTATAGAGTACCCACCCTGTAGTACCCTTCCCTTCATTCCAATTCCCTGAAGGATCAATAGCTAATATATTTCTGTAAGTCTTTGACATTTGTTACCTCTTTCTTTTCTGCCCAGTTAGTAGTAGTCACTTCCATATCTGCTACAATAGGAATTAATGTGTCTGGCCAATTTTCCAGTATTTCTTTAAATTTAAAGAATACTTCTGGAGGATCTTCAGGATTATATTCCCAACTGAGTTCATCATGTATCTGCATTTGCCATCTGGATTTAATGTTGTTTTTTTGGCAGTACTTTTCTATCTCAATGATTTTGATTTTTAAGAAGAAGGCTGCACTACCTTGGATCAGCATGTTCTTTAGCTTATGTCCAGAGACATTATAGTATTTCACTCCGAATAAGTTCTCCGTGTTACTATAATTAAAGGCTCTATTCTTACAATAGCTATGATAGTTTTTGATTCCAGGGAAGGCTGCGTAATATGCTGTGTCTATTCTCCGACATTCTTCATCAGTTTTGTCGGGAAACATCTCTTTAATCTTGCCAAGTTGGGCCCCGTAGTTCTTTGCGAAGTTAACTCTCTTACCAATAGTTGACCTTGCGTGTGCGAACTCAGGAGTACCCTCGATATACCCTGTGGCTTTAGCTGTAGTGGCTCCATGTACGTCAGTAGGTATCCATAGCTCATTTGTTTCATTCGTGTACCAGGGCTTAGAATAAGCCTGTTTTATGTGATCTAAGTTTTTGTAGTCAAAGAACATATTTGTGTTATCATGACAGAGGTATGGCATGTATGCTCTACATAGATTNNGCTCTACATAGATTTAAATCTGGTGAGCCTACTAGTATAGTATAGAACGCTTGGAAGCGTAACTCTATTTGAGAGTAGTCTAGGTATACTATTGCCGTGTCTGTTTGTAACATCTTTCTAGGGTGGAAGAGGGCATTCCCTGCCTTATCTTTAATTCCATCTTTAGGGAATTGTTGAAAGGCAGAGGTTACTCTTCCTGAAACTGTACCTACTTGGTGTATCGTAGTATATAATCTATCGGTTTGCGTAAGGTCTTTGAGAAACCGAATGATGTAAGCGGAGTACCATTTTTCTAATGTTCTAAGTTCTTGTAGAATTTCTATGAACTCTACAATTTTAGGATGTTCCTTGCTTCGTTGTAGGTCTGTTATTAGTTTAGTGAGTTCCTCGTTGTTAGTAGTATTAACGGGAATGCCCATATCAGTTATGATTTGTTTGACAAGTGCGTGCTGGCCAAGATTGAATCGTTGTCCAGCAAGTTCGTAGAGGTCTTCTCTACGTTCCCTTATATACACTTTCATTGTTGCTTCGCAATCTATTAAATATTGTTTGTCTGCTTTGAACCCATAGGATTCCATACGTAATAATGGGAGTATTAAAGCATCTTCTATTTCTATAGCAGGCAAATTGCCTCTAGCTATTACTGTCTTTTGTAATGATACCAATATTTCTAATACATAGACTACGTCTAGATGAGCATACTTTAGTACAGTCTCTCTATTTAGTTTATCATACCTTATCATGTCTGATTGCACAAGTGATTGCACACGAGCCTGTAGATAGACTGGCAAGCTTTGTTTCCATGTAAGGTAAGTTTCCCTCTGTTGCTCAGGTAAATCGCTTAGAGCGAAGGTACAGTCCTTAAACAGTGCTTCTATCTCCTTGATAGTTAACCCTAACATTTGTTTTAGTTTAGTATTATATCCTTTTGCTATACTGGTGCATTCGCTTTTGACTCCTGCCTCAGAGTATTTAGCATCTGGAGATATGTATCTTTTAGTATAATCTTTAAGTTTTAAGGGTGGACCTCCTTCTTTAGGAGGCAAAGCGTCATGAGCATAACGTATCCAGAACGTAGTGTCTGTTAAGTTAGCTTCAGTATAGGGCAAGCCTATGTTATTTAACATGTGTAGGTCAAACGTGGTGTTATGAGCTACGTAATACTTAAGTTGCTTTGCATACTTATGCCATATCTTTATACAATTCCTAGCAAATGTAGGTTGTTTGTCTAAATCTAAGGCGTATGTCCACCCTAATTGTTTATTAGGGTGGAGGAATCCGAACTGAAACAAGAAAGGTTTATCTATTTTGATATGCAAACCTGTTGTTTCTGTGTCAAATCCTCCCATTTCTGGTTTAATCTTTTTGAATATAGCTAACATATCATGGAAGTCTTCTGGCGTTGTAATGTTTATGTTTGTCCATGTGTACTTTAACATTTTATTCACCCACTGTTTTAGTGTAAGAGTCTCTGTTTATCTGATTGACTCCTTTTCTAAATCTTTCTGTAGGTATTATTTCATTGCCTGAGAATTGTATGAACAATCCTTTGGCTAAACTGTTTGTTGCTCTATTTAGTTCTGCAGTTTCTAGTCCTGTGAAAGAACCTAGAATACTTTTTGTTGAAGATGATGATTGTTCTAAGTGTAGTATCAATAGTGGGTAGGCTTTGTATATCTCTTGTAGTGCTGCTACATTATCTGGACCTAGTGTACTGTATTGTTTTTGATAGTCTACATATTCTTTGAACTTGAATACTGGGTTATCATATAAGTTTACTAGGAACTGTACAGCGTAGTCTACGTGTTCTTGTTCTACTATTAGTTTTTCGAATGAATCATCAGTGCTTACGGTATAACCTGCTACAGCTATAGCTAAGCGTGTTATCTTTTTCCAAGCTTCAGTTCCAAATATTTTTATATGACTTTCATATTTTTTATTTAGCTTGTTAGCTTGAGATACAATGTAGTGTTCTAACTCACTACTTAGTATTACATCTTCAGGTTCTCTTGACCATACCCAACGGACTCTAGTTTTATATGCTGCTTCACTCATAGGTTCTTCAGGTTGCCATAAAGGGTCTATTTGATTGCTTCCTCTATCCCCTAGTATTGCTATCATGTCATACCTTGCTATGTCTTCTGCAGATTGTACTAGTTCTGTTATTACTGCTATACCATTTGGATATGCAGCTATGGGTTTTATAGTATTGGGGCCTGATTTAGGATTTGTTAAGGCTATCATTCTTACCATTGCTGGCAGAGTAATGTTTCCTGCTACTCTGGTTATTCTTACTTCATTTGAAGAACGGATATCTGTTAGTTCAGTTATTACTGAAGCATTAGATTTTCCTAGCTCTTCGAAAATGATTAAGCCTTTGTGGTTCTGTGGTATTATTCCTGCACGGGTTTGGAAGCCTGTGCCTGTTTTATTTGAACCTCCTACTAACCCAGGGATTGTAGCAGAGTTTCCTGCTAAGGACGTGAATGTCCCTAGCTGATAGGCGGTTCTTAATGTTTCAGCAGTAGAAGATTTACCCATTCTGGATTCTCCTACTATTATAGTGTCTAAGTATCCTCGTACATTTTTGAAGTTTCCAAAATTAAAGTTTAGTACGGTATGATAAGCCAAGTCTATAGTTTGGATTAGCTGATTGTTGCCGTTATAACTGAGTAAACCTTTTACTTTTTCAGTTAGTGTTTCTATTTTGTCAGCCACATCTCCTGGAATATCTTGGAACTCTTGTAGATGTCGTTTTACTTCTGGTGTTACTTTGAAGTTTGCTACAGTATCATTAGCTTGTGCAGCGTCTAATACTATCATCATTAGTTGTTGACCTTTGTAGGGGTGTGGAACTAACTTGTAAGTGATAAGATACTTTCTTCCAGATTCTAGTTTTTGGTCTATCGAATACGCAGTGTATTCCATAGGTTGTGAATTGGCTGTATTATTTGTTTCAAACAAATCGGTTACAGCACATTTGAATACTGTTGTAGTTTTTGGTTTGGTGATTTTAACATAGGGTTCTTTCTGCATAATGTGTAAGACATTTCTTATATTTTTAGCAATCATTTCTTCAGTGAAACTATTGTCTATGTAATGTAAAATGTCTTGACAGTTATTTTCATCGAGTTCCCATGTTCTACAGTCACCTACTTGCATATTGTTTAGTCCGCCTTCTACCTTAAACTTCTCGGCTAAGATTGTTTTAGGACAACTGAACGTAGTATCTGCAACAGCTATGACTTGGATGTTGCTTTGTAAGATTTTGCCTATGTTTCCTTTCCTACTTGCTTGTAGTAGGTCTACTTGTTTGTAGGTTTTTTTATCATAGGTTTCGTCTGGGGTTACTTTAGGAGTAGTTTTTATACACTGAGTTAGATCTTGTTTTGAGCGATTATATTTAATAAAATAGTCAGTGATATCTTCTTTGTTTTCCATACCTTTATGGAAATTTGTTACTACTCTTACTTCTTTTGCAAGAGGTAGGAGTGTTTGGGCTAAGTGTTTTGCTCCTTGTATTCCAGCATCATCATTGTCATAGCATATTGCAATTTTACGATCTTTAAATGGGGCAAGACATGCAGGAGTAGCGTTTTCACCTCCTGTTAATGTTATTGCATTAAACCCTTTGGTTCGTGCTACAGCCATGTCTTTTTCTCCTGCACATAATACAGTCCATCTATTTTTATTTGTGTCCTTCCAAATATCGAAAGGTATTACTAGCCCATTCATCGAGCCCATCCTACTTTTTATTTTTGGTTTGCCTCCTGGATTGTATGTACGTATGTCTAAGAGTCTTTCATACATAAATACTGGGAAGGCTAAATTGTCTATACTAATAGGGCTGGTTCTGACGTCTAGTTCAGCTAAGACTTTTTCTGTTATACCGAGTTCTTCAGCTTTTGCTATACTCTCTTCTGTTAATTCGCTGTCTAACCATTCTGTTCTTGGTTCTCCTACATTGAATAGGGCTTGTAGTTTTCTTGCGTGAGCGTATTTGCTTGTTAATAAATTTTGTATGAATTGAACTTCGCTATAACCTGCATCGCATACTTTACAGTGGAATAAACCTTTTTCAGTATTTACGTGTGCTGACGGATTGTTTTCTTGATAAGAATATCCGCTTGCAGTAAGATGTTCGAAAGGACAGCATACAGCAGTTTCTTCTGTACTCTCGTCTATCTCAAAAAAGTCTGATAGGAAACTCATTTAAAAAACTTCGTCTACATCTTGGTCTAAAGCTTCTTTTAAATCTGTGGTTGCTTCAGCAGTATCTAGCGGATAGTAGATTTCTTTACTGATATCAACTTGAGCTTTTTCTTTTCCATTGTAAGTGTCATGGTTTACGTCTACGTAGAAAGGTTTATTTACTACGATTTTTATTAGATCCTTTAATTCAAAGGTATCTCCCATAGGAAGTTCTAATGCTTTAATAAGTCTGCCTAGTTTGTACATAGGTAGGGAAGCTGCTGACTCTGTTATTACATCAAAGATTAAGCCTTCTCTTTTGTCGTTCTTATCTAAACATTCAATAGTTAGATTTAAGTACTCTGGTTTATTCTGGTCCAGAGGTTGTTTCATTTCTGCTTTGATTATCTGAGCTTTGTAACGTCCTATTGGAATGAGAGCAAATCCATCATTGGGTTTGTCACTTGGTAGTGCATTAAAATTAATAGCCATAGTGTTATCCTTTCGTTATTCTTTTGATTTGATTGACGAAATTTGTTGTTGCTGTTACAATTTCACCCATATCAGCGTCTGTAGTACTAATGAATTCTCTGATGCTTAGCTCTTGTGCTTGCTTTTGTTCATAAGCTGACGCAGCATTTTGCTTGTATGCTTCTTGTGTTGCTTGTAGCGTTAAGCATATTTCTGCAAGTTCTTCTTTCTTTTTTAACATTAGTTCTGATTTTGTGTATTTACTTTCTGTCATGTCCATATTGTCCTCCTAATCTATAGTTAAGTTAATAAATATTTGTTTTAAATCTTCTAGTGGAATGTCTGCTGCTTTTTGGTCTTCATAGCCTAAGTCTTTACATAATACTTTCCAGATTGGAATTGCATTTTTGTGTGATTTTAGGTATGTATTTACTCCTTCAGCGTATTCTTTGTGTTGTTCAGCTAGAAGTTCTTCTGGTGATGTGCCTTCTTCAAGATACTTGCGTAGTTGTTCTGCTAGTTCTGCAGTAAATTCGTATTCTTGTCCTTTAGAAAAGATAGCATATCTGGATTTTATTATTGTTACTTTTGGTGGTTTACCTGCTGGTGTTCCTGGAGATAACATTTTTAATACTAGATCGGGCTCATATTTCATGCCTTCTTGCATTATTTGTTGTTCTCCTAAGGATACTAGTGTTGATTTTCCAGTGGTTTCATCTGTTCCATATTCCATTTTTTCTTTGACTCTTACTGTGCAGATTACATGTACTCTGGTGTCTCTGAGTAGTTGGAATAGTTTATTTTTTTCTGCTACTATTTGGGGGTCTCCCCATGCTGCATAGCTGTCTTTTTGATAACGAATGTTACCTACTTTTATTTTAGTTAGTAAATCTAATATTCCTCCTTCATAGGACCATGCGTGAGAAATGGAATCACTTATTACTACTTCTGCTCCATCTTCGATTGCACCTTCTTTGAATGCTAGGTAGTTACTTGGTTTGTAACCTAAGTCTACAGAGAAATCACTTACTTTAAATTTTTGAAAAACGTCTCCTGTAGATGCTGTTACTCCTTCGAATAGAGGTATACTTCTGTTTTCTGTGTCAATAACACATACTTTACCCCAGTCTTTTGTTAAAGCTTTGCCTAGTATTAGTGCTAGACCTGATTTACCGCTTCCTGAGAGTCCTTCTATTAATATAGAGGCTTTGGATTTGGCTCTTTTGACTTCTTGTGGTTTAAAAATTGGATTTTGGGTCATATTCATTCTCCTTTCTGAATATATTTTTTGAAATTGTTTATAACGTCTGTTTCTGCTAGACGCTGTTTAAGAAGAACATAGAGATCTTCATCAAACGTATCTTTAATCATTAGTTCATATATTTTGTGAGGTTTGTTAGCTTTTTCTTTTACTGTTGCTATAAATCTGTCCTCAGCTTGTAATATACTCCCTATTGGTGGGTATTTGTCTGCGAAAATTATAGTTGAAGCAGCATCTAAGGTGATTGCTTCTTTACCTGCGTCTATATTTATGAGAAATACATTAAATTCTCCATCTTGGAAATCTTTCATGTACTGCATTCTCTTATTAGAACTGGTGTTCCCTATTAGTAGAGCTCTTTTAGTTGGAGATAGTTCTTCAAATAGTTTTAGTAAATATTTTGTGAATTTTGAGAATATAATTATCTGTTCATCAGGATAATCTTTAATATATTGTTTTATCCAGTCAGTTTTAGGTGATTTTCCCTTTAAGTCTATTAAAGTTGGGTCTAAACATATCTGTCTATAGCGTACTATTCGGTCTAATACATTTACAGTTACTACCTCTTCTGTTTGAAAGGTTTCTTTTAGCTCTTTTAAGTATTTTTCTTGTTGTTTTGTTGCAGGAAGTCTAACTTGAGTATAGTCTTTTGCAGGTAGCCACGGCATTACATCTATACGTTTACGCTGAACAGCTATTGTATCCAAGTATAGTTGTAGTTCCTTTTGTTTCCCTGGTAAAAACCCGTGCCAGTCCACAAATGAACGAGGACGTCCGTTATTATATATCTGTTTTTCTTCTTTTACAAAGTTTTCTTCTAGGAATTTCCAGTAAGATGTGAAATCTTTTGGATTTATGAATTTTAAAATAGAGAATATTTCTAGAGCTTTGCCTGGGGCAGGGGTTCCTGTTAAGGCATATCGTACAGGTATTTTCCTCAGTTTGAACATAGCTTTAGCTACGGCTGATTTAGGATTTTTAATACGATGTGCTTCATCTAATATTAATACATCAGGCTTTGCTTTTAAGATTTGAGTTAAAAAACCGTCTGAATTTTGGGTTTCTTTAATTGAGTCCATAGAAATAACTAAACCACAAGACCACTCTTGAATTGCTTTTTGTTTTTGTTTCTTAGTACCACAAGCAATAAGACAGTCTGAGTTTAGCCATTTTTTGTATTCATCACACCACGGGTATACAGAACTAGCGGTTGTAGCTATTAATACCTTAGCATCCTTTAGTCCTTTATTCTCTAGTGTTTTTAGTATTGTAGGTGTTTTTCCTGTACGTTGTTCATTAAATACTCCAGCACAATCTAATTTTGTTAATATATCCACATCTTCTTGTTGATATTTTCTTAATTTAGTCATTGAGTATGGTGATTCCGTCTTCATCTGAGTATACGACCTTTCCAGAGTAATCTATGCTATTTTCTGCATCTTTTTGAGCGTCATTTAGAGGTACATGGCTGTAGATAAATATTGGTCCATTTACTGTTCCACTTGCATCGTTTAATTTCTGTAGAGAACTTAATAATTGGGCTTGGCCTGTTGAACGTGATTCTACTGAATTTTGAATCATTTTGTTCATTGTACTTTGTCTTATGATGTCCATTTCTGCACTAACATATTGTCTTACATCTGGTTCGTTTATAAACTCTTTCCATGCTTCAGAGGTATAGTCTGAGCCGAATTGCATAGTTATTGCTTCTAGTTCATAATGTGTTGCTGACATTCCATCTGCACCTAGTTTTTTGAATAATTCCCACATTACGTCTTTTTGTTCTTTTCTCATATACATATCCTCATTATTCTTTCTCCTTGCTCTAGTAAACGATTAATTAATGCCATGTCTTCATGGTCTATATGTATTTTTCTTAGATATTGCGGTGTATTGTACTTTTCTATACATTGATATATGGAATTTCTACTTTTAAAGCCGTATAGACTCATTATATCATTTATTTTACATTTGTTAAGGTATTTTATGATAATAATTTCTTCTTTTGGTACGGGGCCTAATTCTAAAAAGAATTGTGCTAATGCTGAGATACGTGATTGCTCCAATCTGTTGAATTTACCTATTTTTGCTAAATAGAATATAAATTTCTGTACAACATCTGGATTACGACTTTCTTGAAAGAGGTTTTCACATAATGCTGCAAAAGAAACTTCGGCATACCGTAAAGGGTCATGTTTGTTATACGTAATCAGCTCTGAATCAGCCCATACATCTACTTGCGTTGCTTTTATGTCCATGTTTTCACTCCCTTGTAAATTAATAATAACTAAAAAAGATTTTGAATTTTGGCGAACTTGGTTCGACAATTTTCGAAAATGTTTTTAAACAAGCAATAAAATTATCCTTTACCAGCGTTTGGTGTAGTGCGTTTCGGCCTGGAGGATTCGAAGGATGGTACATCCTTTGAATTCGAAGGCGGAAGAGCACTAACCCAAGAGCTGGTAGGGATTATTTTAGTAGATTGTGTTTTGCCTGTCTTTTATTTCCTTTAGTTTTAAACTTAAAGAGTTCATTATTCCTTGCTAGATCCTAATAATCCTGTGTGAGGCCCATAGGTATTTAACATGTTTCTGAACTATCCTTATTATTAATTTCTTTTATTGTAACCTCTCTTTTACGAGTTGGTCAAAATCTTTGTGAAATTTCTTTGAGTATTTCTTTTTACAATACTCTAGATATTCTGGTTCTACTTCGTGATAGTAAGCTAGTAGTCCTTGTAATTTTTGTACTTCTTCTTTACTCCAGGGGTTACCTCCTGGGACTATGCAGTCTACTTGGAAGTGGTCCATGAAAAAGTTAAATATCATTGAACGTAATTTTTGATTATTCTTATGTCCAATAGTTATTTTATTATCTTTATTTAACATTACTCCTAAGGTCCAATTTCTTCCTGAAGATGAACCAAATTGTGTTTTGTCCTTTTTAATGGTAAATGGAGCGTTAAAATCTCTAAATACCTCATTTATTGCTTGAATTACCTTAATAAAATCGAAGTTATACTTACAGCTAATTATCATGTCATCTGCATATCTTGTATAAATTAGACTATATGATGGTAATTTTTCAATTAATTTCTTTTTAATTTCATAATCTATAGGAACCATACATAAGTTTGTTAGCGTAGGACTTAATGGTGTGCCCATTGGTAATTTACCGTCTAGGAAGCCTACTTCTGAGATACATTCTATTATAGCATCTTTTGTAGAATCTTCAAATAGTTGAATTGGGTATATTTGTTTTAACATTCTTTCTATATATTCTGGAGTATGACTTGGGAAAAAATCTTTTAAATCTATTTTGAGAAACCATTTTGATTCATTTTCTTGGTGTACTTTTACTGAGTCAACGTGACATCTTCCTTTAGCATAAGCATAAGCTTCATTGCTTGGTAACATGTGTAGTGTATCTTCTAGAAATAATTTCATTTCTGTTTGTAAACCTTTTAACATATTACAAGGAGCGTCTATAGGTCTCTTTTTTGTAGGGTCACTTTTCTTTGGTATTGTAAAATGGTGATACCGTTCTTTTGTTATTTTAGAACTTAGGGCACGTATTCTGTTGCAATTTGTTATTATTGTGTCTTGGTCATAATAATCTGAGACGTGTTTTTCAAAAGTAGCATTTGGTGAGGTCTTTAGAGTGTGCTTTCTTGTTTTTACTTTTTCTTCGGTAGTGATAGTATGAAATCCTTTTTCTATAAAAGATAAATCATTTAAGATTTCTTCTACAGTTATGTTTGTGTGTTTAATCCTTGGTGGTACTTTAAAAGTGTAATACATAATTTTCTCCTTATTACTTAAAAGAATAGTAGAGGCAGACTGAAGGGACGTCTATGCATGCGGGCTTCTGATGCGCATGACGGATTGTCATCTAGGACTCCTGCTCAACTGTGTAGATTCAGCAATTCATGCTGTTATAGACATCTAATCCTGAATTCTACAAGCTTACATACGCCGTGAAAGGAGCTTGGCTCCGAGACGTAAGATCTCCATCCTGAACCTGTGAATCTATTATTCTCTAACAATTTGATCCTTTAGTTTTTAACGTAAAGTTCTAGGTTAATGCCTAGATATACTAATAAGGTTTAGTAGACCTCAGTGAATCCATTAAAGCTATTTGTTAGGGCCATTTTCCAACGCTCACCTGTATTAACATAGTTTACGAAATTAGAAATACCTAACGCAGTAATGAATCGTACTGTTGGGGCTACTGATAATTCAAAACCACATGCCGAAACAGGGGTGGCTTCTTTAGCTTCTTTGTGTGTAAATTGCATTGATGCTAGAAGATTCTTTTTATCTTGTTCTAAATCCCAGATTGCTGAATAGAGTTGTCCATCGACTAGTCCCATTCGCATATCTGTTACAAAGGAGATGTCCATGCTTTTAAATTCGAAATTAACAAAGTCTCTCCTAACATCAATATTGTCAACACATAGGAAAATATATCCTTCTAAATGATTGTCTTCCCACTTCTTTTCTAATTTTAGTGTATTTTTTAATAGTGGGTTTATATCAATAAGGAGTTCAGAAAGGGCTTCTGTTTTTAATGTCCCTACGTGTTTTTCGTAAAATAATTGGTTACTCATATTGTGTGACTCTACTGTATCAAAGTCCCATAATGTGATGTCTGTTATGCCTGCTCGTGCTAAGAGTTCTGCTGTACAAGAGCCTATTGCTCCGCATCCTATGATGTGACAGGGCTTATCTATATTGTCTGGGTCAAAGTAGTCTTGGCTTTTATTTAAATTCATTTTTTATTGCCTCCCAGTCTTCTTCTAAGTATTTTTTGTAAAATTCTTCATCTGATAACATATTTTTAGGGGTACTTTCTTTTTTAAAAAAATCTGGTGTTGGGACATGTTGTGCTTTTATTTTATCAGTTCCTGGAAATGGAGTGAGATATTTTCCATAGTTTTGTATTTTAGGTTTACAAGGGGTTGTTAAGTTTGTAGCTATTTCTTTTTGTGCCCAAGTTGTTATTTCAATATCATTAATTATTTGTACAGTTATGTCCTTTTCATCTAGAACTACTTCATGTATTCTATCGTAGAGAAAAATGGCTATTGCACCTTTTTTATTTCGTATTAAGAATATGTAGTAATCTCCAGGTTTAACATTTGCCATTAAATCTTCTTGGAATTTATCATCAATTCCACTACTAAAGACTTGCATATTAACATGAGAGTGCCCATGCATTCTTAGTTCTTCAAAAGGGAAGTCCATATCTAATCTGTATTGGTCTATCCATTTTTCGAATTCTTTCTGGTCAGGGATAATTGATGCTGATGTAACTTCTTGTGGATAAACTAAAATGTCATATATTTTATATATATTTTCTTTGACATTATGTTTCACCAGACCGTGCCAACCAATTTCTCCTGTTGCTTGTTTGATTAATTCTTGCATTTTATTTTCTGCATTTTGTGTAATCTGTAGAATTGGTGTTTTAAAAGTTCTATATCTTTTCATTTTCTATTATCTCCTTATATGTGAATTCTTTACCTTCTTGATTTATAAATAGTTTATCCTCAGGTTGTAAGTCTATTATGTTTTGAATTGTAGGTTTAAATCTTGACATTACTGCTGAGTCTGTGAAATTGACATTTCCAACTATGTCTAGTATTTTAGATATAGCTCCTATTTTATCGTTTGTTTTGCTGTATTGTTTTAAAGCAGATCTGTGACTTCCAAAGCAATTAAAATAATCTAAGTGTGGATTAGGTATACTTGTTTGTCTGTTTTGGGCTAAGGTGTCCATTTTAGCTACTGTAAAATCTATTGGATTAAAATTAAGTTTAGCACTTGCTCTTAGCATGTACTTTTTTTCTATAAATATTAAATTAAATAATTTTTGAGAAGCACTGTTTTCTTTGAATGTTTTTGATAACATTTTTGCTGCTGAGTCACTGTATAATGTTAGAGGCATGATGACATTAAAGATTAAGGTTCCGTTGTGTTCAAATTCAATTTTTGTTATTCCTTTAACTTTATAGAGAAAGTCTGTTAAGTCTGTGGCATCTTCAGGGCAATGTGCTTCTTTTGTAACGAATAACTGGTCTAAAGTTGTATTATAGATTGAATGTCTAGTTACTGATTCATTTAAGTTGGTCTCATAGTGAACTATGTCTCTTTTGGCATCTTCTATTTTTTGTTGTGTATAGTGTATTCTGTCATCTATATCTTTTACAGCTAATTGTTGCAATTTATTTTTAAAATTAATTTTATGTTGTTCTAGTAAATATTTATTTCCTTCTTTTAAGTATACTTCATTATTTTTAGTAAGTATGCTGTTTAGAAAGTTTCTTTCTTTTACAGTTATTTCATATTTTTCAGGGAATAATGTTGGTAAAGCATTTAACATTATTATATAATCTGCTATTTTAAATTTAGGACAAACTACTATTAGAGCATCATCTCTTTTAAAGTAAGAGTGTGCTTGGAAAGTTGGATTTAGTGCTTTAAATACTTGTTCTAAACCTGATAACCTATTTGAGTTAGTTTCTCTTTCAAATTCTCTTGAATTTTTAAATATTTCTTTAGCTTTAGTCATACTTGTTTCTAAAAATACTAGATTATTTTCTACGACAAATAGTTTATGTGTTATTAATTCATTTATTCGTTTGGAGAAAGGAGTTGGAAGAGGGTGAGTTTGTTTTTCACTAAGCATAACTATTCCGCAAGGATCCTTTTTCTTCTTAGTATGATTTAGAATTAAATGACTTAATACAATGTAAGGTAAATCACTTATTTCAAACATATTTATTGAAAATTTTGGTGATGAGGTGATTAAAGGGTAAGCATTTGAGAGGTCATTATTTCTTATTAAAGTTCTTAAATTATTTGCTTCATTTACATGATGTNNACATAATGACCTCCCTTCTAGAATTTAAGCAATAGCTCCGCCATCACTTTTAACTGTTACAACTAAGAAGCACTTGTCTTCTATACCGTATTCCTGAAAAGACTTATTAAGTCCTCCTGCTTGAACTGTTGCACCGTCTAAAGCTACCTGTCCCTTTGAATAATCTATCTCTGCGTCTGACAATGCCTGTTTTAGCGTTGTTCCTACAGGAATGATTACTTTATTTCTATCTGTATTTGTGCCTATTATTACTTCAATCATTGTTTTCTCCTTTTCTTAATTAAGCTAGAACTGTAATTTCAGCTTCTAATGCGTTAACGTCTTCAACCCATTTAGTCATGTTGACCATTGCGTTGTCTAATAGCATTTCTAGTAATTTGAATGCTTCGCAGTATTTTTTTGAAAATTCTTTAACATCTACAGGTTCTGCCGTGTGCATTGTCAACTGTGCAAAGCCGTCTTTGTCTGTTGTGTCAAAGATAACTCCGTGTGAACTGATTGTGCCTGTACCTGGTTTACCTGTTGTCATAACGAATACTGGTTCTTTTGTTTCTGGGTTAAATAATTGTAAAGGTGTTACTTTTTCATACTCCTTTAACTCTTCCATTGCTAGTGGAATTGTGATAACTACTGCAGCACCTGCTTTTGCGATTTTAATTTTTAAATTTTCTGACATATTTGTCTCCTTTCTTGACGGTTATAACATATATTTTATAGAGTCAACTTCTGTTGAAGTAACAATATCTACTTGTGGTGGGTTTGTAATAGCCCAATTATTTGGTGGTCCTGGAAGCATTTCGAAGAAGCATTCTCCATCTCCTGTATCATCTAAAGGGATAAAAAAAGGACAGTCTCCACATTCCCCTGTGCGTTCATCACATTCTTCAATTATATGTGCTACGCAATTACGCAACAACGTGCCATTATTTTTCATTATTCCTCCTTTATAAGATAGTCATTAAGTTCTGGAAAGTTTTCACACGTCCAAATACAGCATAGAATATTCCAAATGAATGCTTTATCATGGGGTTCATCAGTATCTCCTCTTAGTCCTTTGAAGTAATGTCTGAGTGCTGAGTCTATATATCTAGATGTGTTAATTCCTTTTTCCCAGTTTCTGTCTCCATATTTGACAGCTCCGTCTTCAAAATGACGTGCCACTTCTAATAGCATTGTCTCTATGTCTGGGTAAAGAAAATTAAATTTTAATAGTTCATATAGTACCTCTACAGTACCTTGTTCTTGATATTTTTCTATACTCCATAGAGTGTTTGCAACTTCATTTTTCTTTAGGTTATGGTATAGTTTTCTAATTACGCTTAGGGGTAATAAATCACATCTACCTTTGCCTATTTGAATA
>LFRM01331182.1_pt1 | contig 17753 bp, 16 predicted proteins | sample 618341 | NCBI WGS metagenome assembly LFRM01 (sample SAMN03654438, study PRJNA283298) | anaerobic digester metagenome | isolation source: pool of bioreactors CSTR01a, CSTR02a, and CSTR03a thermophilic anaerobic... | place: Denmark: Kgs. Lyngby | collected 2014-05-21 | reverse complement strand
CCCCAAGGGTAGCGTAGCACTCACCAAACACCATTCTCGCTTCACCGGAAGGAAGACGAAGAGTGACATAATCACCTTCTTTGGCAACCACCGTAGCCCCGAGACCAGCAGAGCGGACAAGCTGCCCGCCACGGCCAAGGGTAAGCTCAACATTGTGTACGACCAATCCAAGAGGAACGTTCTTCAAAGGAAGAGCATTACCACTTGCAATGGGTACTTCTGGACCAGAAATTACTGTGGTTCCAACGGTCAAGCCCTTAGGAGCGATCATGTAGCGCTTCTCTCCATCGGCATAAAATACCAATGCGATGTTAGCACTGCGGTTCGGATCGTATTCAATGGTTTTGACAATGCCAGGAATACCATATTTGTCGCGTTTGAAATCGATAATCCGATAACTACGCTTGTGGCCACCGCCTCTACGGCGAACGCTGATGCGCCCTTGGTTATCACGTCCGGCTTTCTTGTTCAAACCGGTCGTGAGTGACTTTTCGGGCTTACTAGCAGTCAGCTCGCTGAAGACCAAAGTAGTCTTCTGGCGAAGGCCGGGAGTGTTTGGCTTGTAAGTTTTTAATGCCATAATTCCAACTTCTCCTTATACGCCTTCGATGGCCTGGATGCTATCACCTTTGGCCAAGGTTACGACAGCCTTTTTCCAATCACCGGTGTTTCCGAGGATGCTTCCACCCTTACCGCGTGAAAATTTAGGCTTGCCTTTCACAATCATCACATTGCATTTTACAGGTTCAACATCAAACAGCTCTTTAATCGCTGCCTTGACCAAAAACTTGTTAGCGTCCATATGGACTCTGAATGTGTACTTCTTTATCTCACCTTCACGAGCAATGTTTGTTTTCTCGCTCAATACAGGTTCAATTATCAATTGGTCTGCTCTCATCTCCGGTCCCCTTATTTATCGCCGTAGAAGTCGTTAAGACTTTTGGCGGCGGTTTCCAGAACCAAGACCTTTCTTCCATAAAGCAGTTCCTTAGCGGAAAGCCTGTTGTAGGAAAGGATACGCAGGTACGGAATATTTTTCGCAGCACGGCGCATCATTACATCATCATCCTTGAGGATGAGAATAGTTCTTGATTCGTCCTGAACGAAGTTCTTGATGATCGCACTCATTTCTTTGGTTTTACCACTGTCTGTAGTGAAATCCTCAACAACAACAAGCCGATCTTCCTGGATTCCCAGGGAGAGCAAGCTCTTCATAGCAAGACGCTTTACCTTTTTGGGAAGCACATAGCTATAATCGCGGGGCTTTGGTCCGAATATTGTTCCACCTCCGACCCAGATAGGTGACTTCTTGTCACCTGCTCTTGCGTTGCCTGTTCCCTTCTGCTTATAAGGTTTGGCGTTGCTGTAGCGAACTTCAGAACGACCCTTTGTGCATGCAGTACCGACTCGGCGGTTTGCAAGTTCATTGTTAACGGCGTGATAAATACATCCGTCACTGACCTCGCGGTTGAAGACACTGTCATTCAACTCGATGGTCCTGACTTCTTTGCCGTCAATAGAAAAGACTTTGGTTTCCATATCTTTCGCCCCTACTTCTTTATCGCTTTCTTGACGATGACGATACTCTGGGCGGGACCAGGGATTGCTCCCCTTACCATAAGGACCTGCATCTCTTCATCGACCCGGACAACCTTCAAGTTCTGCACTGTGTGCTTCTCATTTCCCATATGGCCAGCCATACGAGTGCCCTTGAATGTGCGGGCAGGAGAAGATGACATTGCTGTTCCGCCGATATCTCGGTGAAACTTAGAACCATGGGTAGCGCGTCCACCCTTAAAGTTATGACGCTTCATACCGCCGGCAAAACCTTTACCTTTGGTAACTCCAGTGACATCCACAAAAGTGGTGTCCTTAAATATATCCACGCCCAACACTTCGCCGACCGTAACTTCATTGTCGAAATTACGAAACTCTTTTACAATCTGCTTCGGTTCACAAATATCTGTGAACTGACCAGCATACGGCTTGGTGACAGTGCTTTTCTTCTTGTCAACGGAACCGAGAACTGCGGCTACATAGCCATTTTTTTCTTCAGTCCGGTCTGCGACAACAACATTGCCCTCAATTTTTATAACCGTCACGGGTGTAAGTCTGCCTTGAGCATCAAACACCTGTGTCATTCCAACTTTTTTGCCGATAAGCCCTAACATCTCTTACCTCAACTCTCTTACTGTTTAATCTCTACATCCACACCGGCAGGGAGCTCAAGCTTCATGAGGGCATCCATGACTTTTGATGTAGGATCCAAAATGTCAATTAACCTTTTATGGGTTCTCATCTCGAACTGTTCGCGAGATGTCTTATTGACAAAGGGCGATCTCAGGACAGTGTACTTATTGACACGGGTCGGGAGAGGAACAGGACCTGACACGGTAGCGCCAGCCCTTACAACAGTTTCTACGATTGCTTTAGAGCTCTGTTCAACAAGCTCAATATCAAAGCCTCTCAACCTTACCCGTATTCTTTCTTTAGCCATAAATCCTCCAAAAAACTGGTCTTGCCAGATCGCTATGATACTGGCAAGACATTCGTAAAAAAACGTTAATTAACGAGCTCGGTTACCTGGCCTGAAGCAACGGTCCTTCCACCTTCACGAATAGCGAAGCGGAGTCCCTTGTCCATAGCGACGGGGTTGATGAGTTCTACAATAATGTCGGTGTGATCTCCGGGGAGAACCATCTGCTTGCCTTCAGGAAGATTTACAGTACCTGTGATATCGGTGGTACGGAAATAGAACTGGGGGCGATAGCCGCTGAAGAAAGGAGAGTGACGACCACCCTCTTCCTTGCTGAGCACATAGACAGTACCAAGGAACTTTGAGTGAGGAAGAATGGACTTGGGCTTTGCCAGAACCTGGCCGCGGACAACGTCCTTCTTGTCAACACCACGAAGCAGAGCACCAATGTTATCACCGGCCTGTCCGTCATCAAGAAGCTTGTTGAACATCTCAATGCCTGTTACGACAGTCTCTCTGTTATCCTTGATTCCAACGATTGTTACAGGATCATTGATCTTGACGACACCGCGCTCAATACGACCGGTTACAACAGTTCCACGGCCGGAGATTGAGAACACGTCTTCAATTGGCATGAGGAAGGGAAGATCGACAGCACGTGCAGGAAGTGGGATGTAAGTATCCATTGCTTCAAGCAGTTCGTCGAGACACTTGGTCTTCTCCGGATCATCGGGGTTGTTCATTGCTTCATAAGCAGAACCGCGGATGATTGGAGTAGCTTCACCATCAAAGCCATATTCTGTAAGGAGGTCGCGCATCTCTTCTTCAACAAGGTCGATAAGCTCAGGATCGTCAACCTGGTCAGTCTTGTTGATGAATACGATAATGGTAGGAACACCTACCTGGCGAGCGAGCAGCAAGTGCTCTTTCGTCTGTGCCATAGCACCGTCAGTAGCGGCTACAACGATGATTGCGCCGTCCATCTGGGCAGCACCTGTGATCATGTTCTTGATGTAGTCAGCGTGTCCCGGGCAGTCTACGTGAGCGTAGTGCCTATTAGGAGACTGGTATTCAACGTGTCTGGTGTTGATAGTGATACCACGCTCTTTCTCTTCAGGGGCGTTGTCAATCAAATCATAAGCAAGTGCTTTGTCGCCGAACAATTTAGCACAATGCATGGTAATTGCAGCTGTAAGGGTAGTCTTACCATGGTCGACGTGACCGATAGTGCCTACGTTTACGTGTGGCTTCGTCCGCTGAAATTTCTCTTTTGCCATCATTTCCTCCTTGTGACCTTCTTTTCTCGTCACAAATTAAAAAATTAATATGTCTCATAAAGGCACAAAGCCTTTACCATTTCTGTTGAGACAAACTAATATTGGGGAAAACAAATGCTTAAAGAGGATTCCAGAGGTCGACAAGCATGGGAGAATCCCATCCGGCCGACATAGTAAAGTTAAAAAAAACTTCTTACTTCCTGAAAACCACCTTATCATTGCTAATCCAATAATCGGTTTGGCTCTTCATAGTACCGCTAGGCATGCCTAAATCGGACACCTTTTGCACTATATGCGAAAAGGTGTTTTTATGTCAAGCGATAGTAGTTAATTCTGTTGAGATAAACAAAAACCGGTTGTTTTTCGGACAACCGGTCTTACACACGGAGTAGAAACTACCAGCGGTAGTGACTGAACGCCTTGTTTGCTTCTGCCATTCTGTGCGTATCTTCCTTTTTCTTGAAAGCTGCACCAGTCAGGGCAAAGGCATCTAGAAATTCAGCACCGAGCTTTTCGCTCATGCTACGCCCGTTGCGCTTGCGAGCTGCTGCGATGATCCAACGCATTGAAAGGGCTTCTTTGCGGGTATCGCGGACCTCAACAGGAACCTGGTATGTTGCACCACCAACTCGGCGGCTCTTTACCTCTACAGCGGGTTTGACATTTTCAAGAGCCTTCAGAAAGACATCAAGAGGCTTTTCGCCGGTCTTTTCACCCATAGTGGTCATTGCATCATACATGATTCTTCTGCTTACTGATTTCTTACCATCCACCATCATGCGGCGAATGAATTTTTCAACCACGACGCTACCATAGATAGGGTCTGGCAAGACTTCCCTGATGGGAGCAGTTGATCTTCTAGACATAATATAACTCCCTCATCAAGCCTTTGGCTTTTTAGCACCGTACTTGGAACGGCTTCTTTTGCGATCTGCTACTCCAAGGGTATCCTTGGCACCACGGACAATGTGATAACGAACACCCGGAAGGTCCTTGACCTTTCCACCGCGCAGCAACACGACAGAGTGCTCCTGGAGGTTATGCCCGATACCGGGGATGTAAGCAGTTACTTCAATACCATTTGAAAGGCGCACACGTGCAACCTTACGAAGGGCAGAGTTTGGCTTCTTCGGAGTAACGGTCATGACCCTGGTGCAAACACCACGTTTCTGGGGGCAACCGTCAAGAGCAGGAGACTTAGTCTTGTTGACTATGGTCTTCCGTCCCTTTCTGATCAGCTGATTAATAGTAGGCATCTTATCGATACACTCCTTATTCTTTTTTGATCCACCACCTCTCACTAAAGCGGGGACCTGTGCCGCCCAAAGGGCAGCACGTCTATGTAAAATCCGCACCCAGCATGGACGCAATGGGGTGTTTACTAACGAAGGACGTCAAAGAGGATAGCGCCGACAGGCGCTGATCCTATTCTTCATCGGACCCTTCGTTCACTTCCACCGCATCACCCGCAGATTTCATGTTACCTAAATCTTCCACATCAAAATCATCGTCATCAATCATTTCCTGACGTCTCGCTTCCTTGACCGCATCAACTTTCTGCTGCAATACCAGAAGCTCCTCATCCTTCAGCTTTATGTCCCTGTACTTCTTCATACCGGTACCAGCTGGGATCAAATGGCCAATAATGACGTTTTCCTTCAAACCGCGCAACTCATCTTTACTACCAGCTATAGCTGCATTTGTCAAGACCTTTGTGGTTTCCTGGAAGGAAGCCGCAGAGATGAAAGAGTCAATGCTCAACGATGCCCTAGTAATTCCAAGGAGCAGAGGACGTGCGACTGCAGGCTCTCCGCCTTCGCTGGTGACACGTTCATTCTCTTCATAAAAACGATACTTGTCTACCTGCTGACCATGGATCAAGTTGGTATCACCGACATGGACAACCTCAATCTTCCGAAGCATCTGCCTTACAATGACGCCTAAGTGCTTATCATTGATCTGCACTCCCTGCATCCTGTAGACCTCCTGAACCTCATCGACCAAGAAGGACTGAAGCTCATTCTCTCCCAGTATGTCCAATACGTCGTGCGGGTCAATCGAACCGTCACACAAAGGTTCCGCTGCTTCCACCGAGTCGCCATCACGGACGAGAAGGTTCTTGCCCATGGGAACCATGTGCTTGTACTCATGACCGTAAGCATCCGTTACAAAGATAGTACGTTTGCTTTTGACGATTGGTCCAAAGCTGACCAGACCGGAAACCTGTGCCAGGAAGGCCCCGTTTTTAGGCCTTCGAGCCTCAAAGAGCTCACCAACACGGGGAAGACCACCGGTGATATCCTTGGTCTTTGTCCCTTCTTTGAGCAACTTAGCCAGGATATGTCCCTTTTCGACCTTCACATTGTCAGCGACCTGGAGGTATGATCCTCCGGGCAAGAGATAGACAGCTAGCACATCACCCTTTCCATGCTCCTCACTGGTAATTTCAATGCGGGGCTGTAGGGATTCCAAGCTATGCTCGGTTATCTTCTTCTCAATATTTCCGGTTTCCTCGTTGACCTCTTCATGCAAGGTTGTGCCAAGCTTGATATCGACGAAAGAGGTGAAACCGCCCTCTTCAGCGAGAACTGGCTCACTAAAGGGGTCAAAGGTTACCCAAGGAGTATGTGCTTCCACATACTGCCCGGATTCAATCAACAATTCGGAACCTGTCTTGATAACCTGGCTTGTAGAGTGACCTACAAGATACAGGTGCTTTCCAACAAACATCGCCGAACCGTTCTCACGGGAAAGGACAGTCTTGCCATTCTTTTTAAAGATAGGAGTCCCCTTTCCTACGATCGAACCGTTCTCCACCAGGAGCTCATCATACTCATCGTGACGCACTTCGGCGTTGACACGGAAATACTCAATATGTCCCTTACGGGTGAATACGTTTACCGAGTCGGAAGCACGGACAACACGGGAGCCTGTGATGGCACCGATGACAACAGGATAGCTGAAGGTCAGCTTGGTATCCTCAGAACTGGTAGATGCAGTTCCACCAACGTGGAAAGTACGCATCGTCAGCTGGGTTCCAGGCTGTCCGATCGACTGTGCTGCGATAATACCAACAGCCTCACCAATGACCACACTGCGGTTGGTTGCAAGGTTACGTCCGTAACACTTACGACAGACACCATGCTTCGCCTCACAGGTCAACACAGTTCTGAGCAGTACGCTTTCCAACCCGGAGTCTTCGATGGACTGGGCAACCGCCTCAGTAATCTCAACGTTTTTCTCAGCAAGGACATCACGGGTAAACGGATGAAGGATATCTTCGACAGGGCAGCGTCCGACAATGCGGTCTGCAAGTCCTTCGACGATCTCATCACCATCCTTGATGGCGGTGCGCCAGATACCGTTGATGGTATGGCAGTCATCTTCATTGACGACAACATCCTGGCTGATATCAACCAGACGACGGGTAAGGTACCCAGCCTCAGCAGTCTTCAAAGCGGTATCGGAAAGACCCTTACGAGCACCGTTGGTCGAAATGAAGAACTCAATGATAGAAAGGCCTTCCTTAAAGTTCGACTTAATGGGGAACTCGATGACGTCTCCGGAGGGCTTGGCCATAAGACCACGCATACCACCGAGCTGACGAATCTGAGTCTTCGATCCTCGAGCACCACTATCGGCCATGAGGAAGAGAGGGTTGAATCCATCCTGACTGGAACGGAGCTCACCCATCAGGGCATCAGTCAGCTGGTCATTGGTCTGTGTCCAGACCTCAATGACCCTGTTATAGCGCTCCTCTTGGGTAATGTGTCCCTGTCTGTACTGATCAAGGATCCTCTGCTGCTCACTATTGGCCTTTGCCACCATCTCCCCCTTAGAAGCAGGGATGATCATGTCAGAGAGACCAATCGTAGCACCGAAGATAGTGGCATACTTGAAACCGATATCCTTGATGGAGTCGAGCATTTCAACTGCTAGGGAGTTTGCCTTGACCTTCAGGGTATCCCCGATCAAAGCCTTCAGTTCCTTATCTCCAAGACACATGTTCTGGAAAGGAACACCCTTGGGGAGGACAGAGTTGAAGATGACCCTTCCTGCGGTTGTCTCAATTTTCGTACCATCTGAAAAACGGAATCTGATACGTGCATTATAGGAGAGGGCCCCAATATCGATGGCCATTTCAATCTCTCCGAGAGAGTCATAGAAGTTACCTTCGCCCTTAGCTTTAGGCATCTCCCGCGTCAGGTAGTTGATACCAAGCACCATATCCTGTGAAGGATATACGATCGGCTTACCATTAGCAGGGTCGAGCAGGTTGGTCACCGAAAGCATCAGGGTCCAACACTCTAGCTGGGCAGCATGAGTCAGTGGTACGTGCACAGCCATCTGGTCCCCGTCAAAGTCAGCATTATAGGCGTGACATACGAGGGGATGCAACTTGATGGCCTTACCATCTACCAGGACAGGATCAAAGGCCTGAATACCGAGACGGTGAAGCGTAGGTGCACGGTTGAGAAGCACAGGGTGCTCCCTGACCACATCATCGAGGATGGACCAGACTGCATCGGTCTCTTCTTCAACAAGGCTCTTCGCCTTCTTGATATTGTAGACAACGCCATCCTGGACCAGCTTCTTCATGATAAAGGGCTTGTAGAGTTCAAGGGCCATTTTCGAAGGAAGACCACACTGGTGCATCCTCAATTCTGGTCCTACGACAATAACCGAACGACCGGAGTAGTCGACACGCTTACCGAGCAAGTTCTGCCTGAAACGGCCCTGCTTGCCCTTAAGCATGTCAGAAAGGCTCTTCAAAGGCCTGTTGGCTGCACCCTTGACCACACGCTTGCGCTTTGAGTTGTCAAATAAGGCATCCACAGCTTCCTGCAGCATCCTTTTCTCATTACGAATAATGATGTCAGGAGCATTGAGCTTGACCAATCGATCGAGACGGTTGTTTCTGTTGATACAGCGACGGTACAGGTCGTTGAGGTCACTGGTAGCAAACCTGCCGCCATCGAGCTGGACCATCGGTCTCAGATCGGGTGGTATGACAGGAATTACGGTGAGTATCATCCACTCGGGCTTGTTGCCACTGTCGCGGAAGTTCTCACAGACTTCAATTCTCTTAAGCAGGCGCTTGTCAGCCTTGTCTGCCTTTTGGCGCATCTGCTCGCGAAGCTCGCGGGAGAGTTCCTCAAGGTCAAGGTTGATGAGAAGCTTACGTACAGCCTCCGCACCCATGCCTGCCTCAAAGGAGTCACCGTACTGTTCACGGGCCTCCCAGTACTCCTCTTCGCTCAGCAGTTGCTTAGCCTTGAGGCTGGTATCACCTGCGTTGATCACCACATACTTCTCATAGTAGAGAACACTCTGCAATGAGTTTCGGGTAATATCCAGCAACATGCTCATCCGGGAAGGGACCGAGCGGTAGTACCAGATGTGGGAGACTGGAGCTGCAAGGGTAATATGACCCATGCGCTCGCGACGAACCTTGGTGTTGGTTACTTCAACACCACAGCGGTCACAAATGACACCCTTATAGCGGATAGATTTGAACTTTCCGCAGTAGCACTCCCACTCTTTGGTTGTGCCGAATATCTTTTCACAGAACAGACCATCCCTCTCGGGGCGAAGCGTTCGGTAGTTTATGGTCTCGGGCTTCTTCACTTCACCATACGACCAATCCTTGATCTGCTCTGGTGAAGCCAGCTTTATTCTGATGCTATCGAAATCCTGAATTTCCTTCATCCGTACTTCTCCTGGTTAGTTGAGGGAGCCTTTCGACTGTTTGGCGATTAACTCTTCATCTCTTTCGGTCAAAGGGACCTGCTTGCCGTTGGAGTCATACACAGACATATCCAAAGCCAGACCACGAATCTCCTGAACCAACACATTAAATGCCTCAGGCATTCCTGCGGTGGAAGCGGGTTCTCCCTTGACAATACTTTCATAAATCTTCACACGACCGTTCATGTCATCACTCTTGATGGTAAGCAGTTCCTGCAGGGTATTGGCAGCGCCATACGCCTCCAGAGCCCACACTTCCATCTCTCCAAGTCTCTGACCACCAAACTGGGCTTTACCGCCAAGTGGCTGCTGGGTTACCAGCGAGTAGGGACCGGTGGAACGGGCATGCATCTTGTCGTCAACAAGGTGGTGCAGCTTCAAGTAGTAGATATATCCACAGAATACAGGGTTCACAAAAGGAACACCGGTATGCCCGTCGTACAGCACAGTCTTGGAGTTTTCAGGAAGCCCTGCTTCACGCATCTTCTCCTCGATCTGAGCCATTGATGCACTCTGGAACACTGGAGTCGAATACCACTTGTCGAGCTTGACAGCAGCCCAACCGAGCTGAGTCTCCATCAACTGGCCGATGTTCATTCGAGAAGGAACACCCAACGGGTTGAGACAAACGTCCAGGGGAGTGCCATCTTCCATGTATGGCATATCCTCTTCAGGAAGAATCCTACTGACGACACCCTTGTTACCGTGCCTGCCCGCCATCTTGTCGCCCTGCCTCAGCTTCCGCTTGGTTGCGAGCAGGACCTTGACCGTCTCTTCGACACCAGGGGGAAGCTCATCGTTGTTACTTCGCTTGAGTCTTTGGATATCGATGACTGTCCCTTCAGTACCGTGAGGCACTTTCAGGGAGGTGTCCCTAACTTCCTTGGCCTTTTCACCAAAGATCGAGTTGAGGAGCTTAAACTCTGGGGTCGTATCACTCTCACTCTTGGGAGTCACCTTACCCACAAGGATGGATCCGGGCTTGACCATAGTTCCGATGCGGACAATTCCATCCTCATCGAGCTGCTCAAGCATCTTCTCACTTGTGTTGGGAATATCCCGGGTGAGCTTCTCCGGTCCGAGCTTGGTCTCACGGATATCAGTGGAGAATTCCTTAATGTGTACAGAGGTATAAATATCATCCTTGACAACACGCTCACTGATGAGGACAGCGTCCTCATAGTTGTAGCCATGCCATGGGACAAAGCCTACCAGGATGTTACGCCCAAGGGCGAGATCCCCATCCTGGGTAGCCGGACCATCGGCGATAACCTCACCCTTTTCCACATGCTGGCCAACATAGACGATGGGCTTCTGGTTGAAGCATGTGTCCTGGTTGGTTCGCTGGAACTTCTGGATGGCGTACTCCCTTACCTCACCTTCGATAGCGGCATCATCCTCTTGGATGACAATCTTGTCGGAACTCACATAGGTGACTGTCCCGGCCTTGGCTGCCTTTACAAGCACACCACTATCATAAGCTGACTTGCTCTCCATACCAGTCCCTACACGAGGGGCTTCAGGGAATTCCAAAGGAACTGCCTGCCTCTGCATGTTTGAACCCATCAGGGCACGGTTGGCATCGTCATGCTCAAGGAACGGAATGAGCGATGCGGCAACACTGATGACCTGCTTGGGAGAGACGTCCATATAACGGATATCTGCAGGAGGCTTGGTGGAGTAGTCCCCACTGTGCCTTACAGGAATCTCCTTATCATGGAAGGTACCATCATCATTCAATTTTGCTGAAGCCTGGGCGATGAAGAACTTCTCCTCGTCATTGGCATCAAGGAACCTGTACTGCTTGGAGACGACACCATCAACAACCCTTCTGTAGGGGGATTCGAGGAATCCATGCTGGTTGACTCTGGTATAGTTGGCCAAGGAGACAATGAGGCCGATGTTCGGACCTTCCGGAGTCTCAATGGGACAGATACGACCATAGTGGGTGTAGTGTACGTCACGAACCTCAAAGCCCGCACGATCTCGTGAGAGACCGCCAGGGCCGAGGGCGTTGAGCCTTCTCTTATGAGTAAGCTCTGCAAGCGGATTGACCTGGTCCATGAACTGGGAGAGTTGGCTGCTGCCAAAAAATTCCTTCACAGCTGCCACAATAGGCTTGATGGATATCAAATCCTGAGGCTTTACGCTTCCGGTCTCAAGGTTCATGCGCTCCTTAGCGATACGCTCCATTCGTGCAAAAGCACTCTTGAGCGCATTCTGCAAGAGCTCACCTACAGAACGGACACGTCGGTTGCCCAGATGGTCAATATCATCGACGTTCTGTTCACGAATGAAGACCTTGATGAGAAATCCCATCGTATTGACAATATCTTCTGTGGTCAGGACGGTAAGGTCGGTGGAAGCATTTTCCTCCTCCTCCTCGGATCCCGAACCAAACTTCTTGTTGAACTTATAGCGACCGACTGAGCCGAGGTCATACCTGCGACTGGAGAAGAACATGTCAGGAAGATCCTTTTCTGCTCGTTCGATGGCGATCATCTCTCCGGGCATAAGGACGCTGAAGATAGGGCTGAGCACATCTTCCTTAGTCGGTTCGTCATATCCCTCTCGGGTATATTTGGCATCCTCAATCTCAAAACAGTTGAGGATCATTTCGCTATGCAAGGAGTCCTTGTCACGCATGTTGATCAGATGCAGTGAACTCACCTTCAAGGCGAGCAACTCATCAATCTCATGAGCGTGCAACTTGTCACCGGCACGGAGAACCTTCTTGTTCTCCTTGTCGACCATGGCATAGACGTCTTTATACAGATAACGGTTCTCAAGGCTTGACTTCAAATCACTGTCATCAGCGATCTCAACCAATTCTCCCTTATAGAACTGTTCAATGATCTTCTCACGAGTATTAAACCCAATCGCACGCAAAAAGAGCGTTCCGAGGATGCGCTTCTTACGGTCGATCTTCGTGTAGATCAGATGTTTTTTATCATCAATTTCAAATTCAAGCCAAGATCCACGATAAGGAATGATTCTTGAAGAGTACACATCCTTGTCGTTGGAAAAGATCACTCCAGGTGAACGGTGAATCTGACTGACAACAACACGTTCTGCTCCATTGATGATAAAGGTTCCGCGATCTGTCATCATGGGGATATCCCCAAAGAAGATCTCTTTTTCCCTCATCTCACCAGTAGAGAATTCAAGACTGATCGTGACTTTGATAGGCACACTGTAGGAGCGGCCCTTTTTCTTGCACTCGGTTTCGGTGAACTTGATGTTATCATAATCAATGGTATACCCCTTATAGGCAAGACGCATCTCACCATTGGGGCTATCTATCGGGAAAGTAGCTTGGAAGACTTCCTCAAGACCTGACGCAGCTTCAGGGGGCAAGCCCTGCTTGAAGCGCTCAAGCTGTAGAAATCTCTCATAGGAATCAAGTTGAATCCCGATAAGGTTGGGCAGTTCACAGACTTCTTCGAAATCAGAACCGATGTACGTGCGTGTTATGGATTTGCCTTTGGCAACCATCATGTACCCTCCAGAGTCAATTGAGAAACAGACAGAATCCCCCCTTGGACAGAGGGAAACGAAAGACACAACAGGCCACCGGTGTCTATCCGGTGGCTCAATAAATCGGGCTTACACCCGCTTACAAAAAACAGGAGCAGGGTCCTGACCCAAGCGGGACAGGCCCCCACACATCAGGTTAGTCAACCGGCTTGATCTCGACGGTGCAACTAGCAGCAACAAGCTTTTCCTTGACCGCTTCGGCATCAGCCTTGCTAACGCTTTCTTTGATGACAGCGTTTCCTGCCTCAACCAGATCCTTGGCTTCTTTGAGGCCAAGACCGGTAAGAGAGCGGACTTCCTTAATAGCTGCGATCTTCTTGGTAGGATCACAAGCGACAAGGATAACGTTGAATTCGGTGGGCTCTTCAACAGCAGCTTCAGCTGCAGCGGCAGGGCCAGCGGCAGCAGCTGCTGCAACAACGCCAAATTTCTCTTCCATCATCTTGATCAAGTCAGCGACTTCCATGACGGACATGTTTGCAATAGATTCCAAAATTTCTTCTTTAGTAGCCATATTACCTTCTCCTTAAAATTGTATACGCTGCACAGTCATAGCAGGTTACGAACGAAGACTAGGACTGTGTTTAGTTTTCTTCGACAGCTGGGGCAGCTTCTTCAACTGCTGCTCCACCTTGGTTTTCAACATAGGCGAGCAGAGTAGCTGCAAGCTTCTGTACAGGGGCCTTCATGGTGCCCATCAACATAGAAATCAGTTCAAGTCTGCTTGGAAGCTTACTAAAGGCTTCAATTTCCTCAGCATTCATGAACGCACCATCAAGCAAGGCACCCTTAACAACAAGAGGAGCCCCATCCTTGGCAGCCTGGAACAGATCCTTAGCGACGAGGTTAGCCTCTTCGCCGCGAACCATTGCGATTGCAGTAGGTCCAGTAAGCTGTTCATCAGAATTTCTGTCAAGCTGCGTAAGTGCAATCTTGGCAAATCTGTTTTTGACAACACGATAAGCAGCATCCTTCTTCAGAAGGTTTCTGCGAAGCGTGGTAATCTGCTCTACTGTCATCCCACGATAATCAGTGAAGATGTACCCGGTGTACTGGGCAAACTCATCTTTCAGAGCTTTTACGGCATCTTCCTTGGCTGGTGTAATACGAGTCTTATAATCCATAATATGCTTCTCCTAGTTTGCCGTAAGCGCCGGATCCTTCACGTTAACATGGACACCAGGGCCCATCGTGGAGGAAAGAGCAACGCTAACCAAGAAGTCTTGTTTTGCATCAGAAGGCTTCTTGCGGATGATTTCCTTGACAACTGCAACAGCGTTTTCACTTACTTTTGCAGGATCCATGGAAACTTTACCAATGCCAAGGTGCACGACACTTGTCTTGTCAGAACGGAATTCGACACGACCTTTGGTCAGCTCTTCAAGAGCGCCCTTCAAGTCAAAGGTAACAGTCTGGGTCTTGGGGTTGGGCATCAAGCCTCTGCGGCCTAGGATGGGTCCCAAACGACCAACGTCCTTCATCATATCAGGTGTTGCGACAGCTACATCAAAATCCATCCAGCCACCACGAATCTTCTCGATCAGGTCATCGTCGCCAACATAGGTCGCTCCGGCATCAAGGGCTTCCTGAGCCTTTTCACCTTTGGCAAAAACAAGGATGCGCTTCTGTGCGGAGAACTGGTTGGGGAGCACTACGGTGTCTCGAACACTCTGGCTCTTCTTAAGAGTCAGCTTCACAGAAATTTCAACAGTTTCGTCGAACTTTGCAAAGGCAACGTCCTTGACCAGAGCTGCAGCCTCATCGAAGGAGTACAGCTTCTCACGGTCAATCTTCTTAATACTTTCGCGATATTTCTTTCCGTGTTTCATCTTACTGCTCCACCTCTACGCCCATACTGCGAGCGGTTCCTGCAACAATCTTCTTGGCAGCTTCAATGTCATTGGCATTGAGATCCTCAAGCTTGATCGTAGCAATCTCGGTAAGTTGGTCCTGTGTGATCTTGCCAATCTTAGTCTTGTTAGGTACACCACTTCCTTTAGTAATGCCGAGTGCCTTCTTGATGAGCACAGCAGCAGGAGGTGTCTTCAGGATAAAAGTAAAACTCTTATCTGCGTACACTGTAATGATGACTGGAAGAATGAGTCCGGGTTCATAGTTCTTCGTTTTATCGTTGAACTCCTGGACAAACTTTGGGGCGCTGACTCCATGAGGACCAAGCGCGGGCCCGATTGGGGGTGCCGGTGTGGCCTTCTGGGCAGGACACTGCAGCTTGATTACTGCAGATACCTTTTTCTTTGCCATGTTTCTCTCCTTACGCGACACCCTGCCTGAGCTGGCGGATATTCCGGGTTCGCGCTGGTTATAACGCCTGTCATACGATCAGGCTCCCACCTCATTATTGAGGGAGTAAATGCATGCATAAGTGGACTTATTTAAAAAAACTACTACCTGTTCTCCTAGAACCCAGTCCCGGGCCTCCTAGAGAATCTTTTCTACCTGAAGGAAATCCACCTCGACAGGAGTAGACCGGCCGAAGATCCCGACGCTCACTCGCATGCGGGCCTTATCAAGATTCACCTCTTCGATAACACCAGTAAAGGTATCGAAGGGTCCTTCAACAATACGAACCTGCTCTCCAACAGCAAATGTCTGCTTCGGCTTAAAGACTTTTTCAGCAGGCAGATCGCCAGTTTTCTGAAAAATCCCCTTCACTTCACCTGCGGTGAGTGGCTTTGGCATTACACTGTCATCAGGAGTCACAAAACCAGTTACACCCTGGATTCTCTTGATATGAGAACACCAGGTCTTCCAACTATGTTCAGGCAAATCGAGCTCGACAAGAATATAGCCAGGGAGGATCTTTCGCTTTACTTCGCGACGAACACCATCCTTGACTTCAACTAGGGTTTCGAACGGAACCTTGACGTCTGTGCAGACCATTGCAAAATCCACATCAGTCTCTCGCATCTTATTTATGATGCGTTCAATTTTCTGTTCATACCCAGAATATGTATGTACTACGTACCAGCCCTTTGCCATGTCACCGTCCTAAAAGATGAATAGTATACCCTTGAGGAGAATAAAATCAACCAATCCAAGGAATACTGCGACGACCACAGTAGAAGCCAACACGACCTTAGTGGAAGAGACAACGGCTTCTCGGGAGGGCCAGACAACTTTCTTAAGTTCCTGGTGCGACTCCTTGAAATACTTGAACAGTTTCTTCATATAAAGTCTCCTTTGGGGGTAGAAAAATCAAGAAGCAGACAGGCCAGGAAGGATTCGAACCCTCAACATCCGGTTTTGGAGACCAGCGCTCTACCAATTGGAGCTACTGGCCTATTTGCTTCTCGATACAAAATCCTTACGGACTTATTTGATCTTTGCTTCGCGATGCAAGGTATGTTTACGCTCAAACGGGCAATACTTGTTCAGCTCGAGCTTTCCTTGCATATTACGACGATTCTTCTCTGTCGTATAGTTCTTTTGTTTACATTCGGTGCACTGCAGAGCAATTTTCTCCACGGGACCTTTTTTCTTTGCTTCACCCATTTGATGCTCCTTGGTGAGTATTCACCCTAATCTCCTCCCAATTTGGGAATGAGAAAAAAAAAGAGCCCTCGAACGGATTTGAACCGTTGACCCCCACCTTACCATGGTGGTGCTCTGCCATACTGAGCTACAAGGGCATTCGCAGCACGGCAGATAATTTCCACAAAAACATACCTGTGACGTGCAAAAGCAAACTTACCAGAGCCAGCATAAATTGTCAATACGCTCCATACATTTTTGCCCCATTTATGCCGCAGGTTGCTCATAAGCTTTCAATCGTATATAGTTTTATAAGTACAATTACCCTACTAATAAGGAGTTCTTTCCATGAAAAATGAACTTAACATACGGTTTGGGCACAACCCACCGGAAATTGCCCAGGATTTTGCCGAGCACCTCAAGTATAGCCAGGATGCAGATATTTTCCATACATCCGTAGAGGACAAATACACGGCTTTGGCCCTCACTGTCCGCGACAGGATCCTACACCAATGGAACCTAAGCAGAAAAACCCAGATGAACAAGAAGGCCAAACGGGTCAACTACCTCTCACTTGAGTTCCTCATGGGAAGGGCTATGACCAACAACGTCATCAACCTCGGCATAGAGGACGAACTGAAGGAAGCTCTGGCGTCCCTAGGCTATACCTACGAGGAGCTCGCTGACATTGAACATGACGCGGGACTGGGAAACGGTGGGCTGGGAAGACTGGCAGCCTGTTTCCTCGACTCCCTTGCAACACTCGGCTATCCTGCCTATGGGTACGGTATCCGATATAACTACGGTATTTTCCGCCAGCAGATCAACAACGGATGGCAGGTCGAGCAACCGGACAACTGGCTCAGGCATGGCAACCCATGGGAGATTGAACGCCACGATGTATCCTATACCGTACAGTTTGGTGGTGAGGTCCGACTTATCCGAGAAAAGGGAAAGGACACCTTCAAATGGATCGGATCTGAACAAGTCTTAGGGGTTGCATTCGACATGCCGATCATCGGCTATGGGTGCAAGACAGTGAACACCCTCAGGCTCTGGTCAGCAAAGAGCCCCGATGAGTTCGATTTCCATGAGTTCAACGAAGGCGACTACACCGAGGCTGTCCGATCGAAGATATCAGCGGAGAATCTCTCCCAAGTCCTCTATCCCAATGACACCCTCTATATGGGTAAGGAACTTCGCCTGAAACAGCAGTACTTCTT
>LFRM01214852.1_pt1 | contig 17762 bp, 12 predicted proteins | sample 618341 | NCBI WGS metagenome assembly LFRM01 (sample SAMN03654438, study PRJNA283298) | anaerobic digester metagenome | isolation source: pool of bioreactors CSTR01a, CSTR02a, and CSTR03a thermophilic anaerobic... | place: Denmark: Kgs. Lyngby | collected 2014-05-21 | reverse complement strand
TGTTACTGTTCAAAGTTGCCGTGTTCCGGGCGGTTATGGTATAATTTGCCCATGGAATTGCAGCGAGGGAGGTTAAGAGAATGGGTATTACAAGTGAGGAAATTGTCCGGATAGCAGAACAGATCAAGCTGGAATTAACAGAGAACGAAATAAAGGAATTTGCGGAACACCTGCAAGTAATGCTGCAATATACGGAAAAAATCAGAAGTGCCGTGACGGAAAATGTTTCGCCTGCCGCTTATCTTTCATCTGAGAAAAATGTTTTCCAGGAAGACAAGCCTCGTCCGTGCCTGCCCCGGGAGGCGGCTTTGGCCCATGCGCCGGAAGTGGAAGACGGCATGTTCCGGGTGCCGAGTGTAATTGAATAGGGGGAAGAAGATATGCTTGAACAATTAACTGTTGCCGCAGCTCTGGAAAAGCTTGCCAATAGGGAAATAAGCGCCCGGGAGTTGACGGAGGCGGTGTTGACCCGCATTGACGACGTGGATAAATCTGTCAGGGCATATATTACCGTAACAGGGGAAAGAGCCCTGCAAGCGGCGGAAAAGATTGATGAAAAACGGGCTAAGGGTGAAAACACGGGGCCGCTTGCCGGGGTGCCGGTGGCGCTAAAAGACAACATTTGTACCGGCGGCGTGCTGACCAGCTGCGCTTCCAAAATGTTGGCAAACTTTATCCCGCCTTATGACGCCACGGTAGCTTTGCTGCTGCAGGAAGCGGGCGCCATACTGGTGGGGAAAACCAATCTTGATGAATTTGCTATGGGTTCATCTACGGAGAGTTCCGCCTTCTTTACAAGCCGCAATCCCTGGGATCTGACCCGGGTACCCGGCGGTTCTTCCGGCGGTTCTGCAGCTGCCGTGGCCGCTGATGAAACCCTTTTTTCCCTGGGTACCGATACAGGCGGCTCCATAAGGCAGCCCGCCGCTTTTTGCGGAATTGTAGGACTGAAACCTACATACGGGCGGGTTTCCCGCTTTGGGGTGGTTGCCCTTGCCTCCTCTTTGGACCATGTGGGCCCGCTGACCAAAGATGTTCGTGACTGCGCTTTGATTATGAATGTCATTGCCGGCCATGACAAAAATGACAGTACTTCCGCAGAACTTGCAGCGCCCGACTATACCTCCTTTTTAGGCAGAGAGATTAAAGGCCTGAGAATAGGCGTTCCTGTTGAATACTTTAACGCTGATATTGAAGACGGAGTGAAAAAGGCTGTCCGGAAAGCAATAGATGTTTTTGTTTCCCTGGGAGCGGAAGCGGAAGAAATATCCTTGCCCCATACCCAATACGCGCTGCCGGCCTTTTATATTCTGGCCGCGGCGGAAGCCTCCAGCAACCTGGCCCGCTATGACGGTGTGCAGTACGGATTGCACATGGCAGCTGCCAACCTGGATGATTTTTACAAAAAAAATCGCAGCGAGGGTTTCGGCAGCGAGGTAAAGCGGCGCATTATCTTCGGCACATATATCTTAAGCTCCGGGAATTATGACCATTACTACCTGAAGGCCATGAAGGTTAGGACGCTTGTCAAGGAAGATTTTGAGCGTGCCTTTGCCGGATATGACTTGATCCTCACACCTGCGGCTCCGACAACGGCCTTTAAAGCCGGTTCCGTAGAGGACCGGCTGCAGATGTACTTTAATGACAGCTGCACCGTTGCCGCCAACCTGGCAGGGCTGCCTGCAATTTCCCTTCCTTGCGGCTTTGCGGACGGTCTGCCTGTAGGTTTGCAGCTAATTGGCAAGCCCTTTGCCGAGGGGACCGTTCTCCAGGCGGCCTATGCCTATGAACAAAACAGCGGTTTGCCCAAAAGCAAACCGGCAGTAAAAGAAGCGGGGGGTGCGCTGCATGAGTAAATATGAAACTGTTATCGGCCTGGAAGTTCATGTCGAACTGGCCACCAAAACTAAAATATTCTGTTCCTGTCCCACTGAATTCGGCAAAGCGCCCAATACCAATATTTGCCCGGTTTGCCTTGGCCTGCCCGGTACACTGCCCGTCTTAAACAAAAAGGCAGTGGAATATGCCATAAAGGCCGCCCTGGCGCTGAACTGCAGCATTGGCTCCTATACCAAGTTTGACCGCAAAAATTATTTTTATCCTGATCTTCCAAAAGCCTACCAGATCTCGCAGTTTGACCGGCCCCTTGCTTCCGGTGGCTACCTGGAAATTGAGGCGGAGGGGAAGAAGAAGCGCATCGGCATCAACAGGGTGCACATGGAAGAAGATGCGGGCAAACTGGTGCATGCCGAAAGCGGCGCTTACTCACTGGCTGATTATAACAGGGCGGGAGTTCCGTTGATTGAAATTGTCTCGGAGCCGGATATAAGTTCACCGGCGGAAGCCAAGGCATACCTGGAAAAATTAAGAAGCATCATGTTGTATGCCGGTGTTTCCGATGTGAAAATGGAAGAGGGGAGCCTGCGCTGCGATGCCAATATTTCCCTGCGTCCTGCCGGCAGCAGCAAATTAGGCACCAAAGTGGAAATAAAAAACATGAATTCCTTTAAAGCTGTACAAAGCGCCCTGGAGTACGAAGTCAGGCGCCAGGCCGCAGAGCTGGATGCCGGTGGTGAGATTATCCAGGAAACAAGGCGCTGGGACGAAAACAGCGGGAAAACCTACTCAATGCGCTCCAAGGAAGAGGCGGAGGATTACCGCTATTTCCCCGACCCGGACCTGCTGCCGCTGCAGATAGAAAAGGAATGGGTGGAAGAAATTCGGCAGAGCCTGCCGGAAATGCCCGATTCCAGAAGAAAACGCTATATGGAGGATTATAATCTTTCCGCCTACGATGCCGAAGTTATTACGGCTACAAAATCCATGGCCGATTTCTTTGAAGCCACCCTGCAGGAATACAATGATGCCAAGGCGGTGGCAAACTGGCTGATGGGCGATATTTCCAGGCAGCTTAATGCTGAAGGAGTGGAAATTGACCGGACAAAACTGACGCCGTCCCACCTGGCGGAGCTTTTAAAGCTTCAAGATAAAGGGACCATCAGCGGTAAAATCGCCAAAACTGTTTTTAGAGAAATGTTTGCCAGCGGGAAAATGCCGGCGCAGATAGTGGAAGAAAAGGGTTTGGTGCAAATCAGCGATGAAGGAGCCATTGCCGCCATTGTGGAGCAGGTGATAGCGGAAAACCCCGGACCTGTCTCCGATTACCGCAGCGGCAAGGAAAAGGCCCTTGGTTATTTGGTCGGCCAGGTAATGAAACTTTCCAAAGGAAAGGCCAACCCGCAGCTGGCAAATAAACTCCTGCGGGAAAAACTAAAGTGATTGTTGAAATGTAAAAAACGCCGGGCAAAGGCCCCGGCGTTTTTGTTAACGCCTGTCACCGTCTTTCCAGCGGGGGAAAGTATGATATAATGCTTATGTGTAGAAATATGCCGGATTTTGTTTAAGGGATTGAGCATATGAGAATGGCAGATGATAGAATGCAGGAAAATGAGTATTCACTGAAATTACGGCTGCAGAATATTCTGGTTGGCAGGGATAATGAAATAGAAGCAGTTAAAATGCAATTCGACAGGGTATTGGAAGGCAATTCTGCCGTGACTGTATTGGCGGGAGAGGCCGGAATCGGGAAAACGGCACTTTTAAAAAGAGTTCTCCGGGACCTGCTAAAACTAAACGGTGTGTGTGTTTACGGCAAATTTGAACAGTACAAGGATAAAGGCCCTTATATCCCGGTGATTCAAATCATTGAGCAGATTACAAATCACATGCTGACACTTCCCGGAGAAAAACTTGACCGGCTTGTAAAGAAACTAAACAAAGAACTGGGAAAAGACAGCGCATTAATCACCGGCATTGTTCCGCAAACTCAAAGAATTATGCGCGGTTCGGGAGGAATTAAGGACAGCGATTATCAAAAATTGCAAAGAAGACTGGAAAAGGCTTTTCAAATATTCATCACAATTGCCGCAAGGGAATTGTACCCTCTTGTCATTGCTGTTGATGATATTCAATGGGCCGATGCGCCTTCCTGGAATATTATCAGAGCGGCAAGTGCCCCTCTAAACGAACATGACCTGTACCTTATCCTGGCTTGCAGGAATAATCTTGAAAAATACAGGGACAAAGTAAAATTAATGCTGGCTGAACTGTACGGCAAAAAGCACCTGCTGGAAATAAACCTGCAGCCCCTTTCTTATGAGGAAGTGAAAATAATTCTGAGGAAGGTTTTCAGCGGGTCTTTTCAAGACCTCTATAAACTGGCGCGGCTGGTTTACAGAAAGACCACAGGCAACCCCTTGTACATAAAACAGTTGATTAACCTGCTTCTGGACAATAAAGCTGTTTATCATGATTCCAATAAAAACAGCTGGTGTTTGGATTCCGGGAAGGCAAGAGAAGTTATGCTCCCGGATGCCAATGCCGATATTATCAGCAGCAAAATAGAATGTTTGAGTTCCAAAGAAAGGCAGCTTCTGGAGATTGCTTCATGTATAGGAAGCCGCTTCAGCCGGCAGCTTTTAGACAGAATTATCAAGAATAAAATTGAGAAATGGGAAGACAGCCTGGAAAACCTGTGCCGTGCGGGTTTGATTGTTGAGGCTTTTGACCATTCCGGAAGAGGAGATGCCGGGGAATTTGAATTTTTTCATGACCGGATTTACCAGTATGTTTATGATCATATAGAAGCTGAGAGAAAAGAACGGCTGCATTTTGCCATTGCCATGGAACTTCTGAACCATCCGGACAAAGTCTATGTTGAAGAAAATCTACTGTCGATAACAGCGCATTTGTTGGAATGTAAAAATGTCATCAAAAAAAGGGGGCCGGGGGAAAGGCTGGTTGTTGACTTGTATTTTGCAGGCATCAAAGCCCGGCGGTCCGCAGCCTTTGAGCATGCCCGGAAGCTTTTTAAGCTGGGCGAGGAACTGCTGGGAAAAGCCTGCTGGACAAAAAATTATGAGCATGCCCTGAAAATAAAGCTTGAACTGGCGGAGTGCGAGTTTATTTGCGGAAACTATGAAGCCGCCAAGAACTGTTTTAAAGAACTGCAAAAGCATGCACTAAGCAAAGAAGACCGGACGGAAATCATTAAACGCTACCTGACCCTGTGCTCCTCTGCGGGCAGCCATGGCAAGGTAATCGAATTGGGCTTTCAAGCGCTGAAACTCCTGGGGTTTAATATTAACGGCCAAATGCTTCCCTATCAGATTGCCAGGGAAGTCTTGCATGGAAAAATTCTCTTTCGCAGCAGCCGGCTCGAATTTATAAAAAATGCTCCTCTTATTACAGATAAAAGAATAGCCACCGCCCTGGAGATATTAACCATAATGGCTGCTGCAGCCAATATGACGGACGAAAAATTATTTGCCTTGATTGTGCTTAAGATTGGCAATTTATCGGCGAAATATGGCAATTCTCCCTATTCACCGCTGGGTTACGCCGCGTACAGCCTGGTGCTGGGGACGGTGATGGGCGATTTTAAAAATGCCCAAAAACTTAAGGATATTTCTCTGAACCTGGCGGAACTGTTTGCTGATGATCAGTTTGGAACGGCTACTTATTTTTGCCTTGGCACATTCGTGGTTCACTGGCTTTCTCCCGTAGAGGAAAGCTTAAGCTGCCTCTATAGAGCCTTTGATTGCGGAATACGGTCAGGGGACTACTTGTACTGCAGCTACACTTTGATTATGCTGGCAGAGATGAAATACTTATCGGGCGAGTCCCTAAATGAACTGGAGAAATTCCTTAAATTGCATGAAAAATATGTGCAAAGAATAAACAATGACATTCTGAAGCGTTCCTTTGCCATGTTTAAGGACCATATAAATATCTTGTCGCAGCCGGGCTTTTCACCCGGGGACAGGCTGGTCAAAGATAAGGAGATTGAAAGCCTGGGTACAAATGAAGCTATGATCTATTGTCTGCTGAAGATGCAAAGGCTGTACCTGGCAGGCAAGACAGAAGAAGCTTATAAACTGGCGCAAAAGTCTATTGGGCATTTAGGATCTGTAATGGGCAGTATTACCCAGGTGGATTTTGTGTTTTTCTATCTGCTTGTCTGCCTGGAATATTTGAAGGACAGGGGAAAAGAAGTATCGCGGCAGACGATGAAAGCTTGCCGGAAATACAGGAAGGCACTGGAGAAGTGGGCGCAGACAAATCCCGAAAACCATCTCGGGAAACACCTGCTTATACAGGCACTTCTTGCAAGTTTACACGAACGGCAGCAGGATGCCGCCAGGCTGTATAATGAAGCAATTGAACACGCAAAAAGGCGAAACAACCTTTTACTGGAGGCGCTGGCTAATTATCTTGCAGCCGGTTATTTCAGCGGCAACCCGAAAATAGCCGGTGTTTTTGCCCTGGATGCCTTCCGCCTGTTTGCCAAATGGGGCGCTGTTCGAATAGTTAAACGGGTTTGCAGGCAGTTCAAGATTGACAGCGATTATGCTGCAGGCAAAGCAAATAGCGTGGAGGAAGAGGCAAAAGCTCCTGAAAATAACAGGCAAGCGGAAAAAATCTTTGAAGCAAGGGTAAAAGACCACCAGAAAAAGCTGGAAACACTGACATTGGAAGATGCTCATAAATATTTTCTGGACACGATTTGCCGGGAAACCGGGGCGGACTATTGTGCCATTCTGCTGGAAGAAGACGATATGCTAAAAACGGTCTATGAAAGCCGGGCCGGCCGGGCCGCAATAAAATATCCCGCCGGTCTTGACCCGGAACAGTCCGAGCACTTGCCCAAGAAAGTCATTCGTTATGCCGGCAGAACATTCGAGGAAGTTGTTATTAACGCCAAACCGGAGGATGGCCCCTTTGCCGGCGATGACTATATCAAAAAAAGGCCGGCAATCTCAATCATTTGCCTGCCGCTGAAATATAATGATATTTTTACCGGTTTGGTCTATCTTGAAAGCCGGAAAAACAATTGCTTTAGTTCATCGACAGTGGAATATATAAAGCGGCAGTCCTTTTATCTTGTCGCCAGGCGGGCGCTGGAAAGCGAGAAGGGCGGCAGCGGCAAATCGTTTATCAATCAACAAGTGAAAGAGCAACTGACTGAGCGGGAAATGGAAGTGCTTTACTATATGGCACTGGGGATGACTAACAAAGAAATCGGGAAAAAACTCTGCATCTCCGCCAGTACGGTCAAGACACATACCGTGAACCTGTACGGCAAGCTGGAGGTAAACAGCAGAGTGCAGGCAGTAGCAAAGGCAAAGACCTTAGGGTTGATATAGTTAAAAATTAACAGCCCCGCTAATATGCGGGGTTATTTTTTCGCAAAAATCATCCATTTGGTGGAGGTAAATAAAAACTGTTTTTGTACAATAAAAAGTGAAAAAACCGCGGGAGGTCCGGTTATGTGTCCACTTATAGGAGAAGTGCGACTTTTCCCTTACGGTAAAATACCAGCCGGCTGGCTCGCCTGTGCAGGTCAAACATTGTATATCACTGCATACCCGAGGCTTTATATGCTTATTGGCACCAGGTTCGGCGGTGACGGAAAACAGAATTTCAAGTTGCCGGATCTGCAAAAAAAATCGCCGGACAACATGATCTACTGCGTAGCAGTAGAAGGCGAATTCCCGGATGTATGGGAGTAGGCGCAGTGTTTTTCAGTTTTTTGATTGGAGGTGTAAACTTTTTACTGCTGCTGAAGCAAGGTTTGCAGTTCTAAAACAGGGAGGTTGACAAGGATGTTTAGATGCAAAAGAATTGCGTTTATTATGGCAATAATTGCGCTGTTTTTATTGCAGGCAGGTAAAGTGCTTGCCGGGCCGGACGATGTGGAAGGACATTGGGCGCAGGAGCAAATTTTTAAGTGGCTGGAAAAAGGGTGGGCGGAACTCTGTGAGGACGGCACCTTTAGCCCCGATGAAAAAATCACCAGGGGAGAGTTTATTGCCCTGGCAAACAGGGCGTTCGGTTTTACTGAGAGCACCCGGGTAAATTTCTCCGATTTGCCGGAAGATCACCGGTATGCGGAAGAAATCGCCAGAGCGGTAGCTGCAGGATATATCTCAGGTTTTGAAGACGGCACGATTCGCCCTGATGAACAGCTCAGCCGCCTGGAGGCATTTACTATAGTAGCCAGAATTGCAGAATTGCCCCGGCCTGAGGATTCTGCTGTTTTGTCCGGATTCACCGACAGTGAAGATGTCCCCGAATGGGCTAGAGCTTCCACGGGGGCTGTTATCGCCTGCGGGCTGGTGAACGGCTACCCGGACGGTTCACTAAAGCCGCAGCAAATCATGACCAGGGCAGAAGCAATTACCGTTCTTGACAATGCCCTGGGTATTCTGGGGGCGGCAAACATCACCGGCACCGGCTACCTGGGTATTGAACCTTCCGTAGCCGAGAGCGGAATAATTAAAAAAATCGTTGTTTACTATTTTCTCGGCGAGAATTTTACGGATGGCTCGGTAATTTTTCATCTCCCGCCGGAAATTACGGCCACTGAATATCAGGACAGAATAGTTATTTCAGACAGCAGAGGGAAAAGCGAAGTTTTTGCGCTGGGCCCCCGGCACATAGCAGATGGCGGTAAAGAAGTACGCCTGAGCGGCATTACGGCAGCGGAAAACGGTGTATTGCTGCTGATTCTTGAAAATAAAGACGTCTCGAAACCGGACTACTATTATTTCAGCATCACCGCTGATGCGGACGGCGCAGGAGAAAAACAGCCGACGGAAGATGAGATTTATGAAACAGCAGAGCTTTTTGCCAGGGTGCCTTCCGAATACATGGGAATCCTGGAAGTGAGCCCGGCAAGTGCCAAGTCGGGCAGCGAGCAAACTTTTACGCTCACCTATACCCTGGGTGATGACTTTACTGAAGGCTGGATTCAATTTAAGTTGCCGGCGGAAATTACAGCCACGGCGGGAAAAGACAAGATTAAGATAGGAGATACAGAAGAACCGCTGGCCGGGGATATCATAAGCGGCGACGGGAGAGTGGTGACTTTAAGCGGAATAAACGCTCAAAAAGGCGATACGGTAGCGCTTATCATTTATGATAAAACAATACCTGAAACCGGTCCCTACTTATTTGCGGTAAAGGCAGATGCCGACGGTGAAGGAGCTGCAAAACCGGCAACGCCGGGGGCCGGAAGTGAGTTTGTGCCTTTCTTTGCCTATTCCCAGGTCGCCGAGGATGCCATTGGGGAAAAGGACCTGATCAGCAGCTTTATTAAGGCGATAAATGGGGGAGATTCAGAAACGGTAATAGGATTCCTGGCAGAAGATGCGCTTTATATAGACAACTATATGGACGGGTATTTTGACCTGTATGCTTCCATGGAAGATATTGCCGAAGAGATTGAATACATGATCGAGTATTATGGTGCAAAACTGGCAACTGATGTGAACACGCTGAGGAAAATCGCAGAAAATGTCTGGCAGGTAGAAGGAAAAGCAAGCGACTATTTCACTACACTTACAGCCGGATTAAACCCGGACTCCGGCTTTGACGGAATAAGCTATACCGCCAGGTTTTTTATGGCAGATAAGAAAATCAGCTATATCGAATTCCTGTGGAGCAGGGAAGACGAAGTTCTTTACGATAAACTGAACGAGGGTAACATAGGCGTTTTTGCATATGAAGGCGATGCCGGCGAGCCTGTAATATCGGCATGCATGCCGGGAATGCCCGCGGAAAAGGCCGGTCTGAAGCCGGGAGACATCATAGCGGCTGTTGATGGCATAAATGTTCTGGATATGGATTATAAGGGCGTTGAAGCCATGTACAGATTAATGGGCAAAGCCGGCAGCAGGGTAAAGCTGACTATAAAACGCAATGGGGAGACCTTTGATTTAGAAATTGAGAGAGCTGCATATTAAATAAGGATGTAAATATTAAAGCAGCCGTACCTGCCGCGTTGATTTAAACGGCGACGGCAGGTACGGCTTTGTTGCAACGGGGGTTGTTAAAATGGGGTTTGTTAATTTTAAGAAGAGATATATATTCCTTTTGATTGGTTTTCTTGCGCTCCTGGCACTGGCACTAATTGCGCTGCCGCTAAATGAAGAAGCAGTGCCCGCACATAGTGAGACGGTTTCTCTTACAATTATCCATACCAACGATGTTCACGGCAGAATATGGGAAGAGGAGCAGGCGGCAATGGGCTATATGCACATGGCCGCAAAAGTGAAAGAAGCCAGAGAGACAAATGAAAATGTGCTTTTGCTCGATGCCGGGGATACTTTCCATGGCAGCAGCGCAGCAAGCCTTTCCCTTGGTGAAAGCATTGTGAAGATTATGAACGGCATGGGCTATGATGCCATGGTGCCGGGCAACCATGATTTCGGCTATGGCTGGCAAAGGCTGCGCGAACTCTCAGGACTCGCCGGTTTTCCCGTACTTGCCGCCAATGTTCGCGAAAGCCGGGGAAACATGCTGCTTGAGCCTTCAACTGTAAAGGAGTTGAACGGCATTAGGGTTGGCATATTCGGCTTAACAACACTGGAAACTTTGCATAAAACCCATCCCCGCAATGTTGAGGGGCTGCTTTTTGACGACCCTGTACAAAGCGCCAGGGAAATTGTGGAGGAACTCCGCGACGACTGTGATTTTCTGATTGCTCTGGCCCATCTTCCCCTGACGGATACAGAGGATTCCTGTGCCAGGCTGGCTGACGAAGTTGATGGAATCGATCTGATTGTCTCAGGCCATTACCATGTCCCCCTGGATGGGGGCATGGTTGTAAACGACGTATATATCGTGCAGGCCGGAGAGTATGGTGGCTGCCTCGGCCTGGTGGATATTGTCTTTGAAAACAAAATAGCCCGGGAAATAAACCCTTCACTTTATTTGCCCGCATGGACGGAAGCAGGCCTTAAAAGAGACGGGGAAATCGAAATGCTTATTGCCGGCATAGAGCAGGAGAGCGAATTATATTTATCAGAGGTAATTGGCCGGACAGAGATTTTTCTGGACGGCGAGAGAGAACATGTGCGTACTAGGGAAACAAACCTGGGGAAACTTGTAGCTGAGGCTATGGTTAGAGCAACCGGGGCCGATGCAGCCCTGACAAACGGCGGCGGCATCCGAACCTCCATTAAAGAAGGGGAAATTACCAAGAGGGATATTTTAAATGTGCTGCCGTTTAACAATTATGTCGTTGTAAAAGAAGTAGAAGGCTCCGATATTGTTCAAGCGCTGGAACACGGTGTCTCGTTATACCCGGAACCCGGCGGCAGGTATCCGCAAGTGGCGGGAATTGAATTTACTTTTGCGCCGGAAAAAGAGCCCGGGAGCAGAGTGGGGGAAGTTAAGGTGGCAGGCCAAGAACTGGATCCGGAAAGAATGTACAAGCTTGCGCTTAATGACTTTAACGCCGCCGGCGGGGACGGCTACACCATGCTGGCAAAAAGCCGTCTTTTAGGAGAATTCGGCTCTTTAAGCGATATGGTGATTGAATATATCCAGAAAATTTCCACTGAAGCAGCCCCTGGGACACTGAAACTGCCGCATACCGGGCGGACCGCAAATTAATTTCTGCCTAAAATGCGAAAACAGCTTTATTCCGGGAGCCCATTCTTTAGTCTTTAAGCAGTTCCAACAAGCTTTCAGCATCCGTCACCGGAGACTGACAGGAAAAATTGCGGCAGACATAGGCCGTTGCCTTTCCCTGGAGGCTCTGATAATTACGGATATGGGGGGCCAGTTCAAAAATAGGTCCGCTGTCTCTTGTGGGACGCAGAAGGACAGCTTTGCCGGGGAGAAAAACCTGATAAAGCTTTGCCAGCATCCCCTGTGTATCTTCCGCATTGGGGTCCCCGGCAATTACAATTTCAAAGGCGGGGCCAAGCAAAAAGTCAAGGGCGGCAAGCAACTGTGTATAGGCATGCGGTGTTTGGCGCAGGCCGGAAGAAAAGGCGCGGATGGTTTTTGCGGCAATTTCCTCCAGCCGCAAGTTGCCGGTCAGGCGGGCCAGGCGCAGGTTATTTAAGGCCGCCACGGAATTGCCGGATGGAATGGCCCCGTCATAAGCTTCCCGGTGGCGGATAATAAGGTCTTCTGCATCATCGGCTGTGAAGAAAAAGCCGCCGCTTTTTCGGTCCCAAAAGTGTTTAATCATTGTCTGGTTGAGAGAAAGCGCTTCAGCCAGGCAGCCTGCCTCAAAGCTGCTTTCGTAGAGTTCAATTAATCCCCAGATGAAAAATGCATAGTCGTCCAAATGTGCGGGCAAGGCAGCTTCCCCGTCGCGGTAGCGCTTTAGCAGCCGCCCGTCTTTTTTCAGTCTTGCCAGGATAAAGCCTGCAGCCCGGGACGCTGTTTGGGTATACCGGCTGTTTTGCAAAACCCTGCCGGCCAGGGCAAGGGCTGCTATCATTAAACCGTTCCAGTCCGTCAGTATTTTATCGTCAAGGTGCGGGTGAACTCTTTTTTTGCGCACAGCAAACAGTTTTTCCCGCATGGCGGCGAGTCTTGCCTGTAGTTCTGCGGCCGGCAGGCCAAGTCCCCTTGCCAGTTCAGCAAGGGGTTTAGTTATATGGGGAATATTCAGCCCCGTTGGGGCACCTGTTGCTTCATCATGAAAATTTCCCCGCCGGCGGATGTTGTAGACGGCAGAAAAAAGGGCGGCATCTTCTTTACCGAGGATTTCCTCAATTTCCCACAACGACCAGACATAGAATTTTCCTTCCTCCCCTTCACTGTCCGCATCTTCAGCCGAATAGAAGCCTCCTTCAGGAGAAGTCATTTGCCGCTCGACATAATGGAAGATTTGTTCAGCTACTTTTGCATACTTGCCGTTGCCTGTTGCCTGGTATGCTTCCAGATAGGCTATGGCCAGCATGGCCTGGTCATAGAGCATCTTTTCAAAGTGGGGCAAAAGCCAGAAGCGGTCGGTGGAATAGCGGTGAAAACCGAAGCCGATATGGTCATAAATGCCGCCGTCCGCCATGGCGGAAAGTGTTTTCTCCGCCATCTGCAGCGCCTCCCGGCTGCCCGTCCGCCGATAGTAGCGGAGCAAAAAAGTAAGGTTATGGGGCGTGGGGAATTTGGGGGCTATGCCAAAGCCCCCGTGTTTTGCGTCAAAGCGCCCGGACAATTCTTCATAGGCCTGGTGCAATAATTCTTCTCCCGGCATGTCGCCGGGCGCTGCGGCGGAGATTTTTTGCAGGTCGGAGAGTATTTTATCTGCCGTATCCAGCAAAGCAGAGCGTTTTCTTTTCCACAGTTCCTCCACCCGCCCGGCCAGTTCAATAAGGCCTAAACGCCCGCGTGCCGTTTTGGGAGGAAAATAAGTCCCGGCAAAAAACGGCCGCCTGTCGGGCGTTAAAAGGACTGTCAGCGGCCAGCCTCCGCTGCCTGTCAGGGTCTGACAGACCGACATATACAGGTGATCCAAATCAGGGCGTTCTTCCCTGTCAACTTTAATACAGACAAAAACCCGGTTTAAGACATCTGCAACTTCCCGGTCCTCAAAGGATTCCCTCTCCATAACATGGCACCAGTGGCAGGTAGAATAGCCGATGGAAAGAAAAACGGGCTTGTCTTCCCGCCTTGCCCTGTCAAAAGTTTCGTCACCCCAGGGATGCCAGTCAACAGGATTGTAGGCATGCTGCAATAAATATGGGGATTTTTCATAAATCAGTCTGTTGGCTTGTTTGGTTGACATCTTGGCAGCACCGCCTTTCATTGGCTTAATTTTGCCTTTTCTATCAAATATTCTTTTTCTAATTATTATTTGGTGTGTAGTAATTAGATATTCAACTGTTTCTTTACTTCCCGGCAAGCAATCAATTGGTTCCGGAAGGAAAAATAATTTAACTTATACCTTTGTCAAGACAATGCTGCCCAATTATAATCCGGTTTTAGGCTATCCGGCAAATTAATGCAAAAACACCAACCTTGCAGGATTGGTGTTTTTGACTTTCTCTTGCGGCAATGCAAAGAATGATTAAAAATCTCTGTAACCGGTCTGAACGCTTACCCATTTTTCAGTTGTAAACTTGTCAACAACCCACCGGCCGTTAAAACGACCAATTCCGGAATGCTTTTCGCCTCCGAACATGACGTGGGGCTCGTCATTGATTGACTGGTCGTTTACATGGATCATGCCTGTCCGTATTTGCCTGGCAACCTGAATGCCGTGGTAAAGGTCCCGGGTAAACACGCTTCCGCTCAGGCCGTACTCTGTGTCATTGGCAATGCGGATGGCTTCAGCTTCGTCAGCGGCTTTAATCAGGCATACTACAGGGCCGAATATTTCTGTTTTGGCTACCGGCATATCGTTGGTGCAGCCCGCAAGAATCCACGGGTAAATAAGGTTGCCCTCCCGCTTGCCTTCAAGGGCTGCGACAGCTCCGGCCGCCAGGGTTTGCCTGACGATATTTTCTATTTTATCGGCCTGCCCGCTATTAATAATAGGTCCGATAAAGGTTTCGGGGTCCGCGGGATCTCCGACTTTCAGAGTGCTGACAATACTTACAAGCTCGCGGGCAAATTCATCATATACCTCCCGGCAGGCTATTATGCGGTTCAGGGCCATGCAGACCTGCCCCTGGTGGAAAAATGCACCGAAAACCGCCGCTTTTGCCGCTTCCTTTATATCTGCGCCGGGTAGAACTATCATGACATTGTTGCCGCCCAGCTCAAGGGAAACATCTTTGATCTGCCCACCCGCCAGTGCGCCGACGCGCTTGCCGACCTCGGTAGAACCGGTAAAGGAAATAAGGGACGGGACAGGGTGTTCAACAATATAGTCTCCTATATCGCAGCCGCGCCCTGCGACAACATTGACAAGACCGGCCGGAAAGCCCGCTTTTTCAAACATCTTCGCAATTAAGAAAGCCGACCCGGGAGTATCTGAAGCCGGCTTGATCACAACGGCATTGCCCGTTGCCACTGCCGGCACGACCGAACGCATGGCCAGGAGTATGGGAACATTCCAGGGTACAATAACACAAATTACTCCTTTTGGTTCCCTGTAGACATAATTCTCTTTGCCCGGAATGTTGGACGGCATTATTTTTCCGTTCATCAGCAGCGGGAAAGCCATTGCCAGCTTGACAAATTCGAGAGAGGTGGATATCTCAAAGTCCGCCTTGGGAATTGTAGAACCGCTTTCAGCAATAAGGCAGTCGTAGGCTTCTTCCCGCAACTCGTTTATTGCGGCGGCAAGCCTTTCCAGCATTTGCTGCTTATGCTGCGGCGAAGTTTTTGCCCATTCTTTTTGCGCCCGCGACGCGGCGGCATAGGCATCGTCAATGTCAGCCCGGGATGCTGAACGGTACTCATAGAGGAGTTCGCCCGTATAGGGGTTGCGGTTTTCCAGCACATAAGCGCCCGTTCCTTCTCTCCACCGGCCGTCGATATATTGATACTTGTATTTTTCCATAGCTCATCCTCCCGCAGAATTGAATTAAATATTTGCTTAAATTATATAACAAGCCCTTCTGTTTATAAATCTTTTTCATTGCACAAAAATAGGCATAGCCGTCACTATGCCCAATCCGGGTAACCTTGTGTCAAACATCCAGTATTTGCAGTTCCTCGTTAACCCTTTCGGGATCGTATATTTTTAAGTTGATGCGCTGTACTTTTCCAAGAAGGCTGCACAGCGTCTGCAGTTCTTCCTCGCTGAAATTCCGGCGGAAAATATCATCATATAACTTGCGGATAGCCTTGGTGGATTCTTTGTAGATAGTTTCTCCCTTTAACGTTATTTCCAGCTTTATGGCCCGGCGGTCGTTTTTATCCGGCAGCTTTCTTATCAGGCCGTCTTTTTCCATCCGGTCGACAAGCATACTGATGCCGTTGGGGTTGCGATCAAGCCACTTGGCTACATCCGTAACTTTAAGAGGTGCGGGCAGGCTTTTTACAGCCATTAAAACGGCATGTTTCCGCGGAGTTATGCCAAACTGTGCAAATACTTTTTTCTCGTTCTTTTCCAACAGCCTGTGGGACTGGTGGATTAATAGCCATGACTTCATCAGGGGACTGGAAAATGTGAACTTTACGGGCATCTTGTACCTCCGGTGGTTTCTGACTATGCATTCGGTAATAATTTTAGCACAACTAAGGATTGCTGTCATCATCTTGTTGAGAAAAGATTACCAAATATAGAAAACACGAAAAATTATTTACAGAGAAGCAAAAAAAAGCATGACCGGCCTTGCCGTTCAGGCAAATTGGGGGAAATACTCAAAGTCTGCTTGATAAAAAGGCATATATGACTAATTCATAGATGACTAAATATTACAACAAAAAGCAATTACTGTCAAGGTGAATTGTAAAATTTCGCCCGAATTTTATTTTACCGCAGGTTTTTTCATAAACCAGCCTGCCACCTTTTAAGTTTGCCGGTATCCTGTTTTTAAAAGAACTTTTTTAATACATACCAAAGAATGTACGATACAGTTGAATATTCCCTCGATAGAAGGAATTTCCTATCGATGGAAAAAATTATATTATATAAGTATACGGTATATATTTAAAGAGGCAGATCCGGTCTGCGATCCTATCGGGGGGATAAGGGGAAATGGAAGAGAAGACAAGGGATTTGTCTGATGCGAATGACCGTCTTAAAATCTATACGCTCGGTAGGTTTATTGTCCTGAGAGGCAAAAAAAGCCTGAACGAGCAGACGAATCGCTCCTACCGCATGTGGGAACTTTTTAAGTACCTGCTAACCAACAGGGGCAAAGGCATTCCCGCAGAGTCAATTACAGAGATATTATGGCCGGGCAGTGATTACGCCGCCCCCCCGCCGGGCCGTGCGTACCTTTATTTATCGCCTGCGTCAGGTGCTGGATGACAAAGAGTGCAAAAGAATAGTATTTTCACAAGGCTGTTACAGCTGGGCGGCCGGCAGCGATTGCTGGCTGGACTGCGAGGAATTTGAACAGCTGACTGCAAAGGCGGAAAAGCTGCTGCAAGCGGATGCCGACGGGGCAATTGACTGCCTGCGCCAGGCAATAGAACTTTATAAAGGCGAGTACCTGCCCGAGGTTGCCTACAGCGAGTGGATAATACCCGTCCGCTATAACTATCACCGCATGTTCCTGGAAGCTGTCTACATGCTGATACAATTGCTGCAGGAAAAGGGATGCCACCAGGAAATCGGTAAGTTATGTGAAAAAGTATTGAAAAACGAGCCTTATGATGAGCAGCTTCACATTGCCTATATCGAATACCTGCTTGCGGAAGGCAGGCACCAGCAGGCCCTCCGGCATTATAAATATATTACTTCCATGTTATATAAGGACCTGGGTGTCAAGCCCTCCCCGGCCATGCGGGCCGTCTATAAAAAAATTCAAAGCGGTAAAATTGCTTCGCCTCAAGAAATCGGCGATATTACCGACATTTTGCAAACAACAGAAAAACAGAGCGGCTCTTTCTTCTGCAAGGGGGAAACTTTTTACAGCATCCTTAAACTGGAACAAAGAAAAGCGGAACGGACGGGCAGGCCGGTCTCCGTAGCCATACTGGGCATTGTTTCTGATACTCCCCTTCGGCAGGATAAAAAACAGGCCATCCTGCAGCAATTGCTCAATATTGTAACAGGCTGCCTGCGCAAGGGAGATGTGGTTTCCTTTAACCACAAAGAGGTACTGCTGCTCTTGTCAAACCTGGATGACGACCAGATCTCGGCCGTTTTAAAAAGGGTCAGGCGGCAGTGCCTGCAGCAGCTGCCGCACAAAAATATCAACCTCTCGGTAAGGCTGCTGCCGTTAACCGTAATCAAATGAAAAGATTAATCACGCAGAGAGCGTGCATGAAGCACGCTCCAGACTGTAGACAAAGTCACTGAAATGCAAACCTTGGACACTCCTTGGTTTGCATTT
>LFRM01018308.1_pt1 | contig 17762 bp, 17 predicted proteins | sample 618341 | NCBI WGS metagenome assembly LFRM01 (sample SAMN03654438, study PRJNA283298) | anaerobic digester metagenome | isolation source: pool of bioreactors CSTR01a, CSTR02a, and CSTR03a thermophilic anaerobic... | place: Denmark: Kgs. Lyngby | collected 2014-05-21 | reverse complement strand
TTGGTCAAGAGATGATGTCTTGAAAGTAGCTGAGATGACAGGTGTAACCTTTGAATTCGAAGGAGAGGGCTATGTTGTCCATCAAGAGTTGAGTGAAGGCTCACTTCTGAATCCGGAAGATTCCGTGAAAATTATTTTAGAATAACAAGCGCTAAGCTTTCATGCTTACAACAACTATATGAATTAGAGGAGGAATCGGTATGCAAGGAACCGAAATGTTGCTGCCGTTAGCATTTAGTTTTGCTTTAACAGTCAGCATCATGCCTATCTTTATTGGCTACTTTAAAATGCGTCGGTATGGACAAACAACGCGAGAGGAAGGACCGCTTTGGCATGAAGTAAAAAGTGGAACGCCAACAATGGGCGGACTAGTGTTTGTCGTTTCAGCAGCGTTAATCACGATTGGAATCGCAGCCTGGAAAGAAGTCTTAAACTACACAACACTCACATTACTTTTTACGCTCCTATTTTTTGCTTTGATTGGATTCTTAGATGATTTTATTATCATTTTCAAAAAACAAAACGAAGGATTGAAATCTAAACAGAAATTTATTGCCCAACTTGTTGGATCAGCAATCTTTGTTCTTTTATTTTCAATTAGTGGGGCAGAACCATTAATTACGTTACCAATCTTCGGTGCAGTCGATAATTGGATTGTATTTGCACTGTTTGCGATAATCTGGATTACGGGCTTTTCAAACGCTGTGAATCTAACAGATGGTTTGGATGGACTTGTAGCGGGGACTGCATCGATTGCGTATGGTGCGTATGCCTATATCGCCTATATCCAAGGTCAAACGGAAGTATTGTTGTTCTGTCTAACTATAATCGGCGGATTAATTGGTTTCTTTATTTATAATAAAAAACCAGCCAAAATTTTTATGGGGGATGTGGGGTCGTTAGCTCTTGGAGCCAGTCTGGCAGTAGTCGCTTTAATGCTGCGTCTGGAGTGGAGCTTGTTAATTATTGGGTTGGTGTTCGTGATTGAAACGGCCAGCGTGATTCTTCAAGTTTCTTCGTTCAAATTGCGTGGCAAACGTATTTTCAAGATGAGCCCTATTCATCATCACTTCGAAATGAGTGGATGGAGTGAATGGCGTGTCGTTATCACATTCTGGTTGGTCGGGTTAGTTGCAGCAATTATTGGCCTGATGTTATTTGTTTAACGGAGGAAAACACATGGTAAAACATACACGTTACGAAAATAAAAAAGTACTCGTTCTCGGTTTGGCTCTCAGCGGGTTTCATGCGGCAAAATTGTTGCATGAACTCGGAGCAATGGTAACTGTGAATGATTCTAAAGAATTAGCGGATAATCCGGATGCACAGGAATTAATTGCATCCGGTATTCGTGTTATATCAGGGTATCACCCGGTAGATTTATTGGATGAGTCGTTTGCTTATATTATTAAGAACCCGGGAATTCCTTATTCAAATGAAATGGTTCAACGTGCATTAGCACTGAATATCCCTATTTTTACTGAAGTGGAACTGGCTTATGAAATAATGGCAGCATCACTTATCGCGATTACCGGCTCAAATGGAAAAACGACGACAACGACGATGGTTCATGAAATCTTAAAACGAAACCGAAAAAAAGGCGTTGCGCACAAAGCCGGAAATATCGGTATTCCAGCATCAACGATAGCCAAAGAAGCACCGGCTGAGGATGATATCATCATGGAACTTTCTAGCTTCCAACTGATGGGTATTGATACGTACCATCCTGAGATTGCAGTTATTACGAATATTGGTTCTTCACATTTGGATTACCATGGGACAAGAGAAGCGTATGTCGAAGCAAAATGGCGTATTACAATGAACCAAACAGCCGAAGATTACCTTGTCTTAAACTGGGATCAAGAAGAATTGCGCGAACTATCAAAAACAGCTGCTGCGCAGATTGTTCCCTTCTCACGAATTGAGGTAGTCGAACAAGGTGCGTATGTCTTAGAAGAATGGCTGTACTTCAAAGGTGAGAAGATCATGCCAGTGGATGCAATAGGTGTTCCGGGCAGTCACAACGTTGAAAATGCTCTGGCAGCTATTGCAGTGGCAAAGTTAAAAGGGGCAGACAACGAATCAATTACCGAAGCGTTGCGTGCATTTGGCGGCGTCAAACATCGGATTCAGTATGTAACAGAAGTTGCGGGTCGTGTCTTCTATAACGATTCAAAATCAACCAATATTACAGCTGCTCAAACAGCCCTTAATAGTTTCCCGGATAAATCTATTGTTTATTTGGCAGGTGGATTGGATCGTGGGAATTCATTTGATGAATTAATCCCTGCGATGAAAAATGTTCACACTATTATCGTTTTTGGTGAAACGAAAGAGCGCTTGAGCGATGCTGCCGAGAAGGCAGGCATTCCTACAATAATCGAAACAGAAACAATCACTACAGCAGTTCCGTTGGCACTGGATAACAGCCAAGAGGGCGACGTTATTCTGTTGTCACCAGCGTGTGCAAGCTGGGATCAATACAAAAACTTTGAAATTCGCGGGGACGCATTTATTGATGCCGTCCATGCATTGAAACATGAACAAGAGGAGGGATGACGTGAAAATATTACTATCTGGCGGCGGTACCGGTGGCCATATTTACCCGGCCCTGGCATTAATGCGCCGTATTAAAACCGTTCATCCGGATGCGGAATTTCTGTACGTAGGAACGGAACGTGGGTTGGAAAGCACGATTGTTCCCAAAGCAGGGGTTCCTTTTCGCTCAGTCGATATTCAAGGACTGAAACGTTCATTATCGCTTGATAATTTAAAAACAGTCTACTTGATGTTAACGAGCGTCCAAAAATCAAAAAAAATTGTAAAAGAATTTAATCCTGATGTTGTCATCGGGACAGGTGGCTATGTCTGTGCACCGGTTTTATATGCAGCTTCACGCTTAAATATTCCTACCGTTATTCATGAGCAAAATTCTGTCGCAGGCGTAACCAATAAATTTCTGGCTCGCTTTGTAGACCGTATTGCAATTTGTTTCGAAGATGTACGTCAAGACTTCGGCAAATATGGAAATAAAGTGGTCTACACGGGTAACCCGCGTGCACAGGAAGTAGTCGATATTACGGAGACAGCGAACTTGACCGATTATGGTCTATCAAATGATTTACCGACTGCCCTTGTTTTTGGTGGTAGTCGTGGTGCTGAGAAAATTAATCAATCGCTGGTAGAAGCAGCCGCTCGTTTTGCTGGTGAAAATATGCAGGCTATTTTGATTACTGGTGAGAGACATTTCGAAAAAGTTGAAAAACAAATTTCGAGTTTGGTACCCGGCATTTCAAATGTAAAGGTTCTGCCTTATACCGATAACATGCCGGCACTTTTTCGTAAAGTTGAACTTGTTGTCTGTCGCAGTGGTGCGACAACGTTGACAGAATTAACAGCGCTGGGGATTCCAAGTGTTTTAATTCCAAGTCCCTATGTGACAGCGAATCATCAACTGCGAAACGCAGAAAGTTTGGCTAATAATGGTGCAGCTATGATTATTGAAGAAGCGGATTTGAATGGCACACGTTTATATGACACCATTGAACTATTGTTGACGAATAAAGAAAAACGCGAAAAGATGTCTGTACGTGCGATTGAATTGGGCGTTCCGGACGCGAGTGACCGCCTCTTTGCAGTCATGCAAGAAATCATGTAATCTCAGTCGGAGGTGAGCGCACAATGAGATGGTTTGGCTCCTGGAAAGAAAAAATGAATAAGCAAGCACAGCCAAGTAAAAAGAATTATTCTGTTTTGTACTTGGTATTCACAGTCGGTTTGATGATAACGGGATTTCTCATTTCGCCATATGGCAAAGTTGGAGAACTATTTGTAGAAGGAGATTCAACCATTCCGGATCAACTCGTTTTAGATGCTTCGAAGATTACATCAAAACAGACCGTTATTGGTACGTTAGCGAGTGAAAAAGCAATTGAAGCACAAATAATGGCCTCTTTGCCACAAGTTAAGGCTGTTACTGTCAAGCGTACCGGTTTAAATGATATCATTATTAAGGTAGCAGACTACCAAACACTCGCTTATTTGAGTGAAAACAACCGTTATCAGAGTATTCTGGAGAACGGAATGATTCTGAATGAATCATTAAAATTTCCAATGGGGAATAAACCATTGCTGACTAAGTTTGAACAAGGTCCGCTTTTGAATGAGTTTATCAGCGGTTTCAAAGATATGAGTAAAGATATTCATGATACGATTTCAGAGATTCAGTATATGGGTACAAAAACAAACCCTTATAAAATCTCGATTTATATGAATGATGGGAATCAAGTGATTGCCAATATCACTGACTTTTCTAACAAGTTAGCTTATTACCCTGATATCATACAAAAGTTGAAGGGAAAAAAAGGGATAATCGACATGGAGGTCGGCGTGTTTTTCACTCCGTTTAACAGTGTGACTGAGAAAGAAATTGATATAGAAACACAAACGGAAGAATAAACAAAAAAATCCTTTGATTAATTGTTAAAAAACTTAAAAACAGTGCGTGGTTATGCTAAAATAGATAAGGTATAAACATTTTTAGTAATTAGCAAAATAAAAACGAAGCAACATTGAACCATCAATATCACAAAGGTTATTTTTGTTTTATGCATGCATTAGTAAAATGGAGGTTTCAATAAAATGAAGAAACAAGGTTCATTTGTCAGCCTAGATATTGGAACCACTTCAATAAAAGTCGTTGTAGCGGAATATTATAACAATCAATTGAACGTTATTGGAGTAGGGAATGAAGTATCAAAAGGGCTCAATCGTGGTGTGATTGTCGATATTGACGAAACAGTCGCATCTATCAAAAAAGCAGTTGAACAAGCAGAAAAAAAATCTGGAACTAAAATTCAACAAGTAGTAGTAGGAATTCCTGGAAATCAAATCAGCATCGAGCCGTGCCATGGCATGTATGCCGTAGCGAGTGAAAACAAGGAAATTACAGACCGTGATGTTCAAAATGTTTTTGAAGCAGCACGTGTTCGGTCTTTACCGCCTGAACGTGAAATTATTTCTGTTATTCCAGAAGAATTCATCGTCGATGGCTTTGACGGTATCCGTGATCCACGTGGTATGATTGGTGTCCGTTTAGAATTATACGCAAGTATGATTACGGGACCAAAAACAATTATCCACAACATCAAGCGTTGTGTGGAACGTGCGGGCTTGGTTATCCAAGACATGGTTGTCCAACCCATAGCTGTTTCAAGCATTGCGATGAACCGTGGTGAGCGTGATTTTGGAACGATTTTAATTGACATGGGTGGCGGTCAAACGACGGCATCTGTGATGCATGATAACCAATTGAAATTCGTGTATGTCGATCCAGAAGGCGGCAGCCTGGTCACAAAAGATATCTCCATTATCTTAAATACAACGATGGAAAATGCTGAGTACATTAAACGTGAATACGGCTATGCAATTCCTGAAGATGCTTCCGATGATGAATTTTTCCCAGTACCTGTTATTGGCAAAGAAGAGCCGGTTAAGGTTGATGAAAAATATTTATCTGAGATAATTGAAGCACGTGTTGTACAAATCTTTAACACAATCAAAAAAGCATTAGATCAAGTTGAAGCGCGTGAACTACCAGGCGGCATTGTCCTAACGGGTGGTGGATCCGCAATACCTGGCGTTTTGGAACTCGCAGAAGAAATCTTTGAAGTGAATGTGAAGCATTATGTTCCTGAAGAGATGGGGATGCGTAATCCGATTTTTGCAACAAGCTTGGGACTAATCACGTACATGGGCGAGCAAGATGAAATCAATCTGGTTGCGAAAAAGAAAGCAGGGAAACCTGTTCAGGAAGCAGCGAAAGTTGTCCCAATGCAACATAAACAACAAAAGCCTGTTCAAGTACAACAAGAGCAGACACACATGCAACAACCAGAAGAAATGGCTGAGAACCATAAGCCATCATTTATCGAACAAGCTAAACAATTCATACAATCTATCTTTGAATAATAGAGACAAGTAGGAGGAAAAGTAATGGAATTGGAATTCGACTCAATCATGAGTAGTGGAGCAAAAGTTAAAGTAATTGGTGTCGGTGGTGCCGGTGGGAACGCCGTTAACCGTATGATCGAAGAAGACGTTAAAGGCGTAGAATTTATCGTAGCAAATACAGATACACAAGCATTAAACGCTTCAAGAGCAGAAGTAAAAATTCAATTAGGACCTAAGCTAACAAAAGGACTAGGTGCTGGTTCAATTCCTGATATGGGACGCAAAGCTGCAGAAGAAAGTGAAGCACAATTAGCTGAAGCATTATCCGGAGCAGACATGATTTTCGTTACATGCGGAATGGGTGGCGGTACTGGTACTGGTGCAGCACCAATCGTTGCAAAAATTGCTAAAGAACAAGGTGCGTTAACAGTCGGCGTTGTAACACGTCCATTTAGCTTTGAAGGACCTAAGAGAGGTCGTCACGCTGCAGAAGGTATTGCAGAAATGAAACAAAATGTAGACACATTGGTTATTATTTCAAACAACCGTCTACTTGAAATTGTTGACAAGAAAACACCGATGTTGGAAGCGTTCCGTGAAGCTGACAACGTATTGCGTCAAGGTGTACAAGGTATTTCTGATCTCATTACAGCTCCAGGATATGTAAACTTAGACTTCGCAGACGTAAATACTGTTATGAAGGACCAAGGTTCAGCATTGATGGGTATCGGGGTTGCTTCTGGTGAGAACCGTACAGCTGAAGCGACTAAGAAAGCTATTTCTTCTCCATTGTTGGAAGTTTCTATCGATGGCGCAGAACAAATCCTATTGAACATCACAGGTGGTTCAGACTTAACATTGTTCGAAGCACAAGATGCATCTGATATTGTTGCACAAGCTTCTACAAGTGAAGTGAACATTATCTTCGGTACATCTATTAACGAAGATTTAGGCGACGAAGTAATCGTTACTGTTATTGCAACAGGTATCGATAACGACCGTAAAAAAGAAGAAAAAAAAGCTGCTAACCGTGGCGGAAGCCCCTTTCGTGGACGCAAAGAAGTAGCGCCACAACAAGCGCCTCAAATCGAAAGAGAAGAGCGCCAAGCAGCACCTGAAAAAGAAGTAGAACCAGAGAAAGATTTGTTTGGTGATTGGGACATTCGTCGTGAATCCAGCGTTCGTGACACGAATGTACAACCAACAAATGAGAACTATCCACGTTACCAACAAACGACTGAAGAAGAGTCCGGTGATGATGAATTAGAAACGCCACCATTCTTCCGTAAAAGACGTAGATAATCATGACTATTCTTTCAAATTGTCGTGAGATAGCTGCGACTATTGAAATGGAACTGAACGCCGTAAACCGTAACCGTGACGCAGTAACTTGCGTTGCGGTTACAAAATTACGGTCGCTGGAAGAAACAGAAGTTCTTTACGAACAAGGTTTGAATCATTTTGGCGAGAACCGAGTTGAAGGCTTAATTGAAAAGCAAGCGCATTTCAAGCAAACAGACATTAAATGGCACTTTATCGGTTCCTTACAGACCCGAAAAGTGAAAGATGTGATTAACCGAATTGATTATTTCCACGCGTTGGATCGTGAATCCTTGGCAAAAGAAATAAACAAACGCGCCGAAAAACAAATGGCCTGTTTCGTACAGGTAAATGTCGCAGGCGAAGCATCGAAACATGGTCTGTCACCTGAAGAACTGCAAGATTTTATTACGCTGTTAGAAGCTTATCCACAGATTCAAGTGGTTGGTTTAATGACAATGGCACCCATTGATGCAGACGACGAAACGTTGCATCGCATTTTTTATCAATTGAAAAAATTACAAGAAGCAGTAGCGGAGAGAAATCTACCCTATGCTCCGTGTACTGAAACGAGCATGGGTATGAGCCGTGACTATCCGATTGCTATCCAAGAAGGGGCAACGTTTGTCCGTATTGGCTCATCTTTTTTTGAAGAGACTGAATAACGATAAAGTGAGGAAGTACGATGAGTATCAAAGATAGTTTTCGAAACTTTTTTGGATTAGATGACGAAATAGAGCCGGTTGACGACTATTCTCCTTCTAATGAATATGAATCCGAAGCCACTCACAGACCAATGATCCAACCGAGAGGTAAAGTTATCCCAATGGGGAAACGCCAAGCCAATCAGAAATCAAGTATTCACATTATAGAACCGCGTGTTTACTCAGAATCTGAGCGGATAGTGGATTATTTACTTAATAATGAGTCTGTTCTTCTGAATTTCCAGCGAATGGAACATGATCAAGCGGTCAAAGTCATTGACTTTGTCGCAGGCTCAGTCTATGCCATCAGTGGTGACATTAAGCAAGTAGGCGAAGGTATCTTCCTTTGTACGCCACACGATGTCGAAATCGCTAAAATGGAAACAGAAGAACCACGCGATAATTATTACTACTAATCTGACACCATGCAAAAAACATGGTAAGAAAGGAGTCACGAATGGCACGAATATTAATATGGTTGTTGGATGTGGTTCCAACTGTTATTAACGCTTATTCGACTTTACTCGTTATCTATGCGTTGCTAACATGGTTGCCAAATGCACAAACCTCCAGATTCGGGCAATTCGTTGCGCGACTGGTCGAACCTTATTTAAACGTTTTTCGTCGTATTATCCCTTCAGTAGGAATGGTTAGTTTTAGTGTTTTATTTGCAATATTATTTCTACGTTTAGTGGAGTACGGCGCACAGGCAATTCTTATATTTCTTCTTCGCTTAGTCCTATAGTCAGGAATGGAGGGGAGCACGATGGAGCAAGTGTACCAACATTTTCGTAAAGAAGAACAACCGTTTATTGATATGGTCGAATCTTGGGTCGTACAGGTGCAGCAACAATATGCACCGTACCTCACCGACTTTCTTGATCCGCGGCAACAATACATCATTGAGATGGTAATCGGTAAAAGAGGCGAAGTTCGCACACAGTTTTATGGTGGTTATGAAGCTGCCGAGAGAAAGCGTGCCTTGATTTATCCGGATTATTTCCAACCCAAGTTGGAAGACTTCGAACTGCTTTTGATCGAAGTGAATTATCCCGAAAAGTTTACAACCTTGTCTCATGGACAAATACTAGGTACCTTAGTGGGATCTGGTCTGCGCCGTGAGATGTTTGGTGATATTATGTCGGATGGAGTGCGTTGGCAGTTTTATGTATCTGAGTCAGTGCGGGACTATGTATTGTCTCAAGTGACAAAGGTAGGTAAGACAACCGTTCGCTTAGAACAAAAAGAATATACAGATTTACTGGTTCCAACTGATGATTGGGCCGTTGAACATGATACAGTCAGCTCGCTTCGCATAGATACCTTAATTTCTTCTGTCTACAATATTTCGCGTCAACGCGCAAAAGAACTTGTTTCAGGAGGAAAGGTCAAACTGAACTGGGCAACCTATGACCGTCCCGACTTTGAATTGGGTCTGCGGGACATTCTCTCAATAAGAGGGTATGGACGTATCCAACTTAGAGAAATTGAAGGAAAATCAAAAAAAGATAAATGGCGCATTGAAATAGGCGTCCTTCGTAAATGAACAAAGTTGAGAGGAATGGTAGAGACATGGCAATAACACCGTTAGATATCCAACACAAAGAATTTGATGCAAAAATGAGAGGCTATGACAAAGAACAAGTCGATGACTTTCTGGATCAGGTAAAACATGAATTTGAGTTGTTACTGAAAGATCAAAAAGATGCAGAAAAAAATCTTAAGTTCGCCGAAGAGAAATTACAACATTTTGAGACACTTCAAGATGCTCTTAATAAATCTATTGTCGTTGCACAGGATGCAGCCGATCGTTTGAAAGAAAATGCACGTAAAGAAGCTGAAATAATTTTATTTGAAGCTGAAAAAAGTGCAGATAAATTATTGAAAGAAGCCGCTGAAAAAGCAGCTGACATTAATCGCGAAACAGCAAATGTTCGTCGTGAAAGTCGTAACTTCAGACAAAAACTACAATTGATGGTTGAAACGCAAATGAATTTAATCAATAATGAAGAATGGGATATCTTGTTGAACACAACACCTGAAAAAGATATTCATACACCGACATTGGATGAAGTATTGATGAATCGCACTCATAAAGTTGATGATTTGGCGAAAGCATCCAATTTTGATACAGAAGTTACCGAAGACGAAGATGAAGGACAAGTAGAAGCTATTGATATTTCTACAGAAACAAAGTAGAATACATGAGTAATTAATGATTGGAACAACCGGAATTTATATACTTATAGCGAGTTGACGAACGGTGCAAGGTCAACAGTCTCTGTAAATAAAGGATCATCCATGAAATATTTTGCTGAACAATGTAGTAAGCAAAGTCGCTTAAACAGCGTTAACCGTTTCCGAGAGAAAGCTTATTTAATGCTTTAAAATTGGGTGGTACCACGAAGACTTCGTCCCTATACCAGGGAGGAGTCTTTTTATTTTCCCGAAAAAAATAAATTAATGGAGGAATACAATTCATGAAAATGAAAGAAACCCTGCTTTTAGGAAAAACTGCTTTTCCTATGAAAGCAAACTTGCCAGTCCGTGAACTAGAACGCGAAAAAGAGTGGGAAGAAAACCGCGTTTATGAGAAACGTCAAGAGAAGAATGCTGGCAAACCAACGTTTGTCTTACACGATGGCCCGCCATATGCAAACGGTGCAGTCCACATGGGACATGCCTTGAACAAAATCAGTAAAGACATTATCGTACGTTCAAAATCAATGGCAGGCTTCAGAGCGCCGTACGTACCCGGTTGGGATACGCATGGTTTGCCAATCGAACAAGCTTTGACTAACTCAGGTGTAAACCGTAAAGAAATGAGTTTAGCTGAGTTCCGTAAGATGTGTGAAGATTACGCATGGCAACAAATTGACGGCCAACGTATCGTATTCAAACGCTTGGGAATCGCCGGCGATTGGGATGAGCCTTATGTAACGATGACTCCGGAATACGAAGAAGCAGAAATCCGTGTATTCGGTAAAATGGCTGAAAAAGGCTATATTTACAAAGGCTTGAAACCTATTTACTGGTCACCATCGAGTGAATCATCATTAGCTGAAGCAGAAATTGAATATAAAGATGTGAAATCTGCATCTATTTATGTTTCTTTCCCAGTTAAAGATGGTAAAGGTTTGTTGGAGTCAGATACATCATTTGTAATCTGGACAACAACACCATGGACATTGCCTGCTAACTTGGGTATTTCTGTCCATCCTGATTTCAAATATGTGCAAGTTGAAGCAGACGGTAAAAAATTCGTTGTGGCTGAAGGATTGCTTGAAACAGTAACCAATGAAATTGGTTGGGAGTCTGTTTCAGTATTGAAAGAGTTGGGCGGCTACGAATTAGACCGCATGACAGCACAACATCCGTTCTACGACCGCGAATCACTCGTAATGACCGGAGATCACGTAACATTGGAAGCTGGTACAGGACTTGTGCATACGGCTCCAGGACACGGGGATGACGACTACATTATTGGTCGTAAATACGGTTTAGACGTTCTTTCTCCAGTTGACGACCGTGGATGCTTCACAAATGAAGCACCTGGTTTTGAAGGTATCTTCTACGATAAAGCAAACAAATTGATTACAGAATTGTTGGAAGAAAAAGGGCACTTATTGAAATTAGACTTCTTCACGCACAGCTACCCGCATGACTGGCGTACGAAAAAACCGGTTATCTTCCGGGCAACACCACAATGGTTTGCATCAATCGATAAATTCCGTCAAGATATCTTGGACGAAATCGAGAATGTGAATTGGATTCACCCATCCGGTAAAGTACGTATTCACAACATGATCCGCGACCGTGGTGACTGGGTTATTTCCCGTCAACGTGTATGGGGTGTTCCGCTGCCAATTTTCTACGCAGAAAATAACGAACCAATTATCACACCAGAAACAATTGATCATGTAGCGAAATTAATCGGCGAAAATGGTTCAAATGTTTGGTTTGAACGTGAAGCGAAGGATTTACTACCAGAAGGCTTTACGCATGAAGGTAGCCCGAACGGTTTATTTACAAAAGAAACAGATATCATGGACGTTTGGTTTGACTCTGGTTCTTCACATGAAGCAGTCTTGCGTAAGCGCGATGATTTAACTTTCCCAGCAGATATGTACTTGGAAGGATCCGACCAATACCGTGGTTGGTTCAACTCAAGTTTGACAACAAGTGTGGCTATCAACGAAGTTGCGCCATATAAGAATGTCCTTTCCCAAGGGTTCGTCTTGGACGGCGAAGGCCGCAAAATGAGTAAATCAATCGGTAATACTGTTCTTCCTGAGAAAGTAATTAAGAACATGGGTGCTGACATTATCCGTCTATGGGTATCTTCTGTTGACTACGAATCAGATGTTCGTATCAGTGATGATATCTTGAAACAAGTATCTGAAACATACCGTAAAATCCGTAACACCATGCGTTTCTTGGTCGCAAATACAGAAGACTTCAATCCTTCAGAGCACCGCGTTGCTTATGAAGAATTGCGCTCTGTCGATAAGTATATTGTTATCCGCTTGAACGAAGTAATTGAAACTTGTTTGGCTGCTTATAAAGAGTATAAATTCTCTACAATCTATCAAACAATCATGAACTTCTGTACATTGGAACTTTCTGCTTTCTATTTGAACTTCGCTAAAGACGTTGTTTATATCGAAAGTGAAAATGACAAAGTACGTCGTTCAATGCAAACAGTATTCTACGATGCGCTTGCGAGCATTACGCGTCTCTTGACACCAATCGTTCCACATACAACTGAAGAAATTTGGGAGTATTTGAAAGAGGAAGAGGAGTACGCACAATTAGCAGACTTCCCAGAAGCAGTTACTGTTTCTGATAAAGCTGAAGTATTAGCTGTTTGGGAGAAATTCATGGATGTCCGTGATGACATCTTGAAATCACTTGAAGAAGCACGTAACGAAAAAACAATTGGTAAATCATTTGAAGCGCATTTGACACTACATGCCAATGCAGAAACATTTGAATTACTAACAGAAATCAGTAAAGATTCTGATCTCGCACAACTCTTAATTGTATCGCAATTGGATGTTGTTCAAGCAGATCAAGCTGAAGCAATTCGTGTTGAAGTTGCACATGCAGAAGGCGAAACATGCCAACGTTGTCGTGCAATCAAACCCGAAGTGGGAACAATCGAAGATGCGCCTACACTATGTGAGCGCTGTGCAGACATCGTCCGTACAGAATTCCCAGAAGCATTGGTTCCAGAAACAGAAGCAGAATAAGAAATTTTAAAAGCATCCGCTATTCCTTTAACAAGGGATGGTGGATGCTTTTTTAGTTTAAGTAACCAAAGTCTGCACAAGTTTGCTCAAATTTAAGAAGTTGTGCAGACTATCAAAGATAATTAATGAGCGCGATGATAACGCCCACTCAAACGGCTTTCAAGATTTGAGTTGCCCAATTCCATGAGTCCCAAAATTTTGTGTTTCTCTTGCGAAACGGTTCAGCTTTGGTTAGAGTTAAGCCTATGAATGAGTTTAAGATTATTAGAGGAGGCAGTCATGGATAAGCAGACATTTTTAAATAACTACTATACCGATCGCAAAAATACCCGCTCAGTAAAATGGGATCTGGTAGATAGCAAATTTAAGGGCAATAATCTCTTACCGATGTGGGTGGCAGATATGGACTTCAAGGTTGCGGACGCGATTACAGCTGCATTGGCAGAAAAAATTGCACATGGCGTATATGGTTACAGCTTCACCGGCAGCGACTATTTCGATACAGTTAACGAATGGATGACGAACCACTTTAATTTTCCATTAAAGAAAGCGTGGATTCGTTATACTCCGGGAATTGTTCAGGCACTATACCATCTCTTGCATGCGTTTACTGTAGAAAATGATGCGGTAATAATTTTAACACCGGTTTATTATCCTTTCCACGATGCCGTGAGAGATACGAATCGTCAGCTGATTACGTTGGATCTAGAAAATAACGATTGCCATTTCTCAATTGATTTTAAAGCTTTTGAAAAGAAAATCATTGCGGAACAAGTGAAAATGTATATTCATTGCTCCCCGCATAATCCAGCAGGACGGGTGTGGACAGAAGAAGAGCAACTACGTCTATTTGAAATTTGTGAAAGGCATGATGTTTTAGTTATTTCGGATGAGATTCATCAAGACTTTACCTTTGGCGATTCGAAGCATATTCCGAGTGCGACTGTTGCGGATGGGCGCTTCCGTAATCGGATTATAACTGCAAATTCGGCTTCTAAATCGTTTAACCTAGCTGCATTGACGCACGCACATATTATCATTACGGATGAAGTCTTACGAAAACAGTATGATGACTATGCCCGCACGGCTATTAGAAGTGAAGCGAACGTGATGGGTGTGATTGCGACTGAGGCAGCTTACCGGGGTGGGCAAGAGTGGTTGGAGGCTCTAAAGGGCGTCATTTTAGACAACTATAACGATGCTGTAATGGCTTTAAAAAAAGCACTTCCGGAGATTAAGGTCGCACCCTTGCAAGGCACCTATTTAATGTTCGTGGATTTAAACCCTGTTTTGAAGGGGATGAACACGACGGAATTTATGCAAGAAAAATGCGGCGTGGCGATTGATTACGGCGAATGGTTCGGAACGAGTTATCATGGGTATATCCGGATAAACCTTGCTACTAAGCCTGAATTCGTTGAACAAACGATTGAAGCCATTATCCGAGAAGCCAGATTACTATAAAAAAGATATTAAGTAAAAAGCATAAGCAACACTTCTGAAAGCGTTTGTAAAATAGGACTTGCATTTATATGTAAACTTTATTATACTTAACTAAGTAATTTGCAATTATAAAGTTAAGTTATCTTTTTAATTATAGACATTAAGTAAGTATAATTTTTAATTTATAAGAACGGATTACCAGAATATATTTTTTGGAGGTACTGCAAGATGGAACAAGGTAAAGTAAAATGGTTTAACAGTGAAAAAGGTTTTGGATTTATCGAAATCGATGGTGGAGAAGACGTATTCGTACACTTTTCAGCAATCCAAGGAGACGGATTCAAGTCTCTAGAAGAAGGTCAAGAAGTTGAATTCGACATCGTTGAAGGAAACCGTGGACCTCAAGCAGCTAACGTTACAAAACTGTAATCGTTAGTCGGCTTTAATCCAACTACTCAAACAGGCTCGGACAAATGTCCAAGCCTGTTTTTCTGTCTATAAAAATAATAGGCCGGGATTTCTCCCGACCTTTGTTATATGAGTGTGAAGCACTCTTAAATGATTACTTAGCGTGAACGTGTGTTACGTAATACGAGGGACACGATGAAGATTAAAACAACTGCACCAATCAAAGCTGGAACAATGTAGAATCCACCAATATTAGGACCCCACTCACCAATTAGAGAAGTACCTAACCAGGAGCCTAAGAATCCGGCGATAATGTTACCGATAATACCACCTGGGACATCTTTCCCCATGATTGCACCTGCGATTGCTCCTAGAACACCACCAACAATAAGAGACCAAATTAAGCCCATCTTTATTCCTCCTTCAAAAAATAATATGTATATAGCTCTTGTTTCCTGCTATGTTCATAGTATAAAGGAAAGTTTTCCAGAAACAAAACGATAACCCCTGTCCATAAAGGAAACAGGGGTTAAAAGTTAGTTGTAGAGCTTTGATTCTTCCTTTTGTAGTTCCAGTAATTGCGTACGCAGTTCGCCTTCCATCGCAGATAATTCACGTTCTGCTTCATGGCGTTTCGTACGACCTTCTTGTTGAATCTTAAGTGTTTCTTGTAACGTTTCTACAAGATCTTGTTGTGTTTTCTCTAATGTTTCGATATCAATCACACCACGTTCATTCTCGCGTGCCGTTTCAATTGCTGAGATCTTTAACATCTCAGAATTTTTCAGCATCAAATCGTTCGTAGTTTGGGAAACTTGACGTTGTGCCGTAACCGCATCTTTTTGACGCAGAAGGGTCATGGCAATCGCCACTTGGTTTTTCCATAATGGAATGGCAGTATGAATGGATGCTTGAATCTTCTCAGCTAAAGCTTGGTTGGTATTTTGAATCAAACGAATTTGCGGTGCTTGTTGAATGGTCATTTGGCGTGTTAAACGCAAATCATGGGTTCTCTTTTCCAAACGGTCCATAAATTGGTTCAAGTCGTTAACCGTTTGTACATCCATTTGACTCTGTGTTTTTTCTGCAGCAGCGATGGCTTCGGGAATGATTGTCATTTTGAGTTCGTCTAGCTTCACTTCACCCGCAGCAATGTAAATATTCAAAGCGTTGAAATAATCTTCATTCTTTTTATAGAGTTGTTCCAACATGATGTTGTCGTTCAATAAACCATTTTTTTCGCGATCCAGTTTAAGGGCAATTTTATCAATCTGTGCACCAATCTGTTGGTACTTCGCTGTCATTTCATAAACACTTTGTTTCACTTTTCCAAACATCTTTCTGAAAATGTTATTATCTTCAGCGCGCAAGTCGGAAGGGCTGGTTTCGTTTAACTTAAACATTAACTCATTCAATGAATCGCCAAGTTCGCCTGTATCTTGATTTTGAACGTGATCAAGCATCGAATTTGAAAAGTCGCCTAATTGCTTTTGTGCCGCTGCACCATAGCTGATAATGGCAGACATATTCTTCTCATCAATCTGAGAAGCCAAGGCACGTGCTTGGACTTGTCGTTCTTCAGGAAGACGGGAAATCAGTTGATTGTTCTGAACAGTATCAGCTAGCTCACCTTTGTCAGGTTGCGTCGTAGTTGCATTAGCGAAAGGATCCGCAAAGGGATTGGCTAATAAGTCATCAAGTTCCTTGTTTACATCAGTTGCTTTTTCGTTATCCAAATAAAATACCCCCTATATCTCTGTATCTGAATGATTTGTTTCATTATCGCGTGATGCAGCATGTTTAGCAAGTTCTATCTCGAGCTCCATATTGGCAATATCATTTTCCATAAAATCGCTATATGAAACGTTGATTTTTTGACATAACAGGTCAATTGCTTTCGCGCTACTTTCAAGCGATTGATACGTTTCTCTTGTCTTCGTCACATGGCTGTCGATTTCTAAATAATTATCCGTTAATTCTTTCAAGTTTGGTAACTGAGTATATAGAAAATGACTGACTTCATGCAGACGTTGTGGCTGCTCAACAATATGTTTAAAGAAATCTTTTAAAATTGGTAGCGTGTTGTTGCGGGTCGTGATTGCTTGCAACTTCGTACGACTGCCGACATTGTGCTCGATTTCTTCTATATGTGTACGTGCCGCGTGCATGGTGTTACGGAATAAATTCATCTCGTCTTTCGTAAGACCTTGTTCACGGTAGTAAGACTCTTTTTCCGGAGTCACCCGTTCAACCGGCGCAGTAGTGACGCGCTTTTGTTTGTTTTTGTAATGAAATAAAATTGACCCCAGTACAATGGTTAAAACGAGAGAAGTTATTATGTCGTAACCGAGCAGAAAATACATCAGTATTAACGCAACTAAGCAGATAGCGCTTGTAAAGGTGAATTTCAAGATATGTATTATTTTCTTAAGCATTATTTTATCCTCCTCTTACACTTGTCATTTCCTCTATCATTATTTTATCACAATTACGGAGAAACCACCTATCGGTCAAAAGGATGATTTTTAATAAACCTGAGACTGAAATCACTTGGATGTTATTGTAATCTGTTAAAGAGATAGGTATCATGATGAGAGAAGATTGAGGAGAGGGGATAGTGCGATGCAATTTGAAGAGAAAACATTGACTAAAGAAGTAATATTCCTGTCTCTTATACACATCT
>LFRM01230395.1_pt1 | contig 17775 bp, 16 predicted proteins | sample 618341 | NCBI WGS metagenome assembly LFRM01 (sample SAMN03654438, study PRJNA283298) | anaerobic digester metagenome | isolation source: pool of bioreactors CSTR01a, CSTR02a, and CSTR03a thermophilic anaerobic... | place: Denmark: Kgs. Lyngby | collected 2014-05-21 | reverse complement strand
TTGACCTTAAAAGCTATACCGGCATCAGTAAGAATGACAATGGCTCCGAGCTCGTAGTATAGGTATTCTCCTTTAATAAATCTAATCATAGTTTTCTCTTTCTGCCATCGGAATGATGTGCATGACAAACTGCAGCAGCAATCGCATCAGCTGTATCATCAGGCTTAGGAGTTTCCTGTAACCCCAGGATGATTTTTACCATGGTTTGAACCTGTTTCTTATCCGCTCTGCCGTACCCGGTGAGTGCGGATTTTATTTGGAGAGGAGTATATTCAGAAATCTTTACACCGTTCTGTGCACAAGCAAGGATAGCCATTCCTCTTGCTTGGCCTACCATCATTGCTGTTGACGCATTGGTGTTATAGAAAAGCTCCTCTATTGAGGCCTCCTCAGGGTGATATGTAATGATGATTTCAGTCAATTCTTCATGTAATTTGAGCAACCTCTCCTCATTCAAGGATTTTGCTTCCGTTGTAATTGAACCATAAGTAATAGGAATAAATTTATTACCTATATAATCAAGCACAGCATATCCCATTATTGCATATCCCGGGTCAATTCCTAGAATTCTCATATTATCTTCCATTCTTAAATCTAATTGTTTAATTTTACCACTATCAACCTTTCTTGTCTATGTTCGATTTTTGTTCTTTTTTGTGTCAATCATCATATGAATTTTATTCTACATAGAAAGAATATTCTTCTACAATTGAAAGTTTAATTCCCATTTTTATGCATAATAATTCAAGTATATGCTATAATTTGAATGTAAATATGCAGTAAACAAGGAGGTATTTATGAGACTTTCCAGGCAGAACAAAATACTTGAAATCATCAAAGAGAATGAAGTTGAAACCCAAGAACAATTGCTTGATTTGCTTTCAAGGGCAGGATATCCTGTCACTCAAGCCACAATTTCCAGAGATATCAAGGAGCTTCAACTTATAAAAGGACAGACTAAGGACGGAAGATATAAATACATTGTGAGTAACTATGATAATCGCCCTATTTCAGAGCGATTTATTAAAGTGTTTCGAGAGACAACATTGTCCTATCAAATTGCACAAAATCTGATTCTTGTTAAGACACTTTCTGGTTGTTCCGGAGCTGCCGGTGAAGCCATTGACTGCCTTATGCTTGATCATATTGTCGGATCAATTTCTGGAGATAACACTCTTCTTGTAGTAGTTGATAGCGAGAAAAATGTTCCGCTTGTAACTGAAGAGATTGATAAGATACTCAATAATGTCGAATAATGGTGAACTATGCTTAACCGTATAATTATAAACAATTTTGCAACTATAGAACATCTGTCACTTGATTTAGGTGACTCGCTTAATGTGATTACAGGAGAAACAGGGGCAGGTAAATCTGTTCTTGTTACCGCAATCAACACAGCCTTGGGTGGTCGTGCAGATACATCCATGGTGCGTACCGGTACTAATAAATCTTTTATACAGATTGCAGGTGATAAAAACGGAGAAGAGTTTACTATCTCGCGCGAAATTCTGCCAACAGGAAAAAGTATTTCAAAATTGAATGGCGAAATGGTTACTCTTGGCCAACTACGTGATTTTTCTTCCGGATGGGTTGATATTCACGGCCAATATGATAATCAACAGATTCTAAATTCAGATAACCATATTGTTATTATTGACAACTATGCTGGTTCAACACTCTCCTCTAGTATCTACGAACTTCGTAACCTTTATGATGAATATAAAAATGCAAAAAACGAATACGATAATCTTCTTCATACAGAATCTGAAGCGAAGAAACAAAGAGATTTTATAGAATTTGAATACAATCATATTAAATCTCTCTCTCTTATCGTCGGTGAAGAAGATGAGCTTCGCATTCAACTTGATATAATGAAGAACAGGGAAAAAATATTCTCATCTGTAAACACATCATATGACTTACTACATGAATCCGATAATTCGATAATATCTTCTGTAAGTAAGATTTACAATGAGCTTTCCAATGTATCTTCATACAGCGAAAAGCTTTCATTGTTTGCAGATCAGATTAACGACATCTATTATCAACTTGAAGATATATCTGCAAATCTTAGAAGTCTCTATTCGAATCTCTCTTTTTCAGAAGATGAGCTCGATTTTGTTTCTGAAAGACTTTCCTCTATTGAAGAGGCAAAGAGAAAATATAATCTAGATATTGATGGCATTCTCAAATATATGGACGAGCTTGGCAATAAGCTTCAAATGATAGAAAACTTCGAACATGATAAAAATACTCTTGCCAAAATAGTCGATCAAAAATATTCTCTGCTTAAAGCTCAATCTCACAAAGTAAGTGATTTAAGACGCCAAATTGCAAAGAACCTTGAAAAAGCGATGGTATCCGAACTAAAAGATTTAGATTTTTCCAATTCCGATTTCAGTGTTGATTTCAAGACAATGCCGGAAATTGGCCCAATGGGTCAAGATAAAATAGAATTCATGATATCAACAAATCCGGGAGAACCGCTTATGCCTCTCACTAAGATTGCATCCGGCGGTGAAATTTCTAGGATTATGCTTGCATTTAAACATATAATCGGTGATACGGATAATATCGAAACAATGATATTTGATGAGATAGATAACGGAATAAGTGGACGAGCTGCACTTGTTGTAGGTAGCAAACTCAAAGAGATATCATCAAATCGTCAACTTATATGTATAACTCACCTCCCTCAAATTGCAGCATATGGCGATGACAACTATCTTATCACAAAGGATATTTCAGCAGGAAAACCTATTACCGATATTGAGCATTTAGATGAGAAATCTAAGATAAGAATGCTTGCATCCCTTTTCAGTGGTAGCTCTGAGAATGAAACTGCTATTGAGGCTGCCCGCGATCTTATTGAAAAAATAAAACATCAGCATTAAAAGCCGATGTTTTGTATATTTTATTACTGCCTTGTATATAGTCTGAGCTAGCACGAAACCACAAATAACTCAAAGGCAAGATTCTTATCAATATTTCCACTTTTGATGTCTCTATCTATATTATAAAGATGTGTAAGAAGATTTCTGATCTTTTTTTTACTATACAGCATTGCTGACTGATATGCTTTTTTGAATCTGAATTCGTTTATTTCTGTTATCTTTGCCATTTTAGAAATTGAATAGCCTTCTTCAGATAATTCCAGAGCATCATACATTATTTCAAACTGTTTTGTAAGAAGGGCTACAACAGCCATTGCAGAATCTTCTTCCTTAATAATTGTCTCTGCAAGGTCCATTGCTTTATTTTTGTTACCAATCATCAATGCATCAACAAGACTGAATACGAACTTGTCTTCCTCTCCCGTCATCAGATCTTCAATCACTTCGATGTCTATCCTGTCTCCTTGAGAGGTTTTGACAATTTTGAATAGATCAGAAACAAGTTGATTAAGAGAGTAAGTGCTATCCCTATAGAAATACCCTGACAAATCTATAATTTCATCTATTTCCCTTCTTCCGATTACTTTACCTTCTGCTCTTATACGCTTTGTTATAAAAGCTTTGAGTGTTGCCTTATCGAGCTTTGAGAATTCATATACAGAGCACTTTTTCATCAACTTGCGACCGAAGGCTGTTATTTTATCGGTAAATTTGCTTTCAATTACAAAAATTACAATTGCAGAATCTTGTTTTGATGAGACCAACTTTAACCATATTTCTTCGTTATACGCTACATTTCCTGTTATAAGTGGTAGAAAATTCTTAATAATTACAATTCTTTTCTCTGAAAACATAGAATACGTTTCGGTTGATTTAATAATATCCTCAGCTCCACATGTTTCACCATCTAAATGTAATACATCTACTTCTCTGAATTCTTCCGAAACATATTTCTCTACTAAGCTTTTAATTGCCCATTCCATCAGATAATCCTCTGATCCATAGAAAAAAAGAGTTCCGACAATCATATCATTATTAAAATCCTTATCAAAATCTTTGTAGCTCATTTTACCTCATCTTATCTACAATGATGCGATTTCTCACGATGTTCAAGCCAATAGCACCATTAATATCGTTTCTGTATATTTGTATTTTTCTATCTTGGAGTTTTTCAATTATCTCTTTTGAGGGATGTCCATATGCATTATTAAGACCGACTTGAATAACTGCAATGGCAGGATTCACTTCATCGATAAATTCATCACACGAACTCGTATTACTTCCATGATGTGCAATCTTAAGGACATCACATTTAAGCTTATCAGTATTACGATAATATTCTATCATATCCAATTCATCCCTCTCAAGCATATCACCTGTGACCATTATTTTGATATCACCAAAATAAATTATGTATATCATATTATTCTCATTAGGGTCATCTATGGAGATACTTGATAGTTTTGATGAAACAGGCCATATGGGTTCAATATATATATCTTCAGAGATATTAACCTTATCTCCATATTTAATAAAAGTTGTTTTTTCAAAAAGATCCTCATTAATTAATTCTTGTGTTCTCGCTACTTCTATCGCTTTCATATATGAATCGGGCACCATTACTCTTTTAATCGGAAATATTTCTGATAGTTCAAATGCACCTTTATAATGATCGGTATGGAGATGTGTTATTAGTACCATATCTAAATTTGTAACCCCTGCTTTCAATAGATATGGCTTCAGAATATTCTTCCCGACATTATAAAATCTGTTCCCTCCTCCATCAATGAGAATATTTGTCTTTCCTGTATCGATATGTACACAGTCTCCCTGTCCTACCGATACAAAAACTATTTCATCACCTGCAAACACATCAAACAAAGCGATATTTACAGAAATCAGAGGAATTATAAGATAAGATATCACCATTAATATCTCTCGCTTCTTGTCTCGAAGAATCATTATCCTCATCCACTCAGATGAAATAATAAACGTAAGAACATATAAAGATATTAGCAACCCCATGCTTATTCCGCCTATTTCTATTGAAAATTCCCCTCCAAATGTGAGTTTCTTATTAATTTCTATAAGCATTTCAGATATTGCCAATATAGCTTCAATAATGAATTTAGGTACTTTTTTGAACAAGCTTTCAAATGCCAATCCAATCATACAAAGGGGAACAAGAAAAGAAGAAACAAATATAATGGGTATATTTATAAAAATAGAAAGTGGATTAAATCGATTAAAGGTAAAAGCTGTCAGAGGTGCGACTGCAATTTGAACAGCTACTGGAACCGAAACATTATCTCCGACAAAAAAACTAATTGGTTTTGTAAAAAAAGATATACCAAGCAAAGCAATAAAAGACAATTGAAATCCCGTAGCAAATAGCTGATATGGATTATATACAAGTATAATTATCGCTGAAGCACTTACTGATGAAAGTAAATCAAAAGGTCTTCTGACATAAATCGACAACATTCCGCTTACAAGTACTATCACAGCCCTCACAGTCGATGCACTCCATAATGTCATTTCTCCATAAATTATCAGTATAGCAATAACGAATATAGTAACAAGTATCGATTTTCTTCTCCCGGTAATCATCCTTAGAAGTCCGTAGATAAAACTTATATGTAAGCCGCTGACTGCAAGAATATGTCCTGTGGAGTTTAAAGAAAATTCTTCTAATATTTCCTCGTTTATATCTGTTTTGTCGCCAAATAGAACTCCTTTTATAAATCCTTTTGCTTCACTATTTGTATCAAAATTATCGAGATATTTTTCTCTTGTCTCCAAAATCTTCCTTTTATATTTCCAAAATCTTCCTATTTCTTTTTCTGAAATTGAAATATGCTTTGCCGAAAAGATATATTTTATTCCCTTCGATCGAAGATATGTTCTATAGTTAAAACAATTAGGATTATCTGGTCCTGTTGGTTCGTGTAATTCACCGTAACATTTAACTTTTCTTCCAATAATTTTCGAAGGAAGATATTCTTCAAATTCACCATGATACGAAACTCTTATTCTGCCAATACCTGATAGCAAGGTTTCTTTCACTATAAGAATTGTCTTATCATCCTGTGTAGTCACATTTAAGATTATTCCTTCGACTTCGCCTTGAGAAAAAGGATCTATTTTGACATTATTAGAGTACACTGAAGGATTATATTCGATATATCTTCCGGTAAAGATTAGCAAGCCAAGCATCATAAATGTTATAAGTTTTCTCTTCTCTTTCAATTGGCCTATAGAATTATATTTAATTCTATAAATTGCTACAGATATTGCGAGGATTATAATTGGAGACATAAGGTAATTATGATTCTCAAACATCAAATACCCTGACGCAATTCCCGCTGTGAACATTATGCTATATAAAAAAAGTCTTCTTCTAAGCATTACGACCCTCCAATAGAATCGTAACAAAAGACATTCTCGAGCACAGTACAGATTTTTGTGCTTCGAGAATGTCTTTGATTAATAATTATTAGTTGAATTACAGTTTCTAAATTATTATTACTGCTTAGTTATTAGTAATAATTATCGCTTATTAAGTGGTTAGTGCTTAATAGATTTATAATCATTTCTCAATCCTTGTAGCTTATATATTATTCCTTAATTTTTTCAATCGCGTATGTCCTATCCTTTGCATTAAATACTGCCGAACCTGCAACTATTAAGTCTACACCGGCCTCTTTGACAAGATATGCATTCTCAGGATTTATTCCTCCATCCACTTCGATAATATATTGATAATTATCCATTCGTTTTTTATCAACAAAGTATTGGATTTTTGGAATAGAATTTTCCATAAATTTCTGTCCACCAAAACCAGGTTCGACAGACATTACAAGGATAAGATCGATATCGTTCAAGAAATCATCAAGAACTTCAGGCGAAGTTCCCGGTTTGATTGAAACACCGGCTTTTGCTCCCAATTTATGGATTAAAGCTATTGTGGCTGCAAGATCATCGCAAGCTTCATAATGAACAGTAATGAACTCTGTATTTTCTGTAATAAATTCATTAATATATCTTTCCGGTCTTTCAATCATCAGATGAATATCATAAGGGACTTTTGCAATCCTATTCAGGCTCTTCATTACAGCTGGGCCAAAGCTTATATTTGGTACAAGCATCCCATCCATAACATCTATATGCAAATAATCTATATTTCTCGATTGAACATCCGATATATCTTCTCCAAGCCTTGCAAAATCCGCCGATAAGATTGAAGGTGCTATCTTTGCCATTTTTTTACCTCTTCTAACATTAAACAATATGATTCATATCTCGTCTTACTTATTTTACCTTCATTAAGTGCTTTCTTAACAGCACATTCAGGTTCGTTTACATGAATACAGTCTGAATATCTACACTTATGATTCAAATCTCTGAACTCCGGAAAGGCCTCTCTTACTTGAGTTATATCTATCTCAGGCAAATCAAGAGAAGTGAATCCCGGCGTGTCGTATATATTAGTTCCGTCAGAGAGAGAAAAAATCTCTACATGCCTTGTCGTATGCTTTCCTCTCCGTGTTTTACTGCTGATATCTCCGGTTTCTGATAGTAAACCGCCTGTTATATGATTTATAATAGTGGATTTCCCAACTCCCGAAGGCCCTGCTAAAGCGATGTTTTTCCCTCTGATTATTTTCTTCAATCCTTCTATACCTTCTCCTGTTACACCATTAATGGCTACAGAAGGGTAAATATCTTCGTATATCTGTATTTGCTCTCTTAATGCTTCTTCAGAGACGAGGTCACTCTTTGTTATACATATTGCAACATCGATATTTTTGAATTCAGAGGCCACTATAAGCTTGTCAATGACAGGATAATTAACTTGTGGGTTCGCAGTGGCAAAAACTACCACCAGCATCTCAATATTGGATACCGGTGGTCTTGTTAAAAAATTTATTCTTTCTTTAATTTTTGTTACAACAAACTCGTTGTTGTGAAGAGCTTTATATTCAACAATATCTCCAACATAAATCAGTCGCTTATCTCTTTTGAGATTTCCTCTGGCAGTAGCCATGACGACCCTGTCTCCATCCTTTATGAAATAAAAGCCTCCTCTGCCTTCGACCACTCTTCCTATAGGCATAGCTTTATTCTTTAGGGCTTGGCTCCGGACCAGAGCTTACTTCTATATCAATACTTGTACCCATATCAAGCATTGAATTTGCCTGATACTGTTGCCACATTACATAACCTTTTCCTATATCGTCACTCCATTCATATGTAATGTTTCCTACTTTGAAACCGGCAGCTTTAATTGCCTTTTTGGCATCTTCCAAGGATTGTCTTGTAAGCGAAGGAACAGTACCCTTTTCGTTTCCTTTGCCGTCAGATACAACTATATTAATTTCACTTTCTTTATCAAGCTTTGTGCCAGCGACAGGATCTTGCTCAAGGACCTTTCCCGCCTTTTCCGGTGATGTTATCCATTTAACATTACCAAGCTTATAACTATATTCTTTTAGTAAGGCTTCAACGTCATCTTCCTGCATGCCTACAACATTAGGAACCATTCCTTCTTTACTTCCCTTAGAAACATTAACTGTGATAGTGCCTCCCTTGACTGTTTCTGTACCCGGTTCAGGATCTTGTATGCAAATTCTTCCTTCAGGATATTCTGAAGAGTAAACATCTTTACCCTTCTTTATCTTGAAACCTTCTTCTTCTGCAAGCACTTCAGCTTCTTTTATTGTCTTGTCGAGGAAGTCAGGGGCAGCTTTTGTAGGAGAGAACACTCCCTTTTGCCATGCTACAATTAATCCTCCTGCAACAATCAGTAGCATAAGAGCTACACTTATGATGATTTTTTTCTTCTTATTTTTCTTTTTTTCCGGCTTCTTAGGTGCTTCTTCCTCTTCCTCTTCAGCCATAACTTTTTTTCTCTGATTTCTTTTCTCAATAACATCAGATGCTTGAACAAATACCGAATTCCCAACTACCTTAGTCACAAAATCTATATTATCAAGTTCCTCAATGAGCTCATCAGCACTTGAATACCTGTTCGTCTGATATTTATTGGTAGCCTTCATCACAGCTCTTTCAAGAGCGGGAGGTATTCCTTCCACGAGCTCACTCGGTGATGTTATTTCTTCGTTAATATGCTTTAAGGCAACTGTAACAGGATTTTCCCCATCAAAAGGAACTTTACCTGTCAACATTTCATACATTACAATACCTAATGAGTATATGTCCGATCTTTCGTCTACATAATTTCCCCTTGCCTGTTCTGGCGAGAAATAATGAACAGAACCTATAATCTTATTTCCGGTTGAAAGGGTTGCGTCATTAACCGCTCTTGCGATTCCAAAGTCTGCCAGTTTAACAACCCCATCATTTGTTATCATAATATTGTGCGGCTTGACGTCTCTGTGAATAATTTTGTTCTTATGAGCTACTCTGAGTGCAGAAGCAACTTGTTTCGATATATCGATTACCTTTCTATAGTCCATAGGCGCTTCTTCTGTGATGATTTCATTTAATGTACATCCCTCGATAAGCTCCATTATGATGTAGTTAATATTTCCTTCTCTTCCAACATCATATACACCAACTATATTTGGATGAGAAAGCCCCGCTGCTGCCTGTGATTCTCTCTTAAAATTCTCTACAAAAGTGGCATCTTTTGTGAATTCAGGACGCAAAATCTTAACTGCTATAAATCTGTTAAGCAGCTTATCTTTTCCTTTGTAGACGACAGCCATACCGCCATCGCCAATTTTTTCCAACAATTCATATCGTCCAGATAGTAATCTGCTGCTCATAAATTAATCCTCCACCATATTGATGCAAATAACAGAGATATTGTCATGACCGTTATTTTCATTTGCCATAGAGACAAGGTCTTCTGCACAAATAGTCATATCATCAAATCTGCTCATTCTCATCAGGATTGTCTGGTCATCAACTTCATCATACAGACCATCACTGCAAATCAAAATTCTGTCACCTTTTGTAACAGGAACGCTAAAGCAATCAGGTTCATTATTCGCATTAGCACCTATTGCCCTTGTAATAACATTTTTTCTCGCATGCGTCGCTGCTTCAGCTTTGGCTATTGCACCCATCTTAACCAAGTCATTAACATAAGTATGATCCTCAGTAACTTGTTGAATCATACCTTCATGTATCAAATAAAGCCTACTGTCTCCGAGATTTGCAATATACATTGTTCCTTTATTTATATACGCAAAAACCAAAGTTGTAGCCATACCAGCATATTGTGGCTTAACTTCCGACAGTTTTATGATGAACTGATTCACATATTTGATAGCCGCTCTAAAGTACCTAAATATCTCATCTCGGCCTTCCAACCAATCAGGTGGATTATGTCGTATAAACTTTTCCAGTGCATCCAATGCAGACTGACTTGCTATTTCTCCAGATTTATTACCTCCGACTCCATCAGCCAACATAAAAAAATTTAAGTCAGGAAGAACTTTTACAGCATCTTCATTGGACGGTCGTCTTTTTCCTTTATCAGTTAGATATCCTACTCTCATAAAAATCTCCGTTTGTTTGTTAGTGAGGCAATTTCTGCAGAATAGCATAGAAAAAACCTACTGAATTATTATATGGTAAAATTGTCTCAATTTCAACAATACGAACAAAACTATGCATTTTTATATACTCATCTATTATCTTCTCATTTTCTTCTTTATTTAGAGTGCATGTTGAATATTCAACATATCCACCCTCTTTTACATATTTAAAAGCATTCTCCAACATAGAGAGCTGTATTTCTTTGAGTTCAAAATTCTTCTCTTGTATAGGCCTCAGTTTTATCTCTGGCTTACTGGAGCATGTACCCAACCCCGAGCATGGAGCATCAACGAGAACATAATCAAACCTGTTTATAAAATCCTCTATCATAACAGTTCCATCTGCAAGCTCGGTTCTTATGCTTTTGAGTGCTAATCTGCGTGATGAAGCTTCTACGAGCTTAAGCCTGTGACTATATATATCACAAGCAATAATTTCACCCCTATCTTTCATTATTTCTGCCATAGCAGTTGTCTTTCCTCCGGGAGCAGAGCACATATCCAGAACTTTGCTTTTCTCATTGGGTGAGAAAGCTTCGATTGCTTTTATAGATGAGGAGCTCTGGACTGTGCAATAGCCCTCATGATATATCTTCGTTCCCGTAATCTCTCCACCATGTATTATAACTGCGATGTTTGAGTTTTTCTCGGCCTCTGCTTTGATTCCTTCTTCTTCAAGCATCCGGATTAATTTTTCTCGCGTGGTCTTAGTTGTGTTCGTTCTAACAACTAAAGTTGAAGGCTTGTTCATTTCAGAGAGAATATTTTCTACTTCATCACCATATTGCCTCTCAATGAGTTCAGCAATTGTCGGATGAAATGAATACCTTATTGAAAGACTGTTTGGTATTATGATTGATTGTTTTTCTCTAATATACTTCCTTAGGATTGCATTGACAAACCCTTCAGTTCCTTTTGAAACTTTCTTTGCAAGGGCAACCGACTGATTAACAGCCGCATAATTAGGAATGCTATTCATAGAATCTATAGCATATATACCCATTCTCAAGAGGATAAGAGTTCTAGTTTTTATTCCTTTAATTCCCTTATCTGCTAGTTTCCCAATAATAAAATCAAGGCGTATCGTGTCCCGAATCACGCCTTTTACAAAAGTTCTCACGAAGCTGCCTCTACTTTCTTTATGCTTAGAGACAGCTTCGTTTATAGCTATATTAGAAAATCCTCCATCTATGTAAACCCTTCTTAGGGCTTCGAATACAGCAAGCCAGTCTGCTGGCAAAATATCACCTCTATCGTCTTCTTCCTGCAATTAAAAAAACTCTTAGCAAACTTGCAACCGCTGTCGCAAGTGCTGCAATGTATGTCATAGCTGCTGCCTTAAGGACAGCTCTTGAACCAACATAATCTTCTTCGTTACACATGCCGAGAACCCTCATCTGTTCGAGTGCTAGGTTAGATGCATTGATCTCAACGGGCAATGTTATAAGATGAAATATTATAACAAACATAAAGCATGCAACACCAACAAGGAATAATAAACTTCCGTATGGTGATGCTGCTGACATCAGCAGTCCAATAATAATCAATGGCCATGAAAACATTTGTGTAAGATTTACTACCGGTACAATACCGTTTCTAAATACAAGAGGAGCATAACGCCTTTCGTCTTGTATAGCATGTGCAACTTCATGACAGGCGATAGCCACAGATGAAACGGAGCTTGACCCATACACCTCTTGCGAGAGATTGAGGCTTTTTCCCCTCGGATCATAATAGTTTGTCAAAGAATTTCCACCACTTAAAACATTAATATCAACACCTGACAAACCATTCGAATCCATCATTCTTCTGGCCGCTTCTGCACCGGTAATTCCCGTACTGTTTCTAATCTCAGAATAAACCTTGTATGCTCTACTTACTTTTGCCTGTGCAAACATAGTAAATATTATTGCGGGTATCAGGATTATCCATGAGTAATCGTAGTAATAATATCCTCCGTACATATCTTTAATCCTCCTTTAGTTCAAATCTGTCGCCTACAGACAGTTTATAACCTCTCAAAAAATCTCCTGCACTCATTCTTTTTTTGCCTTGAAGCTGTTGTTCTGTAATAAGAATCTTTCCTTCCCCGCAATTTATTGAATAAGAATTTTTATTTATATCACTTACAGTTCCAAATCTACCATCAGGATTAACGTTCAGAACTTCAGATTTATAGAACTTAACTTGTTTGCCTTGAATGTAACTGTAACATGTTGGCCATTCAAGGTATGCCCTTATCTTCCTGTCAACCATTATTGCCGATTCAGAAAAGTCAGTCATCCCATCCTTTTTGCTTATCATTTTAGCATATGTCGCTTTGGAATCATCTTGTTTCTCGTATATCGCATTCCCATTTATGATATTGGGAATCGTTTTTGAAAGAAGTTGTGCACCTTTACTTGCAAGTATTTCCGAAACTTCAACAATATCTTTCCCTCTGATATCACATGTAACCTTGCTAATCATATCACCGGTATCCATTCCTTTTTCTATCCTCATAATGGTAACGCCGGTTTCATCCATTCCTGCAAGAATAGCGGCTTGCATAGGCGATGCTCCTCTTAATTTAGGGAGCAAAGAGCCATGCACATTTATGCAACCAAATAATGGAATGTTCAACACAGATTCAGGTAATATTTGACCAAAAGCGGCCACAACTATCATATCGGGGGATATTTTCTTCAATTTCTCGATGAAGGCTTCTTCCTTCCTAATGCTCATCGGCTGTCCGATGTCTATACCATTCTCAAACGCCATAGTTTTGACTGGGGAAGGAATAATTTTATTTCTGTTCCCTTTTTTGTCCGGTTGAGTCACAACAAGAGGAACATCGTACCCATCATCAATAATTTTTTGAAGAGATTTTGCAGCAAACTTCGATGTTCCCATAAAAACTATCTTCATATTCTAAAGTCCATTCTTTTCTTCATTGGTAACAGAATCATCTCTGTTTATTTCATCATGGTTAACAATTTCTGCTTTTTCTTGTTCTTCTTTCAATGCTTCAAGTCTTTCAGCATACTCTTCTACCGTAATAAATTCTTTTGCAATATCACAGTACAACACACCATTAAGGTGATCATTTTCATGACACATCACGGTAGCTTCAAACCCCTCAAATTCGTATTCCTTAACCTGACCATCGGTATCCATAGCCCTGATACCAATCTTCATGGGCCTATCTACCAAACCCATATATCCCGGTACTGAAAGACAGCCTTCGGTCGATGCTTGTTCGCCCTCAGTATATATTATCTCCGGATTAATCATATAATAAATCTTATCTCTTATTTCTTCTTCCTCGGAAGAAACATGAGGCATAGCGACAAAAATCCTCTTCATTACCCCGACTTGCGGTGCAGCAAGTCCTACTCCATCAGCTTCTTTCATGGTTTCTACCATGTCATCGCATAGCTGAAGGATTCGAGGTGTTATCTCCTTGACGTGTTTGCATTTTTTGGAAAGGATTTCCTCTCCTCTCTCACTTATCTGCCTTGTTGCCATTTTATCTCCTATGTTATTCCATATGGGTTAACATCTATCTCTATATAACATTTTGCTTTACTTGAATTCAGTTGATCTCTAAAATTCATATATGCTCCAACATATCCCATTCTGCTTCCCGGAGGTGCTTTAATTATAAATGTAACCCTCTTTTTTCCATCAGTTTTAACATCTTCTTCCCTCGGATTGAGAATCACTGCATCTTCGGGAGCATTTTTAATATTTATCAGCTTTTCTCTAAACAGCTTAGCATATTTCATCGACACTTCGCTGCTTTCAGACACACAGCTGACAGCTATTATATCCGTAAAAGGTGGATAATTCATAATGCTTCTGTGAAGGAGCTCTGATTCGTAGAAAGATTCATAATCTCGATTTGCAGCATACTTTATTACCTCGCTGTCTGGATCATAAGTCTGTATCAATACAAGGCTTTTTCCACTTGTCCTACCGGCCCTTCCAGCAACTTGAGTTATTAACTGAAACGTTTTCTCTTGAGACCTATAATCCGGAATATTTAATCCCGTATCGGCATTTATTATTCCTACAAGACCAACATTCTTAAAATCTAGACCTTTGGCTAATATTTGTGTTCCGATAAGAATATCCGTCTTCCCATCCTTAAAATCATTTATTATCTTCTCAATATCATCATTGGAAGATGCTGTATCAGTGTCAAATCTGGATACCCCGGCCTTTTCCCATAATTTATTGACTTCTTCCTCGACTTTTTCTGTGCCTGCTCCTGAGTATTTTATAAATTTACTGTTACATTCGGGGCAGACATCCGGTAAAGGATATTTTTTCCCGCAATAATGGCAAACAGACGCATTTATTGACTTATGGTATGTAAGGGGAATATTGCACTCATCGCACATCATCCTATGTCCACAATCAGGACATAAAATTTGCGTAGAGAAGCCTCTTCTGTTTAAGAATAAAATAACCTGTTCTTCTCGTTTTAGTGCATTATCTATTTCTTCTGCCAATCTAATCGATATGAGTCCAAGATTTCCGCTTCTGATTTCGCTTCTCATATCTATCACCTCGATATCAGGCATAAGACTGGTTCCAACTCTCTCGTTCATCTCTATGAGGTCATACACACCCATCTTAGCTCTGTAATATGAAACGACATCAGGTGTTGCACTTCCTATTATCATGACCGCATTATGCATAAGAGCTCTTTTGTAAGCTATATCGACAGTTTCAAATTTAGGATTATGATCTGATTTATAAGTTCCTTCGTGTTCTTCGTCAATAACGATAACACCAATATTGTCAAGTGGCGCAAAAATTGATGTCCTAGCACCTACAACAATTTTTGCTTCACCATTTTTTATTCTAAGCCATTCCTCAAGTTTCTTTGACGTGGTAAGTTTACTATGAATAGTAGCAACTGTTTCTCTACCAAATCTATCGACAAATCGCTTTTCAACTTGAGATGACAAAGCTATCTCAGGCAGAAGGATAATAGCCGTACGCCCTTGTAATAACGCTTTTTCAACAGCTCTCATATATACTTCCGTCTTACCGCTGTTTGTAACACCTTTAATTAAGAATGATTTATTAATTTTATTTTCAATCGCGGCTAGAATTTTCTCAGTTGCAGATTTTTGCTCATCCGTCAGGATTGGCTTTTCGGATTTATAAGATTTTTTTGTGTGTACTTTTGGTTTTGGCACCCTCTTGCCCCCAACCGTAAACATCTTAATCGCATCTATATATTTTATACCGTATCTTTTCCTCATCCACATTGAGGTTTCTATCATTTCATGGTTAAGAGATCTCTCGGTATTATAAGATATTATCTCTTTGATTTTGCTCTTATCAAAGCTTGGTTCGATATTTTCTGCAACACAGTAAGCCTCTACCGGCTTTTTACGCTTTGCAAACTGAACACTTACCTTGGCTCCAACTCCTACTTCATCCGGAGCGAGATATGTAAAGAAATTATCTGTATTTATGCTTTTGTTATCAATAACTACATCTATGTAATGCATTTTTACTCACTAAAGTAGAAAAATGTTTTTTTCTGCTGCTTCCTTATCCATTTCTTCCGGCCATACAGCAACTTGAACCTCTCCAATATGAGCTTTTTTTAGGAAGAACATACACAAACGGCTCTGTCCTATACCACCGCCTATCGTGAGAGGTAATTCACCATTGATAACACTCTTATGAAATGCCATATCTTTTCTGTTCATTTTATTTGCCAGCTCAAGCTGTCGCAGCATAGTATCTGAGTCCACCCTGATTCCCATAGAACTAATCTCCAACTGGTCCTCGAGTATAGGGTTCCAAACTATAATATCTCCGTTCAATTCCCAATCATCATAGTCCGGAGCCCTTCCATCATGTGGTTCACCCGATCTTAATTTGCCCCCTATTTTTTTTATAAATATAGCACCATATTCCTTTGCTGCCAGTTTTTCTCTTTCTTTAGAATCCCTATTTGGGTATCTGTCTTCAAGCTCTTGCGAATCTATAAATGTAATGCTTTCCGGAAGAAGATTTCCAATTTGGGGATAATGATCATTTACATATTCCTCCAGATCCAGTAAACATCTATATATGATTCTTACCACGTGCTCAAGATATTTTTCATTCCTTTGCTCTTCTGTGATTACCAACTCCCAATCCCACTGGTCTACATATATTGAGTGGATATTATCTAATTCTTCATCCCTTCTAATCGCATTCATATCCGTATAAAGACCAACCCCAGGTTTTATATCATACCTACCAAGAGCCATTCTTTTCCATTTTGCAAGAGATTGTACTACCTCCACTTTTCTTTCGTCGATATCCTTAATCGTAAACTCAACCCTTCTCTCATATCCGTTCAGATTATCATTAAGACCTGTTTCAGGAAATACAAAAAGCGGCGCACTCACTCTTCCGAGGTTGAGATTGCGTGCCAATTCTCTTTGAAAATGATCTTTGATTCTTTTGATAGCTCTTTGAGTTTCAGTTGGATCAAGAATCGGAGTGTAGTTCTCTGGTATAATCAATTTGCTCATTTCTGCTCCCTATATTGTTTGTTTAATCTTTGCTTTTATTTGAAACATACCTCGTATATTCACATCCACAAAAATTCTGCCTATAAAGACCGTATTTTTTAGACAGCTCAACACTTCTTCCAAATCCATTCTTTTTCTTAAAATCTATATCTAGAAATTTTGTATTGTATGTCTTTTCTAGCTCGGTCCCTATAGTTCTTATTATTTCATAATTCTTATGAGGACTCACTGACAAAGTTGTCGTAAAATAGTCCATTCCCATCTCTGATGCTTTAGCTGCAGTTTCTTCTAATCTTATAAAGAAACATATATTGCATCGCTCTCCACCTTCGGGATCATTCTTACGACCTTTGGTTTTGTTCAGATACTTTTCAGGCTCATATGGGCCTTCAATATAGTTTATATGTGAAATATTCTTATTTTCTATATTGAAGTTGTTAATGAATTGGATTAGTGTATCTTTTCTCAGGCTGTATTCTTCCTTATCTGTAATGTTTGGGTTATAATAGTAAACGGTAATATCGTAATCTTTGGCAAGTCTTTCCACACACGATGTAGCACATGGACCGCAACAGGCATGTAGAAGCAGCATTGGTTTTCTTTGTTTAATCACAGGATTATACATCTGCTCAGCCAAATCCGACTTATTTCTGAAATACCCAACAACATTTGTTCCAAAAAATTTTTTCATCTCTGTTGCCTTTCGTTTACTCAACTAAAGTATTATAGCACAAACGGAGGTTCCTTAAAATATGCAAAGCGGAGAAAGATATAACTCCATAA
>LFRM01296550.1_pt3 | contig 17777 bp, 15 predicted proteins | sample 618341 | NCBI WGS metagenome assembly LFRM01 (sample SAMN03654438, study PRJNA283298) | anaerobic digester metagenome | isolation source: pool of bioreactors CSTR01a, CSTR02a, and CSTR03a thermophilic anaerobic... | place: Denmark: Kgs. Lyngby | collected 2014-05-21 | reverse complement strand
TTTGATGTTAATATTATAGAAAATTCAAATAAAAAAGTTAAATTATCTAATTTTTATTATCCTAAATCAGGTAATTATATTAATAATCAAAATTTAGTATTAACATTAAATCCAAATCCAATAGTAGTTGCTGAACGTACTTATGATAAATATGTTACTTTACTAGTACCTTCCTTACATAGAATATTAGAAGATCAATTATTACATTCAAATCCACCTAATACATCTATATTTTCTTATTTATACTCACATCCTGTATCATCACAAAATCCTAATAATGGTGGCATAAAAAGTGACTCTACAATATATGTAAATTTATGTGAATTAGAAATATCAAAAACAAATAATAATATTGAATATTATTCAATAAATAATAAATATACTGCTACAATATTACCAGCGGATGCATATAGTAATTTAAGTTGCATTATAAAAGAAGCTGATAATGGTGATTATTTTGAATATTATCCTATATATGATGGTGGTTTTATAAATGATTATTTATATAATCTTAATTCAGTAAATAATATGAATTGGAGTGTTATACATAACATACAAGTTATAGAACAGGTTGCTGATAAGTTTTATGTTACATCTGATATGACAATACCACAATCTACCAATTTTGATAGACCTAGTTATTTTAGACCTGTTTTATTATATTCAGACATTTCATTTTCATATACTATTGCTTATACAATGAGATTTGTTAATAGTGCTAATGGTGAACAAATTATAAGAAAATCTACATTAACATCATATAATCCAAAAAAATATGGACTAAATATAAATAGAATAAAAATAGATGATGGAATAGAACCTTTAAAAGTATATAATAAAATATCTAATGATACAATAATTATAAATAATACATTGAATAAAAGAATATATGAAAATAATATAATGATAAATACAAAATATATTAATTTATATACTAATGTAATAGATGTTTGTATAAATATTAATAATGTTAATATAAATGAAAATTCAGATTTGATATATGGGCAAGGATATGCTAAAATAAGACTTAATAAATTTGACAATTTAATTAAATTTAAAATACAAAAATATGAAAATGGATATATAATACCTATTGATTTAACAAACAAAAATATTGTGCTAAAATTTTTAACAGATAATTTAGATGAAATAACAATATTAAAATATGACGATGATAATATAACTATATTCCCAGAAAGCGGCGAAATAATGTTTTTAATTGATAAAAAGAAGTCTAATATGATATTAAAAAATAAAAAAGAAATGAATTTTTATATTATAGATAAAAGTAGCGAAATAGAAAATGTAATATATACAGGAAAATTTATTGAATTTAAAAATGGTGAAGATATAGATGCTGATTATGGTAAACCTATTAAATTAAAAATCAAAGAATATGAAGATATTTTAACAAAAGAAATTAATAATTATAAATTGCTAAATAAAAAATTAAGTTCAATAAATAATATAGAAGTGAGTAAATTACCGACATATAGTGTTTCATCTTCTATTAAAGAAACAAAAAAGATAGCAAAAATTGAAAATTCTAATATTATAAAACAAATTAAGCCGCCAAATATATGATATTAAATGCGAAAAATAATAATTTTAGGATTGAATTACCTAGATCATTTTTTAGTGATTATATAACTAATAAATATATACCTTCTATTAAAAAATATCAAACAATATATAATAATATTTGGGATTTTATTAATGCTAGTATACAATCGTGCACTGTGCCGGCACCAAATTTACCTATAGTTGAACAAGAAAGACTTCATAATACTAAAAGTATATATAAAGGGAAGGGCAATGTTAATTATTATTTGGATAATGATTTTACTATAACATTTAAATTTTACGACGGCTTTTTAAATTATTTTATAATGTATGAATTACTAATTGAATTTTATGAATATAGAAATAAAAATACTAATTTAGGTGATTTATTATTAACATTTTATAATAATTCAGGATATGAAATATTTAATATTGTATATGAAAAAATTGTATATAACTCCATATCAGAATTAAAATTAGAATATCCGTCTAATACACCAACATTTCAAACATTTGATTGTGGATTTAATTTTAATGATATAAAGTTTAATCCATTAGTTTAAAAAAAATATAATTATTATGAAAAATATTAATAATTTAAAAGAAATAAATAATAATGAGTTAGAAAATCAATTATTTGAGGAATATAAGCAAATATTAAATGAAAATAATATTCAATTAGACGAAGGTATAATAAAAACACTTGCTGGTGCAGGTGTTGGCTATATTATGGGGCCTGCTCTTGGCAAAGCAATCTGTAAAGCACTTGGCATAGAAAAAGGTATACTATATGATTTGATGACTTCTAAATTGGTAACTACGGCAATTAGCGCTGCCCTGAGTAAATAGATTTTTTATGAACAAAAAATATTTTTGTTTTTTTGATTTTAGTATAAATTCAACCGCATGTTCTTTATATAATTATAAAAACAATAAATTAATATTTTTTTCATTTCCCAGAAAAAAAATTATCAATAATAATATTGTTAAAAATTTAATTGATAGTGATGTAGTAGTAACAATTATTGATGATAAGATAATAACAAATGATCAGCAAAAAAAAGAAATTGCTAATTTAATGGATGCTGATTATTTAATGAATATAATATGTAATAAGTTAAGTGAATATATAAAAGATAATAATATTATTTTTGGTGTGGAAGGAATTTCTTTTGGTAGTTTTGGTAATATGCAAATTCAATTAGCAGGATATAATTATTTATTAAGATATATGTTAAAAAATTATTTTAATATAACGTATGATGATATATTAGTTTATTCGCCAAGATATATTAAAAGGAATGCGGGATCAGGAAATTATAATAAAAATATGATGATTGAAAAATTTATAAATAGTAATAATGATTTATTAATAGACAACAAGTTACAATTAGCGTTAAAAAATGGAATATTTGTAAAAAAATCACATAATAAAGATAGTAAAACATATTATAAACCCATTGATGATTTAATAGATTCTTTTTGGGGATTAGTTGCATTAATGAATAATATTGGATTTAAATATTATGTTAAATATTAAAAATTATAGTTGCAAATGTTTATATTATTTTAAAATTAAATAAAAATTTATATATATATAAATAATAAAATTTTGTATTTTGACAAGAGATGAATTTAAAGAATTAATTAATACGGAGCTTACTGTAGGGGGAGCATTGCCGTATACTATTCCTGATAAGGAAATGGAAAGAATAATTAATCAGGCATTAAACTGGGCATGGATAAATTATCAATATTCTGTTACTATGCAACATTATGTTATAAAATTAAGTGTATTTAAATCGCAAGAATTTAAAAGAAACAGAACAATAACATTGCCTGATTGTATAGTATCTATTTTTAATGTGCAAGAAATCAAAGGTCATACATTAACAACATTTAGTAATTTTGGCCCTGATTTTTCTATAGAAAAGATTATGGCTCAAGAAATTTATTTATCACCTTATAATACTGATAGTGTTGTATTAGCAGTAGCGTATGAGTCATTTTGGGATTTAAGTAAAGCGTTATATTTAAATAGGATAGCATTTGAATTTAATCACAATTCAAAACAATTAACAATAACTGGACGAGATCCGAAATTTGATGTATGGCTACAAACATATGTTAAAATACCTGAAGAAAAATTATATGATGATTGGACATTTCAAAGATATTGCGCGGCAAATGCAAAAATATCATTAGGTCGAATGTTAAGTATGTTTGAATTTAATTTACCTGGCGGTGTATCTATAAATGCAGACCAAATAAAAAGTGATGGTGAAAATGAATTAGAAAAAATATTAGATACAATAAAAGAAGAAAATACACCAAATTGGATTTTCATTTATCATTAAAAAATTATTTATTTTAAATGGATGTAATTAACAATATAAGTTTATCAAAAAAAGGCAAAAATTTTCTTATATTTAAGACAAAATTATTAGAAAATATTATAAAGATATATGATTATAATGATGATATTGATTGTGATGATAGTGTTGCAAAATATTTTTCATGGAGTATAGATGATAAAGTGTGGAGTTATTGGACATCACTTAATATTAATGATTTGTCTGTAATAACTGATTATATATCAAATGGATTTTTTATTAGATTTAAATATGTTTCTAGTAGTGATATTAATGTAAAAGATATTAATTTACTTGTTGATTATAGAGATATAGATGTTAATAAAGTAATAAGACAATCAATATCGATGAGTAATCAGTATATATTTTTTAATGATTCTGGAGTAGAAGATTATGATATATTAAATCCTATTGATTTTGATTTATATAATATAAAATCATCAATAAAACTTTATAATCAAATATTAAAGGGTGTTAATGATTTTATTGGTGTTAATGCTATTTATTTAAAGGCAAGTCCTAGCAAAGATTCTGCTGATTTTATATTAAAAGAATGGACATTATATTCTGTTGAAAATGCTAGTTGTTTGAAGATTATAATGCCTGATAATCAATTACCAGTAAATGATTTTAATTATGATTTTTTTGGCATGGAATATGTAAAAGAATTTGAAGTGCATATAATAAAAAATGTTTTTGAGAGTGTATTTGGTAAGAATACTGCTCCTCAAGAATATGATATTGTATATATACCTTTAATTAAAGATAGATTATATGAAGTTAGCAGTTCGCAATTAGTATATGATTTTATGGGAGAAGAACCTTATTGGAAAGTTAATTTAGTAAAATATAATAATAGGACTAATGTGGATAAACAGTCAAATTTAGATTCTATATTAAATGCAATAACAAAAAGTTCAAAAGATTTATTTGAGAATAATGTTATTAATGATATAAAAGATATAACAAAGGATCAAGAATTTAATAGATATTTAGGCAATGTTATTAATCCAGATGACAATATAAATAATATAGAAAATAGGGCGTTAGACCCCATAAAAATATTTGTTGATAAAAATTTACAAATTATTGATTATCAATTTAAAAATAATAATATAATAATAAGTGAGCATCAATATAATTTATATAATAGTAAATTATTAGGTAAAATAGCTATTAAATATAATATAATGTCATCTTCATTAGGTGATAATTTTTCATATTCTTCTTGGTTTAAATTATTAGATAATAAAAAGTATGTTGATGATGTCATAATAAAAAATAAAAATGATAATAATATTGGAATAAATATATTAGCAATTAGAAATTATAATATTAATGATTTATTATATTTTGAAAGGGCAAATAATTATTTTATTGGCACTATAAATGAAAAAATAGATAATAATAATTTTAATATAGATATATTATATGGTGATATAGATAATTTATATAGTAAAGGATGGAAAGTATCATTAGCTAATGAAAATATTTTAATAGATGGATATAAAGATAAAAAAGGGTTACAAATATCTATAATTGAAAATAGAATAATAAAAATAGTTGTTAATGATAAAATATATTATTTTAAATTAAGAGATAAATTAGTTAATAATATATGGTATACAATATTAATATCGTATTCAAATATTTTTAGACAAATTAATTGTACTATTTATAAAATAAAAGATATATATAATGATGGTACACTAGCAATTATTTTTAATGAAACTAAAAATAATATAGAAAAAGAAGTTATTGATGATGGTGATTATTTTAAAATTTTTTATAGTAATATAGTAATGACTAATATAAGAATATATAATGAGATTATAAATTTTGATATGCAAGATTTGTTATTAAGTAGAAAGAGTATTGATGATTTTAGTAAAATAATATTATTTGATATGTGTGATCCTAAAATATTTGCATTTGAAGGATTAGTAAAATAAATTATATTTTAAAAAATTTATATATATATTATATCTATTATTGTTTTTTTGTATATTATATATTATAATATATTTTATTTAAATGAAGGAAGAAGTTCGTAAAGAGAAAGAAGTTTTGATGAGTACATCAGCTGAGCTAAAGAATATAATTAAGTCTTTAGGATTATCTATTAATAAAGATAATATTGTCAATAATTATAATAATGATAAAACTATTGATAATATTGCTAATGATATCATTAATTTTATTGATATGGCAGATATTAATAATAAAGCTAATGATTTTGCTAAAAATATTGTTGAAAAAAATGCAACATTTTATTTAGTTAATGATGATATCATACAAGATCCTTATGTACAACAAAAAATATTATCTGACATAGCTATAATAAAAGATTTATCTATACAATCAATGATAGCTGATTATTCAATATCAAGAATGATAAATCAAATTGATGCTAGCTTTGGTAATGTGCATCCTCGTCTTTTTGAAGTATTATCTAATTTTCAACGGTCAAAATTGGATATAACAAAAACCATAGCTCAATATATCATTATGATACAAGATAATTTTAAAAATATAAAAATGGATTACTTAAAACAAAAAGAAGAAAAAGATATTGAAATGAATTTGACAGATGGTACTAATGATAGTATTGTGGCAAAAGGTACTAAAAACTTAATTGAAAATTTGACTAACATATTAACTGAATTAAAAACTAAAGAATTGGATAGGGAGTGATATTGTATTTTATTTTAAAAAAAATTTATATATATAGTGTATGAAAACCATAATGTTACCTTATAAAACCACTGAGAATTTAGAGCCAATATTAAGGCAGTATTCTTCTGTTGTCAGGTATGCTTATAATAGATTTTATGAAGGTATGGAAAAGAAGGAAGTTATACATTCTGTAAAGACTATGAATCATATTGATTTATTAGTACATTAGTTAATTTGATGTTAATTTAAAGAATAAATTGAATACAAACAAAAATGATAAGTAATACAATTTGGAATACAGAATTAATTAATGAGCAAATAAGAAGGATTGATTCTGGTGATACTGTAAATATGAAATGTTTTTATGGTGGTGATGTTACTTTAAGGAATTCTAATATTTTATTTCAGTATACAAGGGATGAGCAAAAAGAACTATTAAGGTGTGCTAGTGATGTTGTATATTTTGCTAATAATTATTGTTATGCAATGACTGATGCTGGTATAAAACATATAGTACTTAGAGATTATCAGGTAGAAATGTTAAGGATGTTTCAGAATAATAGATATTCTATTGTAAATGCATCGAGGCAAATTGGTAAAACAACATGTTCATCTATTTTTGTATTATGGTATATTTGTTTTAATTATGAAAAAAATATATTAGTGATAGCAAATAAATTGAATACTACTATTGAGATTGTAGATAAGATAAGAACGATGTATAGGAATTTACCATTTTTTTTAAAACCTGGCATATCTTCAGATGCAAAGACATTTATGAAATTTGATAATGGATGTAGATTATTTTCACAAGCAACTACAAAGACGTCTGCTATTGGATTTACTATTCATTTGTTATATGCTGATGAGTTTGCTCATATAAATAGAAATTTTATAGTACCTTTTTATCGTTCTATATTCCCCACATTATCATCATCAGATATATCTAGGATAATAATAACATCCACTCCTAATAAGTTTAATTTATTTTATGAATTATATATGGGTGCAGTGGAAGGTAAGAATGATTATAAAGCAATGGTGGTGCCGTGGTACAAGGTAGCGGGTAGGGATGAAGAATGGAAGCAACGAGAAATAGCAAATTTAGGTGGCGATGAAGAATTATTTAATCAGGAATATGGATGTCAATTTTTGACATCAAGTAGTATGTTATTATCGGGCAGTATAGTTAGATTTTTAGAAAAAATAAAAAAGCAATATATATGGCAAGAAAATGAAAAGATGAATGAATTAGTAGAAAATTATGGTGATTTATTGTGGGATGATAAATTTGATTTTAATAATATTAATAATAATGATAAATTTATATTTTCTATTGATTTAAGTGATGGTGTAGGCAAAGATTATACAGTATGTAATATTTTCAAAATTGAACCAGTATCGATAGCACAATTTAAAAAAAGAAAGAGAATTAAAGATGAGACTGATATGTTTCGGCTAAGACAAATTGGTATTTGGAGGTCTAATATTTATTCAATAAATGAATTTGCTAGTATACTAAGTGCATTAGTTTTTGATATATTTAATTCGGATAATGTAAAAATTGTTTTAGAAATTAATTTTAAAGGTGATTTATTGATAGAATATATGAGTAAACATCGTAATTATTATAGTAATATATTTTTACATACACGACATTCGTCATCAAATAAACAATTAAATCCAGGCGTAAAAATAAAAAGAGATAATAAGGATATATATGTGTCTGAATTAAAGACATTAATACAAAATAAATATATAATTATTAATGAAAAAAATACTATTGAAGAAATAGAAAATTTTGGATTAGATAAAGATGGTAGATATAGGTGTCAAATGGGTCATGATGATTGTGCTATGACTTTGGTTAATTTAGTTGCTTTTATAAATAGTAATAGTTATGGTGAAATTATAGAAGATATGATAGATATTCAGCCAGCTATATATAGAAAAATATATGATAATAAAATATTTAATGAAAATAATGATAATAGTAAAATATTAGTTGATTTTTTCAAAGAAATACAAAAAGTAAATTTATTTTAAAAAAATTTATATATAGATAAAAAAATAAAATTATATTATGGCTAATTTAGTTTTTGATTTAAATAAATTTAAAGCAGCAGGTGTATATACTGTTGAATATAGTACTTCTGAAAGTAGACCAATTGCAACAGATACTTTGCGGTTAGTAGTGGGCTTTTCACGTCAAGGAATATTTAATACACCAGTATATCTTGATAATGTTAATACATCACGAAAAATTTTTGGTAATATAGATCCTATATTAGAAAAAAGAGGGTCATTTTTTCATAGATCAATTGAGACATGTTTACAACAAGGGCCTGTGCTAGCACTTAATTTAATGGCACTTAATAATGACCCCAATAATGGTGATATGGTAGAATATAAATCTTTTTCATTATCACCTAGCCAGGATAATTCATATATAACAAAGGAATTATTATCATCTTTTTACAATAAAGAAAGATTTTGGTTTTTAGATAATTCTAATTTTCATGCAATTGTTAATAATCATATTAACACTAAAGATATGCTTATTAGTTTTGTTAATGTAGGACAGAGACCTGTTTCTTTAATTGTTAAAAAATCTGATAATGTATCTGGTTTTAATATAACAGCACGTGAATATTTTGGTAATGGTAATGTTCCTGATTATATAAAAGATTATGATTATATATCTGATTATTTTATTGATGTTATAATAGTAAATGGTGATTGGACAAATTATAATAATTTATCTATAGATCCTTATTTTGCAAAGTATTTTAATAATAATGGTATAAAAATAGATAAATTAAATGATTTTTTATCTGATAATAGTGTAAATGTTATTGCAACAATAACTGGATGTATCATACCAGATTTCATTGATGGCAATGGAGTAAATAGATTTATTGAAACATTAGTTAATAATGAATCAGATCAGACAGGTATTTTTATGACTGTAAATAGAGATATGATAGATGATTATGTTAATTCTATATATAAAATAGATATGGTAGGGCATAGTTTAGTAGATAGTGATAAATCAGCATTAAACTTTTTATCATACAATTCGCCTATTATGGAAGAGATAATTTTTAATACGCCGACTGATTTTTCTGATGAGGAAAGTACAATAACTTATTCTGATAGTGATTTTAATAATAATACAATAAAGATATCATCAATACCGTATGAAAATGATGCTAGTCCGTTTTTTAATACATTTATAATACCTAAACCGATGCCTAATGCAACTGTATTTACATTAGAAGAATATAATAATTTAGTTAATAGTATAACAAAAAATACTTTAATTAAAACTTATGGTAGTGGCGATAGTCAATATTTAAAAGTCAGTGATATTAATAATACTGGATTATCACTAGAATTAACATTAACAAATCCTGATAAAAATAGTAATAATGCTGGTATATATACTGCAATATTTGATAATGCAGACGAAACAAATAAAACATTTTCTATTACTACTACTAATACATCATTACATCAATTTGATATTATATATGTTAAAGGTACTAATAAGTATTTTGTTGTTAAAAATGTAATTATATCATCACCTGCAATTGAAATAGAAATATATGGAAGTAAAGATGATTTAATGCAAGATTTATTATCTAGTGATTATTATATAAAAGATTATGTTGATTATGTGAGTTATTCATTTACTGTTAATGAAATTGATAACAAAGAAGGTTATATATGTGATATATTAGCACACAAAAATTATATTCCTAATTTAACAAATAATATATTAACATATATTATAAATCCTTCATTAATAGAATTTGATAATTTAAATGAAGTCATTGAAATATATAATGGTAATAATTTATATAAACAATTGGATAATGGTTCAATAGTAAATGGTGATTTTGCATATACAGATAATTCTTTATCTAGTCGAGTATATTTATCATTTTCAAAAACAACTGGTAAATATGGATTAGATTGCTATAAAGCAAAAGAATACAGTGATATAAATCTTACTGCATTAGCAACTCCTTTTGCATCATTCTTTTATTGTTTAGATGGTTCTCAATGTAATAATGGAATATGTATACAAACAGGTATTGGTAATATTAAAGAATATATTCCTATTATACCAATGTCATTAAATAATCTTAAAACTAAATTTAAAATTAGTGCAACTGATAATAACAAAATTAATGTTAATTCATTATTAGTATGCGGTGATATTAATGAAAAACATTTAACAAGAGTAATAAGCAAAACTAAAAGTGTTAATAGTAATGGAATTGTTGAATATGAAATTTCTGTTAATGAGCCAATATTTATTGAAAATATATCAGGTAATGATTGTGTGTGTAGATATTTACCTATAAATGATTTTGCTAATAATTTACAATTTACAAAATTAGAAGGTTTTAAGATAACATCTTATCATATGCCAGGCGGTGAAAATCAACTTTGGAAAATATATGGTGTATTAGAAAATACTAATTTATCAGAAGTATTATCAGATAAAAATTTAATTGATTTTAGATATATAGTAGATACATTTGATGGTGGACTAGAACCACAATGTGGGGCAAAATCCATTTTATCCAGATTAGCAAAAAAACGACAAACATGTTTAGCATTACTTAATTTACCATCAATATCAAAATTTATGGCATCTACAGATCCTATGTTTACTGATATGCCTGATATTGATAATGGAAATCCAAAACCAGTATTAAAAGTAGAATATATAGCAAGTGGTGGTAATTTATCAATGGCACCTAGTTTTAAATTTACATTGCCTGATGATGAAAATGGTAGTAAATATAGTGGATTTTTTACTCCATTTTTAAAAATTAGAGAAGATAATAAAATAAAATATGTGCCACCTGCTGCTGATGTTTCTAATAATTTTATAAGAAAATTCCAAAATGGTATACCTTATGATATTGTAGCAGGCCCTAAACGTGGTGTATTATCAAATAATAAACTCGTAGGATTAGAATATGACTTCCTTAAATCAGATAGAGTATATTTAGAACAAATGGGCGTAAATGCTATTATCAATGATAGAAATTATGGTATAATGATTTATGGTGATATGACATCGTATCAAAAAATGTTAGATCCATTAAATTATTTGCATATAAGAGATTTGGGAATAACAATAGAAGATAGAATAGAAAAAATATTAAGTAACTATGTATTTGATAAAAATGATACGAGAATAAGACTAGAAATTAAAACATTAGTTGATAATTATTTAGAATCTGTTAAAAATAATGGTGGTATATATGATTATATAACTATAATGAATGATAAAAATAATACAACAGATGTGATAAAAAATGCTATTGGAATAATTGATGTTATTATTGAACCATATTATGGTATGAATAAGCTAATTAATAGAATACAAATAGTATCGCCAGGACAAATTGCAAGTGGTGGATTTTATACATTTACATAAAAATTTATATATATAAAAAAACAATAATATTATGGCGGGTTTACCTCATTATAAAAATTCAAAAGCAGCTGTTAATAACTGGGAACCAGTTTATTATGCAAATTTTGAAGTTATGATAACACCCCCAGCGGGCATTTCTGATTGGGATTTGGTTATGGAAAATATTATTAGCGTCGGGGGAATAGATTTAACAAAAGGATTTCCAACACCCAAATATCAAAAATATAAGAATTACCCTAGAGCATTTGTGGGTGGTGCAATTACAGATCCTACACAAGAAATTGAATTATCTTTTGAAGTTAATTTAAATGATGCTAATTCAATGTATGTATATAAAGCAATACGGCAATGGTGTAATTTAGCATATGATCCTTTGACAGGTAAAATGGGATTAAAAAAGGAATATAGCGGCGGTCCTATGACAATTGTGCAATTTAATGCTAATGGTGATATATTCAGGCAATTAACATTTCCTAATGTTATTCCTGGCAGTATGGTAAAGGGGCCTGATGAATATGATTGGTCGTCAGAAGATATTTTTAGAGTTGAAGAATGGAAATTAATAGCAACATATTGGGACGAAACAATATTATAATAATTGACATTTTTATTAAAATAAAATAATAATTATGGAAGCTAAAGAAATTGAAGCCCAAAAAATAATAGAAGGGCTAGAAAATAATAATTTAGGTAATATAAAAGATATTGCTCCAATAAATCATATTAATTTAGATAAAGATAATGTGGGGTGGAAGCCAATATCATTAGAATTATTGCCCACACAAGGTCTTTATTATCCTGATGGTACTAAAATAGCAATAAGAGCGGCTACATTCGGGGAAATTAGACATTGGTCAATGATAGATGATAATGATCCTATATCTATTGAAGATAGTTTAAATTATATAATAGAAAAATGTGTACAGATAATAATACCTGGCAAAAAAGCAACATATAGAGATTTAAAGGAGATAGATAGATTTTATTTAGTTATTGCAATACGGGAAATTACTTTTAAAGAAGGCGAAAATGATTTAATAATTGAATATGCTAAAAATGATGGTAATATAGAAAAAATAAAAGTTCAAAAAGAAATAATTAATTATTTTAATCCACCTGATAAATTAATGAAATTTTATTCACATAAAGATAAATGTTTCGTATTTAATACATCTAGTGGTATTATATTAAAGTTATATATACCCAGTTTAGGTGTTGTTGAATTTTTAAAGAATTATAATATTGAAATGCAACAAAATGGTAAAAAAATAGATGAAATATTTCAACGATATTCTTTATTTTTATTTGATGATTGGCGTAAACTAGATAGGACAACGTATAATAATATGTTACAAGAATCATATTCATGGGATTTAGAAATAATATCAATTTTATCTAATGTTGTTGATTTATTAAAAGATAGTGTTAGCACTATGATAAAAGCAAATGTTCCTGGCGAAGGGGAGGTCGCCATTCCAATATCCTTTCAAGGAGGGATTAAATCCATTTTCATTGTTTCAGATATCTTGGACAAGCTTAAATAATTATGAGTTTACATTAATAAATAGATTACATATCCAGCCATCTGAAATTGATAAGATGGAATTTTTTAGAATACAATATATAATTGATAATATAATAGCTATGGATAACGAAGCTGAAAAACAAAGAAAAAAAGAAGAGATAGAATACAAAAAAGGGAATGAAAAATATCAAAAAATGTTTAAATCTAATAATTTTTCTATAGATAAATTATCAAAATATAAATATTAGCAATATGAAGGATCCCGCCATCACACTAGAAAATATACTTAATGTAGTTATTAGAACTGAAAATATTATATCTAATATTAATAACAAACTTGATAATAAAACAAAGGATGATTCTAATAATAATAATGTGTTAATTGGTGGTAATATAATAAAAAATAGCAAAAATGTAAATCAAGAAAAAATAATTTCAAAATTAGATACAATAATATCAATATTAAAAGATAAAAAAGAAACAACTACTAATGTAGGCAATAATAAGTCTTCATCATTAAAAGATATGGGTAGTGCTACAATTTTATTATCAAATGGATTATTAAAATTTAGTATTATACCTAAAAGTGTTAAAACTGATTACATTAATTTTGTAAGTAGATTATTTGATATTTTTGATAAAAAACATACTAATATAGATAAAAATGTCAAAAATTTTCAAACAATGAGCAATGCAATATCTGTGATGACTAGTACATTAGTTAAATTATCAAAAAATATACTGTTTATATTACCGTTTGAAAAATTATTAATTAAAGTAATTGGTGATTTTGAAAATGTTTTTTTAAAATTAGGCAATGCACAAAAAAATATAAAGCAAGGTAACATATCATTAAATTTAATCAGTGGTTCAATAAAGAATTTTGCTATATCTATATCATTATTAGGTATTACTTTTGCAGGCATTGGTGCATTATTTGGTGGGGGTGGTATTGCTGTTACTGTTACTGGTATTGCTATTGGAATGATAGGCATAGCAAGTGCTATTATGATATTTAGTGATAAAAAAGTAAAAGAAGGCATAAAAACATTTAATAATGTAGGGAAAGGTTTTATTATACTAGCTGGTGGCATATCATTAATGGCATTAACATTTGTATCTATATCAGCATTATTTGGNNTATTTGCATTTTTTGGTGTGCTAAATCAAACAGGTGTTATGAAGAGGGGTGTTAATGCAATAAAAGATATAGGAGTTGGTTTTTTAATGTTAGCTGGCGGTATATCATTAATGGCATTAACATTTGCGTTATCTTCAAAATTACTGGGTATAAAACCATTAGCATTAGGCGGTGAAATAGCTGTTGCAATGATAGGTGTTGGTGTATCATTTATGATGATGGGAAAAATGAGCTCACAAATATTATTAGGTTCATTATCTGTTGCTGTTATTGGCATGGGATTAGTAGTATTAAGTACAGGTATTAAAAAGATGTTTGATAATATTCAAGATAAAAGTTGGGAAGACATAGGTAAGATAGGTACTTTTTTATTAGGTCTCAGTGCGGCTTTTGTAGGATTGTCATATGCGTTTCCATTTATTGCTGTCAGTAGTGGTGTAGTATTATTAATGGGTGCATCATTAATATCACTAAGTGCTGGTATAAAAAAATTTAATGAAAATAAAGCATTAGATTTTGATACAAATAAATTCAAAAAATTAACAAAAGGACTTGCTGATGGCTTCGGTATAATAGGATTAAATCCAATTTTAATGAAGCCAATAAGAGCAGTGGGTATGATTGGTAGGTCATTATCAAAATTAGCAAGTGGGGTAGGCGCATGGGCAAAATTACAAAAGATTCAGTTAATAACAGGATATGATAAAGATGGTAATCCAATTTATGGTGGGCATGTTGATATAGATATGGCAATGCAGAATATAATGACTTTTATTGGTGATGGTAAAAATAAAGGAATAATAGTACCTTTTAAAACTATATCAGAAATAGAAGATAAGAGAGAATTTATAAAAGGTATACGAATGACTAGAAAGATAGGTCGTTCATTATCATTATTAGCAAGTGGTGTTGGTAATTGGGCAAAATTACAAAATATTCCTATTATATCTGGATATGATAAGAATGGTAAACCTATATATGAAGGGCATGCTGATATAGATATGGCAATGCAAAATATAAATACATTTATTAGTGGGGGTGGTGGGTCAAAGAGTATTGTTGATGTATTTTCTGCTTTTGATATGGAACGTTCGGATAGAAAACAATTTAAAGCTGGTTTAAGAAGTGCTATGCTATTAGGAAAGTCATTATCTGATTTAGCAAAAGGAATTGGTGGATGGGCTAATTTACAAAATATACCACTTATTGATGGATATGATAAAAATGGCAACCCTATATATAAAGGTTCGGTAAATATTGATTTAGCAATATCACAATCAATAAGTGCTATAGAAAAATTAGCAACAGGGTTAATAGGATTATCTGGAGGTAATATCATAGAAGATATTAGTGGTATGACAAGGAAAGAAAGGCGAAGTGCTAAACGAGGTCAACGAATTGCTAAAAATAATACAAGTTTAATTGGCAAGGCTGTTAATGCAATAGCACCAATAGGTGATATGTTAAGTGATTTTGCTGAAGGATTAAGTACATTTGCTAATATAGAAAACATAAAATTAGAAGATGGAAGTACTATAAGCATATCAAAGATAACACAAAATATTGCTGGGTCAATATCAATGTTATCTAGTAATTTAATAAATATTGCTGGTGAGCCTGATGCAATGGGGAAGTATCCAAAGACAAAAGCATTAGGTCGCATAACTAAAGTATTATCACCAATAGGTGAGATGGTATCAAATTATGCTGAAGGATTAAGCACATTTGCTAATTTATCTAATGTAAAAGTTAAAAAATTAGTTTTAAATCCTAAAACAGGTAGAGAAGAATGGGTTGATACAAATGAAAATATTGATATAAAAACAGTTACTAGTAATTTAGCATCGTCAATATCTATTTTAGCAACAAACATATCAAAAATAAATATTGACAAAAAGAAGACTAAACATGTTATGGAGTTCTTATCAGAATTTAGTAAACAATTAGTTAAATTTAGTAACATAGCTACTCCGTTTGAAAAATTTGCTAATTCTTTTGATAAATTTTCAAATTCCATGAAATCATTTGCAATTAATTTTTCAAAATTATCACCAAATTCTATTAAAATGTATACTGAATTTACTAATGCAATGATTAATTTTAGTAAATTAGATATAAATAAAGTTAGTAATAATGTAGATATGTTATCAAAGATGTTTAATGGTAATGATACAGAGAAATCAAAAGTTACTAATGTAGTAGAAAGTAAAAAAGCACGATCAATGATAGAGAAAATGAACATTCAAAGTACAGCAAAAGTACCAGTAGCTACTACTAAAACAGAAAAAGATAATAGAATTAATATATTATTAGAAGCTATATCAGAAATGAGTATGCAAATAGTATCTTTACAAAATATATTGAGGACGCAAACAATAGATGTTAATGTTACTCGTTTACCAGCAGAAACAAAATTTTAAAAAAATTATATATGAAAAATAATGAATTATCGTTATTTGAATTTAATGAAAAAGATAATATAAATAAATTTATTAACATTAATAAAGATATATTTTTGTCTATTTTGAACAATTTAGAAGAAGTAAATAATATAGATAAAATAAAAAAAGAATTATTAGATATTATTCAAATAATAGAAAATCCAAATTCTGATAATTATGGTTTAATTAATATTACTAATAAAGGTGATATGATTAAATATAATACGAATATAATATTAAATGAAATTAATACTATTTTAAAATCTCAAACTATAGAACGTGTTTATTATTATATAAAAAGATTAAAAAAGAGTATATTAGAAGTAAAAACAAATGGTATTAATGATATAAATTTAAATAATTGGAAAGAATATGATGATATAATAACAGATAGTTTATGGATATTACATAAAAGAGATAATTCTGGTTCGCATAATGCAAAATATTGGGGTAATTTTATTCCGCAAATACCAAATCAATTTTTAAGACGGTATACTAAACAAAATGAGTGGGTATTAGATCCATTTCTTGGAAGTGGAACAACATTAATTGAATGTAAACGACTAGGACGAAATGGAATAGGAATAGAGTTACAGTC
>LFRM01070283.1_pt1 | contig 17779 bp, 17 predicted proteins | sample 618341 | NCBI WGS metagenome assembly LFRM01 (sample SAMN03654438, study PRJNA283298) | anaerobic digester metagenome | isolation source: pool of bioreactors CSTR01a, CSTR02a, and CSTR03a thermophilic anaerobic... | place: Denmark: Kgs. Lyngby | collected 2014-05-21 | reverse complement strand
ATGAAAAATGCCCGCCGTATTGGCATGACCTGGATGATCCTGTGTCTGGCCGGTGCCGTGGCGGTTGGCTATTTCGGTATTGCTTACTTCCAGGAACACCCCGAGCTGGCTGGCCCCGTGACCCAAAACCATGAGCGTATTTTCATTGAACTGACCACCATCCTGTTCAACCCATGGATTGCCGGCATTATCCTGTCCGCCATTCTGGCCGCCGTGATGAGTACCCTAAGCTGCCAATTGCTGGTTTGCTCCAGCGCCATTACCGAAGACTTCTACAAAGGCTTCCTGCGTCCGTACGCCTCACAAAAAGAACTGGTCTGGATTGGCCGTTTCATGGTTCTGCTCATTGCCTTAATTGCCATCTGGCTGGCCAGCAACCCCAACAGCCTGGTACTGGGCCTGGTAGCCTACGCCTGGGCCGGTTTTGGTGCCGCCTTTGGTCCCGTTATCATCCTGTCTGTTTTCTGGAAACGCATGACGGGCAAAGGTGCACTGGCTGGCATGATTGTAGGGGCAATTGTGGTGGTGCTCTGGAAAAACTCGGGCATCAACCTGTACGAAATCGTGCCTGGCTTTATTGCCTGCTTTGCCACCATCATTCTGGTTTCCCTGTTTGGCGGTGAACCCCCCAAAGCGGTTGTGAAGAAATTTGAAGAGGCTGACAAAGCTTACAGGGCTGAAGTCTAAGCCCGTGATGGGGTTCACCCCCCAGGCTTGGATCAAAAGCCTGGGGGGTTTATGCAACCACCCCGTCAGGCTTTGTTTGGGGTCGTAACCTGTTACGCAACCACCCCGTCAGGCTTTGCCTGCCACCCCTCCGGAGGAGGGGAATTTTCCTTCTTCGTGGCATCGCTTGTGCTACACATTCCCCTGCGCTGAACTGACTCCCAAAGTTGAACACCCATTCAACCGTTGGGGGTCAGTCAGTATTTATTTCAGTGTCCGTTGCACGCGATGTTTCAGTTCGGGCAAGATTTCTTCTTCAAACCAGGGGTTGCGGCGCTGCCAGATGCGGTTGCGGGGCGAAGGGTGTGGCAAAGGTAAATACTGCGGCAGGTATTCTTTGTAATGCCGCACGGTTTCGGTCAGGGTTTTGTAGGCCCTGTCTTTAAGATAATAGCCCTGGGCATAGCGGCCAATCAGAACCGTTAAGGTCACGTCAGGCATTTTTTCAAGCAGTTTTGCATGCCACAGGGGCGCACATTCGGGGCGCGGCGGCAGGTCGCCCGATTTGCCCGAACCCGGATAACAAAACCCCATGGGCACAATCGCCACCCGATCAGAGTTATAAAACTGTTCTTTGTCAATACCCAGCCAGTTGCGCAGGTTGTCACCGCTGGGGTCATTCCAGGCGATCCCGGTTTCATGCACTTTGCGACCCGGGGCCTGTCCGATTAACAGAATGCGGCTTTGGGAGGACGCGGCCAGAATTGGCTTTGCACCAAGCGGAAGATGGGGTTCACAGACCTTACAGGCCCGGACCTTTTCCAGCAACGGCACCATTGATGTTGAAACCATAAGTGCTCCTTGGGTTTACCGTACTTTACGGGGGTGAACAAGTATTTAAACGCCCAGATAGCGTGACCATAGGCTGCGGTCGTGCAACAGACCGGCTGATGAGCCTTCCCATACCACACGGCCACGTTCCAGAATCACATGGCGGTCGGCCAGTGCCAGTAATTTTTCCAGGTATTTGTCAACAATAAGCGTAGTTTGGCCCTCTTGCCGCAATTTGGCAAGACAGGCCCAGATTTCGTCCCGGATAACGGGGGCCAGACCTTCGGTGGCCTCGTCCAGAATCAGCAGGCGCGGGTTGGTGGACAGGGCCCGGCCAATGGCCAGCATTTGCTGCTCGCCACCCGAAAGCTGGTTGCCCATATGCGAGGAACGTTCTTTCAGCCGGGGAAAAAGGGCATAGATGCGCTCAATGTCCCAGCCATCGGCCCGCCCGTTGCGCTGGTCGGCAAAAGCCAGCAAATGCTCGCGCACGGTCAGGTTGGGAAAACACAGCCGCCCTTCGGGCACAATCGCAATACCCAGACGGGCAATGGCATCCGCCTTCAGGGACTGCACCGGCCGGCCATTAAAATGGATTTCACCCGACTTGCTGCGGATATCACCCATGATGGATTTAATGGTCGTGCTTTTGCCCATGCCGTTGCGACCCAGCAAAGTAACGGTTTCACCGGCATGAATCGTAAAGCCCACATCAAACAGGACCTGGCTGGCACCATAGCCGGCATTCAGGTTTTTACAACTTAGCAAAGGGGTAACGCTCATGCCTGCTCTCCGGTGCCCAGATAAACCGCCTGCACTTGTGGATGACCCTGAATATGCGCGGCATCGCCCGAGGTCAGGACACGGCCATACACCAGAACGGATATCCGGTCAGCCAGCTGAAAAACGGCATCCATGTCGTGTTCGATCAGCAAAATGGCACAGTCCTGTCGCAAACTGCCAATCAAGGCAATCATTTGCAAGGAATCTTCTGGGCCCATGCCGGCCATGGGCTCATCCAGCAGCAACAGTTTGGGGCGCGAGGCCAGGGCCAGCGCGACATCCAGTTTGCGTTGCACACCATGCGGCAAGGTACCGGCCAGGTGGTTCAGGTAATCACCCAACCCGGTTTTTTCCGCCAATGCCAGGGCGCGCTGATGCAACGCGGCTTCATGGTCACGCTGGCCAAAAAAGCGGAAACAGGAGCCTTCATGCGCCTGGGCCGCCAGCATTAAATTGGCCCATACGGTTTGATCGGGAAATATACTGGTTACCTGAAAACAGCGCGACAAACCATGACGTACCCGCTGGTTCATTGATTGGCCAACCAGCTCAACCCCATCCAGGGTTATCGTCCCTTCATCGGGCGCAAACAATCCGGACACCAGGTTTACCAGAGTGGATTTACCGGCCCCGTTCGGGCCTATCAGGGCGTGAATTTCACCCGCTTCCACCCCCAGCTCAACATGATCGGTTGCCAACAGGCCACCAAATCGCTTGACCAGGCCTTGCACTTGCAGAAGACTCATTTGATGACCCTTTTACGACTGCCACCCGCAAACCCTGCCGGCAGCAGAAAAACCGACAACAGCAAGATCAGGCCCATGGGCCAGTGCCAGTAATCGGTATACAACTTGAGTACTTCGGCCAGGGTCAGCCATACCGCCACCCCCAAAGCCGGGCCCCAGCGATGCCCCATGCCACCCAGGATCACCATGACCAGCAAACCGGCCGATTCGCCAAACGACATCATGGACGGGCTGACAAAATTATTATTGACGGCCAGCATGGCACCGGCCAGCCCGGCAAATGCACCCGCCACCACAAAGGCCAGCAAACGAATGGCATACACCGGGTAGCCCATGGCGCCCATGCGCACTTCATTATCGCGAATACCCTGCAAGGCAAGACCAAAGCGTGAACCCGCCACCCGGCTGCCCAGGGCAAACACCAGAGCGGCCACACACAGCACGATCCAGTACAGGGCATGGGGAATGTCATTCAGCCAGCTGCCCAGTGAAAGCGGGGTGTAAATGCCGTAGCCGTCTTCGCCGCCATAGCGGTTGAACGATACCGCCAGGTAATACAGCATTTGCGCAAAAGCCAGTGTGATCATGATGAAATACATGCCACGGGTGCGAATACTGATGCTGCCAATCAGCAGGGCAAATAGCCCAGACACGCCCATGGCCAGCGCCCAGGCCAGCCATACGGAATCCTGCCCTCTATCGAGCAAAGCCACCAGTGTATAGGCGCCAATACCCAGAAAACCGGCATGCCCCAACGCCACCATACCCCCATAGCCAACCAGAAAGTTCAGGCTGCTGACGGCAATACTGTAAATCATGAGCCTTTGCACAAAACCCACGTAGTATTCCAGCCCCAGCAAGGGTGCCACCAGCGGGAAGACGGCCAGCAGCAACAGCACCACCCAGGGCAACAATAAAGACAGTCCGCTTTCCCGCCGTAAGTGCAATTGAAGCGGTACCACGGGCAACGTGGTTTGATAGTTATTTTGCATTGCTCAGCCTCTTGCCGGAAAAAGACCGGACGGCTTGAGCGCCAGTACGGTTGCCATCAGGATATACATGGCAATGCTGGCCAGCCCCGAAGCCAGGTCTGCCGCCAGATCGGGTGGCAACATGAGATGCAGCAGCGGCGGCAGGAATGCCCGCCCGGCGGTGTCGATAAGACCCACCAGCAAGGCCGCCACAAAGGCGCCCCTGACAGAACCGATGCCTCCAATCACAATCACCACCAGCGCCGGAATCAGGATGGCATCGCCCATGCCGATTTGCACCGAGCTGATGGGCCCCATCAAGGCGCCGGCCAGCGCGGCCAGGCCAGCCCCAAGTATGAAGACGAAAGAAAACACGCGGTCTACGCGAACCCCCATGAGTTCGGCCATGCGCCGGTTGGAAGCCCCGGCCCGTACAATCATGCCAAGACGGGTATGGTTCACCAGCAAATATAGTCCCAGCACCACCAGCAACCCTGCCACAATAAGCATGAGCCGGTAAGACGGGTAAGGCAAGGCACCAAAAAGCATAACCGGCCCCGACAGCCAGGCTGGCGTGGGTGCCATAATGGGCGAGGGGCCCCAGATGGCCCGTACCGCATCATCGGCCATCATGATTAAGCCAATGGTGGCCAGCACCTGGGAAAGATGGTCGCGCCGGTAAAGACGGCGCATCACCAGCAGCTCTACCAGCAAGGCCAGTATTTTTGTTGCGGCAACCGCCACCACAATGGCCAGCAGGAAACTGCTGCTGGCTTCGTGTACACGGGCCGCCAGATAAGCCCCCACCATGTACAGCGAACCATGCGCCAGGTTAAGCGTGTCCATGATGCCAAACACCAGGGTCAGGCCAGCGGCCAGCAAAAACAGCATCAGGCCGTAACCTATCCCGTTAAGCAATTGCTCAAATAGAAAAATCACATCCATCAATACTTCCGCTTTGTCACTGAACGCCGCTTACATCTTGCATTCAGCCACATAGGCATCCTGATGGTTTGGCAAAATGGTTTTCACCAGAACATTGGTTAATTCACCGTTTGCATCCTTGCCGATTTTGCGCACGTAGTAATTCTGGATGGGGTAATTGTTGGCCCCGTATTTGAAGTCGCCACGCACCGAATTGAAATTGGCCTGCTTCAGGGCGGCCACCAGGGCATCACGATCCTGGACATTGCCTTTTACATCACGCACCGCGGCATCCATGGCCATGACCACATCATAAGACTGGGCGGCATACACGGTGGGATAGCGCTTGTACTTGTCACGGAACGCCTGCACAAATGCCTTATTGGCCGGATTATCCAGGTCATGCGCCCAGTGCGCCGTGTTTTGCATGTTTTCCACCGCATCACCCACCGCGGCAATCACGTCCTGGTCAGCCGAAAAGCCCGGTGCCACCAGCGGTATGTCTTTCAGGCCAGCCCCCACAAACTGCTTGACGAAATTGATCCCCATGGCGCCCGGCAGGAACAGGTAAACCGCATCGGGTTTTTCTGAACGGATGCGGGCAATTTCAGCGGCGTAATCAATTTGGCCCACCTTGGTGTAAATTTCTTCTTTGATGTCACCTTTATAAGTGCGTTTGAAGCCACCCAGGTGATCTTTGCCAGCCGGATAATTGGGCGCGATGATGACGGCATTTTTATAACCGGCCTCGTTGGCCAGCACTCCGGCGGCTTCATCATAGGTATCGTTTTGGTAGACCCCAAAAAAATACGGGCTGCATTGCTTGCCGGCAAACTGGCTGGGACCGGGATTGCTGGACAGAAAAGGCACTTTGGCCGCAAACAGGGCCGGGCCAACTGCCAGGGCCGCATTAGAGGCCACCGGACCGGTGAAGAAATCAATCTTGTCTTTCTGGATAAAACGGTTGGCCAGCTGGTTGGCCTGCTGGGGGTTGCCGGCAAAGTCGGTTTGCAGGAACCGGGCTTCTATCCCACCCAGCTTGCCGCCCAGTTGCTCAATGGCCAGTTCAAGGCCGTCACGGGTTTCAACCCCAATGGCGGCAAAGGGGCCGGAAATATCAAGTGCCACCCCTACCTTGATGGGCTCGGCTGCCTGTGACTGTGACAAGGCACCGAATGACAGTGCCAGGCAAAGCGTGGTTTTTTTCAGTTGAAACACGACGTCTCCTTTTTTATGTTTTCAAAATTCTTACTATCCTGCCAAACCGTCTAATGACAGGCCAATTCACCAGGCTACAGAGAATGTTACCTGATAAAACACGATGTTCCGGCACCAGATTCGCTTGATGAGGCAAATCTGCCCCATGCTGTTTCGTGCATACAACGGATAATCCGTTAAAATCATGGTCTTGTGCCAAATATCTTGTAATAACCCGGATACGGAAATAAAAATGTGGACCAACCTGATCAATGACCCGCTGCTTGCCATACTAATGGCTGTGCTGCTTGCTCTGGCTGCCTGTTTCTGGCTAAGCCGGGCCGCTTATGTCCTGCCACGCACGATTGACCCGGATATTCCCTTACAGGTACCTTCCTGGCATTTCCGGATCCGCAACGTGTTCATGGTACTTGGCCCGCTGATTGCCGCGCTCTTCTGCTGGTTTTTTGGCAGCAGCGTTGCCGCTCTCGCCAGCATTGGTTTCATTCTGGTTTTATTAAGCCTGGCCTGGATTGATGCCGAAACCAGCCTGTTGCCAGACCGCCTGACCCTTTTCCTGCTATGGGCCGGTTTACTGGTCAATATCAATGATACTTTCGTGCCCCTTGAGCATGCCGTCTTGGGTGCCGCGGGCGGCTATCTGTTCCTGTGGCTGATTTATCAGGTGTTTTTACGCCTTACCCAAAGCGAGGGAATGGGGTTTGGCGACTTCAAGCTGGTGGCAGCGCTGGGCGCCTGGTTTGGCTGGATGTTCCTGCCCATGCTGCTGGTTTTTGCCACGGCACTTTCTTTAGTGGTGGTGCTGGTGCAGCGCCTGCGTGGCAAACACAAAACGGGCAACCTGATACGCTTTGGGCCTTATCTGGCCATTACCGGCATCATCGGGATGCTGGAAAGGTGGATCTGAACGCCTTATGGGGCAACCGGCCGGTTTATGGCATCGCGGCCACCCCGCATGACATTTTACTTTAAACCTGCAGTAAATCCCGGTAACTCATGAACCGGGCACTGGCCGGATACTCAAAAACCTTTTCACCCCCATAACCGGCCTCATGGTGCACAAAATCCATGTTGACCTGGCTGGCACACGAGGCGTCCACATAGGTATCTCCCACAAATACCGCCTCTTGGGGAACCCGGCTAATTTCCTGCAACAGGGCGCCGGATAAAACCCGGCACCCTGAAAATGGTTATACAAACATCAGATTATAGTCGCGACTGCAAGCCTTCCGGAGCCTGGCCTTCATGCACAAAAGGTAGTGCTTATCATCAGCATGCCGCGACGGGTAATTTTAATTGGGCTTTCATAAAAATGACATACAAATGACAGAACCTTTCCTGTCATCAATCATGAATTATTTTCAATGGAAGTTTATGCGGTTTGTATTTCAGGGCAATTACCAATATTATTTTAAATATATATTATTTTTTAATGCGTATTTTTAAAATTAAATAGCCTTGAAACATAAGTAATATATGAATCCAAACAAATGGGATTTAAATTTAAATTTGAATCCCATTTCATAAAAATGAAATAAAAAAAGCACTGGCTTGGATACCAGCGCTTTTCAAAAACAACTTTCAAAACCAAGACTGCCGGCTTTATTTTCGGCCGGGAACCGGCTGCATCTGACGCACTTCCTTACGCCTTTCAAGCCATTCCATCAGGATTTTAAGAACCAGTGTTATCAAGGCCATCAGGGCCAGCACGCTGGCCGCCGTAAACGCTGCAGCCACCTTGTAATCGTTGTTCAGCTGGTCAACCAGCAAGGGCAGGGTCAAGGTCTGGTTCATGATGGTTCCGGACACCACCGCCACTGCACCGTATTCACCCACCGCACGGGCATTGCTTAAGACGGCCCCATACAGCAAACCCCATTTGATATTGGGCAACGTGACCTTGGTAAAGATTTGCCAGCCATTGGCACCCAGCGTTAAGGCGGTTACTTCTTCATCCAGCCCCTGGGCCCTGATGAGCGGAATTAAAATACGGGCCACATAGGGAGAAGTCACAAACAGGGTTACCAGGATAATGGCCGGCCAGGCAAACACCACCTGAATATCGTTGGCCGACAGCCATTGCCCCAAGGCACTTTCCCGACCAAACAGGATCAGGTAACAGAAACCGGCCACTACGGGCGAGGTGGCATAAGGAATGTTTACCAGTGCCTGCAAGAGTTTTTTTCCCTTGAATTCGTAATGGGTAATGCACCAGGCCAGCATAATGCCAAACAGGATATTAACAGGCACCGCCACCACCGCTGCCAGCACGGTCAGGCCAATGGCATGCAGCATGTAATCTTCAGTCAGGTTACTCCACATGGCCGCCAGGCCGTCACCCAGGGCCATCGTAAAAATCAATGCCAACGGCAAAACCAGCAATACGATGGCAAAGACAACGCCCAAGCCAATCAACAACCATTGCCCAACAGAATCCGGTTTTTGTCCACTCATTTTATCTTCTACTTGTCTTCGTATTTATCAAGAAAATTGCTTTGCCACCATTGCAAAACAAACAGCAATAGCAGGGATGCAATCAGCACCACAGAGGCAATGGCCGCTGCCGCCTGATAATTGAACTCCTGCAAACGTACAAACAACATTAATGACGTTACTTCGGTTTCAAAAGGAATATTGCCCGCAATCATGATGACGGCACCAAACTCACCCAGACTGCGAATAAAAGCCTGTGAGGCACCCGCAATCAGGGCAGGACGCACCGCCGGAAACAGCACCCGCGAAAAGGTCTGCCATTTGTTTGCCCCCAGCATGGAAGCCGCTTCCTCATATTCGCCCTTAAGATCTTCAAGCACCGGCTGCACCGAACGTACAATAAAAGGAATACTGGTGAAAATCATGGCCAGTACAATACCCGGAAAGGCATAGGCAATCTTGATGTCCATGGCGGCAAACCACTGCCCGATCCAGCCACTGGGTGCAAACAGGGCCGACAAAGTCAGCCCGGCAACGGCGGTTGGCAGGGCAAAAGGCAAGTCCATTAAAGAATCAAGCAGGCGTTTGCCGGGAAAGTCATAGCGGGTGATAATCCAGGCAAACAAAAACCCAATCACACAAACCAGGATTGTTGAATAAAACGCACCAAGAATCGTTACCCGGTAACTGCTTAGCACGCGCGGATCGGTAATCGCCCCCCAATACTCCGCCCATGTCATCCCGCTTACATAAACAAGCAGGGTTGACAGGGGAACCAGGATAATCAGGCTGATATATAAAACGGAAAAACCGAAGGTCGGGCCAAAGCCCGGCAGCAACGGTGTCCGTTTAAAAAATGAGAATGTGGTTGACATCAAGAATACTTAATTAACGACGCTTGGATAATAAGCCGTCAAGCATACCGCCTGAAGCAAAATGGTTTTGCTGGATTTCATTCCATGACCCCAAAACATCGGTCGGATTAATGGTACGCACAGGCGCATACTGGGCTTCTGTCGCTTTAACCACTTCAGGGTCATGTACACGCAGATTGAACGTGGTTAGCAGTTGCTGGATATCCTTGCTGTACTGGAACTGCAGGTATTCTTTGGCCAGTTCACGTGTACCACGGTTATCAACCACCGTATCCACGATGGCAACGGGGAACTCGGCCAGCACGGAAACCGGTGGCACGACCACTTCAAAACCCTTGTCTTTATATTCCTTGTCATTGGCAATATTGATGACCTCGGACTCAAACGTCAGCAAGGCATCACCCTGTCCATTCTGGGCAAAAGCCACGGTTGCCGCACGGCCGCCTGTTGGGAAATTAACCACATTCCCCAATAATTTACCTACAAACTCCTTGATCTTGTCCTGATCACCATTGAATTTTTCATTGGCGTACAACCAGGCACCCAGGTAAGAGTAACGGGCATTACCCGATGTTTTAGGGTTGGGGAAAACCACTTTTACATCTTCACGCACCAGATCGTCCCAGGTTTTGATATTTTTGGGGTTACCCTCGCGTACCAGGAAAGCGATTGTGCTGTAGTAAGGTGAGCTGTTGTTTTCAAACGCTTTTTGCCAGTCTTGTTTGACCAGACCGTTTTTTTCCAGAAAATTGATGTCAGTGACCTGGTTAAACGTGACCACGTCCACTTTTTTACCCTGAACAATATCCTGGGCCTGGCGGGAAGTACCGGCAAACGATTGGTCAATCTTGACATCCTCGCCTGTTTTGGCTTTCCAGTATTCAACAAATTTGGGGTTAATGGCCGCAAACAGCTCGCGGGCCACATCATACGAGGCATTCAGGATTGATTTTTCCTGGGCCTGGGCCTGCGCCGTGCTTGCGGAAAAAGCGGAAACCGTTGCAACAGCCAGGATTATTTTCTTCAACATAGCGTATATCTCGTTCAAATAAATAAGTTTGCAGGTACCTTTATTCTTTTTTACCAACCGTCATTGCTTAATGAGCAACTGGAAGTTATTAGCGTAAGGTTGAAGCAAGAATAACAAAGAGATATATACATAGGAACGACTAAATAATAATTTCCATATTACCAAAAGAAATATCAAATATTGTTCCGCCAAAAATAAAAAACGGCTTTGCCCGCTGTTCAAACCAGCCAAAGCAAAGCCGCTTCGCAAAGCTACTTCGATATCACAAGCCACCTGTGTTATCAGGCAACCCAATTACCCATTAGTAATGAATCACGGCACGGATGGATTTACCTTCATGCATTAAGTCAAATGCTTCATTAATTCGTTCCAATGGCAAGGTATGAGTAATATACGGATCAAGATCAAGCTCACCGGCCATTACCTGTTCTACCATGCCTGGCAACTGGGTACGCCCTTTGACACCCCCGAAGGCACTGCCACGCCAGACCCGGCCGGTTACCAGCTGGAATGGACGGGTACGGATTTCCTGGCCGGCGGCCGCAACGCCAATAATCACGCTTTCACCCCAACCTTTATGACAGCATTCCAGGGCTGAACGCATCACGTCAACATTACCGATACATTCAAAACTGAAATCCACCCCGCCATCGGTCATTTCAACAATGACCTCCTGAATGGGACGATCATGATCTTTGGGGTTTACGCAATCGGTCGCGCCCAGTGCCTTGGCCAGAATGAACTTGTTGGGGTTGGTATCAATGGCAATAATCCGGCCGGCCTTGGCCTGTACAGCACCCTGGATAACCGCCAGACCAATTGCACCCAGACCGAATACGGCGACGGTGTCGCCTTCCTTGACCTTGGCGGTGTTGTGAACCGCCCCGATACCGGTGGTGACACCGCACCCCAGCAGGCAGACTTTTTCAAGCGGTGCCTCGGGGTTAACCTTGGCCAGCGACACTTCGGCAACCACCGTGTACTCGCTGAACGTGCTGGTGCCCATGTAATGGTAAATAGGTTGGCCGTTATAGCTGAAACGGGTGGTGCCGTCGGGCATCAGGCCTTTGCCCTGGGTTTCCCGAACGGAAGAACACAGGTTGGTTTTACCCGATGTGCAGAATTTGCACTTGCCGCATTCTGCCGTATAAAGCGGAATCACATGGTCGCCCGGTTTAACGCTGGTTACCCCCTCGCCCACTTCCACCACGATACCGCCGCCTTCATGACCCAGGACCGCCGGAAAAACACCTTCCGGATCCACCCCTGACAGGGTATAGGCATCGGTATGGCACAAAGCGGTATGGGTAATTTTGACCAGCACCTCGCCTTTACGGGGCGGCTCAACATCAATCTCGACAATTTGCAAAGGTTTGCCTGGTTCAAAGGCAACTGCGGCACGTGATTTCATCTTTTTTTCCTATAGTGAAGGTGACATGGCTCCAGTTCTTGAGCAATATATTGGGGACAGTATATCTGAGGCCATTTGAAAAACAAAGAATTAGACCTCTATACAGTAATCGCGCCGGTAATCCGCACTTTGTGCCTGATTCATGACCTTGCTGTAACCCCGCTGGTTTGACAGAAAACGGGTTGTTCCAACGGTGGTTTCAATACAATCATGACTGTGTCCGTAGATCCAGTCATCGGCCAATTGATGCAGCTGCGGAATATCCGTGGCCCAATAGGCACTCTGGATCAGGGCATCGGTGTTCTGGCGATAAGCTGTAGCCAGCAACTCGAAGGCAGGCAGAAAATGTGAAACCACCACTTTTTTCCTTACCGTTCTGTTATCTGTCAGCAAGGCGTCATGAATAAAGGCACAGGCTTTTTTATATTCTTCCACCGTATCGGCCGGCTGCATGGGCACCAGACTGCCATCGGCCGAATAACGGTGTATTTTTCGGTAATCGGGAATTTTGTTACAGGCCCAAAGCATCGAGATATCGGCCTGACCAGCCAGTGAAAAATCGCTCCAGAGCGTGCTTCCCACAAACAGTACATCGTCTATTTGCACCACTTCATTGTCCAGCAGGGTGACCCGGTAATTGTCACAAAGCCGGCGGTATTGCTGTTTGGCTTTTGCAAATTCCAATCCATAATATTCATGATTTCCCAGCACATACAAAACGGGCAATTCAGGCGCCGCATTCCTGAGCGTGCCCAGGAAGTGGCTGACTGAAAACAGGTCGCCAATATCACCTGCCAGCACCAGAACATCCAGCGCTGGCAAATTGGCAATGGTGCACGCACTGAATTCAGTATGCAAATCGCTGTGAACGCCAACTTTTAACATGAGTTTTCCTGTAACAGTGAGATTTCAAAATTTCCGCCCCGTTCCATGCCGCTTAGCAAATACCCATATTCTCATTCCCGCTTATAGCTGGCATAAAAACTGGACAGCGTATACTTTACTATATTAGTCAGGTAATAAACATCTACCCTCTTACAGGAGTTGTTCTATGAGTTTCCCAACTTTTTTTGATCAGGTACCCACTATTTCCCTACGCGATCCGCTGGCCGAATTTCTGGGTGCGGCCAGCGATGGGATTATTGAGTATACCTATACAGATATCGTAAAACTGGCTGGACACTCCTGCCCAACCGTTGCCGGTGCTTACCTCATGACTATCAAGGCTTTGCAAAAACTGTACGGCAACGCGCTACCCGAACGGGGCGCCATTAAAGTGGAATTCAGCGACAGTCAACTAAACGGTGTGACCGGCGTGATCGCCAATGTGGTTTCCTTTATTACCGGCGCCACCACCGATAACGGTTTCAAGGGCCTGAAAGGCCAATTCGACAGGCGCAATCTGCTGGTTTTTAACGCACCCCATGAAGGAGCCATTAAATTCCAGCGCATTGATACAGGTGCCTCTGTTACCGTGAGCTTCAATTCAGCGGTTGTCCCCGCTTCCCCTGAACTCATGCCGGCATTATTCAATTCCCTGACGCCATCGGCCTCACCAGAACAACGCCAGCAATTTGCCCGGCAATGGCAAGACAGGGTAAAACGGATTTTCGAGAATGCCGATCATCCAGAGTTGATTGTTTTCCTTTGAAACCGGCAAAAATCGGTAACTCCCGATCAGTTACCGATTTTCATAAAACTTCTTGATAAAAGATTGGCGGAAACTTTGGTGACAGGCCAGGCAGTTCTGTTGCGTTTTTGAAAACGCCGCGATAACGTCCAAACCGTCGGCCTGTTTTGCCGCTTCCGCCATCTCTGTTGCGGCCTCTTTCACCTTCAGGTCAGCCCCCCTGAATTTGCTGGCCTCAGCGCCAAGCCAAGTGATAATTTTGACCCTTTCCTCTGCAGGTGGCTCTGCATGATTAGCAATTTTTGGCGCCAATTCGGCAACCAGCGCCCAGTCCTCGTGGGAAATTGCACCGGTTACTGCCTGCATATCATCGCCCAGCTGTTCCATTACACCACGAAGCGCCATTGGTTTTTCATCTTGTACGGGCTGGGCATGGGCTACCGCGGCAAACGCGGACAGCGTTATCGACAAAAAAACACCTATTGGCAAGCAGGACTTCAAGATCATGTTCATGAAACTCTCCTTGGATGTTATTCACAGTGCGTAGCATGCCTGCCTGACATTATAAGCCCAGTGAACCCAGGGCCGGGCAGGCATGACATATTATAAATAACGAAACGGGTTGAAATTTTCAATTCTTATATATTCGCCTACGCGAAGGAAAGTATATTGGTAAATTCACGATTAAAACAACCAGCATTTTACAACTAAAGTTTTTTGTCATAAACGTTCAGTATTTGGCATTTATGATCAGGGCTGGCATTCAACCCTCAATATAAATTTTATATATCACGTTCGCGCTTAGGATGGTTCCTACCATGGGCGTTACTTTTACCTGCCAATACGAACCAGTGAAAGCGGTACACGAGGCGCTTGACAAACTGCAGCAGGAAACAGGCCTGGATATTCCCATGCACGTAGACAGCGCCAGCGGCGGCTTCCTGGCTCCTTTCTGCGCATCTGATATCGAATGGGACTTTCGCCAGGACTTTTCTGCAGACCTATCAAACGAAAAACATGCAAGCAATAAAAAAACCCCGCACCGAAAGAGATGACAGGGGTTTTGTTTACACTACTTTATGATAATAGCCTAGAACGGAATATCGTCATCCATATCCATGATGTTGGCCGCAGGGCCACTGGCCGGTGCCTGCGGACGCTGGCTTTGCGGTGCGCGCTGCGGTTGCTGGCGTGGGGCCGAATAAGATTCGCTGAAACCGCTATCATCCATGCTGCCTGTATCGGCACGGCCACCCAGCATTTGCATCTGGTCAGCAATGATATCGGTTGAATATCGGTCTTGCCCGGTTTCCTTGTCTTGCCACTTGCGTGTCTTGATGCGCCCTTCCACATACACGGCGCTGCCTTTTTTAAGATATTGGCCGGCAATTTCAGCCAGGCGACCAAAAAACGATACGCGATGCCATTCGGTTTCATCACGGCGTTCGCCGGTATTTTTATCTTTCCAGCTTGAAGTGGTGGCAATAGAAATATTACACATTGCAGCACCGTCAGGGCTGTAACGAACCTCTGGATCACGGCCCAGATTTCCCACTAAAATAACTTTGTTGACTGATGCCATAAGAATTTCCTAACAATTTGTGTGAACCAGCCTGCTATCTTACAAATGCAGGTTGGTTTACTAAAGAATCATGTGCGTATTATAACCATTGTGGGTATCGCTGAGTCCGCCCGGCTAGCGCTTGGACACTTTCAGCCCACGGGATACCAGAAACCAGCTTGCAGCCAGCAAGGCACCCAGCAGAAACACCTGTTGCGGCCCCGCATAACGCGCCACCAAACCGCCAATCGCGCCACCCGCAGCCACGCCCAGCGCCTGGGACATATTATAAAACCCCAAGGCCAGGCCTTTATGCTCGGGTGGTGAAAAGCGGGAAACCATGGACGGCTGCAAGGCTTCCAGAATATTGAACGCGATGAAAAAGAGCACGAAGGCAATCATGGTGGCCACAAAAGACTGGCTGGCCAACGGCATGATGGCCATGACCACCGCCAGGGCGGCCACACAGATTTCAAGGCTTAATTTATGAATATGGCGGGTTTCGGTATAGAAAACGGCTGGCACCATTAACACAAAGGCCACCAGAATAACCGGCAGGTAAACTTCCCACAAATTGCCCACCGTATAACCACCCAACGCCATGAGCAGAGGGGGAGCCACGACAAAAATGGACATCAAAATAAAATGCAGGCAGAAAACCCCGAAGTTCAGGCGCAGCAAATCGGCATGTTTGAATACATCGGCCGCACGCGACTGTTGCGATACCGCCTGCCCGTGCATGGGCACCACGGGCACGATGAAGGTCGCCAGCAGCAGGCAGGCAAAACCCAGCAGGCTGATCACCCAGAACAGGCCCGGCAAGCCACTCCATTCAACCAGCAAGGGAGACAGCACCAGTGAAACCGCAAAAGAAACCCCAATCGAAGCGCCCACCATGGCCATGGCCCGGGTACGGACTTCCGGACGGGTGGCATCGGCAACCCAGGCGGTAATGGCGGCGGACACCGCCCCAAATCCCTGGATGGCCCGGCCAATAATGACCGTGGTGACCGATTCGGCATTGGCACAAATAATGCCACCCACCACGAACAGCAGCATGCCGAAGATAATGACCGGACGGCGGCCGAATTTGTCGGACGCCATGCCAAGCGGAATTTGCATAATGGCCTGGGTAATGCCATAAGCGCCAATGGCCGCCCCCACCAGTGCGGCATTGTTGCCATTGGTCAGGGTTTTGGCGGCATCGGCAAACACGGGGGTCAGCAAAAACAGGCCCAGCATGCGCACGGCAAACAATAAAGCCAGGGAAACGCTGGCTTTTCTTTCAACAGGGGTTAGCTTGAGTTTTTCCCGTGGCTGCCGGGCGGCATGACGGGAATCAGGTCGACTGGTTCTGGATTTAATGGGCATGTAAAGAATTCAATGAATAACCAACTAATTGGAGGATATCTTTATGAGAGTGTAACGCAGACTGGCTTCCTGCGTTATAGTTATATATTCCACTGACAAAAACCAGACTCATCTTACTGGAAGCTAGTATTAAACAATGGTAATGGATACATCCCCCGACACAAACGGTGATTTCAACAGGGATGCAATCCGCATCCGCGGTGCCCGCACGCATAATCTCAAGAATATTTCACTTGATTTACCCCGTCATAAACTGGTGGTCCTGACCGGCCTGTCCGGTTCTGGCAAGTCTTCCCTGGCGTTTGACACCCTGTATGCCGAAGGCCAGCGCCGTTATGTGGAAAGCCTGTCAGCCTATGCCCGCCAGTTCCTGCAGCTCATGGACAAACCTGATGTCGACCTGATCGAAGGTTTGTCGCCGGCCATTTCCATCGAACAGAAAGCGGCCGGCCACAATCCGCGCTCCACCGTTGGTACCATTACTGAAATTCACGATTACCTGCGCCTGCTGTTTGCCCGCGTGGGCACGCCCTATTGCCCCGAGCACGGTGAACCGCTACAGGCCCAAAGCGTGGCCCAAATGGTCGATTTCATCCTGGCCTTGAAACCCGACACCCGGATTGCCCTGCTGGCCCCCATTGCCCGCAACCGCAAAGGCAGCTTTGAAGATGAATTTGCCCAGTTCCAGGCCCAGGGCTTCATTCGTGTTCGTATTGATGACACGATGATCGAGCTTGAACAGCTTGCGCCCCTGAACAAAAACGAGAAGCACAATATCGACGTAGTGATTGACCGCCTGAAAATACGCGAAGAAAGCAAGCAGCGACTGGCCGAAAGCATTGAAACCGCGGTCAAGCTGGCCGATGGCCGGGTGATTGTGCTGGATCTGGATGAAAACACTGAACACGCCTTTTCCAGCCGCTATGCCTGTCCCGTCTGCAATCACAGTCTGCCCGAACTGGAACCCCGGCTATTCAGCTTTAACAACCCGGTTGGCGCCTGTCCACGCTGTGATGGTTTGGGACATGTGCATATTTTTGATCCCAAACGAATTGTCGCCTTTCCCGAGCTCAGCCTGGCCAGCGGTGCCATCAAGGGTTGGGACAAGCGCAATGCCTTTACCCATTCCCTGCTTCACAGCCTGGCCATTCATTACGATTTCGATATCGACGAAGCCTTTGAATCCCTGCCCGAAAACATAAAACACATCGTGCTATACGGTTCTGCCGAAGAAGAAATTTCTTTCCTGTACCTGGACAACAAGGGACGCAGCACCTTCAAGACCCATGCCTTCGAAGGGATTATTCCCAATCTGGAAAGACGCTGGCT
>LFRM01336779.1_pt4 | contig 17780 bp, 13 predicted proteins | sample 618341 | NCBI WGS metagenome assembly LFRM01 (sample SAMN03654438, study PRJNA283298) | anaerobic digester metagenome | isolation source: pool of bioreactors CSTR01a, CSTR02a, and CSTR03a thermophilic anaerobic... | place: Denmark: Kgs. Lyngby | collected 2014-05-21 | reverse complement strand
ATACGATGGAGGAATATATATGATGAAAATGGACCCTTTTATTAAAAAACTTAATGAACTGAATTTCTCAAATATGTATGAAAACGACTTCTTTCTGACATGGGAGAAGAGCAGGGACGAACTTGAGGCTGTATTTACAGTAGCAGATGCTCTCCGCTCGTTGAGGGAGAACAATATCTCGCCAAAGATATTTGACAGTGGGCTTGGAATATCAATTTTTCGCGACAATTCTACAAGAACACGTTTCAGCTTCGCTTCCGCATGCAACATGCTCGGTCTTGAGGTCCAGGATCTTGATGAGGGTAAATCACAGATAGCTCACGGAGAAACTTTACGCGAGACCTCTAACATGATCTCTTTCATGGCCGATGTGATTGGAATAAGGGACGATATGTACATAGGCAAAGGCAATGCATATATGCATGAGGTAGTTGATTCTGTACGCGAAGGACATAGGGATGGAATACTGGAACAGAGACCTACCCTCGTTAACCTACAGTGTGATATAGACCATCCGACACAGACCATGGCAGACCTACTCCATATGATTCACGAGTCTGGCGGCATAGAAAATCTTAAAGGCAAAAAACTTGCCATGACTTGGGCTTACTCTCCTTCTTACGGCAAACCCCTTTCCGTTCCTCAGGGAGTTGTCGGATTGATGACCAGGATGGGCATGGATGTAACGCTTGCCCACCCTGAAGGATATGAGATCATGTCTGATGTTGAAAATATCGCAAAAGAAAATGCTAAAAAGTATGGAGGCAAATTCACTAAAACGAACAGTATGAAAGACGCCTTTGAAGACGCTGACTTTGTTTACCCCAAAAGCTGGGCTCCTTTTAAAGCAATGGAAGAGAGAACGGATCTTTACGGAGCTGGCAATTTTGAAGGTATAAAAACACTTGAAAAAGAACTGCTCGCTCACAACGCACTACATAAAGACTGGGAATGCACAGAGGATATGATGAAAACGACCAAGGGCGGGAAAGCTCTTTATTTGCACTGTCTGCCTGCCGATATAACGGGAGTGAGCTGTGAGTCAGGAGAGGTCGCTGCTTCTGTATTTGACAGATATCGCATACCCCTCTTCAAACAGGCCAGCTTCAAGCCATATATAATAGCTTCGATGATATTTTTGAGCAAAATCAAACATCCCGAGGAATTCCTTAAAACTCTCGAAGATAGATCATTACCCAGAAAGGCTCTTTAAATTTAAATCATATGATGGCTGAAGGTGAGAAAGAATACAGAGAGGGAAAATCTCCGGGAACAAGAAAACTGCTCATAAATGGTTCCCTGTGGGACCCTCGCTTTTACCCGGCATATACTCCTCATGACATGCTGGATATGGGAGTCTTTGGTGGGACATACCTCAACAGCGTAAGAGACTTGCTGCCCTCTGAGTGGTTTACCGGCGAAAAAGTTTTGCCCAAAGGCAGTAAACCAGATGTTTCAATGAATTTTTTCAAAGTTTCGTCGGGCATGTCCCTTTCTGATTGGGAGAAAAGAGGATGGATAATGTCGGATAAGCTGGGGTGGTTTCAGTGGTACTGCAACTACTTCCTCGGCAGAAGGATCGGAGAAGACGAGATTCAGATAAAACGCTGGCGACAGTTTTGTGCCCGCCATTCCGCCCAAATTCACAAAAACCCTTGGCAGCCAAGGCTTAGACAGAAACAGGGACTCCTCCACTGGTCATACGACTGGCGGGACAAAATCCACGAATGCCAAGATAAAAACCTTGCTTATATCATAAGCTCAACAGAATAGAACATTGATTTCATCAGACTATAGTTATCTACTTTCTAATCAGAAAGTAGATAACTATGAATTCATAAGGTCTACTAAAAATGTTTGTTCAGCCATATGTGACACTTAGCTCGCAGTTAAATATTTATGCTCATTTATGTATACAGCTAGTCGAATTATCCAGCTTAATTTTACAATATTTAGAATTTCTGTGAACTGGTATCAAGTTCCTTAATGTAGTAACATATAGGACGATTTAAAAGATATTTTATACGGAGGCACTGATATTATGGCAAAACAGCAACCCGAAGGCGTTTATCTTTTTATAGATGACAGCGGTTCCAGGTTCATTGCGGTAGTCGACGGATTTGGCGTTGCAAATATGCTGCCATGGAAACAGCCGGGAGAACTCCACAGTATAGAAGAAAAAAGCTGGAACCTTCAGGGAGAGTTCATAAGGCTTAAGATCTCTGACTGATTTTAGTTGCAGTTCCCTCTGCCCTAAAGTAGGAAACGCAAGTAGCTTAAATCAAATAAAAAATTCGCCCGGAAAAATTCCCGGGCTTTTTTCTTCTTTTAAAGAGTTAAGAATGTCCGGTGACATCCGCTAACAGATGAATTCTAGATTTTTAGAGAGATACCGGATATCTTTTGAAACCACTCTTTCGCTTCAGTCGCATCCTCTTCGAATCCTTTGCGTCCCATAAGGCCATATGTATATTTTTTGCCCTGCTCTACCCCAGGCTGATTGAAGGGATCTATACCCATCATTCTGCCGGTCATGGCTGTCATGTATTCGTAATAGAATATTAGAGCGCCAAGCGTTGGACAGTCAAGCTGATCTATCTCCATCCAAATAAGAGGGCGTCCTTTTTTTACGAGCGCAGCAGCCGTACTCATTGCTTCAAGCCTGAGCATATTGCCGAGTTCGGCGTTGTCAAGGTATGAAAGAGGCTTCAGAGGATCACAGTCTACAGGTGGGACATAGACCCGCTCACCATGTTTTTTCAGGTTTATCAGAGTAAAAAATTTGTCGTCTGGTCCATCTGTGTAGAGCTGTACCTGCGAGTGCTGATCTATAGCTCCCAGCGCCCGCACAGGAGTGGTTCCTTTTCCTTCTTTACCTAGGCTCTCGCCCCAGAGTTGAGCAAACCATTCGGCGAAAAATGCCATCTTGCTCGAATAGGGCATTATCACAGCCATAGGTCTGCCCTTTTGTTCGTGGAATAAGTGCAAAGATGAAGCAATCCAAGCAGGATTAGTATCTATCGAGCTATTCTCAAGAAGAATTTTTTTCATTTTCCCTGCACCTTCGAGAATAGCATCTATGTCTATTCCAAGAGCATAGGCGCTTACCAGCCCAGCAGCTGATAAAACTGAATATCTTCCACCAACAGAGGGGGGCAGGTCAAGTATCTTGCATCCTGAATATTTGGCATAGGCTCTAAATATACCCTTTTCTGGATCAGTGATTACAAGTATGTCCTCATCGGCGTTGCCTTTGAGCTTTGTCATTTTTTCCCTGAACCAGAGGAACTGGGACATCGTTTCGGCAGTGGCTCCCGATTTGCTTACGCCCACAAGAGCAACGGTTCCTTCTTTTACCTGCTCCCATATAACATGGGTCTTTGTGGGATCAGGATTGTCTGCGAGGTAAAATTTGGGAAAACATGCCCCAGAGTTGTGGTACTCAGAAAGGAGAGATTGGTTCAGCATCAGGTTGCCCAACGCCGAACCACCTATTCCTACATGTATTATTGAATCGTAACCTTTGAGCCATTTCGCTGTTTCTTTTATCTCAGCAGTATCTATGTCCGGCAGATCAATCCATCCGTGCCCTTCCACATTTGACGGAGTCTCCTTAAGCCAGCTAGCAGCCTCTGAACAGCGTGTTTCATTCTCTTTCTTAAAATCACCAATAGAGAGATTTTCTTGGCCAAACGCGCCTCCAAAATGAAAGCTGACTGACAGATTATTCATGAAAACACTCCCTTTTGGATGTGATTTTTAGACTTCCTTGATCAGACCAGCTGCCTCGAGTGCCTCGTTTATTTTTGGCTTATCAAAACCTACAATGTACTGCTCCCCTATCTGAATGACAGGGACGCCCATCTGCCTCGTCATTTTTACCAGTTCCATAGCGGCAGCTTTATCTCCTGTGACAATCTTTTCTTCATATTCAACGTTCAGCGACGAAAGATACTCTTTCGCCTTATTACACCATGGTCAAGTGTTAGTAGAATATACTTTTACTTCCATTGTGATCACTCCTTGNNNGTTTAAGGTGAAAAGTTCTGTTCTTTTTTTATTCTTAAATTTTTTTAATATAATCTGTATTCCTTCGTTCAATGTTTTAAAGAATAACTAAAAATTCATTTTTTGATACATTTGCCCCACAAGATTATCAAATTTATCTGAGCACGAACCATTGTTGAATTTTTTCTTTTTTGGATGGTTTGTTTATGTCAGCTTTTAGATGTTGCAATAATCTACAAATTAAGATAGATTTAACAGCGTATGCTTAAATATTTACAAACATAAGTTTTTTCAAGAAATTTTAGAGGAGGTACGTTATGTTCAAGGTTGTTTCAAAACAAAAGATTGCACCTAAAGAATTTGACATGTGGATTGAGGCTGATCGTATTGCAAAGCACGCCAAGCCCGGACAATTTGTCGTTCTTCGCGTCGATACTCTAGGTGAGAGGATCCCTCTTACCATTGCCGACTACGACATAGAAAAAGGGCTGATTCGCCTCATTTTCCAAGTCGTAGGGAAAACTACGGCAGAGATGTCGCTTCTGGAAGTAGGAGATTCCATAAAGGATATCTCCGGACCTCTCGGAACCCCAAGTGAAGTCGGAAATTTCGGTACTGTTCTAATGGTAGGTGGCGGAGTCGGTATTGCAGCTCTCTATCCGATTATCAAGGAACTCAAACTCGCCGGAAACAAAGTTATAACAATCCTGGGTGGACGTACTTCTGAGCTTGTAATAATGAAAGAAGAATGCGCCAAATATTCAGATGAGCTCATAATCACTACTGACGACGGCTCATATGGAATGAAAGGCGTAGTTACAGCAGCAATGAAAATGGTTGTGGAGCGCGGAGAGAAAATCGACCGCTGCTGGTGTATTGGCCCAGCGATAATGATGAAATTCGCCACAAAAGCGGCTGCTGAGCTTGGACTCCCAATCGCCGTCTCGCTCAACCCTCTTATGGTTGATGGTACCGGGATGTGCGGATGCTGCCGCGTTACTGTAGATGACAATATCCACTTCGCATGTGTTGACGGTCCTGAGTTTGATGGTCACAAGGTAAATTGGGACGAGTTTATGGGCCGCCTCCGCCAGTACAAGGACGAAGAAAAGATATCTATGGATAAATATGAAGCAGAAGTAGGTGGAGCATCATGGCAATAAAGTTTTCTAAGAGAAAAACGCCCATAAAAGAGCAAGATCCCGAGGTTCGCAAAGGTAATTTTAAAGAAGTCTGCCTAGGCTATACACTCGAAGAAGGAATTACAGAGGCGAAACGCTGTCTCCAGTGTAAGACAAAACCCTGTGTACCAGGATGTCCTGTTGCAATTGACATACCAGGATTCATCAAGCATATCGCTGAGGGTGATATGGCTGGCGCCGCTGAAGTAATGGATAGGCACACCAACCTACCTGCGGTATGCGGTCGTGTTTGTCCTCAGGAAACACAGTGCGAGGGAGTATGTACCGTAGGAAAGATGCCCGGCTTCGAGCCTGTCGCGATAGGGAAACTTGAACGGCTTGTTGCTGACTGGAAATACGCACAGGAAAAAGCGAAAACAGAAAAAGCCTCCATTGTTTCAAAGGGCAAAGTAGCAGTGGTCGGTTCAGGTCCTTCCGGTCTCACAGTAGCAGGCGACCTTGCAAAAAAAGGCTATGAGGTTACAGTTTTTGAAGCCCTCCATGACGCAGGCGGAGTGCTTATTTACGGCATCCCAGAATTCCGACTTCCGAAAAACATCGTTAGGATGGAGATCGAGGCGATGCAGGATTTAGGCGTCAAGATCGAGTGCAATGCAGTAATAGGCAAGAACAGAACCATGGAAGAAATTATGGAAGAGTTCGATGCCTGTTATATCGCCGTCGGAGCTGGCGCCCCTCATTTCCAAGGTGTTCCCGGCACTACGCTAAACGGAGTTTATTCCGCAAGTGAATATCTCACACGGATAAACCTCATGCACGGATATGAGTTTCCCAAATATGATACACCGCTTAAGAAAGCAAAGAAGGTAGTTGTTATCGGCGGAGGAAACGTTGCTATGGACGCAGCGCGTTCTGCAAAGAGGCTTGGAGCCGATGAAGTCACAATCGTTTATAGAAGATCCCTCCAAGAACTTCCGGCACGTATTGAAGAGTATCACCATGCTGTGGAAGAAGGAATAATATTCAACTGGCTAAGCAATCCGACAGAGTATGTAAATAACGGTGAAGGCCAGCTCAGCGGAGTTAAATGCATAAAAATGGAACTTGGCGAGCCCGATGACTCAGGACGAAGGCGTCCGGTGCCCATTAAAGGAAGTGAGTTCTTTGTTGAAGCCGACACTGCAATCGAAGCTATAGGCCAAGCTCCCAACAAAATCCTCCTATCCACATTCCCCGAAATGAAGCTCAACAAGTGGGGATATATAGATGCAGATCCCAAGACCGGCGCTACATCTGTTCCAGGCGTCTACGCAGGCGGAGATATAGTAACAGGTGCGGCTACAGTAATTCTCGCTATGGGAGCGGGAAAAGACTCAGCAGAAGCTATTGATAAGTATATAACTGAAAAGAAATCTAAATAAGAATAAGCTATAAACATAAAAGACCGGGCCCTTTCAGGGTCCGGTCTTTTATGTTATTTCCTTGAAGGATTTCCAAAGAGGCATCCAGCAAAAATATTGAATTGCGGCTGAGCCGACAAATACGAAGACACCTATTATACGAAATGCACCGCTTGCCCCAAAAAGAGGCGAAATAAATCCGAAAATAAGAGGGGTAATGACCCATCCAAGGTCTATAGCCAGAAGAAGTGAGCCTGTCGCTTTGGGATGGTACTCCAATGAGAGTAGATCCCCTACCAGTGAGAGGCCTGTCGGAAAACCAGCTCCGATCCCCAGTCCATATATAAGACCGGATATTACAAAAAATATCCAACTGGAGCTGAATGAGAGGCAGAGCAGAGAAAGACCCATTAATGCCGCTGCGGGCGCTGCAAGAAGGACCCTTGGTATCCTATCCATAACCTTAAATCCTATTGTCCTTATAAAGACTGCAGCGACTGCTACAGCTACCATAAACCATGAGACCGGAACTCCTCTGTCCTCTGCAAGAGCAGCCGCACAGAGCGTTGCTCCGTCGGCTAGAGACATTAGAAATGCCGTGATATAGAGAATCTTCACTCCTGGAGTAAAAAACATGTCTTTATATCTTCCCCAAATAGGTTTCTCTTTCGTCTGAGTTGAAATATCCAATACCCAGAAGCTTACTGCGAGGCATAAAAGCGCAACAAATACCGGCAGCCAAAGGTAAAGATTGGAGTGCCCTCTTTTCAGAAAAAATTCCGAAAGAGGAATTATAGTTGCCATGGGAAGCATTGACCCAGTGGTAAACAACGCAAAACCTATTCCTCTTGATTTAGCGTCCAAAATCATCGATTGGTAGGCAACAGTTGCAACAATAAAAACACTTGCACTTACTCCGGAAAGAGCTCTAAAAAAAAGCAGAAGAATAGGGTTCGAGATAGATAGAGCGATACCAGCAGCAGCCATCGCCGCAATCAGGGAACTTCCTACAAGAGCCTTGCGGATACCTAGCCTCTCCATAGTCCAGCTTCCAAGCGGACGGCATATGATCATAGCCATGTAGAAAATACTAAGAAAAAGTCCCACTGCCCTAGGAGAGGCTCCTGATGCAGAATAAAAAGGACCAAATATAAAATAAACGTTCGCGAAACAGTTAATCCCATAATAAGCAAGAAAAACCAAAAGAACCTGTTTTGAAATTTTCATTGAGAATACATCTCCGATTGATTTATACGATCCATAATTTTAAATCTTAGTTATCACAAAAAATAAAAAATATAAAAATTTATAGTCATATAAAACGCGAGATCCTAAGACGCGTTTAAAACGTCACGGATCTCGCGCGAAACTTGGCTAATAAGCAAAAACCGGGTAAGTCGTCTATTCTTCCTCTTCCTGGTTTTTCTCTGCTGCTTCAACAATTTTCTTGGAAATATCCGCTGGAACCTCTTCATAATGTGAATACTCCATTGCAAAGGTACCTCTACCTGATGTCATAGATCTAAGGATTATTGCATAGCGGAACATCTCTGAAAGTGGACACTGTGCCTTGACTACCTGCAGTTTTCCTTCGCTGTCTATACCCATTATGCGTCCGCGGCGGCTGTTGAAGTCTCCCATTACATCGCCAAGACACTCTTCCGGCACTTTGACCTCTACGTTCATCACCGGCTCCATAAGTACAGGCATAGCGTCTGCCATTGCTTTTTTGAAGGCAAGCGAAGCTGCGATCTTAAATGCCATTTCAGAAGAGTCGACATCGTGGTAGGATCCGTCATATATCGCACATGAGAAGTCTGTGGCAGGATAACCGGCAAGGAAGCCTCTCTGTGCAGCCTCCCTGAGCCCTTTTTCAGCTGCCGGAATATAGTTTTTCGGAACGACTCCGCCGACAACACGGTCAATGAACTGGATACCGGCGTTCTTTTCGATTGGGGCGAGTTCGAACCAAACGTCTCCGTACTGTCCGCGTCCACCGGACTGTTTCTTGTGTTTTCCCTGTGCTCGGGCAGTCTTTTTTATCGTCTCTCTGTATGGGACCTTCGGGGTGCGTGTTTCAAGTTCAACCTTATAGCGTTCCTTGATCTTTGAAAGCATGATGTCAAGGTGCATGTCTCCCATTCCCGAAAGGACGGCATCGTTAGTCTCCGGGTTCTTGACGAATGAAAGTGTCCTGTCCTCTTTCAGGGTCTTTGTGATGGCTGTGCCAAGTTTGTCTTCGTCAGCACGGCTCTTGGGCAATACTGCCACACTATATACGGGCTGCGGAAACTGTATCGGACGGAATTGGAGAACTTCGCCCTTTATTCCCAGAGTATCTCCTGCGGTGGTACTTTCAAGCTTAGGAATAGCAACGATGTCGCCGAGCACTATTTCTTTTTCCTCAACGCTCTCTTTGCCTTTCATGAAACGAAAGGAACTGATCCTCTCCTCTTCAGCCTCAGCTACATTGAATACTGTCTGATCGCTCCTAAGGCTGCCTGAGAACACCTTGACGAATGAGAGCTTTCCAACATAAGGGTCGACCATGACCTTGAAAACAAAACCAAGAAAGGGTCCCTTTTCATCCGGAACTATATTTATTACTTCATCGCCTTTGAGTGCAGCGCGGTTTAGCATGTCCTTTGGTGAAGGCATATAGTTTGCGACCATGTCCAATAGCTGATAGACACCGATGTTCCCTGTACCTGACCCCGGTGTGATCAAAAATACCGATCTTGCACAGACAGCCTTACGAAGTACGGTTTGCAGCTCCTCAAGAGAGATCTCTTCTCCCTCAAGATAACGCATCATCATTTCGTCATCAGCTTCTACTGCTCTTTCCACAAGTGTCTCACGGGCTGCAGCGACATCAGCAACCATGTCAGCAGGGATCTCTCCTTCTGTTACATCCTTGCTTCCGTCACCTTTGTACTTGTATGATTTTCCGGTCAGTACGTTTACTAATCCTTTGAAATCAAGCTCTTTGCCTATTGGCAGATAAAGCGGCACCGCCCTGTCAGATATATTTTCCTGAATATCCTTGACAGTGGCATCAAAATCGGCATTTTCACGGTCAAGTTTGCTTATGAAGAAGATAGCCGGTGTTTCAAATGTCTCGGCAAAATCCCAGACGCTCTGTGTCTGTACTTCGACGCCTGCAGTGGCGTTAACAAGAACTACAGCACCGTCAGAGACTCTCATGGCGCAGCGCTGTTCGCCTACAAAATCTGCAAAACCCGGTGTATCAAGCACATAGATCGTTTTATTTTTGTATGGGATGGTAGAAAGAGAAGTGCTGATAGATATGCCGCGCTTTTGTTCCTCAGAATCAAAGTCTGAGACTGTGTTCTTGTCTTCGATCCTGCCCACCCTCGAAATAAGGTCCGTGTTATAAAGCAATGCCTCATTAAGTGATGTCTTTCCTGCTCCTCCGTGTGAAATCAGAGCAATACTGCGAATGTCCTCAGGTTTACGTGTCCCCATTTATTTCACTCCTTCTTATGAAGCTGAATATACTATCTTATGGTTACATGGTGTACCGTAATTCATCACAACCTGTTGATGATAACCTTTGAAGCACCTTTACGTCAATCTCTGACTGTACTAAAAACGGTGAAGAAAAGTCTCATCCTCACCGTTTATAAATATTTTATTTAAGCAGTGAAACCACAACCTGTGACACCTCTGCGGGGTCGGCAGATCCTCTTGTCTCTCTCATTACAAGCCCCCGGAGAAATTTAACCTTTGCGCCCTTCTTGTCGTTTCCATCCCTAACAGCCTTAACTGCTTCGGGTTCACTGTCCAAGACCTTTTTTACTGCCTCTTCAAGGGCAGCCCCTGAGATCTTGCCGTCCGAGACTCCGCTAAGTCTCACAGCATCTTGCAGAGAAGCCTTTTTCTCAACCATCACAGCAAGAACATCTTTTGCCTGAGTGTTGGAGAGCTCTCTCTTCTCCACCTTGATTATCAGTTTTCCAAGTTCTGCTGCAGGGACAGGGAAATCGTTTATCCCTATACTGAGGTCATGGAGTATCCTCTGTACCTCCATATGCATCCAGTTCGCACATTTTATTGGCGGAGCTCCCTCCGAAACACAGGCCTCAAAGTAGTCCGCCGTCTCTTTCTGTTCTGTTAGCCGGAGGCTCTCTTCCAAGGAGATCGAATATTCCTTTATAAACCTGTCCAGTTTTTCCCAAGGCATCTCAGGAAGGCTCTCGCTGATCTTTCGGACATATTCAGAACCGGCTGATATAGGGGCAAGATCCATTTCCACATAGTACCTATAATCTCTCTCTCCCTCTTTACTCCTCATCGACCTTGTAACACCGGCAACATCGTCCCAGAGTCGCGTCTCCTGAGCTAGATGTCCGCCTTCGTCGAGGACTTTGTTCTGGCGGGCTATCTCATATTCAAGTGCCCGCTCTATAGATTTGAGTGAGTTGACATTCTTTATCTCCACCCTTGTGCCAAGGCTGCCGTCCGGGTTGCTGTGGGAGACATTTACGTCGACCCTGAGTGAGCCGGACTCCATCTCTCCGTCTGATACTTCCAGATACCTTGCCAGCTGTCTTATCTGTGTTATGTATGCTATTACCTCTTCCGCAGAATTCATGTCAGGCTCTGAAACTATTTCAGAAAGGGGCATCCCGCCGCGGTTGTAGTCAACAAGGGAATATGCGGCTCCTGTAAGACGTCCGTCTGATGTCGGATGGACAAGCTTGCCCGCATCTTCTTCGAGGTGCAGGTGGTGGACCCTTATCCTCTTTTCTTTCCCTTCTGCAAAGATATCAACATAACCTTTGACTGCAATGGGATGTTCGTACTGTGTGATCTGGTACGCTTTTGGCAGATCCGCATAGAAATAATGCTTCCTGTGGAATCTTGTGTTATCGCTTATGGAGCAATGAAGTGCAAGCCCGATCTTCACAGCAAGCGCTACGGCATGGTCGTTGAGTATCGGAAGGGTTCCCGGTACTGCAAGGCATACAGGACATATATTGGTGTTTGGCGTAGCTCCTATGTAGTCACTTGAACAGCTGCAGAAAAGTTTGGACTTTGTCTTCAGTTGAAGGTGTATCTCAAGACCTATAACAGTCTCTCTGTTCATTCCCCGCAGCCCCCTTTATTTTCTATATCAGCAACCTGTGGAGAACCGGCTTTGTTTTCGATCGATCGTGCAAACGCCAGTAATCCGGCATCTCCGAACCTCGGTCCCATAAGCTGCACATTCGTCGGAAGACCTTCTTCTGTAAAACCAACATTAAGGCTTATGCTGGGCAAACCAGCCAGATTGGCTATCGAAGAAAAGGCATCTCCCAGGTATATACGCACAGGGTCTTCCTCTACGAGCCCTTTTTTATAAGGAAGGGCGGGAGTTATAGGACAGATCAGAGCATCAACATTCTTGAAAAGTTCGGCATATTCATCAGCTATCATCTGTCTGACCTTTGTTGCAGGCACATAGTAATTTTCATAATAGCCTCTCGTAAGGATACATGTGCCTATGAGTATCCTCTTGCGAACTTCTTTTCCAAATCCCTCGTTCCTGCTCCTTTTGTACATTTCAGCCAGGCTTCTTCCATCTGCGTGATGTCCGTAGCGCATGCCGTCGAAACAGGCGAGTTTAGAACTTGCGTCGCCCAGTGCCACCATATAGTAGCAGGCGACAGCGTGTTTCATCGTAATCGGAAGTTCGGCTTCGACTATCTCCGCTCCGGCTGACCTGCAATAGTCAGCAGCTCTCTCTATTGCTTCTATAAGCGGCCTGTCCATGCTTTCCGCATCGTAACCGGTCAACATCGCTATTTTTTTCCCTTTTATCCCTTCAAGAGCCGCTTCTGAGAAAGAGGGTCTTTTATATGAGTCGCATGTCGTGTCATTTGGATCCGCACAGGCAAGGACTTCCATAACTGCAGCCATGTCCCCCATATTCCTTGTTATGGGGCCTACCTGATCCAGCGATGAGGCATATGCTACAACGCCGTACCTGCTTATCTGACCATAAGAGGGTTTCATTCCCTGCACACCGCAGAAAGCTGAGGGCTGGCGGACCGAACCTCCCGTGTCGCTGCCCAGCGCAATGGGACAGAATCCTGCCGCCACGGCAGCCGCACTTCCGCCCGAGCTACCCCCGGGAACTCTGTCGAAATCTCTTGGGTTCAGTGTAGGACCGAAGATAGAGCTCTCTGTAGTGCTGCCCATGGCGAACTCATCCATGTTCGTCTTTCCCATAAGTACAGCTCCCGCTTCTTTCATCTTTTTGACAGCTGTCGCATCATAGTCAGGGATCCAGTCGGAAAGCATTTTGCTGCAGCATGTAGTCCTGATACCATCTGTGCAGAAATTGTCCTTTACCAGAAAGGGTACTCCTGCCAGCGGCCCCGGATCTCTTCCCTCCGCAACTGCTTTGTCTATCTCTTTCGCATCTCTATCAGCGCTTTCTTCTGAAAGGGTCACGACCGCGTTGATCTGCCCGTCAAATTTTTTTATGCGTTGCAGGTGGGCCGATAACACCTCGGACGCGGTCCAGTTTCCTTTTTTTACGCCTTCGGCGATATCGAGGGCGGATAGTTTATGGAATTCCATCTCTATTCCTCCTCTTCCGTTTCCACATCGTCCCCGGCTATGATCCTGGGAACGCGGAAGAAGTCTCCCTCTCTGACAGGAGCCTGATCAAGGAAACGATCCCGCCCCTTCCAGGCCACGGCGCTGTCTTCTCTTCTTGCCGGAGCTTTTTTGACGTCCCATTCAAAGGGACTGACGTTTGAACTGTCAAGTTCCTGCATCTCATCGCACATCCTGAGGACTGAGTTGGCTCTGTCAAGGACCTCTGCGTACTCTTCCTCAGGAAGGCCTATGCAGGAAAAACCCAGTACCTCTCTTAGCCTGACCTCGTCCATTTCCATCTTCTTTATCATCTCTGATCCCTCCAAACTGCGGGGAGCACTGTACTACTGTGCTTCGCTCAGCCTTTTGATAAAATCTTCTTCTTCAAGTATCTCTATACCCAGTGTGCGGGCCTTTAAAAGTTTGCTGCCCGGTCTTTCGCCGGCCACAACGAAATCTGTCTTTTTGCTTACGTTGTCGGATGTCTCACCGCCGAGAGCCTTTATTTTTTCAGACGCCTCAGGTCTTGTCATAGTGGAAAGTTCCCCTGTAAGGACAAATTTAAGACCGCTCCAAGGAAGATCATCCCGGGGCTTCGCAGGGCTCTCGATGACCATGTTGACCCCGGCCTCTTTGAGTCTGCTGATCACATGAGCATTGTGAGGCTCATGAAAAAAAACCCTGAGGGACTCCGCTATCACAGGTCCTATACCGTCCATCGACTCGAGTTCGTCGGTCCTGTTTACTGCAGTTTCAGACAAGAGTTCAAGAGAGCGAAATTTCTCCGCAAGGTCGTTCGCTGTCCTCTCACCGACATTCCTTATTCCAAGAGCATTTATAAGCGCACCCAGGGGACGTTTCTTTGAATTTTTTATGGCTTCTAAGATATTGCCGGCTGATTTTTCCCCCATCCTCTCAAGCGGAACGAGCAGATCTACATCGATATTATAAAGATCCGCAAAATCAGATACTATTCCTTTTTCAACAAGAAGGGCAACGATCTTCTCTCCCAACCCGCGTATATCCATGGCTGCTCTTGAGGCAAAGTGGATCATTCCCTCTATTATCTGTGCAGGACATGATCTGTTAGTACATTTTACTGCTGCTTCATCGCTGAGGCGAACCGCAACGGAACCGCAGACAGGGCATATTTCCGGTATCCTGAACGGAACTGTCCCTTCCGGCCGTCTCTCTTTTTCTACCCTTATTACTTCCGGAATTATCTCGCCGGCTTTGTGCACGAGCACATAGTCACCAATGCGGATATCCTTGCGGTCTATTTCGTCCTGATTGTGGAGTACAGCCCTCTTAACGATCGTTCCTGAGAGATGGACAGGCTCCAGCACTGCAGTAGGAGTAAGGGTGCCGGTCCTTCCTACAGTGACTTCGATGTCGATTATACGGGTAATTTTTTCTTCTGGAGGAAACTTGAATGCGATCGCCCATCTGGGAGCTTTTGATGTAGCCCCGAGCATTGCCCTCAAACCTATGTCGTTCAGTTTTACAACTACTCCGTCGGTGTCAATAGGATGTTCAAACCTTTTTTCTGTCCATTCTTCAAGATATGTCTCTACCTCTTTAAGGTTCGAGCAAAGACGTTCCGAACCCTGTACCGGAAGCCCTATCAGGCTTATCATCTCGAGCATCTCTTTCTGGCTCTTAATGCCATGCCTCTTCGGATCAACTATCTGGTATAGATATATCTTCAATTTTCGTTCTGCCGTAACTTTGGGATCCAACTGTCTCACACTGCCGGCAGCGGCGTTTCTGGGGTTTGCGAAAAGAGGCTCTCCTGCCTCTTCTCTGGCTGAGTTGAGTGCGGCAAATCCTTTTTTATCCATGCAGATCTCGCCGCGAACTTCTAATTTCCCTGTTACTCTCTCACGGAGCGTAAGCGGGAGGCTCTTTATCGTCCTAAGGTTAGCTGTGATATCTTCTCCCACACGGCCGTCACCGCGCGTCGCACCGCTTGTGAAAATACCGTTTTCGTAAATGAGGGAGACTGCGAGTCCGTCGATCTTTGGTTCACAGAGGACCGGGACACTTTTCATACCAAGGGCCTGTGCAGTCTTCACGTAGAAAGAACGCAGTTCTTCTATCTCAAGCGCGTTATCCAGACTCATCATGGGTTCACTGTGCCCTACTTTTACGAAGCCTTCTCTCGGAGCTCCTCCCACACGGTGCGTCGGAGAATCCGCAGTCCGGAGCTCCGGATGTTTTTCTTCTATTGCAGCAAGCTCTCTTAAAAGCCGGTCATACTCGAAATCCGATATTTCAGAGCTGTCAAGGACATAGTAAAGCTCCGCGTGGCGTTTAAGCTCCGCGCGAAGCTCAGAGACCCTCTTTTTAAGGCTTTCGGGTACTGCCATTGATATTAATCCTTCGGCTTCATCGTAGGGAAGAGGAGTACGTCCCTGATGCTCTTGGAGTTGGTCAGCAGCATTACTGTTCTGTCTATACCGATCCCCATTCCTCCCGTAGGCGGCAGGCCGTACTCAAGGGCGTTGATGAAATCTTCATCAAAGGGATGGGATTCCTCATCGCCTTCGTTTTTTTTCTTCTCCTGATCCATGAAACGCTCTCTCTGATCTATAGGATCATTGAGTTCGCTGAAAGCATTGGCAAACTCCCAGGCGTTTATAAAGAGTTCAAATCTGTCAGTGATATCCGGGTTTTCCTTGTTCCTCTTCGAAAGAGGTGAAATGACCGTAGGGTGTCCGATTACGAAGGTCGGCTGGATGAGTTCCTCTTCCACATACTCTTCAAAGAATATCGGCAGTATGTCGAACCTGGTGTCTGAGGGCTTCACCTCAAGTCCGCGGATAGCTGCCTGCCTGCGTGCCTCTTCGTCGGTTATCGTGCTGAAATCTATCCCTGTGTGCTCTGTGACCAGTTCAGTCATGGTCGCTCTGCGGAAGGGAGGATTCAGGTCGATCTCTGTGTCCTGATAGTTGATGACCCGTCCTCCAAGTTCATCTGCACATGCTACGATGATCTCTTCGGCAAGGTCCATCATATCTTTGTAATTGGCATAGGGCCAGTAGACCTCAAGGGTGGTAAACTCCGGGTTGTGCTTCATGTCCATGCCCTCGTTGCGGAACTGCTGGCCTATCTCGTAGACTCTTCCGAGCATCCCGACGACAAGCCTCTTGAGATAGAGTTCCGTTGCTATCCTTAGGTACATATCCATATCAAGCGTATTGTGATGTGTTATGAAAGGCCTGGCATTGGCTCCACCGGCTATAGATGAGAGGATAGGGGTCTGGACCTCAAGTGTTCCGTGGTCGTCAAGGATCTTGCGGAAGGTCTGCATTATCTTTGTCCTCTTACGAAACGTATCCCTTACCTCGGGATTGGCGATCATATCTACATAGCGCTGGCGATAGCGGACTTCCGTATCTTTTAGCCCGTGCCACTTTTCCGGCAGCGGCCTCAGTGCTTTGGAGAGCATGCAAAAACTTTTTACTGCAAGCGTAAGCTCTCCGCGCTGTGTGCGAAAAGGCACCCCTTTTACACCAAGGAAATCTCCCGCGTCTACCCATTTTTTAAAGAACGTGTAATCCTTTTCACCAAGAACATCGAACTGGAAACAGAGCTGAAGTCTTTCATTTTCGTCTTCGAATGTGGCAAAGGCCGTCTTTCCGTGACGTCTGACTATCATTACCCTGCCCGCGGTCTGTATCTCGTCTTCAGACCACTCTTCCTCTACAAGGGAATCATACTTTTCTTTTACATATGACAATGTATGCTTAACATCCCAATGGTCCTGCTGGAAGGGATCGTATCCCTCTTCCTCGCGCAGTCTCATGAGTTTGTCTTTGCGCTGACGAAATATCTCCTCTTCAGGCATAATATTTTTCTGCTGTCGTTCATCTTTCTTTGTTTCGTCCGCCACCTGAATCACTTCCTCTGTTATATTCTCTGTCTTGTATAAATCTTTCCTAATGAAATGCTTAGCGGAAAATCATGGTCCGCCGATAACTCCATTTGGAAATTTTTCCTTTGTAAAATCCAATGGCTGCATGTGCTGAACATTTTTCCAGTCCAGCAGAAGCTCTTCCATCTCCTGCCAGGTCTTTGTAATAGCACCACGTCTTCTGAGCTGAACCGCACCGGCAAATCCTTTGAAGAGAGCTCCAAGCATTCTTCGAGAGATCATCAAGGCTAAAGATTGCCCCTCGGTATTATAAATGCTGCGTCCAAGTTCGAGAAGGAGTTCTGACTGGAAATCCAAAGATGGATTCCAATATTCTTCAGGGACATCAGCTCCGAGCTCTTTCAGCGTTTTTGAGATGATAAAAACATCCCTGAGTATACCTCTTCCCGCAAGCACCGCGGCACAGCCTCTCCTTAAATAATCTAAAAAGTCCTCAGGCTCATAACAGTCGCCGCTGCCTCCTACCATCCCGGGAAAACGACGAGCCACCTCTTCTACAGACTCCCTAGAAGCTCTGCCTTCATACCGCTGTTCCGGCGTCCTTCCGTGAACAAACACAAAGTCAACACCTGAATCGAAGAGCAATTCACAGTATTCACTGGTTGTAACAGCGCTCGTTGCAGGCATAATCCTTATCTTAGCCCAAGTAGGAAGTCCAGTTTTTTTCATTACTTTTATTATCTT
>LFRM01006110.1_pt1 | contig 17783 bp, 15 predicted proteins | sample 618341 | NCBI WGS metagenome assembly LFRM01 (sample SAMN03654438, study PRJNA283298) | anaerobic digester metagenome | isolation source: pool of bioreactors CSTR01a, CSTR02a, and CSTR03a thermophilic anaerobic... | place: Denmark: Kgs. Lyngby | collected 2014-05-21 | reverse complement strand
ATATCTTTTTGTTTATACAAATATAATGAAAAATAAAAACGGTATATGTTATGATTAATACATAAGTTAATCATCTAATTTAATACTTACGATATGGGTAAGTAGTTTCTACTAGTTTGCCGTAAACAAACTAACAATCAAGATAATAATATTTTTCTTCTTGGTTAATTAGGGTTAATAATTATATATCAATAGGAGGAAATATGGAAAAAGTAACAAAAGATTTTATTTATGGTATTCCTAAAGCGGAGCTGCACATGCACTTAGAGGGGTCCCTTGAACCTGAACTTAAATTAAAACTAGCAAACAAAAATAATATTGATCTAGGTATGTCAACTGTTGAAGAGATTAAAGAAACTTATAAGTTTAACGACTTAACGTCATTTTTAGGAGTATATTATCCAGGTATGAATGTTCTTATAGATGAAGAGGATTTTTATAATCTAGGAATGGAATATTTTAAGACTGTTAAAAAGCATAATGTAAAATATGCTGAGCTGTTTTTTGATCCCCAGGCCCATACCACAAGAGGAGTTGCCTTTGAAGATATTTTCGAAGGATACTATAGAGCCTCTCAAGATGCTAAAAAACTTGGTATTACTGCAAATTTGATTATGTGTTTTTTAAGAGATATGAGTGAAGAATCTGCAATTGAACACTATGAAATGGCTAAACCTTATAAAGATAGAATTCTAGGTATTGGGTTAGATTCAGATGAAAGAGATAATCCACCATTAAAGTTTAGAAAAGTTTTTAAAATGGCAAAAGATGATGGATTTAATATTACTATGCACTGCGACATCGATCAAAAAGATTCTATAAAAAATATTAATGATGCCTTACATATTATTGGCGTTTCTAGAATTGATCACGGTACAAATATAGTTGAAGATGAAATGTTAGTTGACTATGCAATAAAAAATAAGATTGGCTTTACAACTTGTCCTGTATCAAATAGTTTTGTAACAAAAGATATGAAAGGTAAAGAAATTAAATACCTTTTAAGAAAAGGAGCTAAGGTTACTGTTAATTCAGATGATCCAGCTTATTTTCAAAGTTATATTAGTGATGACATGATTACTTTAGCTAAGGAAGTAGACTTAACAAAGGAAGATATTATTCAGTTAGCTAAAAACTCATTTGAAATCGCATGGATTAGTGACAAGGAAAAACAGGTTTATTTAAATCAGGTAGATGAATTTGTAGCTAATTATAAATAAAACTAAATAATAAAAATCTAAAAGGATGACAAAATTAAATTGTCATCCTTTTTATATTTTTATCCTTTATTATCTTTTCATTAAATCCAAAATAAACAGAATATATTTTATAAGACTTTTAGAACTCTCTCTCAAAATCTAATATATCAAGGCCAGAATAATTTGCTCCAGCTAAACGGGCAATAGGACCTAGCTCTTTAGGAAGGATATAATTATTTTCAGAGTCAAAAACTTTATCATCTAATATAGCCCCAACAATGCGTAGGATAACTAAATCAGCTTCTTCACTCGTCCCATCATAATTTAATAAAGGAATAGATTTATCTAATCTAACTTCAAATCGTATAAGAGCCTCTTTAATTCCTGGTGTATTTATCTTCATACTTGGACTTAAATTTAAGCTTGTTAAATTTAGCTCACTTTCATTTAACTCTAAAGGCGCTGCAGATTTATCCATATCACCTAGAAGACTTTCACTCACTATATGAATAACAGCTTCTTTTTCTCTCATAATATTTATAAATGTATCTTTCTTTTTAATATCTGATTTTTGAAAAGATACTGCTAGCGTTGTAGGAGAAATCATATTAAAAAAACTAAATGGAGCAAGATTTATACTCCCAGTCTCATTTAAACTTGTTATCCAAGCAATCGGGCGAGGTATTATACTTCCTTTTACAATTTTCCCCCTAAGCTTTGGATCCAGGCTATCAAAATCTAATCTAATCTTCCCCAATGTTTTTTGCTCCTTCTAAAGCTAGAAGAAAATTTTTAGCATTATCTAACTCACTTTGAATTAATTGATGACCATTTGAATGTGCAAAGGACCCTAAATTCATTCCAGCTGAACTCATCTGATTCTCCATATCTTTAAACTCAGATTCACTTATATAAGGATCATTTGCTCCTGAAGTTATAAACACATTTAAATTTTTCTGGTTTTTATATCCTATCTCAGGTGTTATTGGAGAAGGATGAAAAAGTAAAGCATTATCAATTTCTATATTTTCAAATTCCTTTAATAAATTTTTAGCTATATTTGCACCATTTGAATATCCTAAAATAGTAACCATGTGATTTTTATAGTGATGATCTTCTATAAACTTAAATATTGAAGCGTACAGATTATCTGTTCCACTTTTTAAGCTTTTAAGGTCAAAACTACCGTCTGGATACCGCCCAAAATAACGGTTCATACCATTTTCACTAACTTCACCCTGAAAACCTACTTTACTAGCAAGTGGATCAATATAATCAGCTATACCAAATAAGTCAGTAGCCTCTCCCCCAGTGCCATGTAAAGTAATAATCAAATGGTTATTACTTCCTTTATTTTCTACATATTTCATTGAAAAACCCTCCTGGATCAATTGTAAAAATTCTTTACTTATCTTTTAGTTTTTTATTTATCAAAATATTCTTTTTCAAATGTTTTAGTACTTCTAACTGTATCAAAGTCAGGAAGCTGAGATTCTATATATTCACGTTTATGTCTTAAGTGCATAGGTAGAGTAAGTTTTTCACCCAAGTTTTCATAGTCTTCTTCGTCATCAATAAATCCTGGACCTTCAGTAGCAAGTTCAAATAAAATATTTGGATACAGTCTAATATAAACAGATTTAAAATAAAATCTATCTACAAAACCAGAATTTGGAAGTCCTAATTTATTAAAATATGCTTCCCATGCATCAAGATGCTCTCTGTCTTCTACTCTAAAAGCTATATGATGAACTCCACCATAACCTTGTCTTGCCTCTGGAAGGTCTTTATTTATCTCTACAATAACTGAAGCTCCATTGCCACCTTCGCCCATTTCATAAAGCTTGAATACTCCATCACTTTTAGTTTCTTTCATCTTCATAACTTCAACTAATACTTTTTCTATTAATTCCTCTGAAGAAACTCTAAGGAAAATTGGTCCTAAACCAGTAATTGCATATTCATCAGGAACTGGACCTTTATGCCAAGGTTCCCCTGAAGCTATACCAGTATTATTTTCATCTGAAAATATTGCATACTGCTGCTTATCAAAATCTTCAAAATAAATTGCCTTATGACCAAACATTTCTATCACTGGATCATGCTTTACATCATAATGTTCAAACCTTTTAATCCAATATTCAATTGCCTTATCATCTTTTACTCTAAATCCTGTACGAGAAATATCTTCCCTACCTTTTTGGTGAGGTCCGATTCCACTAAAATCAAAGAATGTCATATCTGTACCTGGATTACCACGGTCATCTGCAAAAAATAAATGGTAAGTAGTAAGGTCATCTTGATTCACATTCTTCTTAACCAGACGCATACCTAAAATATTTGTATAAAAATCGTATATTTCCTTTGCACTGCTTGTAATTGCTGTTACATGATGTATTCCTTTTAGTTGTTTTAAATTATTCATATGTATTTCCTCCTAGTATAATTACTATTTTTTTTATTTTTTAATACTTATTACTTATGTACTTAAATTATTACCAATCATTAAATACGTCCAAAAATTTCTACATAAGTTTTTACCTTGTCTTTTATATTGAACTTCTCAGCATATTTATATAGTTTCTCAAGACTTCCTTCCTCAATATTATCCATATATTCCTTAACTGCATTTAAAACTACTTCTCTACCTATATCGTCTATATTTATAATAGAGTCACATATTGTTCTTTCTTTATTATATATTCTTACCTGGTTTCCAAAAGGAGATATTTTTTCTTCTTTTCCAAGTTTCCATAGTTCTTCCTTATAATAATAAAATTTATATGTGCATTTTTTCTTTAAAAGTCCAGTATTCCAACCTGATGGTATGGTCATTGTTATGACATCTGGATTCTTGTCTGTTAATCCATGAAAGTACAGTGCAGTAGAATGAGAAATAACAGATTTAGAGCACCTATACTGGGCCAAGTAAAAAGGATCTACTTCATATTCCTTATGTAAGTATAAGCCCTGGGCCACTCTCTTTAGTTCTCCATTTTTTTTAAGTCTCTCAAGTCTTTTCAAACTAATATTTTTTTCTTTTGCTTGTTCGGTGCTTAACATACCATTATTAGATTTTATTAATTCTAAAATTTTTTGATTCATATGATCATAGCCTCCGTCGTTTCTGTTCGTATATATTGTATCACATACGAGCGGAAACGACAAACCTTTTTTTATGTTTTGAAAATTTAAGCACATAATCTAGATTTTTAAAATAAAATTAACATTAAATAAATCCTAATTATTCTAGCTTAGCAATATTTAGAATAAGGAAAACTTTTATCTTCCTTATCCTTAATAATGGCTTTATTTTCTTGTAGGCCTAGTCGAATAAGTTTTTTAAAGCTTTATATGAATTTCATATTGATATATAGCTTTTTCTCTTTACAAGTATAGTCTCATAGGATATCATTATATTTCATAGATGAAATGAGGTAATAGTATGTCAAAATTAGTTATTCCTAAAAATTACAAATCAAAACTTGGAACTTATACAACACAAACTGCTATCGGAGATATTAAAAAATGGTTTGAAGAAGATCTTAAACATGCTTTAAACCTAAAAAGAGTATCAGCGCCGCTATTTGTGGCTGAAAAGTCTGGATTAAATGATGATCTAAGTGGCCTTGAAAGACCTGTTAGCTTCGGAATTCCATCTCTTAATTATAAAGGTGAGGTTGTTCATTCACTCGCTAAATGGAAGCGTATGGCTCTTTACCGCTATAAATTTCATATTGGAAATGGTCTTTGTACTGACATGAATGCAATTAGGCGTGATGAAGTCCTGAGTAATATTCATTCAATATATGTAGACCAGTGGGACTGGGAGCTGGTTATTGATAATAGTCAAAGAAATATTAACTTTCTTAAAGAAACAGTTAGAAATATAATATCTGCAATTATTAAAACACTAGACAAAATAAAAGCTAAGTATCCCAATATAGATTTAGAAATAGATGAAAATATAAGCTTTATTACTTCTCAGGAATTAGAAGATCTCTATCCTAACTTATCGCCTAAAGAAAGAGAGCATGCTTATGTTAAGGATCATAATACAACCTTTATCCTTCAAATTGGTCATAAATTAAAAGGTGGAGAGCCCCACGATGGACGCGCTCCTGATTATGATGATTGGGATCTAAATGGTGATATTTTATTTTGGCATGAGCCCCTACAAATTGCTATGGAACTTTCAAGTATGGGAATAAGAGTTAATAGTCAGACCCTTAAAGAACAGCTGGAAATCTCAAAAGCTAATAATAGATTAGAATATGAATTTCATAAGGCTGTAATTAATGATATCTTGCCTCTTACAATAGGAGGGGGAATTGGTCAAAGTAGACTTTGTATGCTACTTCTTCAAAAAGTCCATATAGGAGAAGTTCAAGTTTCACTTTGGGATGAAGATACTCTTAAAAAGTGTGACGGTAAAATAAATCTACTTTAAAATAAATGGTAGATTACGATTAATATTTAAGATTTCGCCTTTAAAACTAAAAACTGAAAAAAATCTCTTACTGGCATTAATTCCCAGTAAGAGATTTTTTTATTATTTAAATGATTTTTGAAGTGAAAACTTATTGAGATATAGCTGGTAAATTGATATTCCCATTAAAATAAAAATGCCTGCAAAAGCTACTTTTGAATCTTCCGCTTTAAAAATCGCAAAATATGCCCATGCTAGAGGTAGAGGTATAATCACATTAGTCGTTTTAAAAGTAACAAAAAACACAATAACAAGTCCAACTATTAATATTATATTAGCCCACATAACTTCTGATATACCAAAGCCATTCCAGCCTACTTGAACAAGACTTGCAGCTATATTAACAACTGTTGCTATCATCACCCAACCTGCATAAAGTCCAAATGATAAAGGAAAAATAGCCTTTAATTTAAAGTTTAGCTTTGATAAATTCATTAAAATCATAACTAAAGATATTAATAGAACTGCAATTAATAAAGTAGACAGAGGTAGTTTTAAATAAGAAAAAGTTACTGTCCATAAGATATTAGCCAGGGATGATAAAATAAACCAGCCCGAAATTGCCTGGATAATTTTATCCATTTCTTTATCTTTATACTTATATAGCATCCATACTACACTTATAAAAACTAAAGTGTATATAAGGCCCCAAATACTAAAGGCAAATCCTGCTGGGGTTATCTTTGTGGGATACATAGCTGATATATCAGCTTGAGACAGGTCATTAATAAGTCCTGTTCCTGTTAGAAAATTAAATATAAATACCAAAATTAATACAATTAAATTACTTAGAGCCAGTTTAAATGAATTCATTAAATCCCTTCTTTCTTTTAAAATATTATAACATAAGTCAATTAGCTGGTAACATATTACAACTATATTTATAGAATCATAAAAGAAATTTAATTTAATATACATTCTTGTATAACTCAATCATAGTATAGATAATACTAGTTATAAGATAAAAAAAGATTATTTACTACTTTTCTAAGTTTTTTGTTACTACTACAAAAAGAATCCATTTAAACAGTTTCGAGAGAAATATTAAATGGATTCTTAAAGTTTTCAGTTTCAAAGCTAATTTATTACTCGTTAATTAAATCAATATATCCTTTATACTCTGCATCTTCAAACTCTATAATATTTCCATTTTTATCTGTTTCTACATAGTAAACATCACCAGCATACATACCTGTAGCAAAAATATATTCATATTTTTCTGGAGCAATATTATATAAAACACTTTCACCAAGATCATCTTCATAAAGAGTCATCCTTGATGGGTAAAGGGCTTGTGGATCATACTCATCATTTGGTGTCCACTTAACTTCATCTATCCAAAGACTTTTTTCATCTTTCCCAAGTCCCCAAAAAACTCCATAAAATTCCATGTTTTTAATAGGCTTAAGCTGAGACTTTTCTCCTGTTATCTTCTCGAAAATTATCTCTTCCGGCGCGTATTCAAAGTTATCAATATCCGCTAGCATGTCAAAAATACAGTTACCATTTCCTGAGAAAAATAGTGACATAACACGTTTTTCATCATAAATAGTACGATGCTTAAATAAGAAATCCCCTCCAGGATAATCTGTATTAGTTAATTCTATAGAGATAAGATCAGGAGCTTCATTTAAATCTTCATCTAATCTATCAAAACTTATTGTCCCTTCATAATCACCTTTAGATTCTTTTGTTTCTCTATTATAAAAAGTAAGACTAATACTTAAGTCTTCACCAATACTCATATTACAATTAATATCACTATCCGTTAAAGAGTAATCACTTAAAGTCTCTTTATCAGAAATCCAATCTCCAACAAGGTACTCTGTTATTGCTTTTTCTGTAGTTAAATCATATGTAGTAGTTTCTGAAATATTTTCTTTAGATTTATCTATTATTATACTTTCCTTTTGATCATGAGTATCATCAGAAATCTTATTATCTTCAGGTTCTTTAACTAAAGTTTCAGGAATTTCTGAGCTATTACTATTTTCTCCTTTAATATTAATGTCTCTACAGCCAGAGACTATGAAAATAATAATAGCAGCTAATACAAATAATTTTTTATTTTTCATATATACCAATCCTTTCAGATAAATACTTAGCTACTTTATTATTTTTATTGTATTCCTATGCTAGCTATTATAGCTCCTACTTCTGGATCTTCTATTGAAATACTATCTTCATCACTGGCAATATAAATTACTGCGGACAGATAATAATCAGATTCTTTTGTCCATATATAAGTACTACTAGTATCTAAATCAATGAAACCTTGCCATGTCCTTCCGCTAAACTCTTTATCTTCCAGAATCTCAAAATTCTCTGCACCATAATCTGAAGGCTTCGGCTCTGAAAAATAACTTTCCTTATCAAAATAATCAATATTTACTCCTACTTTAAAAAACTTGTCATCTTCAGTTTCTGCTCCTCTATGAAATTCCAGTCTAGTTAAATCAACTGCGTCATCCTCATCAGAAAAGTAATCTGTTACATCATAACTTTTCCAGCCATCAGGACAAAGGGCACTTATTATACCAGTATTAATTCTCTCACCTGAAATATCTCCTATTCCATCCTTATTAAATCCAGAATTTGTATCTTTTTTTACAGATGAAACATAATCTAATTCAGAGTGAACACGGGAATTATTATAGTCAATAAGGGTTTCTACCATTGACTCTTCAGTATAATTATTAAGGTACCATTCATACCAAGGGGGTCTTAAGTTTTCTGGAATATCATCCCAAGTTTCACCCCAAGGACGAAGATGAGCAAGATAATAAAAACCTTCTCCAGATTCATCTTCATAGCGACCATCAATGACCATATAATTATCATATTCATAGATACTAGGATCAATAATCCAATCTGCATGACCTATTTCTACCCCAGACCAATAATGTCCACTTTCTGAAATAGCTGCTCCCATTTCACCAGAGCCCCCTTCTTTTGAAACCATAATATCGACAGTTGCAAGGTCTTCAGAAGTCTCCCATAGGTAAATAGTTCCTGTATCATCAGCATTCATTTTAATTTTTGCATAGCAGTCCAATATTAAGTCTTCGTAGTAGGAATATTTTTCTGTTACGCTATGGGTTTCAAAATATCCATACCATTCTCCGTCCCATTTTTTTTGTAATTCGCTAAGCTTTTCTGAGCTGTCTTTATCAACTGACTCAGTTTCATCTAAATCTTCAACTACAGGAGGGATTTCATTGCTACGAAGATAAGTTGCTATAAATCCCTCTCCCCAATCAATAGTTAATTCAGCTTTCACTAATTTATATTCAATAGTTCCTTCTATATCACCATTTTCATCTTGGAAATTTAAAACACCCTTTTCCCATATTCCTTTATCAATATCATCTATTCCAAAGCTGGTAATAAATGTACCATCGTCATTTAACAGTACATATGCAGACATACCGCTAGATTTAATTTCTTCAGCAGTTATTGTAACTCCATCTTCAAGTGCTTTTTCTAAAATATAGTATCCAGCGTCACCATTGCTCTTAGAAGCTTCACCCCCAGAGTAGCCACCTTCTTTTTCAAAAGTCATATCTAGACCTATATCCATCATATTTATAAGTGTTAACATTCCACTTTCGATGTTTCCACTAAAGTCTACGTCTTTAGAAGAAAGTATAAGTTCTCCTTCTTTATATTCCCACTTTCCTTTTATTTTAGCTCCATCTAGCATCATAATAAAATCTTCGTTTGCTTTTAGTTCAAGAGAAGCACCTTTTTCATAAATTTCTTCAACATCCCCTGTGATATCGAGCATAGTTGCTGAGACTGCATTCCAAATTCCAATATTTGGATCATCAGAGCCTTTATTTCCACAAGCAGTAAGGCTAAATAACATTATAAATGCAATAATTATAAAATTAACCTTTTTCATTGTAACTTTCTCCTTTTCAATTATTATATCTGCTGAAATTATTAGTCATTTATTTAGCCATTTAGGGATATTTAGCTTTATATTTTCACCCTATAGTTACTTTTAAAATAATTTATAATTTTATATTTGTTATCAACTAATCCATTTAAACATATTTATAATTTATATGGATATCAATTTTGAAGCCAAGTAGTCAATTGTCACATCATAAAAAACAAAATCATCAATTTGCTTTGTTCCCTTAGCGGCCACTACTTTTTCTACACTTTTCTCATCCTGCTCAGAGGAGATTAAAAGGAGTTTACAATCTGGAGTATTTTTTCGTATCACCTTACATAATGCTAAGCAGTAATCCATATCATAGGGACCTGATTCTGCAGCTTCTAACAGAACTGTATTAACACCATAAGTGGATATAGCAGAATCTGCATTATAATAATTAGATTCATAAATAATTTCAATATCTGGATTATTTTTAAACATTTTAATCAAAGCTTGTACAATAGCTTTACGCTGCATAATCAACATAATGGTCGACATACTTTATACCTCCTAAATATCATTTATATTAAGCACCGTAGTCTTTTGATTAAAGCTCATTCCAGATATCAGTAAAAGGATCATATCTATAAACTTGTCTTGTAAATACATTTACTCCATAAAATATCTCCCTAACAAAATAATCTTCATGGTTAGTTCCTAAAGCAATTTGATAGCAATCATTGCCATCAAGGCTCACATGCTCATCTTCTATTAAAACTTCCATACCAAGATTTAAATATTCCTTTGTTTCCTCTACTTCATTTTCAATAATTTCAAAAATTAAATCATAAATTTCAGACTCATCATAGTCATTAAATTCTGATTTACTATAATCTTCAAAACTACTTTCAAGATATTCCTTATACTCTGGGTTGATAAATTCTATTATATTACCCTTGTTGTCTGTTTCTACAAAATAAACATCTCCAGGAAATAAATCGTCTCCTAAAATGTCTGAAATGCTTTTGTCTGCAACTTTATAAAGAGTACTTTCGGGTAAATCATTTTCGTAAAAAGTCATTCTTTCACTATAAATGATTTCATATTCGTCATAGCCCCTAGGAGTCCAGTTAACTTCATCTATCCACATACTCTGTTTATCAGCTCCTTTACCCCAAAAAACTGCATAAAACTCACTATTTTTTCGTGGACTTAAGTCTGATTTAAATTCAACTTCCTTTTCAAACATTATTTCTTCCGGCGCATATTGAAACTCATCGTAGCCTAGAAAATTAAAAACAGTATCTCCATAATCTTCAAAAAACCATGACATAACAACCTTTCCATCATAAATAGTTCTATGAAGAAAAAAGAATTTACCTCCAGTATAGTCTGCATCTGTAAGTTCTATACTGACTAAATCAGGCGCCTCATTTTCTTTTACATGGGCCCTTTCGAAACTCACTTTCCCAGAATAATCTCCTATAGCCTCATCCTTATAGCTATCATGAAATGACAAAGAGACTTTTAGCTCATCATCTATAATCATTTTACAAACAACATCACTTATATACTCTTTATCAAAAATCCATTCACCTATAAGGTAATTTTTTATTCCATCTTCTGTTGATAAATCTGGTTTATAGTCATTTTTACTATCTAAGTTATTTGATTTCTTCTCAGGGTCTGTTTTTATTTCCTCTTTATCAATCTTAGAGTTTTCTAATTTTGCCTTATTAATTGGGTCTCCATTATTATCTGTTTTTTCAGTTTTAACAGCACTACAACTTAATAAAAAAATACAGCAAAAAAACATTATAAATATTTTTTTAAAATGCAATGGCTTTTACCTCCTTATATTCTTCTTTTATGCAAAAAATAACTAAACCTCACTGAGTCCCATATTCTTTAAAGCTTTCTATTCCACTTAACCTATATTTCTTCTTACTATAAATATAACAATTTTTATCTGATTTTAACCTAGCCGCTTAGGCTAGTCTTTAAAGCAAAAAAACAGGTAGTTTTACCTGTTTTTTCTTCTATATATTCTTTTTTATTTTTATTTGTTTTTAAAATTAATTATACAGCGATCCTATCTTTTTTTAAAAAACTGTCATGTTAAAATAGTTAATACAATGGATTAATTAATCCGTTTGAGATCATATAAAATGCGAGGTCTACTGCTCTTTTATAACCTGTCTTTGCTAGCATATTAGATTTATGGTATTTTACTGTATGCTCAGTTATAAAAAGTTCATCAGCAATTTCTTTATTTGTCATATGCTTACAAATAAGTCTAAGGACTTCCATTTCTCTTTCTGTTAAAGGAGATTCACCCATAGCCGTTGGAACAGTTTTAGTTTCCGGGAAAAATTTTTTACCTTCCATTACTCCAAACGCTACTTCAACAAAATAATCCAAACTTTTACTTTTAAAAATAAAAGCATCCGCTCCCGCATCTTTTGCTCTAGGGGCGTAAGTAATTTCATCAAAACCCGACATTACTATTATTTTAACATCAGGATATTTTTTTCTAATAATTTTTGTTGCCTCAAGGCCTGATGCCCTACCTTCAGTACATACATCCATAAAAATTAAATCCGGTTTAAGTTTTCTGCAGTATAAGTCTGCATGAATAGAACTTTTTATGCTTCCCACTACTATAAAGTCATCAATATTTTTAAATTCATTTAAAAGTGAATCACTCATAGATTCATGATCATCAACAATAAGCACCTTATTCATCTTAGTCACCTCCCGGTATTACAACAGACAATGTGAATAGAGGTTTTTCTATTATATTCAAATTACCACCTTGGGCAGATACTTTCTTTCGCATTACCCCAAGACCACTTCCTGGAACAATAGGATTTATTGGTGGATGTCCATTATTGTTTATTATAAGTTTATATGCATTCTTAGCTGGCCGCACCTTTATACTAATTTTTGTAGCAAAACCATGACGAACAGCATTTGTTGATCCCTCTCTTATTATGTCAACAAATAAACGTGCTTTCTCACTATCTTTCGGGAATTCTCCTTCGAATTGAATATCTACTCCAATAGCTGAAAATATTTGCTGAATACTTTTAAGCTCATCATATGGTCCTGTTTCAATTTGATCTGATTTTAGTTCTTTTAAAAGTCCATTTGATAAAGATACCAATAAGTCATAATCAATGCTTTCTTCCGTTTGTATTGTACGTAGTAAAACACTAAGTTTCTGACCTAGAATATCATGAGCTCTCATTTTCGCATTTTCTATTTCTTTCTTTTTGCTTAATATATGTAAGTTTTTTATTGCTTCTTTTAATTCTTGGCTTTTATCTCTTAACTCCTCGTCTTGCATTTGTAGTTGAGATGTTAACTTCCATATATCTGTTACATCCGAAGCAGAAATATGAATATAATTTTTCATCTTAATAGTTACATCTGTCTTAGTAAACATCCAGGCACTGCCATCACCCAATATATAAACTTTATGACCATCTAATTTAGCTTTGTCGTATCTTAGATTAAACTCATTCGATACAATCATTTCGTAGAAATCTATCGCATTTCTATATATTTTATTAGCAATTATAATCATTAAATCCTGCATTTTTTTATTGGAAATAAGAATATGCCCATCATTTTCAGAAAATAATACACCTGTATGTAAGGTATCAATAGCATGTTTTACAGATAAAGCAGAAATATTGGTCCTTATCGTTCTTATGCTTGATATAATAATGACTATGCTTCTTATTAGAAATAAAATTAAAGAACTAATAAAAAACCACGGAAAAAACTCAGCTAATATAATTTCAGCAGCTGGCAAAGATATAATAGCTGCCGGGATTACAATTAGAGGAAAAACCTTTTTACTTAAGCTAGTCACTAGTATGATAAGAATTAAAGTTATGAAAAACATAAATGTTCTTAAGTTTTCATATCCTGTTGCAACTATGAAACCATTTTTATATCCACTGACAATCTGACCATGCATAAGAGAGAAAATTAAAATCTCAAACAATATAATTATTTCAAGTGCATTTTCAAACATTAAACGGGTACTTAGTCTTTTACTATGGTGGTTAAGGACTATAGCAAGTGTTTGGGCTAAAACACAAACACCTAATAAAACAGTAATAAACATTCGAAATATCCATGAAAAACTCATAAACTCAATCATATTGACCTTCCCCTTTCGGAAAAGATAGGCTTATTCCAATTGTATCTTCTAGATTTTTCCATATAATTTTTCCATTTGCATCAGAAATTGATTTAAAAATCTTAGATTCTTTTTCAAATGAACCTATATCATGGGATGGTAAAAACTTTACAGTAAAAAAGTTTTCATCACTTTCAAAACTCTCTATAATATAAGTACTGCCTTTTTGAATAGCAAGATCAATTAATTCATAGAAAAAATCATAAATTAATGTACCATACCTAATATCAATACTCCCATTAAACTTGTTTACACTTTTAATTTCAAGATCAGAATATTTTGCTATTTCAACAAGTTCATCTTTATAGGAAATTAATTGATCTATTAATATAATATCTGTTTCTTTTTCTTTGAAAAATAAACTACTTTTACGCTTGATGTAACACAGTAGCAGGGCTATTCTAGTTGTCTCTTTTGATTCTTCTTTGGAATAAGGAAGGTTTTTTATCCTATTTGTTAACTCATCTATATTCTGAGCCAATTCAATTTCTAATTGCTCCATCAATTGTTTTTTTTCATTTTTTTCATTGATGAATTTCTTTATTTTTTGTTCTTCTATAAGCATTGAATTTGCTTCAATAAGCATTTCTGTTGACTTTTTAATTTTTCTATTTAATTCATAAAGCTTACTAATATCCTCATACCATAAAGCATATCCACCTGGAATAGGATTAGAAAATAGTACAGATTCGTCGTCTCTAAGTATTGAGCTAGAACCTGAAACTAAGATTCTTTTAATGGATTTTGCTTTAGGAGCTGATTCAGGAATTGATGACAGAACTAGTTCTCCTTTTTTATTAATAATTTGCATTTCAAGGGGAGAAGCTTTAAAAAGCTCTATATATTTAGTATTTACTGGAATAAGTCCTGAGCGTATAGATACCTCAAACATAAGCATTGTAAACAGTCCTGTTATAATCGTAAGGTCAGTTGCATAGATAAAAGGATCTCTAACTATATACTTATAATTATAAATAATAAACATAATAAAGGTTATAGCAGGTAATATAATTCCGTTTTTTCTTGGATTCCTTGTACTTTTCTTGATAAGTATTAAGAAGACCAAGGAAAGATTTATCATACATATAGACAGTATTACATAGTAAGCAAACCCATACCCATAATTTATATCCCAGTTTGGATTATTTAAATCTAAATCTAACACAAAGCCATGTAAATCATTAGTAAAGACTACAATTATTAATGCACCGATTAAAACGACCATAACCCTCCACCACTTTGGAGGAAATATTTTATTTTCTGGCTTATCAATTGCCCATGCCATCCATAATAAAACTAATGGTAGGGTTAGCTGAAAAATATAAAAACCATACCATAAGTACCTTGTCAAAACTGGTGTTAATTCAGTTTGATATTTTACTAAACGAACAAATATCCATCCAATTAAGATAATACCAGTAAAAAATGCTGAATAACTAATCCCTTTTTGCATAGACCTTAGTATTATTGAACTTATCCATATAGTAATTATGATTATATAAATTAAAGCAAAGTGAAGATGTTCGCGATTATCTATGGACATATACCTTTTAGAATTTAAAATATTTCGTTCAATTAAGCAGCTTGCATTTCTAGTTGTTCTTGCAAAATGTTCATAGTCAGAAATTTTACTAGCAAAGCTATATTTATTTGAACTTGGGTATGCTAAAGAACTACTTTTTCCGTCTAAAGTCCTCAGCTTAGATTCAACTAATAGTTTATCTGCGTCAGACTTAAAGTTTAAATCTTGATTTGAAAGTAATCCTTTTTCATATGTAAGTGTTCCATCTTTAGGTATTATAATTTCAATATTTCGACCACTTTCAAAAAGGTTCACCGCTTGGTAGTCATAGCAAATAAGAATAGGTGAATCAAAGGAATTTATATTAAGAAGATTTTTTTCATTAAGAGATTTCATAAGATTAATTGGTTTCTTTAAAGTGAAGTCTTTACCTTCTAATCCATAAGCCATTGCAGCTATAAGCATTTTTGAATTTACAGGACTAATAAAAAAGGATACTTCATCTTCAGACTTGTATAGATCTCTCCAACTTGTAATTAAAAGATCAGTCTGACTTCGGTCTACAGCAATAACAACTGTTGCTAGATAATGTGGGTACCAATTTTTCGCAATTTTTCTTTCCAAGGCTCCTATTGCCTGAGCCTCAAAAGCTTCAGTAGTTTCTCCGGCATCCAATCTGAAATAAGCCTTATTATCTCTTTGCTCAACTATATGTGTAGGAAGTATTTCCTCTAAAGATTTAGAGTATAAAGAGTGACTATCCAGATTAGAAATAACTCGATTATATGGTGGTTTTTTTGAGCAGCCAAAAGAAAATACAGTTATAATAAGAATAATGAATAAAGTAGTTATTACTCTTATATATCCCGTATTATTGCTGCGGCAAGCTTTCACAAAAATACCTCCTTTTAGAGCAAAAATACCATTAAAATATACTACTATTTTATGATATCATTATATCATAATTATAGTATAGTTGTAGATTTAATTAAAGGATGTCATTTTCGATATCAAGTACTTTAGTGAAGCATCATAAAAAACAAAATCATCAATCAATTTCTTTTTCTTTGCTTTAGTTGCCATTTTACGATTTACCTCATCATCTTGAGATACAAGAAGTAAGATATGGCAGTTTGGAAGTTTTTCATTTAATTTTTCGCAAAATAATAAAGGCATTTTTGTTTGTTTTGAATTGCAATCCATAACATCAATCAAGGCAATATCGATTTCAAAGATTTCTGCATCAAGTAATGCTTGATCTGAGTTAAGAAATAAATAAAAATTAAAATCCAGCTGATTCATACTCTTTATTGCAGCAGCAAAGCTCTGCCCAAGTATCTTGTTTTTTGTAATAAAAGCAATTTTTTTCATATCAATTCCCTCACAATATCTTTTTCAAAGCTTGCCCAGTTACTCTTACTTATTATATTTTAATCATATCAATTAATTTAATTGAAAAACCTAACCATAGCGGGTAGGTTTTACTAAATTACAACTTTTTTATTTTGTATTTCTCTCTTAGATTAAACCTTAAAATCTATTTTAAAAATTAAAAAGCCCTGAGTCATTTCAGGACTTTTAATGTTTTGAAATTATATTCATAGTTTATGTGCTCTGGGTCAAAATCAACTTGTATCATTCTAGGACTCATACCTATAAAACTTTAGCACTTATATAAAACTCAAAATGAAAACCTTCACCAATACAAATTAAGCTGAAATGAGATTTAGTTTCAACCGGTCCTAAGCCTTTATTATCTTTATTAATTTTTTCCCATCAATTGTGACTTTATATCAGCTTTAATTTCATTTTCTACTCAAAGCTTTTAATCATTCCCATTATTTGTTTTATAATTTTGCTTTGCATATTCATCATAATTATTTGGAAGAGGATCTACCTCTTCGTTCCAACCAGTTCCATCTTCTCTTACAAAAAACCGGCAATTTAAATATTTATCTGCGCCATAATCAAAAATATAATTTATATCTAAAGCTCCTTTATCATAGGTTGTTGTAAGTCCAGCTTCATCATCTTCCCATAGGTACATGTCCATTATCCATGCATCATCTTCTCCAATTATTGGAGTAAGCACCATATTATCTTTTTCATCAATATACATTGACAAGATAGCATCATCTGTAATATCATTTCCCATTTCAAGATAGAGTTCGAAAAAAGCATCTCCAGCTGGATCTTTATCAATAGTTCCATATACATCATATCTACCATCTTCCAGATCAAATCCAATCGAGTCTTCAACTATTACTACCCCATACCAATCACTAGGTAGCTTAATACTTCCTGCAGGAGGTGCTCCCATTAAAATATTTTCTTCTTTATTTGGATCTACCTCACTAGATTCACTCTTTTCACTAGATTCATTCTTTATAAAATAGTAAAGCATTCCCGTATTTAATATTATCTCATTTTTATCTACTTCTGCCTTATAGCTTAGGCCTTCCATAGTATTTAGA
>LFRM01385313.1_pt2 | contig 17786 bp, 15 predicted proteins | sample 618341 | NCBI WGS metagenome assembly LFRM01 (sample SAMN03654438, study PRJNA283298) | anaerobic digester metagenome | isolation source: pool of bioreactors CSTR01a, CSTR02a, and CSTR03a thermophilic anaerobic... | place: Denmark: Kgs. Lyngby | collected 2014-05-21 | reverse complement strand
TTATCCGTTCGGTAAACCTTTCAAGGTGAGGAGATGTATAAAGCCCGGTCAAAAAACCCGCTTCCTTCAGTACCGAAGCTATATGGGCGCAGGTGGAACCCTTCCCGTTGGTGCCGGCAGCATGGACCGACCTGAACTTCAGGTGGGGATTTCCCATAAGATCCAGCAGCCTGGTGATGATTTCAAGGCCCGGCCTGCTGCCGAACCTGTACATGCTTTCAATATACTCAACAGCCTCGTGGTAGTTCATAGGACCCTCCCGGTTATTCTATCGCAAGTAATTTTAGCCTGGCAGTCTATACAAGGCTCTTAAGCCTCTCCTGCACCTTTGCCATCATATCCTGGTATTTTTTTAGTTTTTCCTTCTCGGCATCCACCACTTCCGCCGGGGCTTTCTCCACGAAGCCCTTGTTGGACAGCTTCCCGTTAACCCTTTCGAGTTCCTTTTCCAGCCTTTCCTTTTCCCTTTCCAGCCTTTCTATTTCCTTTTCAATATCCAGCAGCTCTTCCATGGGAATATAAATCTGGGCACCCTCTATAACCGCCGATACCGCATCCGACGGTATACCTCCCTTATCTTCCCTTACGGTAACCCTGGAGGCAGCGGCCAGCCTTTCAATGTATACACTGTTATTGGCAAACAGGTCCCGGGTTTCTTTTCGTTCGGATACTATTATCACGTTGGCCTTCCTGGAAGGAGCAACGTCCATCTCCGCCCTAATGTTCCTTATCGCCCGTATTGCTTCCATAATTGCTTCCATCTGCTGCTCGGCCTTTTCGTCCCTAAAGGACCCGTCCGATTTCGGCCACTCGGCCAGCGTTATGGTCTCCCCTTCATGGGGCAGGTGCTGCCATATTTCCTCGGTAATAAAGGGCATAAAGGGATGCAAAAGCCTCAGCAGCCGGTCCAGGCCGTAATGCAGTACCCTTCTTGCCGTATCCCCCGTTTTGCTGCCCCGGTCATACAATCGGTGCTTTACAAGCTCTATATACCAGTCGCAGTATTCTCCCCAAATGAAGTCGTAGAGTTTCTGTGCCGCTATACCCAGCTCGTATTTTTGCATGCTGTCCTCGACCTCTGCGATAAGGCTATCAAGCCTTGACAGCAGCCACCGATCCGAAAGCTCCAATCCTTCCCTGTCAAGCCCCCGGTCTATATCAGCAAGGTCATGGCCCTCAAGGTTCATGAGCACGAACCGGGAAGCATTCCACAGCTTGTTGGCAAAATTGCCGGACGCCTCCACCCTTTCCATTCTAAATCTCATATCGTTGCCGGGAGCATTACCGGTGGCAAGGGTGAACCTAAGGGCATCGGCGCTGTATTCTTCTATTATCTCCAGCGGGTCTATGCCGTTGCCTAGGGATTTGCTCATTTTCCTGCCCTCGGCGTCCCGTACCAGGCCGTGGATTAAAACATCCGAGAAGGGTTTTTCCTTCATCTGGTCCAGGGCCGATACTATCATGCGGGCCACCCAGAAAAATATTATATCGTAGCCGGTAACCAGCACGCTGGTGGGATAAAAGTACTCCAGGTCCTTGGTCTTTTCCGGCCAGCCGAGGGTGGAAAAGGGCCACAGCCCCGAGCTGAACCAGGTATCCAGCGTATCCGGGTCCTGTTCTATCCTTTTGCTGCCGCATTTTGCGCACTCCGTCGGCTGTTCCCTTCTTACCATCATCTCACCGCATTCACAGCAGTAATAGGCGGGAATCCTGTGCCCCCACCACAGCTGCCGGGAAATGCACCAGTCCTTTATGTTTTCCATCCAGTGGAAGTAAATTTTCTCAAAGCGCTGGGGCACAAACCGTATATCGCCATCCTTAACTGCCTTGATTGCCGGCTGCGCCAGCGGCTGCATCCTAACAAACCACTGCGTTGAGATAAGGGGCTCAATCACAGAATCGCACCTGTAGCAGTGGCCGACGCTGTGCTGTATGTTTTCTATCCTCGTAATAAGGCCCCGGGCTTCAAGCTCCTTCACAACCGCTTTCCTGGCCTCGTACCGGTCCATCCCGGCAAAGGCTCCGGCGTTTTCGTTCATGGTGCCGTCGTCGTTTATTATCCTTATCTTTGCAATGCCATGCCTTTCGCCTATTTCAAAGTCGTTGGGGTCATGGCCCGGCGTCACCTTCACCGCTCCGGTACCCTTGGACATATCCACGTACTCGTCGGCAACGATGGGTATTTCCCTCTCCATAAGCGGCAGTATCACCGTCCTGCCTACCAGTGCTTTATACCTTTCGTCATCGGGGTGTACTGCGACGCAGGTGTCCCCCAGCATGGTCTCGGGACGGGTGGTAGCTACTTCCACGTACCCTTCTCCGTCCTTTAAAGGATACTTGATATACCAGAACTTGCCTTCCAGGTCCTGGTGCTCCACCTCGGCATCGGATATGGAAGTCTTGCAGGTGGGACACCAGTTGATTATCCTGTCCCCCCGATAGATTAGGTCCCTTTCGTAAAGGCTTACGAAAAACTCGGTAACCGCCTTGCTGCAGCCCTCGTCCATGGTAAACCTCTCCCGGGTCCAGTCGCAGGAGCTGCCCAGTTTTTTGAGCTGTTCCACAATCCTCCCGCCGAACTCTTCCTTCCACCGCCATGCCCTTTCAAGGAATTTGTCCCTGCCCAGCTCGCCCTTTGAAGTGCCCTCCTCCGACAGCCTTTCAACTATCTTGGCCTCGGTGGCAATGCTGGCATGGTCCGTACCCGGCAGCCACAGCGTGGGAATGCCCTTCATCCTGTTCCACCTTATGAGGATGTCCTGGATGGTGTTGTCCAGGGCGTGACCCATGTGAAGCTGACCGGTTATATTGGGCGGGGGAATCACTATTGTAAAGGGCTGTTTTCCTTCTTCCCTCTCGGGGGTAAAGAACCCGCTTTCCACCCACCATTTGTATAGCCTTTCCTCAAAACCTTTTGGGTTGTATTTGTCATCCAGTTTTTTAGCTTTTTGCATTCACAACGCCTCCTTAAATCTTATGTAATCATAGGGACGGTTCTTTTGATTATACCTTGCTTATAAAAGGTATGCCCTTAGAATTTAAAAAACCTTTCATCCAAAAGGACGAAGGTTTAATTCGTGGTACCACCTTAATTCCCCCTATATGGGGCTCTATTACTGTAACGGGTTATCCCGTCCCGGCTTACTTTTTATTTTCGGCCGGGCGGCTCCGGAGCTACCTTCGGCAGTTTGTGACGGGTGCCTTTCAGCCGGCGGGCATCCTCTCTGCTGCGCCACTCAAGCTGCTTACTCCTCTCCTTCACAGCCTTTGTATTCATTTTTCCCCCAACGGTTTAGGGTTTTTCTAATTAAAGTCTATTATATATAATACCCTCCATTTGTCAATATGATTTACGCATCTTTCTCAGTGCAAAACCCCTGCACTGTTCAGGGGGAACAGCCTGAAAAACGCCTTGCCTATGATAAGGTCGTCGGTAACATATTGATTTCTCCAGAACCTGCTGTCCTTTGAATCGTTCCTGTTGTCCCCCAACATGAAATAACCGCCCTCCGGAACCATGTAGGGCCCGAAACTTCCCCTCATTTCTTCGTACAGGTAGTCCTCCTCCACCGGCTGGCCGTTTATATAAAGCTTGCCCTCTATGATCTCCACCTTGTCCCCTGCCATGCCTATAAGGCGCTTTACATACAGTTCCTTTGGGTTATCGGGGTATCTAAATACCACAATATCCCCCCTTTGGAGCGGTTTAAACCTGTATACAAACCTGTTTACCAGTATCTGGTCGCCGAGCTGTATGGTGGGCAGCATGGAGCCGGTGGGGACCTTGATGTTCATCACCACAAAGCTCCTGATAACAAGCGCCAGTACAACGGCAATCGCTATATATTTTAGCCAGTCCAGTATTTCCCTAATAACTTTTTGTTCCATTGCTGCATCCTTCCTTTGTAAAAAACCCTTTACTCTTTCAGGCATTTTTGGCCTTCTCAAGGTTTTTAAAGTTCCATGCATATCGGATAAAAGCAATCACCGTTGCACAGACCGCGGCTATAATCAGGTAAGAGTTGTAGGGCATTTCAAACACCCGCGCCACTATTGAAAGATAAAAAAGCACGGTGGCTATTTTCCCGGTCTTGTTTGCCGCTACTACTGTTTTGTTCCTAATAAAATAAAGAAAGGCCGCCCCCAAGGCCATAAAGGCTTCCTTCCCAGCCACCACCGTTAATACCCAAAGGGGCAGGTATCCGCTGTGGGTCAGCGCAAACAGAACCGACAAAAGCATAAGTTTGTCCGCCAGCGGGTCAAACACTATCCCCCACCGGGTTACCATGTTGTACCTGCGGGCGATATAGCCGTCCAATATATCAGTTATGCCGGCAAGTATAAAAACAAAGGTGGCGGCGGTAATATTATTCGGCATGTCGGAATAAAAGACTAAAAAGAAAACGGGTATCAGCAGAAACCTTATCCCTGTCAGCAAATTGGGTATATTCATATTGCACCTCGTCGTTAGAAATACATGCTGTAATAACAAAGGCTAACTTTTCCTCATATAAAGTAATTTTATATCATGGGTAAAATTCCTGCAAGCATGTACAAATATAAATTGCATACCACCCCGCCGATGGAAGTTTCACTTTACCCTCAATATAAGCGCCCGTAATTTCCACTTCGGTGTCAAACGGTCGCTAATACGAGGGTTTGTTCTACTAACATATATTGGGGACATTCCGCAGCAAGGAATACCCGCGCAAGCAGCGGTGTGTCCCCTGACCGCTTTCGAGAAAACCGCTCCGTCGATGGAAGTTTCACTTTACAACCCTTAGGGAGTACCTTCTTTCCAGGTAGTTCACCAGTTCCCCCACAATATCTATATAATTGTACTTCAGGCTGACCCAGCCCCTGGAATACTCCGCCACAATCTCCTTTTTGTTGGTACTTCCGGTATATACGCACAGCCGGGACACCCTTCCCCCTCCCTTAAGAAGGGTGCGGGGGTTTATGCCAAAGCTTGTGGGCTCGGGCTGCACAAGGGCAAACCACCGGCAGTGCATTATCCTTCCCTCAATCAACCCATGACCACTGTTTTGGGACACATCAATCCTGCTGCCCATATCCATCCCTCCAGGATACTCGCTGCTAACAGTTTATGTCCCAAAACTTGCTTTTATTCAAAGAAACCCTGCATGGGTAATGACACTAAAAAAACCGGCGACTGGAAGGGCCGGTTCTTTTATATCGGATGCAAAAAATCAATTGTCCTGGGGCGGAATAATAAAGCGTGCAATAAAGTTTCCATTCCTACGAAATGCAGCCATTTTCTTTTTGCTAAGATAGTACCTTCCATCGGAGGTGATACTCACCACCCCGGCATCCACCATAAACTTTAGGGCATGAATCCTGTTATCCCGGCTTTTTATCGCCCTTTCAAGAAAACCCTGCTTCCTGATTCCAAGGCTTTCGATGCTTACCGCCGTTTTGGCGGCCAGGGCATCCTTTTCTTCAAATACCTTAATGACCTTTACAACGTTTCTTTTTATGGTAAACATGGACGCCGCATAATACACAACAATAAACACTACTATTATCGCTATCCAGCGGAAAGTCTCGCCAAATGCCATGCAATCAACTCCAATCTGTTCAAAATGGAAGCAAGAGAACCGTCCCCTTGCTCCCTTACTTTACCCTGGTACCGTCTTCCACTTCATTGGGCGGGTCCACTATCACAGTTTCTTTTTCGCTTAAGCCGTCCAGTATCTGCGTCCAATCCCTGTTCCCTATCCCGACGTTTACCTGCCTCAAAACCGCTTTTTTGCCTTCCACCACAAACACATAGTCCTTACCTTCCATCTCAACCACCACATCCGCCGGCACCAACATCACATCCTTAGCTTCCCCGGTTATTACCTCCACGTCCACTCCGAAACCGGGCCTTAAGTTTTGGTGGCTTTCCAGAAGCTCTATCTCAACCGGCACCCGCTGCTGCTCCACCCCAAGCTGGGACAAAACCTTAACCGCCTGGGGAAACACCTTTTTGACCCTTCCCCTAATGACTATATCGTCCAATATATCGCCGCTAATCAGCGCCTCATTTCCTTCCCTTATGTCCACCGCCTCGCCGGCAAGAAACATGCACTTTGCCTGGAGACTGCCCGGGTCCCCCACCCTCATTACCAGGCTGCCGGGGGGAACTGTCATGCCCTCTTCAAAACCTATTTCCATCACAATTCCCTCCATATTTGCAAGGGGCCTTGCTTCCTCTATCTGCCGTTTTATAAGCGAAACCTCCGCCCGGGCTGCCGCCATTGAGGCCTGCTGCGATGCCTCACCCTTTTTGGCAGCCTCCAGGGCCGCCACCGCCGCATTAAGCTGAAGTTCCGACAGGTCATAGGCTTCCCTTGCCTGGCGGAAGTCAACCTCGCTTATGGCACCCATCTTATATAAGTCTGCAGCGCTTTCGAAGGCTTCCTTTGCCCTGTCCCTTTGGACGGCCGCCCCCTCGTATGCCGCCAATGCCGCTGCCACTTCGGCACCGGTCGCAGCGCTTCCCTCGGCCAGCGCCAGGGCTGCCTCGGCCTGGTCAAGCCTGATATTTAACTCGTCCAGGTCAAACTCCAGCAACGGTTGGCCTTCCTTTACGGCTTGGCCCACTTCCACCGGTATGCTTTTTATACGGCCCCCGTAAACCGCGTATATATCCTGCTTTTTCGAAGCCTCAATATAGCCGGTCTGCTCCACGATGCTTTTTATATCGCCGCGGACCGCCAGGGCGGTTTCAACCTCCACCCCGCTTCCCATACCCTGGAATAAAAATACCAGTATCAAGACAACAGCCAGAACGCCGACCCAGAACACCTTTCTCTTTTTTCTTATTATTCCCTTGACCTTACTGAAAACCCTCAGCTTCATATAATCCACCCCCTATTCTCTACTCTTCATGACCTCAACCAGGTCCATCCTGGAAATCCTTCGCATGTTGGCCAACTGGGCCAGTATCACAAACAGGGCAACGGTAGCCGCAGCCAAAACGTAGGTTTTTGGAAATATCACCAGTGGCAGCGATATCATGTCTTCGGGCATCAATTTCAATATCTGCGCGGCCATAAACACTCCAAGGGGCATTCCTATGATAAGCCCCATTGCGCTTACCGCGGTGTTTTCGTTGAATATCAGCTCGGCCACCTGGTTATTGGTAAACCCCATAATCCGAAGCGATGCCAGTTCGCGTCTCCTTTCCATTATGCTTATCGTTGTGGTGTTGTATATGATAGCAAAGCCCATTATGCAGCTTAATACCACTATAACCCCTATATACGCATATATAAGGCCCATGTACTCGTTATACTGCTTTACCATGTCGTCCGGTTCCTTTACGCTTTGTACGTAAGGCATCCCCTCAATGTCCCCGGCAATTTCTTCGCCGTTATACCTTAAGTTTACCAGGGCGGCGTTTATTGTAGAGCCTTCCCCAAGTACTGCATCTAACGCCCCCACCTCCATAAACGCGCTGCCGCCCAAGTACTGTTCCACGATGCCCTTTACCGCTATCCTACGCTCAATCCCCGGCTTGTTCAGAGCTTCAATAGTTATGTTATCCCCTCTCTTTACCCCCAGCGATTTTGCCAGTCCCTCGGTAAGCAGTATCCCTTCCCTGGGCACCTCCACCCTGTTTCCCTTCATATCGAACAGCTTATAAACCCTGGAACCTTGAACAAGGCCAGTTACCATCGTATTTTCCTTCCGCCACCCGTTCATAAGCCGTACGGGATACTCGGCCATCGGCTCTGCATAGGTTACTTCTCTAAACTCGCCCAGGTCCTTTACCACGTCCCGGTGCACACTGCCTGTAAAGGCCACCTTGTAGTCATAGGACAGCGCATCCCCAAAGGCTTTATCAAAAAGATAGTCCATGGAATCCAGCATCGTCATAATGGATATCATAAGTCCTACCGTCATGGCTATTGACACCACGGTAAATACCGTCCTCTTTTTGTTGCGCCACATATTTCTGAAGGTAAGGCGCCAGGATATTCTAATGCCGGCTAAAAAAGGAAGTATCCTCTCTCCCCACCATTTCTTACCCTCGATGGGCGCCACCGGTCTCATGGCCTCCGCCGGCAAAATCCTCAGCACCCTTTTAGCCGCGTTAAATCCCGCTACGCCGCAGAATACCACGCTCATCAGTATGCCCAATACTACAACATCCGCATAGGTCTTTACCTGCAGTATCGGTATATTAAAAAAGGTAAGATAATACCTTGTAAGGACTTCGGCCAATCTAACCCCTGCAAGGCTCCCCAGCACGGAACCCACAAACCCCACCAGCAGTGCATACCCGATATAGTGAAACAGTATCGCTCCCTTGGTAAACCCGAGGGCCATCAGCACTCCTATTTGCCTCCTCTGGTTGTCCACCAGCCTTATCAGCAGCATGTATATTACTATTGAACCGATAAGCAAAAAAACCGCCGGATATGCAAAACCCATGGACTGCAGGGCGTTTAACTCGGTATCCATCATGGCATAGCTTACCTCGTCCTTCCTCTCGGTGACGGATATCAAGCCATTATGCTTCAGCCTGTCCTCCAGTTTCTTTTTCACCTCTTTTGCTTTGCCCGCATCTTCCAATTGCAAAACAACTTCGTTGACCAGGCCGTCATACCCCGTAAGCTGCTGTACAAAGCTGTGCTCAAGGTATAGTATCGTAAACCTTTCATTATCTGGCATCATATCCTGAGCCGACGGCACCGCGTATATATACTCAGGGCTTATGGCCTTTCCCGACACCTTAAGTTCCACCCTTTTGCCGTTTATTATCGGGTATATGCTGCTGCCTATATCCAGCCTATGGAATTCCATGAACAGCTTTTCCACGAGAGCGCCGTCCCGGTGGTCCCCCGATACATACCTTCCTTCCTCCAAGTGCAGCTTGTTTAAGGCACCGTCATTGGACCGCGGAACCGACACAATCCTCGCATGGACCCTGCCTTCGTAACCGGGTATTTCCATCGGCACATCCAGTACCAGCCTTCCCTGGGCGGACGATACCCCATCGGTTCTTCCAATAATTCCTACAACGCTCTCCGGCGCGTTATTCAGCCTTACAAACAGGTGGGGAAGCCTGTATTCTTCATAGTAGTTTTCGGTGGCACTGTTAAGATTATAAAAAGACATCGAAATGGCGTTATACATGGTTATGCCCACCACAACCACCATAATGATTGCAATGTACTGCCCCTTGTTGCTTTTTATGTCCCTTAAGGTCATTAGCATGAGCTTTTTCACTACCACTCAATCCTTTCGGGGTCGATGGGATTTTCTATGGTCCTAATACTGGCTATCCTGCCATTGCTCAAGTAAAGCACCCGGTTCGCCATTTCGGCTATGGCAGCGTTATGGGTTATTACAAGCACGGTCTTACCAAGGCTTCGGTTTATCTCTTTTAAAACCTTAAGCACCACCCTGCCGGTAATGTTATCCAGTGCTCCTGTGGGCTCATCGCAAAGAAGCACCTCGGGGTTTTTGGCTACCGCCCTTGCCACCGCCACCCGCTGCTGCTCGCCGCCGCTTAACTGGGACGGAAAATGGTCCGCCCGCTCTTTAAGACCCACCTTGTCCAGCACCTCCATCACGTCCAGTGGGTCGCTGCTCATGTCGGTAACCAGTTCCACGTTCTCCCTCGCCGTGAGATTGGGAAGAAGGTTGTAGAATTGGAATATAAAGCCTATGTTTTCTCTCCTGTACCTAGTAAGCCCGTTGTCATCAAGGTCGCCCAGTTCCTGCCCCCTGAAAAACACCTTGCCATGGGTGGGGGTATCCATACCCCCAATAATATTTAGCAGGGTGCTTTTGCCGGAGCCGCTGGGCCCCAGGATTACCACAAACTCGCCCTCATAGATATCCAGGGTAGCATCCCTTAAGGCCTCCACCGATACTTCGCCCATATGGTATATTTTGCTTAGGTCCCTGGTGCTTATCAGAACCTTTTCCATACAAATCTCCCCCCTACACCATTCGCCTTATAACAATACATGCCCGGATAAAAACAAACCCGAACCGTTATTAAGCTGAAATCGGCCCTATTTTCTGACTATTCCTTCTTTTATAATCCTTATGACCTCTTCCGCTTTTTCTGTAAGCTCTGCCTTGTTGTCCTCTTTGAAGTACTGTGTCAGCAAATATAAATTCAATGTATAAATAATATCCACCACCAGGCCGGCGTCAACATCGTCCCTAATCCTTCCAAGCTGCATGTCCTTCTCTAACATTCCTTTAAGCATCAAAAAGCCCTCCGGCGATGCTTTACGAAGCTCCGATACAAAACGACTATCGTCAAGCTCCATAAGCATGCCTATCCGGTAGTACTCTGGCTTTGCGGTACTCCATTCCAGGGCGGCCCTGAACATGTACATATAGCCATCAAAAAAGTCCGCATCCGGTTTCAGTTCTCCCACGCGGCCTATTATGTTAAGCTTTTCCTTGCCTATCTGCTTCAGCGTATAAAGGTATAGGTCCTCTTTGTTATCAAAATATTGGTAAAAGCTGCCCCTGGAAATCCCCGCGTTTTTTACCACCTGGTTTATGGACGCTTCGCTAAAGCGCCTTTGGGAGAATTCATCCACGGCAGCTTCAAATATTTTCTTCTGTTTAGCTCCATCGAGGTTAAAAAAAGTGTCCTTTGGCATGCCATCGCCCCCTGTTCCTATTAATATCATATTAACACAGCATGCCAAAAATGACAACCCTGTCATATACTATTCCGTTCCCGCCTTTAGTGCCTCGCTCATGGAAACCGTTTCCAGGCTCTTTGCGCACAGCAGCTTGCTAAGCTGATAGGTCATCATGATGGCTGCGAAGGATACTGCCACATAAAGGGGGCTTACAATAGCCGGCAAGATTAAATTGATCAATTTGCCGATATAGCCGTACACTGCACCCATTGACACCGCCGCAATAGGAATGCCCAATAAAAATCCCGCCACTATGACCAGGGTGGAGCTGTTCAGTATAAGGGACCGGATTTCCCGGCGCCTGTAGCCAAATACCTTGAAAAGCGATATGGTATTCCTGTTTTCTTCAATGATCAATGACGTTACAAGGTAAATGATAATCAAGGCCACAACACTGGAGATAATGGTCATCGATGCTACCATGGAAACCGTCTGACCCAAAAATTCATCCATTGCGGCGGGCAGTTCACTCATGGATTTTGTCCCTGACAGTTTTTCGTCGGGAATATCAAGCTTTATTTTACTAAAAAGCCCTATATAGCTGTTTTCCGGAAGCCCCATTTTCCTGTTAAACTCGTGGATAGGCACATATATGAACTGCTCGATGTAGGAATCGGCAACAGCATCAATATGAAATGTGTAGGGCTTCCCGTCCTCTTTGTTTATGAAGCTTACGGTGTCCCCGGCTTTAATTCCCAGCCGGTTGGCCAAAGGTTTCGTAATATTCGTTTGATTGTTGGGGATGGGGTTCCCCTTGCTGTCCTTCAGGGTTACCATCTTTGAGCCCGGCTCTATCCCGGATATATAAAACTCAATTTCCTCATTGTTTTTAGGATAAAACTTTCCTGCATTGAAGGCCTCCGCCCCTTCCGGCACCCCACCGAATTGTAATTCCCGGAAGTTGTATTCGTACTCAAAGTGGTATACGTCCGAGGTGTCAAACACATGGTTCACAGAGTTTAAAACAGTAAAACCGAATAACATCAAAACAGAAGCACTGGTAACGCCCAGGAAAAGAAACAAAAGCCGTGATATGCTTCTAAACTGCTCCCTGAGCTTGAATTTGGTGCTAAACTTAAACCTTTCCAGTTTAAAGGTCCGCTCCAGGGCATTAACTTCAGTTTTCTTTTTATCGCCCCTCATGAGCTCCGCCGGGGACCTTTTAAGTTCCGAGTGAATAACCAGATAACTGCTTATGCCTAAAAACGCTATGGGCGTCAGTATCCCAATCAGTACGTTTACAAAGCTTAACTTAATGCCTGGAACAGGGACGTTGTAGTAGGAAACCATCGCCATGACCATTGGTTTTATAGAGGGCAGTGCCAAAAGGCTTCCTATCATTCCACCCGCAAAAGCTATGAGCAGCGGAATCGAAATATAGTGCCGCATCAGCTCCCGCCGCCGGTAACCCTGGGCATAAAGTGTCCCGATTATAACCGATTCCCGGCGAATCATGCGCCAGAACATGATGCCGATAATCAGGCAGGATAAAAGGAACATTGCCACCGGCAGCGGCACGCTCATGGTTCGCATGCCGGTTATGGATGCCCAGGCCATTCTTGCCCGTTTATTGTTTAAAATATCAATCCAATCTGAAACAGCGATACCCTCTTCCCGTAGATGTTCACGCAGTCCCAACGCCTGTTCGTTAAGGCTTTTCGTTCTGTCATTGAACCTCACCGAATATATACTTAAGGCATTATCTAAGCCTGAAAAGGCTTCACGGCTTACAACCCCCACGCCGAACTCATTGGGCGAATACAAAACATCATTCACATTCTTTAGCGGATAGATATAGTGGGGCAAAGAAACAAATCCCACCACGGTGAAGCTTTTACCCGCCGCTTCTATTTGGCTTCCTACGGGATAACCGTTGACCCTGGCAAAGGAAGGGTCAAGGAGAATTTCACCGGGACCGGAAAGCCCCCTGCCCTCAATGACAGCCGGGATGTTCAGCTTTTCCGTTTTGCTTAAGAGCCGCAGCGTAAGCGTATCCGAGATGGCAGCGTCAAGGGACAGGTACTTTTCAATTACTGCATTGACTTCTTTCCCAAGTTTAGCACTATCAAGAACAGCATTATCGGCTCTAAAGGACAGGTCTTCCTGCATATGCCCCTCCGTGAAGGTTGTGACAAGGTCGGCAAGATTCTGGGCAAGTCCCGCAGCCACTACAAAGGTATAGCTCCCAAGGATAATAAGCGTAAGAATGCCCAGGTAACGCAGCTTGTTTTCCTTCAAGAAACGAAATACCCTTTTATTCAAAGCCATCACCACTCAATCCTTTCGGCTGGAATAATCACCTGGTTGACCGCTTCATCAACCACTTTGCCGCTTCTTAATCTAAATACCCTGTTAGCCATGGCGGCAATGGCTGTATTGTGGGTTATCATCAGAATGGTTGTTCCGAATTCTTTATTCACCTGCTGCAAAAGCTTCAGGATGCTGCGTGAAGTCTGGTAATCAAGGGCCCCGGTTGGCTCGTCACAGAGCAAAAGCTTGGGATTTTTGACTATGGCCCTTGCAATGGAAACTCGCTGCTGCTCTCCGCCCGAAAGCTCCCTGGGAAAGCGGCGTTTTTTATCCTTCATTTCTACAGCCTCGAGTACTTCGTCGACGTTTAGGGGGGATTTGCTGATATTTGAAACCACTTCAATGTTTTCCGCTACCGTAAGGTTGGGAACCAGGTTATAGAACTGGAATATAAAGCCGACATCCCTTCGCCTGTATTCGGTAAGTTGGTCATCGCTCAAATCATTTATCTCAACCCCGTCAACATGGACCCGGCCGCTGTCCGCCCGGTCTACGCCTCCTATAATGTTCATCAGCGTTGACTTGCCGGAGCCCGAAGGTCCAAGGATGACACCTATATCCCCCCTGTCTAGTTTCATTTCTACCCCCTTCAATACCTCATTTCTGACAGCCCCCGATGTATAGCTCTTCTTAAGGTTCGAAACATCAATAAACATACTCTACCTCTCCCCCTCTTTATAGAAACAGCGCTCCAAAATTTTAAAGTACTCGTCAAATTCGTCAAGCACTTCAATGCCAACATCTGCAAAGGAACTTACCCTGTTCCTTTTCTGTTCGGCCAAACCCAGTATTGCGCAGTTAATAATATCAATGGACTTTTTAATATCGATGTCATCCCGAAATCTTGTGAAGTCAATGTTCTCATAAGCCCGTTCCAAGCCGCTTGATATAAGGTCCTTGCTTATACTTTTGATTTCGGGTCTTACTTCGGCAGCATCTTCATTGGTTACGGCATTAATAAAATCAAATACATGCGGGAACTTTTTATAGGTTTTGAATTTTACCAGTCCGAATTGCCTCATTCTTTTGAAAAAGTCGGTTTCACTCCAGTCCACTTCATCGTACATTTGCTCAATAACCTTGACTACATAATCAAGCAGGAATAAATACAGTTCTTTTTTACTGATAAAATAGTTGAATAATGAACCTTTAGATATCCCAGATTCCTTGACTATCTCGTTGGTCGAAGCCTTGTCGTAACCGTTTTTTGCAAACTCTTTTAGTGCCGCGTTAATGATTCGCTCGCGCTTTTCAGGTTTTAGGCTAAAAAATTTATGGTTTATAATAATCACCCCATTATCCTAGTTGGTCATCGAAACAAATGACCAGTATGGTCATTCATTATTATATGTTAAATGACCACACTGGTCAAGAAGGAAAAGAATCCGTTAGAACATCACCTGTCTTTTGCGCATAAAAAAGTGACAGGGAAATCCTCTCCGCCACCCTATAAAATTCGGGGACATACCGCAACAAGGAACCCTAATGGGGACATTCCGCAGCAAGGAATACCCGCGTCAGCAGCGGTGTGTCCCCTTACCTTAATTGGACATTCCTTAATCCTTTACTTCATACCCTGCGCCCTGGATTGCCTCCTTAAGTTGCTCCATGTTTACCCCGTCCCCGTGCTGCACCGAAACCGTGCCGCCCTCAAGGTTTACATCCACGTTTTCCACGCCCTGGATTGCGCCCACCGTCTTTTTTATCGCCATAACACAGTGATTGCATGACATGCCTTCCACGTTTAATGTGCTTGTCTTCATGCTATCCCTCCCTTCCCGCTCTTTGCTTCATACTCTGTCACCCCGTGCAATAAATTCGGATACCCTGTCCATGCGGCACACCCTACAGCCTGGCCTCCTTTTTATCCCTCCAGCTTTCGCAGACACAAGAACCGTCCCTTTGTCTTTACCTAAGCTTGACCCTTTTTAACCTCAGCGCGTTTGACACCACCGACACCGAGCTGAAGGCCATGGCGGCCCCCGCTATGACAGGGCTTAAGAAGCCCAGGGCTGCAAAGGGTATGCCCACGCTGTTGTAGGCAAAGGCCCAGAAAAGGTTCTGTTTTATATTCCTCATGGTTGCACGGCTTAAACGTACAGCCAGGACAATACCCATTAGGTCTCCGCCTATTAGGGTTATGTCTGCCGCCTCCATTGCCACATCGGTTCCGGTGCCTATGGCAAACCCCACATCGGCCGCAGCAAGGGCCGGGGCGTCGTTTATCCCATCCCCCACCATTCCGGTAACCTTGCCCGCCTTTATAAGCTTCATTACTTCCTCCGCCTTGTGCTCGGGCAGCACCTCAGCCAGCACGTTGTCTATACCCACCTGCCGTGCTATGGCTTCCGCCGTGGTTTTATTATCCCCGGTTATCATGTAAATATCTATTCCCATGCTCTTAAGCTCTTCCACGGCCTTTTTGGAGTTTTCCTTAACGGTGTCAGCCACCGCCAATACTCCCGCAAGGCTTCCCTCCATCGCCATAAGCATGGCGGTTTTGCCTTCCGTTTCCAGCCTTGAAAGGACCTGTTCAGCATCGCCAAGGCTTACGCCTTCCTTTTGCATAAGCCGGCGGTTCCCAAGAAGTATTCTTTTGCCTTCAATTACGGCCACAACCCCATGTCCCGGTACCGCTTCAAACTCCGAGGCTTCAGACAGTTCTATGCCCCTTTCCCGGGCGCCCTTTACTATGGCTTCTCCCAGCGGGTGCTCCGAGCCCCGCTCGGTTATGGCGGCAAACCTTAAAACCTCTTCCTCCGAAAGGCTTCCGGTGCTTATAACGTCGGTGAGTTCCGGCTTCCCCTTTGTTATGGTGCCGGTCTTGTCAAGAATGAGTGCGTCAATCTCATGGGCCCTCTGCAGGTATTCGCCCCCCTTTATCAGTATGCCGTTTTCGGCACCCTTGCCGGTACCCACCATTACAGATGTAGGCGTTGCAAGTCCCAAGGCGCAGGGGCAGGCAATTACCAGGACCGCCACCGCGTTTATAATCCCCGCGTTTAGGTCTTTAGCCACCAGCCACCAGAGAAGCAGGGAAATCAAGGCTATAACCATCACCACCGGTACAAACACCCCGGATATCTTGTCCGCCAGTTTCTGAACGGGCGCCTTGGACCCCTGGGCTTCCTCCACCATCCTTACTATCTGCGAAAGCACCGTGTCCCTGCCCACCTTCGTGGCACGGAATTTAAAGCTTCCGGTCTTGTTTATGGTGGCGCCTATGACCGTATCGCCGGGGTTTTTCTCCACCGGTATGCTCTCTCCGGTAAGCATTGATTCGTCAACCGCCGAGCGGCCCTCTTTAATCTCGCCGTCAACGGGCACTTTCTCTCCCGGACGCACCACAACTATATCGCCGATTACCACTTCTTCCACCGGTATATCCTCTTCCCGGCCGTCCCGTACCACCCTCGCGGTTTTGGCCCTAAGCCCCATCAACTTCTTTATGGCCTCGGAGGTCTTGCCCTTTGCCACCGCCTCCAGGTATTTGCCCAGCATTATTAGCGTAATTACAACGGCGGAAGCTTCAAAATACAGGTTCATAACGTCTCCCGCAAAAAATCCGTTGTATACGCTGTACAGGTAAGCTGCGGTGGTGCCTATCGACACCAGCACGTCCATATTGGCCCCGCCTCCCTTAAGGGCATGGTAGGCACCTTTATAAAACCTGTAGCCCACCACAAACTGCACCGGCGTTGCCAATGACATCTGCACCCAAGGGTTATGAAGTATTTCTATGGGACTTCCAATAAGATGAAACACCATTGCCGCAACCAACGGGAAGGAAAGAATCGCCGACATGATAAAAAGGCCCCTTAGCTGTCTTAGCTCCCTTTCGCGTTCCTTTTTTTCAATGTCTTCATCCTCCCGGGTCTTTTCCTCGGCGTCATACCCGGCCCTTTGCACAGCCTTTATCATATCCCTTACCGTTACTTGGGATGCGTTGTACTCCACCGTGGCGTTTCCCATAGCAAAGTTGACGGCAGCCTTTACAACGCCGTCCAGCCTGTTTAGTGCCTTTTCCAGCCTTGCGGCGCAGGCGGCGCACGTCATACCCTTAAGCCTTAATTCAACTCTATCCAACACCACGTCATAGCCGGTATCTCGAATAACCTCTATCAACTTCTCCGGGCTCACCCTGTTAACATCGTATTCCACCGTGGCCTTTTCAACGGCCAGGTTAACGGCTGCTTTGTGCACACCCTCCACCATATTCAATCTTTTTTCAATCCTGCTTGAACAGGCGGCGCAGGTCATGCCCGAAACCCTGAAAACCGCCTTGCCCGGTTCGTTACCACCATCTTTTTTATTATCCATAATACCACCTCCGTCCGCTCCTTCGTCGTACATCCTGTTTGTTCAATACCCTTTTCTTTAACCTTTAATCATATTAGCGTTTTATACCCCCATGGGGTATACTAATATTATACAACCCTGTCTCCGGTATGTCAAAGCACTTTTATTCTATCCACTAAACCCTGTTTATATATGAAAAGTAAAAGCCTTCCTCGCCTACTCCGCGGTAAAAATGTCCTCTTGCCTTCCGCCAGGCCGGGCCCCATGTTGACCCCGCCGACGGACTGGTCCTGCCGTCGGAAATATGGCCGGTATTCACTCATTTGAATAAAAGGTTGATATTATTTGCCGGGAAAAATATAATATACCATAGCTAATATTTGGCAGCCCGCAGCCGGCAGATTGACCGCCAACCGCCGGCCACTTGTGAAGGATTGGGGGTTATATTTTGGAAAAGCGTTTATACCGTTCCAGGGAAAACGCCGTAAT
>LFRM01160035.1_pt1 | contig 17787 bp, 22 predicted proteins | sample 618341 | NCBI WGS metagenome assembly LFRM01 (sample SAMN03654438, study PRJNA283298) | anaerobic digester metagenome | isolation source: pool of bioreactors CSTR01a, CSTR02a, and CSTR03a thermophilic anaerobic... | place: Denmark: Kgs. Lyngby | collected 2014-05-21 | reverse complement strand
TCTTACAGCGATTCGCCAGGCCGGTACAGGCAAAGTCTGTACCGGCTTAAATTTTCCGGCTTCTTTCCTTCCGTTTATCGCAAAAGGATAATATAAGGGAAGCCAGGCTTTTTGTTGATACACTCCCTCTTGAGTAGGCACCTGAAATAACAAAAATTCGACTACGTAAAGGGGAGCTTTGATGCTTTTTGGCCAATAATGTAATAAAAACGCGACTGCTGCGTATATATCTGCAGGGAAGGACTGCTTAAAGGTAGAAGTAGGAAATGATATGTAAAGAGATGTATTTAATGTTCATTTAGGGGGTGCGGCAGATGGAGACCGGCTTATTTCGCAAATCAACACTGGAGCGGATATCTTCACCGGAGCAGTTAAATGAATATATAAAAATAACACATCCCGGTGTCTGGGGTGTGTTATTAGCATGCTTGGCTTTGCTTATTGCTGTGGGGTTTTGGGGCTTTTATGGCAATATTCCCGATACTGTTAGAGCGAGGGGCATCATTTTCCCGCAGCATGGTGTGGCTTCTGTGATTCCTGCCGCCGGCGGCCGTATCAGCAATCTGCGGGTTAAAGTGGGGGACTTTGTGCAGGCAGGGCAGATTATTGCCGTGATTCCGCAGGAGGACCTTATACGGCAAATCAATGAACTAAAAAGCTCGCCTGAACCCGATGCAAGCCGGATTGCAGCTTTAGTAAATGAATATGAAAGACGCTCGCTTATTTTAGCACCGGTATCGGGGATTATCCTTTCTGCAAAGGCGGCCAACGAAACGGTATCGTCAGCCGAAGCCATCGCTACTATCATAAAACAAGAAAAATATGCTGACGATAAGCAGATTATCTGTTTTCTACCCGCTGCAACGGCTCGCAAATTGCAGGAGGGGATGGAAGTGCAGGTTTCGCCTGAATTTGCGCCGCGGGAAGAATATGGTTTTATGTATGGTCATATTACCAGTATCGGCGCTTATCCGGTATCGCAAAATGATGTGCTGGCGGCTGTAGGCAGTATGCAGTATGCACAGGTGCTTATGCCGCAGGAAAACAGTGTGGAAGTGCGGGTTACTTTAACGGTTGATCCCAATTCAGCCAATAAAATTAAATGGTCAAATAAAAAAGGTGAAAGTGTACCGCTTGCCATCGGTACTTTTTGTGACCTGCTGATTGTGACCGAAAATTATAAACCGTATGAGCTGGTGTTTTAAGAGGGGGAAGAATGCATGGCGAAAGTAGCAAAAGTGCCTGTTGTCATGCAGATGGAGGCTCTGGAGTGTGGAGCTGCTTCCCTCTGTATGGTACTGGCATACTATGGAAAATGGCTGCCGCTGGAACAAGTGCGGGCTGACTGCGGTGTATCTCGCGACGGCAGCAGTGCCAAAAATGTACTGGTAGCTGCCAGGTCGTACGGGTTGAAAGCTCAAGGCTACCGCATGGAACCGGATGCCCTGCGTAGTATTGTTTTTCCGGCTATAATTCATTGGAATTTTAACCACTTTGTCGTCTTATGTGGTTTTAAAAAAGACAAAGCGGTACTTAATGACCCGGCACGGGGGACGGTTGAAGTGACTCTTGAAGAATTCGACCGAGCCTTTACGGGAATAGTGCTCTGTTTTGAAAAGACGGAAAACTTTGTTCCTTCAGGCAAGCCTAAAAGTATTTGGGAATTTGCCAAAAAGCGTTTGCGGGGCACTGCCGGTGCTTTTGTCTTTGTGATGCTGACTAGTTTGCTTACCGCAGGGATCATGATAATTATTCCCATTTTTTCGCGTATTTTTATGGACCATATTCTCTCAGGCAAGAACCCCGAATGGCTGCCGCTGTTTATAGCGGCAGTGGGGATTGCCCTGCTTTTTCAGTTTGTAGTCACAGCAATTCAGGGTATTTACTGGCTGAAGATCGAAGGGAAACTGGCTGTTGAGGCTAACGCTTCTTTCATGTGGCATGTTTTGCGCCTGCCGGTCGATTTTTTTGCCCAGCGTTTTATCGGCGATATTGCCTCGCGTCAAGCCAGTAATGAAAGTATAGCTTCCACTCTGATTGGTCGATTAGCACCAATTTTTTTAAATATTATTCTATTGCTTCTGTATTTCATTATTATGCTGAAGTACAGTGTCATCCTTTCGATAGTTGGCATTGCTAATGCGCTGATCAATCTTTTGTCTATGCGTCTTGTTTCTCAAAAACGGGTAGATATGAGCCGGGTGGTAATGCGTGACAGCGGCAAATTATCCGGCGTAACTGTGTCCGGTTTTGAAATGATTGAGACCATTAAAGCTTCAGGAGCGGAAAACAGTTTTTTTGAGCGCTGGACCGGCTATTTTGCCAAGCAGAGCAATGCCCAGATCACTTTTAACCGAGCCAACCAATTCTATGGTGTGATTCCGTCACTGCTGCAGCAGGGCGCAAATATTTGTGTGTTAATGATTGGTGTTTATCTGATTTTAGACGGTGTCTTTACAATCGGTATGCTGTTAGCTTTCCAGGGATTTTTGTCGTCCTTTTTGTCTCCGGTTAATGAACTGGTGGGTGTGTCCCAATCTTTAATTGAAATGCGCTCACAGATGGAGCGCATTGAGGATGTGTTTAGCTACGAGACGGATGTGGCCGGTCAGCAGGAGACGATACGCAGCGATCTGCCGTTACGGAAGCTAAAAGGCCAAATTGAGATAAACAACGTGACCTTTGGCTACAATAGGCTGGCACCGCCTTTAATTACTGAATTTTCCTTGAATCTGAGAGCAGGCGGAAGCGTTGCTTTTGTGGGCGGTTCGGGTAGCGGCAAATCAACGCTGGCCAAACTAATTGCCGGGCTTTACCGCCCCTGGTCGGGTGAGATCCTTTTTGACGGCTTTGCCCGGGAAGAAATTGAACGCAGTATTTTTACAGGTTCTCTGGCTGTTGTTGACCAAGAGATTATCCTGTTTGAAGATACTATTTTTAATAATATTGCCATGTGGGATAAAACCATTGACGAGGCCACAGTGATAAAGGCCTGCAAAGATGCCCAGATACATGAAGATATTATGCTTCGAGAAGGCGGATATGAGCATGTAATAAAAGAAGGCGGCAAGAACTTTTCCGGCGGCCAGCGGCAGCGTTTTGAAATTGCCAGAGCCCTGGCACAAAACCCAACAGTACTCATTTTGGATGAAGCCACCAGTGCTTTGGATACCAAAACGGAGCAGCTGATTATGGAGGCCGTTAAATCACGGGGTATTTCCCTGATTATAGTGGCACATCGCCTTTCAACCATCCGCGACTGCGATGAAATTATTGTCCTGGATAACGGCACGGTTGTGGAACGTGGAACCCATGAAGAACTGTTGGCGCTTAAGGGAAAATATAATGCCTTGATCAGCAATTGATTACTTTGGGGTGGTTTCATTGTCATTTGATTCACAGCTGCAAAAACGTATCGATTATGACCATAAAGCCATGGATGATGCTTTTCTTGACCTTATTGATATTGTTGGCACAGTAAAGCAGACAAGCCTGGTCAAAGAAAAAGAGGCGCAGGTTCAAGACGCACTTAATGAAGTGCTGTCGGCCCTTGGTGTAAACATACCACCGGTGCCGGCTGAAATTGAAGACCTTAATGTTCGCCTGGAATATTTGCTGCGTCCGTCCGGCGTAATGCGGCGGCGTGTGGAACTGGTGGGAAAATGGTGGCAGGATACGACGGGGCCGCTTTTAGGTCGGACAAAGGCCGGCGATGTGGTGGCGCTCCTTCCTGGCGTTATCTCAGGCTATACTTTTTATGATGCTGAAAGCGGCAAAAGAGTTAAAGTAAATGCCAAAACGGCGGCAAAGCTTGAAACAGAAGCATTTTGTTTTTACCGGGCGCTGCCGGCAAAGAAACTAAAATTTTGGGATATAGTTCTCTTTATTTTGCGTTCCCTTACTGCTGCCGATATTGCCTTTGTTATCCTGGCCAGCCTGCTTGTCAGTCTGCTTGGCATGTTTATGCCATATATGAATAAACAGATTTTTGACAGTGTCATTCCCAGCGGAACTAAAAGTGATCTTTTGCCCGTAGCTGCTTTGCTGGTTGGTGCGGCTGTGGGATCAGCATTGTTTGCGGCCACAAGGGCGCTGGTTTTAATGCGCCTGCGGGATAAAATTAATATTGCGGTTCAAAGTGCTACCATGTCCCGACTTTATACTTTTCCGGTTACATTTTTTAAAGACTATACTGCCGGTGAGATTGCCAATCGTGCCATGAGCATTAATACTCTTTGTGCTTTGCTTTCAGATACGGTGCTGAGCACCGGGCTGACGGCACTCTTTTCTTTTGTTTATATCTTTCAGATGAACAGGTTTGCGCCTGCGCTGGTTGTACCGGCAATGCTAACTATTTTTGCCCTGTTGGCTCTGACAATTATCACCGGTTTGATTAGGCAGAATCATTCCCGTAAACTAATGCAGCTGGCAGCAAAAATGGACGGGCTTGTTTTTGCTTTGTTTGGCGGCATCCAAAAAATTAAGCTTGCCGGTGCAGAAAGACGTGCTTTTGCAAAATGGGCAGCGCAATATAAGGAGATTGGCAAACTTACCTACTCGCCGTCTATGTTTTTACGTTTAAATGATGCCCTCTCCGGGGCGCTTTCACTGGGCGGGACTTTAGTACTATATTATTTTGCCGGCGTGGGGCGCGTTGCGCCTTCGGATTACATCGCTTTTAATGTTGCCTACGGAGCTGTGAGCGGTTCGATTCTTGCTTTGGGCGGTGTGGTGATGAGCCTTGCCAATATCAAACCGCATCTGGAAATGGTGCAGCCAATTTTTGATGCCGTTCCGGAAATAGACGAGAATAAAAAGCAGATTACTTCTTTATCGGGGCGGATTGAAGTTTCTAATGTAACTTTTCGTTATGTTAAAAACGGGCCTACGGTTCTAAATAAGATCAACCTCAAGGTTGAGCCAGGGGAGTATGTTGGTATTGTTGGCAAATCGGGTTGTGGTAAATCAACACTTATGCGCCTACTGCTTGGGTTTGAAGAACCGGAGTCAGGCGCTGTCTATTATGACGGTTATGATCTGAAAACTTTGGATGTGCGCAGTGTACGGCAGCATATTGGTGTTGCTCTGCAAAACGGCAAACTGTTTTTCGGTGATATCTTTTCCAATATTATTATTACTTCTCCGTGGAGCACCCTTGATGATGCCTGGGAGGCGGCGCGTATGGCAGGGCTTGAAGACGATATTAAAGCCATGCCCATGGGAATGCATACCGTTATCAGTGAAGGCAGCGGCGGCATCTCCGGCGGTCAGAAACAAAGAATCATGATTGCCCGCGCCCTGATTTCCAAACCAAAAATTTTGCTTTTTGACGAAGCAACATCGGCACTTGACAATATTACGCAAAAGCAGGTGGCAGACAGCCTTGCCCGCCTAGGCTGTACAAGAGTGGTTATAGCCCATAGGCTGTCTACCGTCAAAGATTGCGACCGGATTATTGTAATGGACAATGGCAGCATTGTCGAGGAAGGCACTTATGATGAACTGATGGCCCAAAAAGGTTTGTTTTATGAGTATGCGGCAAGGCAAATCAAGTAGGACTATATGGGGGTAAAACAGATGCGAAAACTTGTTGGCATAATCTTGCTGTTAATTTTGCCTATCTTTCTATTTATGCTTAGCGGCTGCGAAACAGCTGTAAAGGCAGACGAAAGGGAGATTTATGTACCCGTATTGGCAGATGCCGCCTGGCTTTTCGCCGACGGTGCTTTTATTAGCGGCGTAAACCTCGCCCTTGAGGAAATGAGCAGCGAATACGCCGGGAAAGAATTTGTGCTGAAAACGGCTGTAATAGATGATCAGGCTTTGTATGAAACAGGCGTGGAAAAGGCAACTGAGCTGGCAGCAGACAATACGGTTACAGCAGTTTTAAATCTGCAAAATTTTGATGTTTCCAAAACTACTGCCGGCATCCTCGCTGCCAGCGGCAAGCCGGTGCTTTTCCCTTACGGTGCTTACGACAGCCTTTTTACACAAGACAATCCCTATCTCTTTTGTGGTGTCCCCGCTTTTGCAGATTTGGGTGAGGCCATGGCTGATTATGCCAAACAGAAGGGTTACAAGCGTATTGCCGTATATTATAACGGTCTGCAGTCTCAGGAAGAACTGGTAACGGCATTTGAGCTTGCTCTGTTAAACAGTGAGGCTAAAGTTGTTGATTATATTTCAAGCATTACTTCCAGCAGTCAGTTTGATGCCATCTATAGTCGCTGGCAGGCACTGGATGTGGACTGTGTAGTGATCGCCCAGTACGGGCTGGAGCCTGCCTTTGAAGTGCTGGAGATTATCCGTGCCCGGGACCCTTTACTGCCTATTCTGGGTGAACCTATTTTCAACCGCGCCAATGCGCTGGCTGAACATAAAGCGGCGGCGGAGGGGATGGTAGTCCCTTCAACTTTAGTGATTGAAGAAAGTGAAAAGTTGCAATCCTTTCGGGAGCGCTACAGACAGAAATACGCTCAGGAGGCCGATATCTGGGCGGTACAAGGCTATGATATGATGCGCCTGGTGGTTGATACGGCCATTGCTTTAGAGACAAATAATCCGGCAAAATTGGCCAAGGCACTGCATGACGAAAAGGGCTATTGGGGTGTGGGACGCCACATACGCTTTGAAAAAGGCGGTGCCTTGGTAGTCGATAGAAGCAAGCTGCCCATGTTAACATGCAGAAACGGTCAATTTAGATAAATAGGTTTTTAGGGAAGTAGTAAAATTCTTGGGGAGTGTTGTTTTATGTTTAAACGGCGTTTAAGCATCGCTATTGCGGTAATTTTGCTTTTGGCTCTGTGCGGCTGTGCCGCTCCGACGGCAGGAGAGGCTGAAAAGGTAGAAAAATACACCCTCTACATTGGTTTAAATGACAAAGATACTTATCAGCAAAAATTTTCAATAGAAGAGGCAGAAGAGCTGGTAACGGAAATTATTTTAAAGCATGCGGACGGGTTCACCAGGTTTGTGGGCAAAGGCGCTTATAAAGACGACCAGGGAGTCGTCACCTATGAAAACAGCCTTATTTATGAATTTCTTTATGTCACTGAGGAGCAGATTACGCAGATTATGGACGAAGTGCTTATAGCATTAAATCAGAACTCCATTCTTGTGGAAAAGCAAACAGTGGCATGTGAGTTTTATGAGGGTGTGAGACCATGACACGTGCTGAAGCAAATATTGTTCTCTTTTCCATTACACTCTGTTGGGCATCTTCGTATATTTTTATTAAAAATTTGCCGCCCAACCTGTCTTCATATGCTTATATGACTATGACTGCCGGATTGGCGGCTGTGATTTTAGCTATTGTTTTTTGGCAAAGGCTGCGCGAGCTCAAAGGCAGACTCTTGTTGCGCAGTGCTATCATGGCTGCCATTATTTGTGCCAATTTAGTTTTTGAACGTTTGGGAATCTCCCGCATCCCTGCCTCAACGGCTAGTTTTGTGGCGGCGTTGAGCATCGTTTTTGTACCGCTTTTTTTGCTGCTGCTCAAGCAGAAGCCGACGAGAAATAACCTTTTGGGGATTGCTTTTATACTTTGCGGACTGATCTTGACCAGCGGCATCCACCGGGGTGCTTCTTTGGAGCTTGGTGTTTTGTATATGGTGGTAGCCTGTATTTTTATGGCTATTTACATAATTGTAGTTGATTACTTCACAAAAAAAGATGATCCCCTGCTTTTGGGTGTAGGACAAATGTTTTTTACTGCAGGAATTGCTTTTTTACTCTGGTGTATTGAAGAGCCGAAAACATTTTTTTCTCTTCATTATACCAACGAAATGCTGGCCAATATTTTTCTGCTTGCTTTTTTGCCCGGGCATATGCTTACATAATGCTGATGTATGCACAAAAATATGCCAACCCCATCAGTGTAACAGTAATTGCCTCTACTGAACCTGTGGTGACAATGGTGCTGGCGCTTTTGATTCCCAATACATTCGGGAGTACGGAGAGCTTTACGCTTACCAAGTTCATTGGCGCTGCCTTAATTGTTGTTGGTGCCATTTGCGCCGGCACGAACTTTTTGGAGCAGATAAATTTCTTTAAGAAAAGAGGAACTTTGCAGGATAAAGAAAAGAGGTTGTCTCATAATGCATGAAATATTCTTACCGTTTAGGCAAAAGCAAACTCTACTGCAGGTGGGACTATGTGCACTTGTGTTTATCGGTATGGCTGTCCCTTTTAAGGTTATGGTGCTGGTAGAAGGATTTACAGAGGTGCGGCCTGTAAATGCGGTACCGGTGGTGGCAGGACTTTTGTTGGGACCGGCCGGTGCCTGGGGTTGTGCTATCGGCAACCTCGTCGCTGATTTATTCGGTACTTTTTCCAGTGCTTCAGTTTTAGGATTTTTGGGCAATTTTATTGCTGCTTATCTGCCTTATAAGCTGTGGCATACTTGGAAAAAGGGTGAGAAACCAAATGTAAAAAGCGGTCAAAATCTCGGAATTTATTTGGCAATTGCAGCTATTTCTTCCTTGACGGTGGCTGTTTTTATTGCCTGCGGGTTGGATGTTTGGCAAAACTTTTGGCTTCCGGAAATTTTTTATATTATTTTATACAACAATTTTGGCTTCCCCTTAATCTTGGGCTTGCCGGTATTGATAGTACTGACATGCGATGATCACCGCATTGAGCCTTATCTGCCCAAAGATAAAAAACATTCTGCCTTAAAAAAAAGAATGACGTTTTTTTCGCTGACGGCGCTGCTTATAGCGCAGGTAGCGATTCTCGTCATGATTGGCTTTGGTTATATCATGTCAGGCTTTTTGCCGCTTGGTGCTGCCGGGGGTGTATTTTTGCTGTCACTGTTTGTTTTTTTGTTGCTTTAGTGTAAGGCTGCAATCATATAAGTTTTGCGGTTGTATGATTACTCTTGTCTATAGTGTTGCCGGATGATTTATTAGCCGATTATATAGGTCTGTTTACTACTCCTTTTCTTGCATAATTTATATTTTTACAACTGAAGAAAGATAAAATCCATCTTGACCAACACTCAGCGGAATCATAGACATGAGGGCAGGTGCTGTTTTTACAAGGCTTGTGGGGATCTCTGCCCACACCTGCCGTAACCTGATCAAGTTCTTCATCAACCAATATTTTTTGACCTGTAAACTTTATTCTGTCAAAAAGGCCCTCGATATTTTCAACTACTTTTTTTTCGGCTTCCGGTGATAACTCTACTCCTTCAGCCTTCAGCGCTTCCACCGGGTTGGCCAGCAGTTTTTCTTTAAATTTGTCGTCTGCCTGCGCTTTGGCAATTATTATGTTCATTTTATTGACCAATTTAAAAGCCTCCATCGTCAGGATGAATTGAATCAAATTCTATCCCTGTTCCAAATTCCCTTGATTTACATAAGGTGAAAGATGCCAGCCAATTAAACCAACACTCAGCGGAATCATAGACATAAGGGCAGGTGCTGTTTTTACATGGTTTGCTGGGATCCTTACCGACTCCTGCCGTTACCAGGTCGAGTTCTTCATCTGTCAGCATTGCTTGTCCTGCAGCTTGTATATTGTCATAAAGTTTCTCGATATTTTCAGCTACTTTTTTCTCGACTTCCGGCGGCAGTTCTACTCCTTCAGCCTTCAACGTTTCAACCGGGTTGGCCAGCAGTTTTTCTTTAAAACCGGTGTCTGCCTGCGCTTTGGCAATAATTTTATTCATTGTGCTAACCATTTTAATACCTCCCCAATCAAGTTGTCTCCATAATCCCGAATCCCCTTTTTCCATAATCCCATTTTTTACATGCGGTAAATGATGCCAGCCATTCAAGCCAACACTCAGCGGAATCATAGACATGAGGGCAGGTGCTGTTTCTGCATGGTTTGCTGGGGTCCTTGCCGACTCCTGCCGTTACCAGGTCGAGTTCTTCATCTGTCAGCATTGCTTGTCCTGCAGCTTGTATGCTGTCATAAAGCTTCTCGATATTTTCAGCGACTTTTTTTTCGGCTTCCGGCGGCAGTTCTACTCCTTCAGCCTTCAGCGTCTCCACTGGGTTTGCCAGCAGTTTTTCTTTAAAACCGGTGTCTGTTTGCGCTTTGGCAATAATTTTGGTAATTTCACTGATCATTACAGTACCTCCTTAACCAAAATGTCTACCAAATTCCCATTCCCTTTTTATAATCCCAGTATTTACATAACGTGGCTGATGTCAGCCAATCAAACCAACAGGAAATCGAATCATAGTCATGAGGGCAAGTGTTGTTTTTACATGGTTTGCTGGGGTCCTGATCAACCCCCGCTGTTACCAGGTCGAGTTCTTCATCAGCCAGCAGTTCTTGTCCTGCAGACTGTATATTGTCATAGAATTTCTCGATATTTTCAGCGACTTTTTTTTCGGCTTCCGGCGGCAGCTCTATTCCTTCAGCCTTCAGCGTCTCCATTGGGTTTGCCAGCAGTTTTTCTTTAAAACCGGTGTCTGTTTGCGCTTTGGCAATAACTTTGCTCATTTTACTGATCATTACAGTACCTCCGTAACTTTACAAAATATTTACTTTTTGCTTATCATTCTCATACATCACCCAAGATTATTGCTAAAACTTTTTAACCGATCATTTTAACTGAATTAAACTTCATTTTACTTTTTTATACGTTATTGTTTCAAAATCATTACATCGAATTAATTAATTCCCACCATAGGAATGATATTTGCACTGACCTAAAGAAGCCAACCATTCTCCCCAGCATAAAAGGGAATCATATTTGGCGGTACAGGTGGAATTCCCACAGGGTTTATGAGGATCTTTTCCTACTCCAGCGGTTACTTGCCCGAGCCTTTCATCGGTTAACGGCAGCTGCCCGGGCTGTTCGCTGCAGAAAAGATTTTTAATCCTTTCAATAAATGGGCTTTCCATCCCGGCCGGCAGCTCAATTCCTTCTACTTTTAAAGTTTTTAGCGGGTCGGCAAGTAGTTTTGCTCTGAATTCACCGTCAGCTTGCGCTTTGGTGATTATCTTATTAATTTTTTTACCCGATTCCATATTTGGCATTTTTGCAACTCTCCTTTCACACCTAATCCGGTTTTCTGCGAATAAGCGATAACGGTTTGTCTTTGATCTACTATACGTTTAAGTCTGAAAACCATTACACCAGGATCCGGGGGAAGGAAAGACTTATTGTATCGAGGTGCAGAAAATGAATAAATTCAGTGGTTTAGTCAAAACAGATCTGCAAAAGCATGATAAAGAGCTGTTGTCCAAAAGACTACCCGGGCTTTCTTTGGATGTGGAAGCCATAGCCCGGGCCAGTCAGACCATTTCGGAAGAAATTGTGCTCGATGGCCTTTTGCGAAAAATGATTTATATTATTTTGCAAAATGCCGGTGCAAGTAAAGCCTTCTTTATAATGGAAAGAGACGGCGGTCTGTATATAGAAGCGGAAGGCAATGCTGCAGATAAACAGGTAAAAGTTTTAAAAGGTGCTGTGGTGAAAGGAAACCCGCAGTTATCGGAGAAGCTGATTGACTATGTTTACAAGACCAGGAAAAGTTCTGTTGTTAAGCAAAAAGAACCGCCCAAATCAATATTATGTATGCCTGTAGAATCTAAACGCAATTTGGTTGGGCTTTTGTATCTGGAAAACGACCACTTCGACGAAGACTTTAGCAAAAAGCAACTGCTGGTACTGCGGATTTTAGTGTCGCAGTTGGCTATTTCCTTGGAAAACGCCAGGCTGTATCAGTATATGGAAGAGATGGTTGAAGAAAGAACGGAACAGCTGCGCAGGAAAAATGAGGAACTGGAACGTGTTAATACAATGCTGGAAACTGCCAATCAGGCCAAGACGGCTTTTTTAACAAAGGTAAGCCATGAAATGCGCACCCCACTGCATGGAGTAGTCGGTATGGCAAAAATTCTGCAAAAGAGTAAACTTGATAAGCAGCAGAAGGAGGCCGTCAAAAATATTTTATATTCGTCCCATTCTTTGTTGGAAATCATAGATGACATTCTTGATATTTCCAAAATTGAGGCCAATAAGATTGAACTGGAAGAAAGAATTTTTGATTTAAAACGGTTGCTGCAGGAAATAGTACCCGCCTTTACTGTCAAGGCTCAAGAAAAAGGAATAAAATTCAATTATACATTGAAATATGATATTGCACATGCCTTGAAAGGTGACTCACTGCGTATTAAGCAGATTATTGCCAATCTATTAAGCAATGCCGTCAAGTTTACGGAAAAAGGCTCAGTAGAACTGGTTGTATCTGTTACTGCACAGAATACAGAGTTTGCCATTGTGAAAATACGAGTTCGAGACACCGGCATAGGTATCGCCGTTGAGAAGCTGGAACAAATCTTTGAGGATTTTACACAGGCTGACAGCAGTATTGCCAGAAAATACGGGGGTACCGGTTTAGGTCTTTATATAGCCAGTGAATTCATAAAAATGATGCAGGGCAGCATAAATGTGGAGAGCATACCGGGCAAAGGGAGTACTTTTACTTGTAAACTCTGCCTGCCCCAGGCGGCTGTAGAAGAGATAACTGATGAAGGCGATTTGCACAAGGAAGATAAGCAAATATATGATTTAAACTTAAATATACTTGTGGCTGAAGATGATGCTGTCAGTCAAAAATATATCTCAGCTTTGCTTGATTACCTTGGCTGTAGATTTACGTTGGCAGGAAATGGCTTTGAGGTAATGGCAGCGCTTGAGGCTGAGCGGTATGACTGTATTTTAATGGATAAAAATATGCCCGGACAGGACGGCATTGTGACAACGCGTATGATTAGAGAAAGTGAGAAAAAAAGCGGCAAACACCTTCCCATTATTGCACTGACAGCGTCTGCCGTTGTTGGGGAATGTGAAAAAACTCCTTGCCGCGGGGATGGATTATTATTTGACCAAACCGCTGCGGGAGAGTGAGCTGGCAGCAGTGTTAAAAGCTGTACAAGACGGCCTCTTTGCCGGCTTAAAGAGTGCAGCCTTTGATAAAAATGCTTTACTTTCGGAGGCAGCACTTTTTGGCGAAGATGTCTATCTTGATTTAATTTCAGCTTTTTTGCGTGATTATCGCAGCAGACTGGAAAAGATAAAAAAACAAATAAAAAATGCTGATTTAATCAGCGCAGAAAAAGAAATTCACCGTCTGGCCGGTACTTTATCCGTTTTTTACTGCAGTTCACTTGTGAAGGCAGTAAAAAAGATGGAAGAAGCTGCGGCTACAAAAAATTTGGACGGTGTCAAAACAGCTTATCCCATTATAGAGCAGCAAATTTATCAGTTTGCAGAGCAATTAAAAGCTGTCCGCCAAAAGCTTCAAGACAGGCCTGATCCCGCTATTTGGGCTCCGGAGCCAGACGATAACCAACACTCCTGATGGTTTCAATCAAATTGGGATTCTGACCATGTGCTTCTAATTTTTTTCTAATTCGCCGCACATGGACATCTACTGTGCGGGTGCCCACAAATTGTTGGTCATGCCAGACTGTACTAAGTAGAAACTCCCTGGTGAAGGCTTTACCGGGGTGTTTTGCCATTAGTGCTAAAAGCTCAAATTCCAAATAAGTAAATTTAACAGGTTCATTTTTTATATATACTGTACGTTCTGCCAGGTCCATTTCTATGCTGTGAATGAAAAGGCGTTCTGCTTCTTCGGGAGGCGAGAAGCCGGCTTTGCGGATAGCTGTTTTTAATCTTGCAAGCAGTTCATAATATCTGACCGGCTTGCTTAAATAATCATCCGCCCCCATTTCCAGTCCCAGAACAGTTTCTGTTTCGCTGTCTTTGCAGGATAGAATGAGCACAGGGAGCTGACCGTAATGGAATCTGATTTTTTTCAAAACCTCTAACCCGTCAATATCAGGCAAAATAATGTCGAGAATTACGGCGTCGATTTTTTTATGATGAAGAATTCCCAGAGCCTCTTCTCCAGAGGCACAGTTTTCTGTCTTGTAACCGTTTTTTTCCAGGGCTGCTTGCAATAATTTTCTTACTGACGGATCATCATCTACCAGCAGGATGGTTTTTTTATGCATCTTCCACTCCTCTAAAATTTACATAATTGTAACAATGTTTTAAACTCCTGTAACAATACTACAATAGAATAGAAAAATAGACAATATTCTCTTTCCCTTGTTTTGGATTTATGTAAAGAAAGGACTGCTGCAGAGGTAGGTGGACAGTTTTGGATGCGCAGATTAAAACGGAGGAAGAAAAAAAGTATGTAGAAGAAAAAAAAGACGAGGAACTGCTTGTCAGCGCATTTAATACTTTTTATGATAAAGTCTATAGCTATTTTTTTATCATCTTCATCACTGTGAACAAGCTCAGGATCTGACCGGTGAAGTCTTTTTTAAACTTGCTGCCGCCTGGTCCCGGTATGATTCGGCTAAAAGTGCTTTGTCCACATGGATATTTACTATTGCCAGAAATCTCCTCAGGGACTATTGGCGAAAGCATCGATATACTCAGTTACACTGCAGGAAATGTCTGATGGGAGTGATTTAGCAGAGCAGGTGGAAAAACAGGAGAGGATAGCACGGCTGCGTGCAGCCCTGGCTGCATTATCTGAAAGAGAACGGGAAATTTTATCCCTAAAGTATTACGCCGAACTAAAAAATACTGAAATTGCTTCCCTAACCGGATTATCCCAGATAAATGTGGGAGTTATTTTGCACCGTACCATCGAGAAATTACGCAATATCCTAAAAGAAGACTTAAGATGACGGTAGAGACGATTTGTGGAAATTATGCCGGAGGAGGTTTGCTGAAGTGAGGGGAAATCATAAAATTATTGACACGAAAGATTTGAGTGTTAAATTGCGTTATAGATGTGCCGACTGTAATTGGACTTCACGCCGGGCAAGCCGGGCCAGCCTGCAATCTGATTTGGAGGAACATACCAGAAAAACAGGGCATCAAAAATTTTTTACAGACAGTTCGCATCAAGACTGACCCGGGGGAGGGTAAACATTGAAGGAGCAGGATGGGAAAGAACAAGGAAGCATGAAATCCAGTCAACCGGAAAAATTGATAGACGGGATCTTCACCAGAGTCGGGTATCGTTTTTTCTGTAACACCTGCCAACTGGAGTCGGAATTGTATTGGCAGCATAGTGAGTGCCTGGCAAAATGCAGGGAACATGTTAAATCTACCGGACACTGTGATGTTAATGTTTTCCCTTGCTATTTTCTGGATTAAAATATGATATAAATATTAAGGAGCGAAAAGATGAGAAAAAATTTGCTTTTTCTGCGTAGTATGCTTTTATTAATCGTCCTGTTTGCCGCTGTGTTCTTTTTTGCCTGTACGCCTAAAGAAAATGACGATTTACAAACAGAGATACCCGGAAAGACCAAGATTGAGCAGGAAGAAATAAAAGATCCTCCAAAGGTAGATAACAAAGCCCCTGTATCTGTTGCGCAGTGGGTATACAAGGAAACTGTGCTGGATGAGGACGGCAGCATTTTGTTTGATCTGCAGTTTTCTTATCCGGAAATTTTAAGCTCCGCTGAGGGTAGCGTTGACGCCGTAAATGAATACTACCAAAATAGATTTGCAGATTATGCTGCATCAATTCTTGCAGATGGGTATGAAAAAGCAAAGTCTGATAAAGAGGCGGCTGCCGCCGGAGATTATCTGTTTATGCCCCATGCCTACTCCAGTACACCCGGCATTTATTACAATGGCAACGGCTTGCTGTCTGTAGTAAATGAATTGTATGAATACACCGGGGGTGCGCATCAAACTACATATTGGCGTTCCGAAACATTTGACCTTGAGACAGGGCAGAAACTTGCCCTGTCCGATATATTTACCGGCAGCAAAGATGAAATCCTGGAAAGTATCTATCAATTGGTTCTGGATCAAATTGAAGAACAGAAGGGAACGGATGAATTCTACTATTTTGATGACTATGCAGATAATGTTAGGAAGTATTATGAGGAAGAAGATTTTTTCCTGACTGCAGACGGAATTATCTTTTATTATCAGCCCTATGCCATTGCCCCGCATGCTGCAGGTTTGCCAATGTTTAAACTTCCTTTTGACGAAGCAAAGACACTTGCACTGGATCTTACTGCACTGCCTGCTGCAGAAACAGAAGCTAAAAGAATTCTCTATGAACGGGCGCAGCAGCTGATTGACCGGAATATAACAGCCTTTTGTGAAATTTTCGGCCTTGCTATGCTGGAGCTGGAAATGCCGCAAGACTCCTTAACTGAAGAGTCTTTACTGCCGGTGAAAGATGATCGTTTTTTAAATTATGCTGACCTGGAATCTTTTGTGCGCAGCACTTATATTAAGACGGAAGCCGACAATTTACTTGCCAATGGCCGTTACCATAATGTCGATGGCAAGCTGTATGCCGATATCACTACGGATGCAGGTATGGGATATTATATTGATTGGAACTCCTATGGTTTTGCCGTTTCTGACCTTACCGAAAGTTCAGCAAAGCTGACAATCTGGGTCAGCGAAGATTCTCCGGCCGGTGAAGAAGAACTGGAATTGACAATAAAAATGATTAAGGAAAACGGCACCTGGCTTTTGGAAAAAATGTTTTACTAGTGTTCAATTTGTCAGTAAATAAACCGATGCCTATTTAGGGTAATGGCTGCTTTTATTGTAGAGAGTCAAGAGATAATCTTTATTGTAATAAAAAGGCTCTGCCTCCGTATAATTAGTTGAATGATTGTTGAAACCGCCATTCCTGTTAATTTGCAGGACATGGGAGTGAAAGCTTATGAATTATGACGAACTGCAGCCTGACATTGCTGGCTATCTGAGGTCCTTGCCTCAGCCGCTTAATGAAAATAAACGCCGGGAGCACCTGCAGAAGGTGCTTCGCATTCATTTAGAAGCATTGCAGCGCCGGCAGGCAGATAAAATTGAGCTCGCTGATGAGGAATTGGAGTTTGCAGCTGCGGCCGGCGGTGATGAGAAACAGGTATTTTTATGCCCTTACTGTGGGCAAAAACTTATTTCCGCAGATAAGCTCGCAGAGCACAAGCGAATGTTTCATGATTGATAACAAGACAGGGGACGGTTCTGTAACAAGACAGGGAACAAGACAGGGGACGGTTCTGTGGAACAAGACAGGGGACGGAACAAGACAGGGGACGGTTCTGTGTCTCACTATTTTGCATTTAATATGTATTTGAAAAGCGGAGTTATGAAACAGTTACCGCTTTTTGCAAACGGGAAATGAACCTGGACAGAAGAACTCTTCGAGACACCCTATGAAAAACGATACCCCGATGATGAACTGCACTTTGGGGAATTGCTGTACAGTAACTGTTCTAACGGTGGCGAAAAGGCCTTGTTTTGGTATAAGCAGATTTAGGAAAAAGGACATAAGGCTTTTTGCCATCTTTTGATTTCCAGCAAACGTAAGGTTAAAAAATCCGCCCAAGACATCAATCCAAGCGGCTAAAGCCACGTTGAGTACATCGCCTTGATTTTACTTGGCATGCGGGATTAAGTTACCTACAGAAAGGTATTCATAGTTCAATCATTGAAATTATGATTATTATTGCTTCTATGATACAAATAAAGCAACTTTTTGTATGAGAAGAAGTGTAAAATGGAACAAATCAAGCAATTAAAATAACTGACTTACAGAATTGTATTAAGGTAGTTAACGAAAGCTTTGCAACAGTTGCAAGAGAATTTAATCTATCAGAGCAAAACTGCCCAAGGCATCCCAGCTTTATGAAAGTTGATACATTGCAAAAGCAGTTTGCGGATGGATATCAAATGTATGGTTTATATGAGCAAGAGAAGCTAGTTGGATATGTGTCTATATCTATTGTTAACGCCGGTGTATAATTACCGTAAAT
>LFRM01294020.1_pt3 | contig 17812 bp, 18 predicted proteins | sample 618341 | NCBI WGS metagenome assembly LFRM01 (sample SAMN03654438, study PRJNA283298) | anaerobic digester metagenome | isolation source: pool of bioreactors CSTR01a, CSTR02a, and CSTR03a thermophilic anaerobic... | place: Denmark: Kgs. Lyngby | collected 2014-05-21 | reverse complement strand
ATTTTAGTGAAGCTGATGGAATTTTAGCAGGAGAGCTTGAAGGTAGATTTGATGAGATGGATGGCTGGAATGCTGAAAGTGATGCAGCGACACTTTTAGATGGTTTAGGAATCTCTGTCGATTTACACTATTCATTAATGAGTGAATTAAGTGGTAGTGATAAAGTTAAGGTTTTACTTGCGCAATCTCTCTTTGGACATCCCAATACCCTGCTTTTAGATGAGCCAACAAATAACCTTGATGTTCAAGCAATCGCTTGGTTAGAGGAATTTTTAATTAACTATAAAAACACGGTAATTGTCGTTAGTCATGATCGACACTTTTTAAATAAAGTTTGTACACATATTGCAGATGTTGATTATGGGGATATAAAAATATTTTCGGGTAATTATGATTTTTGGTATGAATCTAGTCAACTTATTTCTCGTCAATTAAAAGATGGTAATAAGAAAAAAGAAGAAAAAATCAAGGAGTTAGAAGAATTTATTGCGAGATTTTCTGCAAATGCTTCAAAATCAAAGCAAGCAACTTCACGCAAAAAAACACTTGATAAAATTGAATTGGATGATCTACAACCTAGTGGTAGAAAATATCCATATATAGAATTTAAGCCTGAAAGAGAATCAGGTAAATCTATTGTTTTACTTAATCAAGTTTCTAAGCAAACTGAAGCTGCAAGTTTAGAAAATATCAGCTTTTCACTATTACAGGGTGATAAAGTATTAATTATGGGTGATCCTTTAAAAACTACATTGCTATTGAATATTATAGAGGGTGATATAGAGCCAGATAGTGGTTTGGTATCACTTGGTCAAGCAGTTAAAAAATCATACATACCACGTGATAATCGTGAGTTTTTTCTAGGTAGTGAATCAATATTAGATTGGTTATCTCAATATACTTCAATTGATGACCAGTCATATATACGAGGTTTTCTAGGTAGGATGTTATTTAGTGGAGAAGACCCTCTTAAATCAGTAAATGTTTTATCTGGAGGCGAAAAAGCGCGTTGTATGCTTTCTAAGACAATGTTAGAAGGACCTAACTTATTAATTTTAGATGATCCAACAAATCACTTAGATTTAGAATCAATTCAATCTTTAAATAACTCACTTACAGAGTATAAGGGTGAGTTAATCTTTGTTTGTCAAGACCGTCAGTTTGTAGAGACAATTGCTAATCGTATTATTGAAATCAAAGATGATGGAACTATTGAAGATAGAAGAACTACATTTAGCGAATACTTAGCTAATGAGTACAATATTGAAAGCTAATTACCTTTTAAAAGTTTAGATAGTTAAATTAAATCATAAACAAAAATGACTCATATAGTGGTACATATTTATATAAAGTTTGTCTTATTTAAAATATAGACAAACTTTTTTATTTGCCAAAAAGAAATTTATTTAAAAACTAACGTTGACCATCTGTGTCATGTTTTCAAATACATTTCAATAAAGTAATTAAAAACAAGTAAATATTGAACAAAGCATAAACTTGTAATACAATGTGATTACATAATAAATAATAGTTTTATTACAAAAAGTTAACTAAAACTCACTTAACAATTTTTACACTAAATTATTTAAGCGTATTAATTTTAAGCGACATTCTGAGGGTTTAATTGGCGAAAAAACAAATTAAAAGGAGGGTTTGCTATGAAACAATGGGTTAAAAATTTTCTATCGGCTTTTTAATAATTTTTATTATGGCTAGTTTTACGCCTTACTTAATTCCTATTAAATTACATGAAGTAAATAGTGAAAATCCATTTGAAGATAGTGAATTTATAAATATTAATAATACAAAAATTCATTACCGAACTAAAACTCCAGATAATATAGACATTGCAGGGAAAGTTTTAATGATCCATGGCTTAGGTGGTTCAACTTATTCGTGGAGAAATAATGTAGAAATTTTAAAAACAAATGGATATTTAGTTGTTACCGCTGATCTTCCAGGTTTTGGTTATAGTGATAAAAATATTGGTATTAATCATAGTCAAAAAAACCGAAGCGTTTTACTGTGGGCTTTAGTTGAACATGTTGATCAATCTTTGCCTAATAAATTTAAAAGTATGGATTGGATCTTGGTAGGACATTCAATGGGTGGGGGCACAGTTGCAGCAATGACATTGGAAAAACCTGATAAAACAGAAAAAATTGTCTTGGTTTCGGGGGCTTTATTTGACAATAGTCCTCCATTAGTCTCAAATATTTTTTACTATCCACCAATCAAAAGAGCTATAGATGTAGCGTTTAGTAATTATATAATAAATTATAAAAGAATAGAGAGTTTTCTAAAATCTGCATATGGAAGACAGCCAACTAGTGATGAAGTAGAAAACCATTTAATTCCTTTAAAAATTACAAAAGCACCAAGTTTTATACCTGACTTGCTTTTAACTTCTAAAAATGAATCAGTTGATAAACTTAACAGTAATGAAGTACCAATTCTCTATATAGCTGGTGAAAATGACTCATGGATTCCTAAAAATGATCAAGTAAAGTTTAAATCGAAAGTTAATCGAGTTGAACTTAAGACGATTAAAGGGGCTCATCATTCTTCTATGGAAACTAATTTTGATAAATTCAACGAAATTTTATTGTCGTTTATTAAAAGCGATAGATAATTTTAAAACTTAATTTCATAAAAATTTTAGATAAAAACATCAATTATAAACAACTATTTTTTGATTTTCAATTGACTTATAAAAAGAAATTCAATATTTCTATTGACTAATAATATTATGTTTGTTAATATCTAGTTGTAAGCGATTTCAAAATCATGTTAATATAAAAGAGACATGTCTCAAAATATAAGAACAGAGTGATTATGGAGTTGCACAAGCTTTTGCTAGTGCAATTTTGTAGTCACTTTTTTGATTTCGAAAATAAAGAAAGGGGAAAAAAGTGGAAAATATCAGTGTTTCAAAAAAAAGATCTTATTCTAAATCTCAAATTTTTGGATTTATTTTAGGAATCGTCTTGTTTCTATTGATAAACTTTGGATTACCTATTACTGGATTAAGTAAAGAAGGTATAGCAGTCTTAGCAGTTTTAGCTTTAATGGCAAGCTGGTGGATTAGCGAGGCTGTAAATACAGCAATCACTGGATTATTACCTTTAATACTATTTCCACTGACAGGCGCAATGTCAGCTTCATCAACTGCTGCAGCCTACGGAAGTAATACAATTTTTATGTTTTTTGGGGGATTCGCAATTTCCTTAGCCCTTGAAAGATGGAATCTTCATCATAGAATCGCTTTATCAATTATTAATTTTGTTGGTACTAGTGTAAATCGGTTAATTCTTGGTTTACTATTTACAGGTGGATTTCTATCAATGTGGGTTTCTAACACTGCTACAATTTTAATGTTACTGCCTATAGCAACAGCAATTGCAGGAACTTTAGAATCAGTTATGAAGCAAAAACCAAATTTCAATCAAAAAAATGCTACTAATTTTAAAAAGTCAGCTATCTTTGCAGTAGGATTTGGAGCTATAATTGGTGGATCTACAACGATTATAGGAACACCAACAAACATGATTTTATCAGGGTTAACTTCAGAATTATTAAACTATGATATAGCATTTGGTAAATTTATGATGTTTATGCTTCCTTTATCAATTTTGCAATACATAATTATGTTTATAGTTTTGACAAAGGTTGTATACAGAGTTGAACCTGGAGCAATGCCTGATGCAAAAGATTACATCAAAAGTGAATTAGAAAAATTAGGTGATTTTTCTAAGGAAGAAATAATTGTTTCAATTGTATTTATATCAACAGTATTTATGTGGTTGATGAGGACAGTATTATTTTCTAATATTTCAGGTTTGAGTGATACTGTAATTTCTATTATTGCCGCTGTAGTGCTCTTTGCACTACCAAATACCAAGGGAAGTCGAATTCTTGATGGCGATTCGATAGCTAAAATGCCTTGGACTGTTGTATTGATGTTGATGGGTGGAATGGCTATTGCAGCCGGTTTTTCAAATACAGATTTAGCAACCTATTTAGGAGGTTTATTGCTTAATTTTGAAAACACTTCATTCTTTGGCCTTGTGGTAATTGTTACTGCATTTGGCTTAATTATGACACAAGTAGCTCCAAACACTGCTTCAGCCACAATACTAATCCCTATAGCATTTTCACTAGCCCAAAGTGTTAATGTCCCACCTCTTTATTTGATGATGGCAGCTTCTTTTGGAACAGGTTTTGCAACAACACTTCCAAGTGGAACGCCATTAATGGGCATAATGTATGGTACAGGTGAATTTAAAATTAGTGAGCTTAGTAAAGTAGGAGCAATCTTAGCATTTTTCTCAATGATCTTCGTTGTCCTACTTATATACTTCTTAGCTCCTGTAGTATTTGGTGTATAATGGTTCTGAGGGAGGAATCTATTATGAAAATGAAGTCTGTTTTTGTTTCTGGATATACACAGGCGCCAAAAGGTACTACACTATTTGAATCAGCACACACACTTGGAGTAATGTTGGAAATTGACAGAGAATCTCATAAAATAATAAGTGCTGAATGTACATTTATCACTAAATTAGCTCAAGAATACTTTTCCAAATTACTCGTAGGATTTAACTTTGCTGAAGACATTGATGAAATTATAGGAACAATTAAAGACAATTTAATTATACCTTCAGCTAATTCAATAATAGTCGCAGTTAATGTTGCAAACCAAAGATATATGGATTCTTTGGTGAAAAATAAATAATTTCATAATCATATTTTTTAAAGACAAGATTCAAAAATCTTAAAATCTTAAAGAATAGAGTGATCATGGAACATAGACAGTAATGTCTTGTTTTGTGGTCACTTTTTCATTAAAACGACAAAAATAAAAAAAGGAGAAATATATGTCGAAAACAGTAAGTAACGGTATTAAAAAGTCATATTCAAAAGGTCAATTTATAGGTTTAATTTTAGGTTTAGTTTTATTTGCAATGTTTTATTGGGTAATACCTTTAAGTGGTTTATCACAAGCAGGTAGAGGAGTTTTAGCAACGTTGTCGCTAATGGGAGCATGGTGGATAAGTGAGTCCGTAAATACAGGAATAACTGGTTTACTACCACTGGTTTTATTTCCACTAACAGGTGCTTTATCAGCAGGTGCAACAGCTGCCGCCTACGGTAATAACACAATATTTATGTTTTTTGGTGGATTTGCAATCGCTTTAGCACTTGAAAGATGGAACCTACATAATCGTATCGCATTAGTAGTTATTAATTATGTTGGAACAAGTCTTAATCGTTTAATTATTGGATTATTGCTATCATCAGTATTTATATCAATGTGGGTTTCAAATACTGCAACGGCTTTAATGTTACTACCAATTTCATTAGCTATTGGCTCAAAGATTGGGGAACTTTTATTACAACAAGATCCAAATAACACTAAAGATGCTAAAAAATTCAAAAAGTCAGCTGTTATGGCCGTTGGATTTGGTGCAATCATTGGTGGATCAATGACATTAATTGGAACACCTACAAATATTACTTTAGTAGCTTTTTCTGAATCCTTATTGGGTTATAATGTTCCATTTGCACAATTTTTAATCTTTGAACTACCTTTGGCAATTGTACAAATTATTATTTCAATAATTATATTGAATAAAGTATTCTATAAATTTGACGTACAAAACTTGTCACAAGGAAAAGAATATATTGAAAACGAGAAAAAGAATTTAGGGAAAATGAGTTATGAAGAAAAATCAGTAATGGCTGTATTTTTAATAACTGTATTTATGTGGGTAACTTTATCATTCTTTTGGAAATCTAGGATTCCTGGGCTTTCAGACACAATTATATCTTTAATGGCAGCAGTTTCCTTGTTTATATTGCCAAATAAAAAAGGTACAAGAATTTTAGATGGAGACGCAGTTTCTAAAATGCCTTGGGGCGTAATTTTAATGCTAATGGGTGGAATGTCAGTTGCGGCTGGTTTTACTCAAACAGATTTAGCTGTTTGGTTGGGCGATCAACTATTATTATTCCAAGGCCAATCTCAATTCGTTTTAGTAATCGTAATTACGGGATTCTCACTATTGATAACACAACTTGCACCAAACACTGCAACTGGAACTATCGTAGTGCCAATGGCAGCGACAATAGGTCAAGCAATGGGTACTAATCCATTTATATTGATGACAGCAGCAGCACTTGGAGCTGGATTTGCAGCGACTTTACCTAGTGGAACTCCGCTAATGGGAATTATTTATGGTCAAGGTGACTTTGAAATGAAGGAACTAATAAAAGTTGGTTCAACATTTGTTTTAGTTTCCTTTGTAATGATAGTTATTTTAGTACAGTTTTTCTTACCATTTGTATTTAAACTTTAAAAATAGAAAGGAGGAATTATGTCAAAAGCATTAGATTATTTTAAAAAAGTGTACGAAGTTGTACCCCAATGGGTTCAAGTTATGCATGATTATAACTCTGAAATGCTAGAAGCATATACATCAATAAGAGCAGAAGCTTTCAAGTCATCTGAATTACTTGATTATGAAAAAGATGAGCTAATAGCTAGTATGAATGCAGGAAGATTATATTCTCGCAGTATGGGTTATCACACAACTGCCGCATTTAACAAGGGTTCTAAGTTAGAAGATTTAATCGAATATATTTTGGTGGCATATGTGTATAAAGGTGAAAAACCTTTGTATATGGGATTAGATGCTATTCTACAGTTTCTTTTTGATGATAGCCAAAAACAGTTTAATAAACGTGAAAAATATGATAATTTATCTGAAGTTGTCGATGATATTATTTCTTGGACAAATGGCTATGATCAAAGCTATTTATTGAAATTATCAAAAGATTTAAAACAAGCAAAATCAAAAGAAGAACAAAACAATTTATTAATGGAAAATGGACATGTTAGTACAGCAAGAAAATATTTGTGTTTAACAGGTATGTATATTACTGAACTTGATGGTAAAAATAGTGAACCGTACATTGAAAAAGCTAGAGATCTAGGCGTAACAGAAGCTGAACTAGCTGACTTGGGATTTATAATAATACTCACAGCTGGGATACCAAGCTGGTTTGAGATTAGTGATCATTTAAAAACAAAAGAAAAAGGAGAATAACAATGGCAATTAAAGAATTTAAAACTTATATTTTAGATATGGAAACAATTCGTCCGCATAAATTATCTATGCATACTATTACTTCACAGGCAATTATTCTAGGAAGAGCAATTGATGAAGATGGTACTGAAGGTTGGTCAGAAGTAGCCAATATTGGAGGCATTGCTTATGGTGAGCAAACTCCAGAGGCAATAAAAATTAACATCGATACTTACTTAGCAAAACTTGTTATTGGAAGAGAAGCTAAGGATTTCAATAGAATCATGTGGGAAATGGCGAGTCATACAAAAGGTAATAACTACTCCAAAGCAGTTGTAGAAGGTGCTCTTATAGACCTTGCTGCACGTCAACAAAATATACCGGCTTATGAACTGTTAGGTGGAAAAATTCATAACTCTATAAGATTAGCTTGGACACTAGCATCAGGTGATACTGAAAGAGATATCGCTGAAGCAAAAGAAATGTTAGCTTTAAAACGTCACAATATCTTTAAATTGAAAATTGGATCTGGAGATCCTGATGAAAATGTTGAGCACGTTAGAAAAATTATTGAAGCAGTTGGAGATCAAGCAAAAATTACTGTCGATATAAATCAAGCATGGGATGAAGACACTGCAATTCGTTGTATTAAAAAATTAGAAGAATATGGTGTAAGCATGGTTGAACAACCAGTTCCAGTTTGGAATTATGAAGCTATGACACGTTTAACTAAACGCTTTGATGTACCTATTATGGCTGATGAATCAGCTACATATCTACATGAATGTTATTCAATTATTAAAAATTTAGCAGGAAATAGCATGGCTTTAAAACCTTGTAAACACGGTGGTCTGCTAGAAACTAAAAAAGTAGCGGCAGTTGCAGAAGCAGCAGGAATTGGTCTTTATGCGGGAACTATGATTGAAAGTAGTTTAGGATCAGCAATGGCTTTATCAGTATATTCAACAATTCATGATTTTGAATTTGGTACTGAATTGTTTGGACAATTTTTATATAAGGATAGAATTACAGTAGAAGAATTAGAAGTTAAAGATTTCGAGTTAATTGTTCCAGATGGGCCAGGATTTGGTTTAACAGTTGATATTGAAAAAGTTAAGAAATATGCAAGAAATTTTGAATAATTAGCTACCTTTAAATAAACCATTTTCAGCATATGCTGAAAATGGTTTAAATTATAATAAAAGGAGAAATAAACATGAAAAATAAAAAAATAGAAGTTAATGATGGAGTATTGAATATTTTTGATAATGAAAAAGATAGTCAAGCGATAATATTTTTACATGGTCTTACTGGAAATTATTTACAATTGCAGTATTATGTTGAATATTTTTCAAATAAATATCGTGTAATAACTCTAGACTTGAGAAATCGTGGAGAAAGTATATCCACACTAAAAAATAGTAATTTAAATGTACATGCAAATGATGTAGTCACAATTATAAATGAATTAAAATTAGAAAAACCTATAATTGTTGGTTATTCTATGGGTGCTTTTATTGGCGCGATTGTTTCAAGTCAAATTGAATTAAAAAGTTTAATTCTTTTAGATGGAGCTGCTACTATGAGCCAACATCAAGATGATATTGTTAAACCAACTTTTGGCCGCTTAAGCAATATTTATGAGTCCAAAGAAGTTTATGTTGATAATGTAGTAAATAATTATAAAAACATGGGAATTGCTGATTCTGATAAATTAAGAAAAGCAGTCTCATATGAAATTAAAGAAAATTCATTTGGATGGCAAAATAAAGCAGTAGAAAATGCAATTAGAAGTGATTGGGATAGTTTTTACGATTTTGATATAAAAAGTATCGGATCAAAAATAGTTGTTCCAACTTTACTTGTAAAAGCAAAGGGTAAAATTGGTCAAAACCCACCTTTATTTTTAGAGGAAAATTATATAAACACTGAAAATGTAATAAATAAACTAACTGTAGAAAATACAACAGCAAGCCATTATACATTAGTATTTGAAGAGAGATTAGACGTTATAAAATTTATTGATGATTTTTTTAAAATAAATTAGAAAGGAATAAAATGAATAAAATTAAAAATAATGTTTTAGAAGCTCTAGAAGTTGTAAAAAGTGGTGATACTTTACTTGTAGGAGGGTTTGGGCTTATTGGAGCGCCATTATCACTAATTGAGGGTCTTACTCAAAAAGATGTAGATAATCTAACAGTTGTTAGTAATAACTTGGGTGAACAAGACAAAGGTTTAGGTAAAGTTTTAAATCAAAAAAAGATAAGTAAGGGTATTGGCTCTTATTTTACTAGTAATAGAGATGTTGGAGATGCTTATCAAAGAGGAGAAATCGAGCTAGAATTAAACCCTCAAGGCACTTTAGCAGAAAGAATGAGGGCAGCAGGTGCTGGAATTCCAGCCTTTTATACTGCTACATCTCAAGGGACAAAATTAGCAGAAGGAAAAGAAGAACGCGAATTTGACGGGAAAAAATATGTAATGGAGAAATCATTGCCAGGTGATGTTGCTCTAATTAGAGCATATAAAGCAGACAAATTAGGAAATTTAGTTTATTATAAAACTGCAAGAAATTTTAATCCAATAATGGCTACTGCAGCAAAATATGTTATTGCTGAAGTAGACGAAATTGTGGAGGTTGGTCAATTAAATCCTGAAGAAATAATAACACCTCACTTATTTGTTGATGCAATTGTTGTAGCAACACATATATTAACTAAGAATGGAGTTGAAACTAATGAGTAATTTATCATTTAAAGAAAAGATTGCCAAAAGAGCTGCTCAAGAGTTGATAGGACCTTGTATAGTTAACTTAGGAATTGGTGTTCCAACATTAGTTCCGCAGTTTATCTCAGATGACTCGGTATTCCTTCATACTGAAAATGGTATGTTGGGTGTCGGAGGAGTTGATAGCGACAACATTGATCCAAATTTAGTTAATGCTGGAAAAGAAGCAGTTTCTGAGCAATTAGGCTCATCATATTTCAATAGTTCAGAATCATTTGCTATGATTCGCGGTCATCACATTGATGTTTCTATCTTAGGTGTACTTCAAGCTGACCAAAATGGTTTAATTGCTAATTGGTCAGTGCCAGGTAAAAATATTATTGGTGTTGGCGGTGCAATGGATTTATTAACCGGATCAGAGAAGGTAATTTGTACAATGAGTCACACAACTAGAGATGGTCAGCCAAAATTGTTAAAAAAATGTGAATATCCAATAACTTCAACAAGACAAGTTGATATGATTATTACAGACCTTGCCGTATTTGAATATAGAAATAATGAAATGTTTTTGATTGAAATTATGGAAGGTTCTAGTTTACAAGAGATAAAAGAAAAAACAGAAGCAGAGTATACTGTAGAATTGAAAGGAAATTAAAATGAAAGATGTAGTTATAGTAGAAGCCTATAGGACTGCAATAGGCGGTCTTGGAAGATCTTTAGTAAATGAAACTGCAGAAAAACTTATCACACCAGTATTTAAAAAAATAATAAAAGAATCTCAAATAAATGCTAGTGAAATTGATGAAGTTATTTTAGGACAAGCAAAACAAACAGCAGATCTTTCTAATGTTGCAAGAGTTGCTGCTCTCAATTCAGATATACCTTTTGAAGTTCCTGCTTATACTGTACATCGCCAGTGTGGTTCCGGTTTGCAATCAATAGTTAATGCAGCAATGCAAATACAAACTGACAATGCTGACATTGTACTTTGTGGTGGAACTGAATCTATGAGTACTGCTCCATACTACGTTAATGATGTACGGTTTGGTGCTAAAGCTGGAAACATTTTGCTAAAAGATCCTAACACGGCTAGTCAAACTGGCTCACAACCATTTAAAGATTATGGAGAAATTACAATGGGCTTGACTGCTGATAATATTGCAGAAAAGTATCAATTTTCAAGAGAACTTCAAGATAAATTTGCTTTTCAATCACAAGTAAGAGCAAAAAATGCAATTGAAATGGGATATTTTGATAATGAAATAGTTCCTTATGAAATAGTAGGCCGTAAAGGCACTGTTATTTTTGACAAAGATGAACATCCTCGCGAAACTAGCCTAGAAAAACTAGCTAAATTAAAACCAGTTTTTAGTAAAGAAGGGACTGGAACGGCAGGCAATGCAAGTGGTCGTAATGATGGAGCTGCAGCTGTTTTAGTTATGAGTTTAGATGTTGCAAAATCAAAAGGATATAAAAAAGGTCTTAAGGTAGTCAGCACAGGATTAGCTGGCGTTGATCCTTTATACATGGGATTAGGACCAATTCCTGCAAGTAAAAAAGCATTAGAAAAAGCGGGTTTAAATATTGAAGATATTGACATAATAGAACTTAATGAAGCTTTCGCAGCGCAATCACTAGCATTTTATAAAGAATTTAATCTAGACATTGAAGATAAACGTATAAATCCAAATGGAGGAGCAATTGCTTTAGGACATCCAATTGGAGCAACAGGTGCAATTTTAACAACAAAACTATTTCATGATATGCAAAGAAAAAATGCCAAATACGGCATGGTCACTTTATGTATCGCTGGTGGACTAGGTATTGCAACTATTTTTGAATTAGTAAATATAGATTAATATTATGAAAAAAACAATCATTACAGCTGCTATAAATGGTTCTGTTGTTTCAAAAAAAGACAATGAAAATGTGCCTATTAGTGTTGATGAAATTGTTGAAGATGCATACAGATGCTATTTAAGTGGTGCATCAATAATTCACGTTCACACTCGAAGCAAAGATGGAACACCTAATATTGATTTGGAAATGTTCAGTGAAATTAAAAGACGAATTAATGAGAAATGCGATGTTATTCTAAACTTTTCGACATCTGGCGAATATAGAGAAATAAATGGACTTAATGTTATTGGCAGCTTTGATAACCAACAATTTGAAAGGCTAAAAGTCATATCATTAAAACCAGATATAGCTACAATTGACTTAGCCACTTTGAATTTTGGCGAAAGAATATTTTTAAATCCAACTTATTTTCTTAACAATTTATTAAAAGAAGTAATAAAATATGATGTTGTGCCAGAATTTGAAATTTTTAATCCGGGAGACATTAAAATAGCTAATTACTTAAAGAATCAACTAAAGTTAGAAAGTAAAAAGGAAATGTATCAAATAGTTTTAGGTACCTTTTCAGGATCACAAGCTAGTGTTGAAGACTTAGTTTATATAAAGAGTTTGCTTCCACAAGGATGTATTTGGAGTGCATTTGGAATTGGCAAAAACCATTTAAAAATTATGTATGCAACCTTAGCTCTTGGTGGACACATAAGAGTTGGTTTAGAAGACAACATTTATTATTCTTATGGAGTAAAGACAAATAATGTCCAACTTGTAAAACGTGCAGCAAGAATAATCAAAGAATATGGTAATAAGGTTGCAACAGTACAAGAAACTCGTCAAATTTTAAATATATAGATTATGCCACAAATATTTGAGGTTTTTTTGTTAATAAAAAAACTATTCAATCTATAATATATTATCCTTGATAAAAAACTAGGTATTACCTAGTTTTTTAATTGTTTAATGCTCAAAAATTGCTATAATGGATAGAGTATAGGAGGAATCATTATGGAGCAGTATTTATTTGCAGGAGCTACATTCATTATTGTTATCTTAATTATTATATTAATTAGTTGGCGAAGCAATTCAAAGCAAGAAGAAATACTTAGACAATTAATATATAAAAACACTGAACAAGCTAACGCTAATTTAATGGTTTTAAAAAGTGATTTCAATAAAGAACTTTTAACTTTTCAAAATCATATCAATCAAGCTTTTAAAGAAGATTTAAATATGCTCAACACTAATACGTCATCAAGTTTAAACCAAGTTCAAACTACAATGCATGAAGGTTTAGTTAGTGGTTTTGAAAAGACTAATTCAGCATTTTTAGAAATGTCTAAACAATTAGTTAGTATTGATGAAACGCAAAAAAACTTATCAACACTATCAAAAGATATTGTGGTTTTACAAAATATATTAACTGATAAAAAAACCCGTGGTATCTATGGAGAGGTTGAACTTTATTCAATTTTAAAAAGTGCCTATGGCTTAAATGAAAAAGCATATCAAAAGCAATATCGTCTATCTAATGGAAGTATTGCTGATGCTGTTTTATTTGCACCTGATCCATTAAAAAAGATTGTTATTGATTCAAAGTTTCCTTTAGAAAACTATTTAAAAATGTATGATGTTGATGAATCAAAGGTTGAACAAGCTCGTGCTCGTTCACAATTTAAACGTGATATTGCCAAACACATAAATGATATATCTACAAAGTATATTATTAAAGGCGAAACAGCTGATATGGCTTATATGTTTATTCCAGCTGAAGCTATTTTTTCTGAAATTTATGCACGCTTTGAAGATGTAATACAATTATCTTATGAGGCCAATGTTTATTTGGTATCACCAACAACACTAATGGCCTATATTACTGCGATTAAAGCAATATATCTTGGCCAAAAACAAAATGCTAAAGTTGATTTAATCCAAGCCGAATATGGACGTTTAGCTACTGAATTTGAAAGATTTGAAAAAAGATTTGAAGCAGTAGTTAATGATTTTGAGCGTACATATCGTGATATTAATGATGTTAATATCACAGCCAATAAAATTATAAATCGTTTCAAAGAAATTGAAGCAGTTGAATTAGATAGTTTAAGGGAGAATATTAATGAGTGAAAAGGTTTTTAATAAAGTGAATGACAGCAAAATTGTTTGGCGCAAGCAAGATATAAAAAATATTTTATTAGTTGTTATGGGTGCTTTTATTACTTCAGTGGGAATTAGATATTTTGTTGAAACTAAAAGTTTAATGCCAAGTGGTTTTAATGGACTATCTTGGTTAATCGTAAGAATATCAAAAGAATACTTTAGTTTTCAAATGTCATTTTCAATTGTTTATTTTGTAATAAACTTTATACCAGCGGCAATTATGTTTAAAGAAATTGGTAAAAAGTTTACACTCTTATCACTTTTACACGTAACTTTAGTGAGTTTTTTTACAGCTACAATTCCAGTTGTAATTGTTACTGAAGATATATTGCTTGTTTGTATATTTGGGGGAATCTTAGCAGCTTTTGGATCTTTATTGTCGCTAAAGGCAAATGCTAGTTCAGGTGGAACTGACTTTTTTGCAATCTATTTTTCTAAACGTTACAATTATCCAGTTTGGAATTATGTTTTAGGCTTTAATGGAGCTGTACTTATGATTTCAGGATTATTATTTGGAATTGAAGCCGCTCTATATTCAATAATCTATCAATTCACTAACACACAAATCGTTAATACCTTTCATGACCGTTATCGTTTAGCATCTTTGCACATTATTACTCAATATCCTGAAAAGGTTACAGAGTGTATCTTAAGCAATGTTAGACGGGGAGTAACAGCACTTGATGCCATTGGAAAATACTCTAACACAGAAACGACAATGCTTTACATGGTTGTTAGTGCTAATGAAGCAAACATGCTAATTAAAAACATTAAAAAAGTTGATCCGCTTGCCTTTATAAGTGAAACAAAGACAAGTCGAGTTTATGGTAACTTTTATCAAAAACCATTTGAATGATAAAATGGAAGCAACTGGTAATATGCAATTATACCCTTAAAGAGCCTTACTTAAAGGTTTTTTTTAATTTAAAGTTATTATAGGACTGTTCAATCTAGTGAAAAGTTGCTTAAAAGGTTTGATTTGGCTATTATTTTATTGATATGAATATTGCCAGGAGGCATTATGGTAAAACTCAAACACAAAAAACTTTATATAATCTACTTACTGGTTTTTGCTTGTTTTGGACTAAATTTTCAATTGCCATTAGTTTATGCTGATGAAGTTAAAAATGTAGATCAATCATTTGAGCAAAACATTTTTGAAATTGAAATCAATGAAAATCTTGATTTTAATAATGTCAAAAAACAAGTATTAAAGAAAGACTTGAAGTATGTTGTTAATCCAGATATTTTAGCTAATGATATTAGATTGAGTGAGATTACTGTTATCGATATAGACTATGCAAGTTTTGATGTGCAACAAGTAGTGGTGGAAGTTAGTCGCTTTATTGATTCAAAGGCTCATAAAGTACAAATCGATACAATTAATCAAAAGGTTGCAATTAAATTTATAGACACACTTGCTCCAAAGATAACACTTAAAAAAAATAGTGTTACACTTATTCAAGATGAAATAATTAATGTTGAAGATTATCTTGTAGAAGTTAGTGATAATAGTTATGATGAATTAATTGTTGATATTAAAGATGACATTGATTTTGAAACACCTGGAAAATATAGTGCAACTTTTACTGCCTTTGATGCATCCAACAATACAAGTAGTGAAATTTTAACAGTAATTATCAAAGAAAAACCAAAGCCAAAAGTTGAAACATTTAAGATAAGCAATGAAATAATGAGCACCTCTAATAGCTCAGGTTTAACTGTGGGTTCTATTTATAAGCCAAACCGCTTAACAAGGTATGGATTTGATTGTCGTGGATGTCAGCTAAAAGGTCCATATTTTTCTTCAACCGCAGCTGGAATTAATATTGGTGATAATCGTGTACGTCAAGCAAATGGACAATGGCAAAGTGGGCTAACTTATGAAGGCTACTACATTGTTGCTGCATCAAGATCAATTCCAATCTTTAGTATTTTAAAAATAAGTGACCACCCATTTAGTGGTTCAGGTATTAATGCGGGTGAGCCATTTTATGCAATAGTTGGTGATCGAGGTGTTTCAGGGAGTAATTTAGATTTATTTATTGGTAGTGAAAAAAACATTAATGCGATTAGGCAAAGAGGAAATCCAAGCTCTTCAAATACCCAAATTGAAATTGTTAGATGGGGTAGATAAGTAATTATTAATAAAATTAACCAAGAATTTAATTTTTGGTTTTTTTATTATTTACTATTGACCTAAGTGGTCAATAGATGTATAATTTTATTGACTACTTAAGTCATTATTTCAAAAGGATGTGATTGAAATCGATAAATTATTAAATAATGTAAATATAGAAAAAAGAGAACGAATTATAAATGCGGCTTTAAAAGAGTTTAGCCAAAACACATTTGAAAAGGCATCAACTAATACCATTGTTAAAGATGCAAATGTATCAAAGGGTACACTTTTTCATTATTTTGAAAGCAAGGAAAAGTTATATAATTATTTAGAATATTTTGCAGTTAATGCAGTAACAAAGGCTGTAGTTAAAGATATTGATTGGGAGCAAACAGACTTATTTTCACGTTTAAAACAAACAATTATTTCAAAGTTTACAGTTTTTTTGAAATATCCATATTTAGCAGATTTTTCAATGGTTGTTTTAGGAAGTAAAACACCAGAAGATTTCAAAGAAATTGATCCACAATTTCCTTCCGACTTATATGAAAAGGTCTACCAACATAATATTGATTACTCACTTTTTAAAGATGATGTTGATGTAATGCGTGCCATAAACATTTTAATGTGGACGTTGGAAAAATATAGTGAGCATTTATTAAATGAGTTAAATAGTAGTGATAAAAAGATAAATATGAAAGATATAGAGAAAGAATTATTTATTTATATGGACATGCTAAAAACAAGTTTTTACAAATAAACAACACTTAAGGAGGTAAGTTATGAGTATTATTGAAATTAATGGTCTAACAAAATATTATGGAAAAGCTTTAGGCATTAAAGATGTAAATTTAACAATTAATGAAGGTGAAATCTTTGGCTTTATTGGTCCAAATGGAGCAGGCAAATCAACAACAATTAGAATATTAATGGGACTCATTTATCCAACATTAGGTAATGCCAAAATATTTGGCAAAGATGTTGTTAAATTTGGAGCAGATATTAGAAAAGATATTGGTTATTTGCCATCTGAAATATTTTACTATGACAAAATGAAGGTTAAAGATCTTTTAAATTATTCAGCAAGTTTTTATGATAAAGATTGCAGTAAAAAAATAAAAGAGTTATCTGAGATTATGGAGTTAGACTTAGAGCGAAAAATAGAAGATTTATCATATGGTAATAAGAAAAAAGTTGGAATTGTCCAAGGTTTACTACATGAGCCTAAACTAATAATTCTAGATGAGCCAACTGGTGGCTTAGATCCTTTAATGCAACATAAGTTTTTTGAAATTATTAAAGAAGAAAACCGTAAAGGGGCAACAATCTTTTTTTCATCACACATCCTTAGTGAGGTTCAACAACTTTGTGATCGAGTTGCAATTATTAAAGATGGATCAATTATCCAAGTAGCCGATGTAAAAACGTTGAGAGAAGACAATTATAAAAAAATTGCAGTTTATGGAAAAGATGTTGAAGCTGATGTATTTAAAATTAATGGTGTAACAAATTTACAAACAAAAGAAAACAAAACTAGTTTCTTTTATAAAGGTGATATTAATATTATTCTTTTAGCTCTTACAAAAGTTGTAGCTGCTGATGTTAAAATTGAAGAGCCAACCCTTGAAGAGATTTTTATGCACTATTATGAATAATTTTATATTGATTATAAGCCAGAAAAATAGATATGAGGTTAAAAAATGAATATATTTAAGCAAGAATTTAAAATGAAAATTAAATCTACAATTATTTGGTCTTTATCTATGGGAAGCTTTATGGTTTTTTACATGGCTTTTTATCCGGCCATGGCAAAAGATGCTGTAGCCTTTGAATCAATAATGAATAGTTTTCCCAAAGAAAT
>LFRM01333381.1_pt1 | contig 17838 bp, 7 predicted proteins | sample 618341 | NCBI WGS metagenome assembly LFRM01 (sample SAMN03654438, study PRJNA283298) | anaerobic digester metagenome | isolation source: pool of bioreactors CSTR01a, CSTR02a, and CSTR03a thermophilic anaerobic... | place: Denmark: Kgs. Lyngby | collected 2014-05-21 | reverse complement strand
GGCCGTGCTTTGCACATTGTGCGAGACGCTCCGTACTTAAACGTATAGCCAAGTCTCTGCATACAAACAGTCACGGCAGCGTACTCATTATCAGTCATACGCGAAAACCCTTACCCCATACCGACCGGAGTGGGTAACCCACACTCTAAAAGAGCTTTCTTGCTATCCACCAAAGACATTTCCGGTTTAGTCCAAAGAAAAAATGCATCAGGTACAGACTTAAAAGCGTCTTCAGTGCATCCAGTTAATAAAAAAAACGAATAAAATATAGCAGTTAAAAATCTAACCATTTTTGATCTACTTACTTTTATTTTAATTACTAATTACACCGTAATTTTAAAAACACTCATTTCTAATAATATTAAAAATTAAAAATAATCACCTACAATAAAACTTAAGCGCGGATGCCCTAAAAGCAAGCCTGTCATATCAATCACAGTGCCATATTGCGCATGTTCGCGAATCCCAAAGCCATCTTTCGGACGTCTTTCATACGAAGGAGAGAGTCCATACCACTTTCCAGGATAGTAAAAAGGCGTGTCAATCACCCGAGGCCTTAACCCCAGTAAGATATCCTTTAACTCTTTAAATTCATACTCAGAAAGTAGACGAACATCCTTTAAGAAAGGACCTTGCCCGTAATTTAAATAAGTATTTTTATCCGCATATAAAAAATCATCAAATATACTTATATGTTCTTGTGAGCCTGGCGTGCCAATCACCTCTCCTTTTATTGTAATCAGGTCATACAATCTTTCCACTTTGGGTAAGTAAGCAATATCATGTCCGCAATCCTTTAAAAAACGGACCGTTCTGCGCATATCGATATCACCACCCAAAAACTGACCTTGAGCACCAGATGTATCGTAAAAAAGCTTTGAATCACGACACATCTGTTCACGCTTAGACTTATACTCAGCTAGTATTTCAGGATCGGCCGGATTGATTTGCATACTGTCTAAAATANNATACTGTCTAAAATAGGTTCGATCAATACTTTTTCAAAGTCTGTGCCACCTGTACTACCGCTGGGTAAACGCTCCCATGCATGCAGATGAATTGGATAGGGGTAACCACTGACAGTCTCCCAGCAAAAGTAGTCCATACGTCGAGAACGTAAAAGCCCATTATCGGACTCCACCGGTAAGCGTAAACAACGCATACCGGCTCGCTCTACCCAAGAGTATTCGACAGCCAGTTGATACCAAGGCCAAGCCTGATAAATAATACTGGCATAGTCTTCGAGCATAAGTTCTGGGTTGGAGTAGTAATGCCATTTACTAGAGTTTCGACCATTTATACTTAGTCCTAAAGAACCACCAATTAAAACTTTATTTCCCATATTAATACTTGAAGGAAATTCTATAGAAATAAAATCTCCATTTATATTTGTTTTGTAATCAGGCCAATTTATACAAGGAGTTGACCTAACAAAATCCGACATATTAAAGGTTGCACGATTTAAGTCAGTTATTCTATTTTGAGCACGCTCACATAAAGGATAAGTTACTGCTCCAAGCTTAGATACGACCCCATGTTTAACTTGATAACTACCGCAAGCTGATAATAAAAATATAGCAATTAAAATAACAATCCTATGCATAGTTAATTAAACCTCCATGTCTTACATATTCATCAAAGCTTCTCAAGTAACTAAAACTACAAACCTATATTTATTTAAAGTAAACTCATATTACTTTAACCCCAACTAGTCAAATTATTAACCTGTATTTCTGCTATAAAAAACCAAAAAATCAGGGTGAATAGTCAGATGGGAGAGTATTAAAACCCATTCTTTCACAGGCTGCAGGGTTCGGTTCCGCATCTTTACAACATTGATAGATGGTGTTTGGTTTGATCCGATTTTCTATCGGATAAATAAATAGTTCAATCTTATTGACAACAAACATCCCCCACCCCCTGTAACGCAACTAGTTAAGTAATCACCAAGATAATTACGAGGAAGACAATAAGTCTTTTATTAAGCACTTTCAACTCCCTTTAAATAACATCTCCAATACTTGCCATGCTTCAGATGGCAAAATCTCTGATATGGAAAAAAGAGCAGAAGTAAGCAACGCCACTGTTTTATTATTTATTACAAGCTGGAGTAGCCTGCAGAATAGAATTATCACAACGCCCTATATAGCTATACCCTTTATCTTGCATACAACGCTGTATTGCATAGTGCTTTAAACTAGATTTTCTCTGATAGCTTTGACCTGTATCACTAGGAGACCTCTCAACATAATACCAACCTTTATCATTTCCACCGCACTCAACCCAATCCAGAGTCAGGTCTGCTGTAGAGCTACTATCTTTTTGCCAATCAGCTCGCAGCGGTACACTTTCACTTAAGTTTGGATTCCCATTCATCCAAAAGCCACCTATGCCACAACCAGTTAATATAAAAGCCTGAAAAAAAAGTATACAAGCTAAAATAAAATAACTTTTCATTTTACCCCCTTTATTAAGACTGAAATCGCTTGCCATACTGGAGCAGGTAATGCATCTGCCGCTGCAAAAGGTGCAGAAACAGGAATAGCTGCAACGCTCCAAGCTTCTTGCCCATACTTAGTTAATTGGGAGCGGCCACGCTCGGCATTACCGCTTTGATCATAAAGACCTCCAAACTTTCCACCTATCATATCGTGTGGCCCAGCAAAGGATTCAATGAGCCTATCCTGCCAACTACCAGCCTCATAAGAAACTCCAAATAACGTACCTTTTAATCCCTGCACCCCCCCAGTAAGCCCAAATGCTTTTTTGCCTTCTTTTGTGGTTAAAAAATCCTCTAGACTCATTCCTGCCTCTTCAAAGTCAAACTGCACCATCCCATTGAATAACTCTAAGTTACCTTGTACATCAGTTACGCACCGCTCGTTAGTAACGCCACAAACAATATCAAGATCAATCCGCGCCCCCCCCAATTTCACACCATCACCATGCAAACCAATACTGGGTGCAGATATATTATTAAGCGGCTCTACTTCAAGCATGCTCTGATCAATAATCCCTACAAATCTCATAGAATCTTTCACCATCAACGCGCGCATTTCTGACGCGGCAATAGACAAAGTTTCCTGTGTAACTGCCGAAGCACCTGTACCGGTAACAGCACCAATAAGAATATTCATTGCACGCTCCTGCAGTTTCAACTCTTTGACTTCCTTCAATAACACAGCTTTTTCAGCATCTGTTTTAGCCTGTTCTAATTGCTGCTGCAGCTCTGCCTGTTGTTTACGAACGTATGAACCAACTGCACTATAAGCTTGCTGAGAAAAAGCTGTGGCAATCTCAGCATTAGCCTGCACCTTTTGAACCAACTTGGCGCCATCCCAGTTTTTATCCAGACCACCAGAACCATTACTGCTCAAAACATCGCGCTCGAGACTTACTAACAAATCATCGGCAGCTTGCCCCGTACGCTTGTGTTGCGACTCCAGATCAGTAATAACAATAGTCCCACCACTTATTCCGCTATGAGTAATACTTTGCTTACTACCTTTGAGCTGACTCGCTCCAGAACCAGACAGATTTGCAGTGTTCTTTTTACCTTCAGTAAGCGCTGAGACAATCTCTTTATTAACTTCGCCCACACCAAAAGTAACACCTCCTGCAATATTCGCTGCGCTAGCTTTGTACTGACTATAGTTCTCAATATCTTTAACAGCCAAAGTGCCAGTTTCGAGACTGTTCAGGTTATCTTCTATCGCCTTCTCGTTACTCGCAATTATTGCTCCTGTTAAACTGGTATGCCCTTGCACTTCAATCTGGAAGCCGCCATCACCTGCCTTTATGCCCGTTTGCTCGGTGACGCTGGCATAATCGCTTTTGACCTTACTGCTGTTAGAGCTGCCGCTAACTGTACTGGCACCTGCGCAAAAGCCTGGGATACATAAGCTTGCTCCAATACTTGAACTGCTACTTTTTGAGATGTAGGCACTGGTGTCCTGCAGGCTTTCAAGGGTTAAATTACCGCCTACTTTGGCTGTGACTTGCTCACCTTTAACAACAGCACCTTTCAGCACTGTATCTCGACCCGACTCAAGAACTACTTGGCGACCGGCTTCTATTTGAGTGTTAGTCCATGTGCTATCGCTGCCATCACTCTTTCCTCGAAACTGATTGGCAGCCAAATCCAAACTAAAGCCGTTTTGAGCGCCGCCTATGCCAAACCCTATTCCAGCACTCCAACCGCTGCCACTATTTTTACTGTTTTGTTCAGCAGCATTTTCAGCGGCAAGTAGTAAAATATTACGATCCGCGTTTAGATCAATATCTCGCCCAGCATTGACTGTGCTGCCGATAATTTGCACATCACTATAAGGCGCTCCACTGGCCTGTATATGCACATCACCACCAGCTGTAACAGAGCTAGCCACCACATTATGACCCTGTTGAGTACTTTCGCTTTTACTCTTTTCATTACTCAAGCTAACGCTAAACTTAATGCCTGTCGCATCGCCATCGACGACTGCTTTAGCATTGTCATAAGCCGTCTTTCCTTGCATTGCAACAGTTGCTGCTGCCAATGTTTGCATCCTTCGATCATCCGTACGGGTTGCTGCACGAGCTGTTTGCTGCATGCTCAGTGCTGCATCAACAACAGGGATATTAACTGTTCCGCCAATTGCCGTTCGGCTTGAGCTTTGTTTTTCACTATGGTTTAGCGTGTCATAGCCTGCGGCAATACTGACCTGTTGCGCCTGAATGCTGATATCACCTTCAACAGCGATAACTTGACTGGCCGTTTGCTGGTAATACTCTCCAGCCTGAAGACTAATATTGGCAGCCAATGAAGCCAGCTTACTGCCACTTTGCCGAATCGTGTGACCTTGTGTTTGCTTTTTATGTTTAACCAGCCCAACCGCTGACTGCCATACATTACCTATATCACCCGACTGAGTGCGACTGGATGAAGCGGCATAGCTGGCACTATTTTCCGAACTACCGATAGTTAGATCTCGACCCGCAAAAATACTCATATTTTGCTCGGCAATTAAAACACTGCCTTGTATTTGACTATCGCGACCACTGCTTACTATTAAATTATCTGCACTGATATAACTGCCAACAGCGTCTGTACTTACTTGCTCTGCCTCTGCTCGCTTTTTAGTCTGTGCCAGTAACCCATGGTTAGAAAAGCTCAATCGACTGGATTTTCTAGAACTACTCTGATTCGATTGCTGCTCAGCAGTCATTAGATGAATATCTCTTCCTGCCTGTAAGTGAGTATCAGTTTCTGAACGGATATCACTGCCTGAAACAAGCAAGTCTCGTCCTGTACGAATGATAATATCTTGCCCAGTAAGCATGCTACCAACAGCTGTTGTTTGGCTTTGCTCGCTGGTTTTTGCCTTACTCGATACAAGACCTTTCTTCGATTTGGCTCGCGCTTGCTGGTAGCTATCCTGAGCCGCCAGTAACTGAATATCGTTGACCGCCTGTAACTCAAGCTTCCCCTCAGCATTCAAACGTGCGCCTTCCGATATAAAATTATCACCACTGTATATGCTCAAATTACTACCAGACGACACAGATGAAACCACTGCAGTATCACTTAAACTTTCATCCATACGGTAACTCTTACGCCCCAAACTGCCCTTCTTCTTTTTCTCAGAGAAAGCGTAGTCATAGTCTTGCTCGGCCAGCAGCTGTATTTCCCCACCAGCAACCAAATAAGCTTCATCGTTAGCAGCAACAGAACTAGACACTAAGGTTAAGTCTTGCCCCGCTACAGCAATAAGTTGACCGCCCGCTTGCACTTCAGTACCTACTTGGCGCACTTGATCGTGCTGACTGCTGGCTTTTTTACTTTTGCTGTAGCTGTGACTTTCATCCGCAGCCGAAGCCAGAGTCAAATCATTACCCGCAATCAACTGCATATCTTTGCCTGATTCAATGCGACTAGCGATTGCGGTTAAATCGCGATCAGCCTGAATATCCAGACGACCACCAGCAAGGGTTTCACTGCCCAGTTGCTGACTTTGTGCGTTTAGGTAATGATCCGCATGACTGGTGCTATGACGTTCTTCTGCTGAGGCTAGATTTACATCACGACCAGCGCTGATGTGCAGATCGCCCTGGCTATTGAGTACGCCACCCAGATTGTGTACATCACGGCCTGCCATTAAAGTTAAATCGCGCGTCGCCTCAATATGCGCAGCATTGTCAGCAAAGCTGGTTTCCCAGCGACTGTTGCCCGCAGCGCTTGCATGACGTGTGACAGTGCGCTCATTAAGAATGTCGCCAGTGCGGGCGGTCAGATCGACATCACGCCCAGTAATAATGCCACCTTGGCGGCTATATAGGCTGTCCCCAGCCAGTAAGGATAAGCGCTCACCGGCATGAATTAAGCCACTGTTATCTATATTTTGTGTGTATGCGCTGAAGTTCTGACTTGCTCCTAAAGTACCTTGGTTGCTTAAATCACCACCACTGACCAAGGTTAAATTACCTCCTTGGATCAAGGCACCATTGGGCGCTAAGCGGCCATCAGCCTGAGCCATATACAACACAGGCGTCAGGACTTTTTCACCCAATACTTCACGCTCTTCCAGCCAAACAATGTCGTGGGTTAAAGCAGCCACTTGATCTGCGCTCAGAGAGACACCGACAGATAATTGCAGCGCTTCTTTACTGGCAATGGCGTTATCCATCAGATAACGGTACATAGCCTCATCGCTATCAATACCTGCAATAAAGCGTTGCCCTGTGCGCGCCACCAGAGCATCTCGTATTACTTTTTGCTCATAGAGGCCATCACCCAAACGTTTTTGTACATGATCGGTGCTGAATCCTAAGCCGCCAAGTAAATGATCACTGCTTAAAAAATGCTGCATATTGGTTAAGGCAGGGTTAGTTTCAATCAGATAACCATGCGCACTACTTTGACCCTGCAAATTTTGCAGGTTGGGGAGAATATAATGCACTTGGCCTTTTTCATAAGCCTCATGTAATGCACTCGATCCTGCCAGTGGACGACGAAGCAATATATCCTGCTCTGATTGTTCTGCGAACACCTTGCCGTCCACCCGCAGATCTTCTGCTGTTTGACCACTTAAGCGGAACAAACCTTTATCGCCAGTGGGCACACTAAACCCTGGTAAAACTGTGGGATCAATCTGCTTTTGCTGCAAGTCAGGTGGTAATTGTGAGTTGCTATTCACTTGTGTCGCATAGTTGCTGCCAGGGGCGTTATTATCTTCTCGACTGCCGCCACTCACATAGCTATAGCCTGGGCGAATAACACTATTTTCCAGTGTTTGCTGCGCGTTAATTGTCACAGTACCGCCCGCTTGGATAATCCCTGAGTACTCTTCACCAGCCAACAGAGTTTCATTTAACTCACGACCAGGAAGATACTCACTTTCCATACTCGCAATAAAATGACTCAGATCCTGCTCAACTGACTCTGCCTGTACCGCTGGCATATGCTTGGCATTAAACTGACCGGCCAAAGAAAGGTAGGTGTAGTAATCAGGCTTGCGTCCCGATACAAAAACACGTTTAGCCTCAATATCAGCAGGTTTAACACCAATGTTATGGACTTCATTAAAGGATAAATTCAAATCAGCACCGCTACTGATTAAGCTGCTGCTGTTGAATAGACTTGCGCCAGATAATGAAAGCGTGCCACCGGCTAATAAATTAGAGGCGGCACTGCTATTGATCACTTCTAGCTTTTCACGCTCTGTGATCTCCCAAACCCCTACGCGACGTCCATTACCACCCAACTTACAGTCACCATATGGGTTATAAGCGCCACGGCAAGGCAGTTCATGAATGACGACACTGTATTTACCCGTATCTTTAATATCTAAAATATCACGGTGATTTTCTACAACAGCGCTGTGTAAACTAAAATCCAGCCCTGCTTCGATACTGCCGGAGATATTCTCAACCCGCTGCGCTTGGCTGCTTGTAGCGTCACCGGCTAAATCAATATTGCCTAAGCTATAAATATTGGCATAACGGTTGGTCAACTGGCCAACACGTAAAACCATATCAGCACCGCTCAGTATCGAAGCATTTTCATTGAGCAAATACCCTGTGTTGATACTGAGCTGTTGTGCGCTGCTTAATGTGCCCCGATTATTCAACTCTTGAGTATCAATCGCTAACGCACCAGCAGCGCTGATATGGCCTTGATTGCTAAGTGTTTGACCATTGATAGCAACGCTCGCTTCACTGTAAATCACCGCGGGCTGACCCAAAGTAAATTGATTAGCTGATAACTGCATATCACCCAGGCTAATGATTTGCCCATCACCGCTATAGTTGCCAGTTAGCTGAATATCTAAGCGGCCCTCACTGGCAATCAAACCATTATTGACCCAAGTGTCACCCGTTGCTGTTAAAGAGTGGCTGGTAATTAATTGTCCCGAAGCGGTTTGGGTAAAGTGGCCGACATGCAGGGTCAGTGCGCCAGCTTGGAACAGCGTTGAGTTCTCCCAACTGTCACTGCTCAGTAATAACTCACCTTGAGAAGCGACTGTGCCACCGACATCAAGCGCATGACCGCTACTTAAATCAAACAGACCAAGTCCTGCATGGGCTACAGCGCCTGACTGATTCATCAAATGAGGCGCATCTAAAGTAAAATTTGTGTTGGCAATTTCTATACTGCCGTGGCGATTATCAAACATATTGTTTGTGCGAATCACACTGTCGCCGGTATCGGTGAGAGCACGTAAACGTCCCTGTGAATTCGCCACCGAATCAGCTGATATATATAACTGATCCGCTTCAACCAGACCCGACTGGTTATTCAGTGCGCCAGTTAAACTAAAATCAATTCTATTGGCTGCGATTTGCCCTTGCGCACTGTTATCTAGATACTGACCGGTAACAACAAGCTGTTGCTGCGCATATAGACCGCCACCTTGATTATTAAGCACATCCGTTTTTACTGTGAGTCCCGCATGCTGACTGTAGATACGACTGTGGTTATCAATCTGCTGCACATTCAGTTGTACATGGTCGCTTGCAGCAATGGTTGCTTGCTGTTCATTGCGCAGTTGCTGTGCAAATACAGACAATAACCCCTCACTAGCCAGCGTGCTATTTTGATTACTGATGCGATTGGCTGTTAACAGTAGTTTTTCACCACTGATAATACTGGCGTTCTGATGATTGAATAACTGCTCAGCCAAGGTGACTGTCAGCGCTTGGTCTGCACTGATATGACCTTGCGTGTTGTCGAGACTGTTGGCGCTTAACGTCATATTTTGACCGGCAACCTGGCCGCGCTGGTTATCCATATCACCCACAACCTGCAGCACTACATCTGTTTGTGCCGAGATAATCCCGTGCTGATTATCTAAACTGCCGGTCTGCACATTTAACGACTGCTGGCTCACCAGTGCGCCTTGATCATTATTGTTAAGCTGCCCTGTAATCTGCACAGTTAAATCACCCGCCTGACTGGACAGTGTGCCAAGGTTCTGATTATTTAAACTATCGGCAAATACCTGCACACCAGCCAACCCTGATAACAAGCCCTCTTGCTGATTATCAATGTGCTGGGCCTGAATATTAAGCAGCTGATTACTGACAATAACGCCACTCTGTGAGTTATCCAGCGCTGTACTGGCAATCTGTAATTGCCCACCGGCTAAAACTGCACCACTGCGACTGTTATCCAGCCGGTTTTCGGCCTGGATAAATACATCGCCCTGAGCATTGACCATGCCGCTCTGGCTGTTGTTGATTGATTCTGCACTGATATGCAAATCATTACCTGCTGACAACAGGCCCTGTAAACTATTGTTAATAAGCCCATCCACCCGTACCTGCAACGTTTTCCCACTGCTCACTGAGCCACCGACATTATTTAATTGCTGTGCACTTACAAGTAAGTTGCCCGGTGACGACACCTCACCGCCCTGACTGTTATTCAGTACAGCGACCTGCTCTAGGTGCAACTGTGGTGCATATAGCAATCCACCTTGGCTATTATTCAGATTGCCACCTGATAAATTGAGATGAATACTATCTGCACTGATCAACTGACCGCCTTGGTGCTGATCAAGTTGATTGAGTTGTGCGTGTAAGGCACCTTGGCTGATAAGCAATCCTTGATCGTAATTATTAAACTGGTTGGCGTACATGCTCAGCACCCCATCACTGACAATCACACCCTGATGTTGATTATCCAGTTGCTCGGCTTGAATATTGAGTGCTGCTCCTGCGCTGATCAGTCCTTGGGCATTGCTGAGCTGCGCGTGATCCAATAGAACAGTATTTTGGCTAGCGATACGCCCGGTATCATTATTCAGGGTATGGCCTTGCAGCATCATTCCTGCATCAGCGATCAGACTGCCTTGCTGGTTATTAAACTGATGAGCTACCGCATCCAAAACGCCATGACTGAGTAGCAAACCATCAGCGCGGTTATCAATATGATCAGCACGGATCGTTAAGCTGTTATCCGCAACAACAATCCCTGACTGGTGGTTATCCAGTGTTTGGGCGCTAATCAACACATCAGCCTCGCCAATCACGCGGCCACTGTCGCTATTATCCAATATGTCAGTGCGTACCGTGAGCTGCTGCTGGCTGGAGATTTCACCTTGGTGGAGGTTATCAATCTGTTGTGCGGACACAGCAACCGTACCGGCCGCTGTTATCAGTCCTTGCTGGTTATCCAGCTGCTGGGTATTGAGGGTTAAGCCTGTATCAGCTACAAGCTGACCTACCTGATTCGATACCTGCTCTTTGGAATCAATCTGCAAATCACGGCTAGCAATAACACTGCCGCTGTTATTCAGAGTGGTGCTTGTTATGCGTATATCAGCGCTTGAATTTAAGGTGTTATCGGCCTGCAGGCCAGCTTCTATTAAACCTGGGTTATCAATCTGCTCGACAGTCAAATCAATGCCATTAGCCGCTAATAGAGTATTTTTATTGGTCAGTTTTTGCGCTTGGATATCGATGTGATCAGCCGCATAAATTTGCGCAGTTAAATCAATCTCAGCAGCATGCATTTTAATCTGCTGCTGCGCGCTGACACGCGCCAAACTCAGCTTACCGCTGGTCTCAATTTGAATATCTCCGGCACTGGCCGCCATATCGCCAGACAGTTTTACGCCTACGCCAGCTTCGGTACCCACTAATCGAATGGCACCGGCATACATACCACCCAGCGCTGAACTATCAATGGCCAAATGAGGTTGACCTGCTACACGGTCTGTTTTAGCAGTAGCATCTAGAGTGTGCGCATCAACGCTGTTGCGGCCCGTGACGATATTGAGCTGATTGGCATACAACTCAGCATTGATTTTTGCGCTGCGTGTAATGAGATCAAATTGACTGATATTCGTCGCATTCAATCCTGCGCCAGCAATCTCAATCTGCCCATCAGACACTTCATAACGCGCTAGCCGGCCCTGTTCAATGATCGGCTGTCCAGTCGCCAATGAGACGTGTGGCGTATTAATAAAACCACACCCATCACAGGTCATGCCATGTGGGTTAGCAACCACTACATGCGCCTGATGACCCGCCACTTCGGTGTAACCCTTTAACTGGCTGGCCTGCCCGCCAGTGACTTCATTCAGAATCAGCTGTGCCGGCTGACCCTGTAAGTAACCATTACCAATAATAGTGCCGCTCAACGCAGTTTGTGTGTATTTTTGCGTACTGTTATTTAAAATGAGTCCTTGTTGATCAACGTTATAAGCGCTAAATTTATTGTGCGATAAGCCTTTCTCATTCGGTTTGGCAATAATCACCATCGGTACGCCATTACCTGCCTGAGTTATATAGGCAGTACCGCCAGCACTGGCATCCACACGCAAATCTGCAGCCATGCTCAATAAGGGCTGCATCGACATCACCCCAACAAGTGTCTGGGCCATAGCTTTAAATAAACGGCTGTGCGTCTGCATACTGAAATCCTTTTCAGAAAAACACATCAAATCGGAAATACACTGGATGTTCTTTGCGCTCAATAGCATTGGGGCGAGACAGTGTGTGCGCTGCGGTGACCGAGAGCGCCATATGTTTGCCGCGTGCACTCAATTCAAAGGCCTGACTGGCTAAGCGTCCGCTTTGCTCGTGATTGTATTGATCACCACGAATCGCACCCATATCGTATGCCGCAGTGAGACTGTATTCATGTGCAACAGGTCGCAACCAATCCCAAGTTACAGGCCGCGTCCAGCGCAATTGATTGCGTAAATAATAACCACTGTCGCCGGTGACCGATTGCTCTTTCAAACCTCGAATAGAATACAGTCCACCCAAGCTAAAACGCTGCGGGCTAAACAACACATCTTCACTGCGTTGCGCACTAAAGACGCTGTCAAAACTTAAGCGCTCGCCCAACAATTGAAATGGATGTAAATAACTGGCCGTGAGGGTGTATTTTTTATAGCGCGCCACCGGCTCACCTTTGTGGGGGTTGCCAGAGCGCTGTGCATCCAATGCGCCAATACCACGCTGGTAGCCTAGATCAAGGTTGATAAAGGCTGGACCGACTCGCCGCCCATGGTTAAAGCTCAGTTGCTGTTCAGTCAGACGCTGACTGGAGACATCTAAACGATGATGATCCAAATAGTTACGACTGCGCACATGATTCAGGCCCACGCCAACAGCCGTTTTACTGACCGCATCACGATGCAAGACACGTTCAGCAGTCAGTGTTTGTGTGCTGCTGACACCATCCAGTAAAAACGAGAACCCTTGCAGCATAGTTTGAGAGCGGTAATAACTGTGATTATAAAAATAATTCAACGTCCACCAGCCATATGGCAGGCTGTAACTTAAACCATGCGCTGCTGAATGCTTATAGCGATCACTGACGGTGTCACCACTGCCATGTAGATTCAGTTGATCAGCCAAACCCAGCGGGCTGTCCCAGGCTAAATTGAGCCCCCATTGTTGTTCACCGGTACTGCGCTGACCATCGTTATGTCGATTTAAAGCCACGCGCCACGGCTTGAGCTTTTGTCCTTGCAAGAGCACATGACTACCGCCGACCTTTTCACCCGGGCTCAGCTCTAAAGTGACGGGGCGTGAAGGTAAGCGCGACAGTTGATCAATCAGTTGTTCAAGTTCGCGTAAGTTTAAGCGATCGCCCATGCGTGCTGGAGAACTCATAGAAATTTCTAAATCGCTGCTTAAATCACTGCTTTTAAAACTTTCCAAACGCCCTTCAATGACTTGAATCTGTAGCACAGCATTGTGTAAATTTTGCGGCGGTAAATAGGCGCGCGTAGTGACGTAACCACGTTTGAGATAGGCATGAGTAATCTCGCTAAGCAAACGATTCAGGTCGCTGGCAGTTAAGCACTGTTTAACAAAGGGTTGGATTAATGCTGCACGCTGGCGCACAGATAAAAGATGCGCGCCGCTGATTTCAATGCTGTTGACCTGCAAACAATCGGCACTGTCATCTACCGGCACACTGGGTGCACTGAGTGCTTTTCCTGGAAGGGTTTGCAGTGTATCTAAGCGGCGCTGCTGCTCTTGCAGTAAGCGCTCTTGTCGCTCACGCAACAGCTCTCGGTCTGCTGGCAGCGTCTGCGCCAGTGCACTTGAAATACATATAAAACATAACACAGCATATCCATATGCTTTTAACCACATAGCGTTCCTGCCTATCCATCAATACTGTCTGCCAATAGACAATGATTGAAGTACAGATAGTACAAATGCGCAAAAGTATTTAAGTGACGCAAGTCTCAAAATCGAGACCAGTACTTAAACAAGCTGCTATTAAACGATAATTTTGCCCATATGGATGCATATGGGCGCAGCACTAGAGGCTGCACCCACTGTATAAGAAGCTTAAAGCAGATTAAGCTTGAGCTATTAAACACCACAAGGACGTCACTTCGGCACTGCGCGCGGCAAATAGCGGATCGGTAGTGTCCTGACTCCGGCCATGCTTAGGCTGCGTATCCAGACAGTATTTAACCTCTAAACCCGCCTCGGCAATCCAGCCTAAAAACTCGTCGCGAGTGCGTAATTCTAGGTGCTCGGCCAAGTCTGAAAAGATCAACCAGACTTCACCTTGATCGGCTAAATGCGCGGTCGCACCCTGCAAAAAGCCACGCAACATCGCGCTCTTAGCATCGTACACCGCATACTCCAGCGCTGAACTGGGCTTTGCTGGCAGCCAGGGTGGATTGCAGACAATCAAGTTTGCACGCGGTTGTTCAGTGGGAAACAAATCTGCTTCTTGCACCTCGATTGCGGGTAAGTCTAAGCGCTGAATATTATCTCGGGCGCAAGCTAAAGCGCGTGGGTTTAAGTCGGTGGCAATCACTTGTTTAACGCCACGTTGCGCTAAAATAATCGCCAGCAAGCCGGTGCCGGTACCGATATCAAAAGCAAGGTCGTGTGATGCAGGCAGCGGTGCATCGAGCATCAACTGGACATATTCATGGCGCGTGGGGGCAAAGACACCGTAATGCGGAAAAACGGACAGATCTAAACTTGGAATCGGTACACCCTTTTCACGCCACTGCGCTGCACCTAATGCACCCTGTAAATCACGAAATGACATCAAGCACGGCTCATCCAATTCGCCAAAGGCTGCAGTGCAGGCAGCGCTAAACTCTGGAGCACGGCGCAAACGGCTGATGTAACCCGCATCCAGCTCTAATAACAACCGACTCAACACCCGTGAGCGCTGTGCTTGAACTTGGCGTTGCTGGTGAAATAAGTTAGGAATCACCACAGGACCTGCCTGCTTCTGCTTTGACTTGGTCGCTTTGCTGACTTTGCGCAGTTCAGTGCGGTCGATACGACGGGCCAGCGCTTGCAATAATTGCCGCGCATTATGAAAGTCGCCCTGCCACAGCATGGAGGTGCCTTCACAGGCAAAACGATAGGCATCATCCGCTGTGGTTTCATCATCTACCAAGACAATACGTGCGGGCGGTGACTGCTGGTTTTCTGACAACCAGCGGGCATGGCGTGCTGTTTCATTTTCTTGCCACTCTACATACTGTTTTTCTGTTTGCAACACGCTGCCTACCCTTATCAATCAATAATGCTATCTATAAAACGCATCAGCCGATCTGCACCAAGCTCTGCGCTGTTATTTCTAAATGTACTGAGGCGTAAACTGCATTTTAAACTGGTTTTATGATGCCCTTTGCGCCCAAGTGATCTTCTGCTGCAGTCTTGTGGAACAAGCCGCGCAAAAGAGTGTCAAGGATAACAGTTAACACCGTACAATAGGCGCTCGCAGATTTGATCAGCTGCCCGCTTAGCCCTCTGACTTGAGTTTTGAACTATGCCGACCTTTACCCTGCGCCGCTTATCGTGGTTACCCTCATTTTCGTTGCCTACATTAGGTGGGGCGTTGCTGCTGGGTACGCTAAGCAGCTTATCGGGCTGCCATCTTCTCGAGCAGCGGGCAGCAAGTAGCGTGGTTGCCGACAATGCCACAGTGCGTGTACGCGGTGTGGCGCAACCCAGTCATATTGGTAAAAACCCAGCCGGCATGCCGATCATTGAGGCCAACAATTTTCATGATCTATTGTTTACTTTTGGCTACAGCCACGCCAGTGATCGACTGACACAAATGGTGCAACTGCGTTTATTAGCGCAAGGGCGTTTAGCGGAACTGCACGGCGCTGAGATGCTCAATCTTGACCGTTTAATGCGCTCGATTAACTTATCTAACGATGCACAGACGCTGTATAAAAACACACCTAAAAACCTGCAAACCTACTTTGAAATTTATGCGCGCGGCATCAATGCGTATATCTATCAAATGCGCGATACGCTGCCACCCGATCTGGCTCGTGCGAACTATCAGCCTGAGTACTGGAAAGCCGAAGACAGTGCTTTGCTGTTTGCTTTATTTAGCTTCAGCCAAAGCGGAAATCTCCCCGAAGAAATTTTAGCCTTAGCAACGGCTCAGCACCTAGATCAACAGAAACTGCCATGGTTATTTCCGATCTATCCTGATGAGCCCTTAGCGCTGAATGACTCTGACAAGCTGTTAACCTCAGCCAGCTCAGCGATTAGCAACCCTGCCTTGCGCGCTAATACGCTGCACTTGCTCGACACGCTAAACCAGTTTGCTAGCGTCAATAGCATGCGCGCGCCACTGGCTACAAGTTGGGTCAGCAATGCACAGCAGACGGTCAGTCGCCGTAATCTATTAGCGCTGAATACGTTACAGAGTAAGTCGCCGACAGCTGCAGACACCACTGCGCCAGCACTCTATAGCTGGGTGAATTTACATTCGCCACAATTAAAAGCGGCTGGTTTAAGCATCCCCGGTGTGCCGTTATTAATCTCAGGATTTAATGGCAAGCTGGCCTACAGCATCAGCGCGGTGATGGCCGATACGCAGGACGTCTTTATTGAGAAGCTGCGCCAGCAAAAAGGTCGCTTGGAATACCTCAGCAATGGACAATGGCAGCCTGCACAACAACGTATGGAAACCTTTGTGATTCGTGGCCAACAGCCGGTGCGTGAAGCGCTCTATCGCACTGCACACGGCCCCTTATTAAGTGCATTACCCAGCCAACATAACAATGGTTTTGGTTTAGCCTTGCAACGCGCCAGTCATAGCGATGACCGCAGTTTAGAAGTGATGTGGCAGCTATTACGCAGCGCATCAGTTGAGCGTGCGACGCAAGTACTGCCGGACTTACGCACCCTCCCCGCCAACGTCTTATTGGCAGATGCCAAGCATACGGCTTGGCAAGTCACCGGCAGCTATCCGAATCGTCGTAACAGTCGTGGCTTATTACCATCAGCAGGCTGGGACAACTCAATCGCTTGGGAAGGTTATGCTGATCCCATGCTCTACCCTTATGATCAAGACCCACAGCAGGGCTGGCTGAGTGCGGCTAACCAACGTTTGACGCAACCGGGCTATGGCATGCAATTATCCAGCAGTTGGGCGAACCCCGAGCGCGCTGAAAATCTCGCACTGCAATTAGCTAAAAAACCGGTATCAGCCAAAATAGCTCTGCAGAATAACGCGCAACAACGGCCGTGGTTAATCACGCAGTTGCAACAGATGCTCAATGGCGCAGGGATGCCTGAAGCGCTAAACCAGACGCTAAAAAAACTGCCCACTCAGCAACGCATCACCACTCAACAGGCACTGCGTGACTTCTTGGCGATTAATGCACAGCAACCCTTATCTAAAGCAGATGAAAAATGGTTAGCGCATTGGTTAAAGCAGACTGAGGAACAATTGTTTAAGCAGGAATTACAAGGATTACCCAACAGCTTGCAGCAGGGATTTTCCCTACATAACCAGCACAGCTACCCGGCTTGGTTGGATCATTTACTCGGACGTGATGACAGTCCTTTTTGGCAGGGCCTAGCAACATCTAAAGCGCAGTTTTTACTGGACAGCTTACTCAGTAGTCGACAAGCCCTTGGCCAGCCTGCAGCGGAGCAACTCAGTACCAGCCAAACGTTATTGGTAGATTTCTCACGGGCTATACCTGTTTCTGCCGCCAGTTTTAGCGGACAAGCAGATAACTCTTACAGCCCGTATTACCAATTACCCAAGAATATTGCAGGACGCTTATATCCATTGCCGGTGACCTATAAAGAGATCAACGCAGCCTATGGCAAACAGCGCTTAACACTGTTACCGATACCTTAGATAAGATAGCTTGGTAATATAAATAGCACTGTAATTCGCATTGTCCTAACTTCGCTTTAGCGGTAATGCGTTACAGCTGTGACTTGGCTGCACTGCTAAGAAATATAAAACTGTACCCGTTACTGCTGTTAAAAAACCTATAAGCGCTCTCTAGCTTTACCTAGTTTTGCGCGAAAAGCCCCGTACTTTTAGTGCGGGGATGGATAGCGCGGAAAGCACAGCTTTCCCTTGGGTGTAAC